>ERZ795043.872-NODE-872-length-18968-cov-36.239412_pt1 | contig 18968 bp, 15 predicted proteins | sample MGYA00375127_ERZ795043 | MGnify/ENA primary metagenome ERZ795043 (study PRJEB30172, sample SAMN05518447) | compost metagenome | isolation source: Feedstock adapted compost from Newby Island compost facility, Milpitas, CA | place: USA:Newby Island compost facility... | reverse complement strand
ACGGCGTTGCCGATGTATTCCCGCGCCTTCGCATCGCTGCATCCTTCGAGCTGGAACGGCCGGCCGTCTGGCAAGTGGCTGGGGAACCCCTGGAGCATCGCGAGCTCATAGGTCGTGAGCGGACGGTGCCAAGTGCCGTCCTCCGCAATGATCACCCATGTTCCTGACTCGTTGTCCTCCGGGATTCGCGGGTCGGCGACCGCCGCAGCACCAGCGTGGACATCTCCGGCGCCGATTACGCACTTCGACGGCTCGTCCCATCGGTGAACGCCGAACGTACCGGACCGCGGCACGCAACTGATGCGCGGATCGGCGATGCTCGCAGCCGACTGCATGATGCGGGAATTGCCACGTATCGTCTTCGCAGGCTCGTCCCAGCACTGGACACCGTAGGAATCCGGCATCAGTTCAGTCCGTACTCGCGGGTCTGCCACTGTGATCGCCCCGTTGTTTGGCCGGTACGCTCCGGTCACGCACGGCGATGACTCATCGTACCGGACCACCCGATAGATCGCGGCATGGCCATTGGAATCGAGCCCCACGCACGGGTCCGAAACGGATGTGTCCTCTCCGCTCGGCTCATGGACGATTCGGTATTGCCGCCAGTCGATCCGGTTCAAGTCGCGCCAGTCCCCGCCCGCCGGGATCAGCGCCAGCCGTACCCACGTTTTCCACTGGAGACGCGGGATCCGGTGCATCGGTCCGCCGGCCGGATCATCCGGCATTGGCAGCGGGCCGATGACGTCTCCGATGGTGCGGAGCGGCTTCCGAGGCGGCAGATAGCACCAGTTGGGAATGCGCTTCTGATTCCGCGCCAGCAACAGAAACCGCATCCTGTTCTGGCCGAGCCCGCCGATCTCGCCGAGGTTGTGGTCGGCGCGCATGTCGACTGCGTAGCCGTACCGCTCAAGAAGCCGTTTGATGCGTTGCAGGATTTCGGCGCCCCGGGACGTGATTCGTGGAACGTTCTCGAAGTGGATGAAAGCCGGCAGCTCGCCGTCGCCATAGAGGCGGCACGCCTCGAGGCAAAGTTCCAACCCACGGATCGTCAGCAGGTTCAGCGCCTGATATTTCTCCGACCGGGCCGACCGCTCCGGCAGCAGGCCGCTGAATCCCTTGCACGGCGGCGACAGGAAGATGTAATCCGGCACCTGCTCGCGGAAGGCCTGCCAGATGTCCAGCGGCGTCGCTTCCCTCCATTCCGGCGGCGGCTCGTGGCCGAACCATTTCCTGTACTGCTCGCGGTTGAACAGGTCCATCTGCACGGCGGTCTGCTCACCGGTGATGATGTCATGATTCCGGCATGCCACCTGGTCGAAATCGATCGAGCAGAGGATTTCCCACCGGTAGACCTTGCCGTGGGCTTCGACTATCGACTTCTTCAGGCCCGCTGAGAATCCGCCGATGCCGCCGAACAGGATTGCTGCTGTGCGAATCTCCGACTTCATGCGGTCGAGCATTGTTCCGCATTCCTTTCGTCCAGCATCTTTTTGATCACGTCAGCTTGTTTGAGTAGGTATTGCAATTCACTCTCAATCCTTGGATCAAGACCGTTCGCAAGCGCCTTTCGAAGTTCTTCTTTCCAGGACGTTCCCCAGCCGTCTATCCAGATTCCGTACTCACGCAGAATGTCGCTCACTTCTTTTAAGCGCTGAAGCTTTTCTTTTCTGTCGCTCAGTCTCTCAAGTTCCCGGCGCAATTTCCCGATTTCTTTTGTCACTTCGATTTCGAAATGCCGCCCGAGTTCCTTTCGCTCGTTCTTGTCCTGCAGGTATGCCTCGATGAACTCACGCCGGGATGAAAAAAAAGGATGCCTGTCATTTTCGAGCCTGGTCATGATGATGTACATGAGCAGGTTCGAAGGAACGGTTACATTTCGATATGCCGGCTTGCGCTTCGTGACGAGTGCCTCCGTCTCGGAATTGTAGTAGATCAGCCCGACCTCTTCGGGCAGTTCCTCCGGTTGGATCAGTCCCTTCGGGCAGACGAACGCGAATTGATGGCAGTTTTGCAGGTACGCCGGCCATTTGTCGTCACGCGCGAAATCACTCCGATCGACCTTCACTTCATAGGCCGTTATGCACGGATTCGCCCAGGATTTTTTAATGGCGAGCGCGTCGATGCGATGATGCTCGTACCCGGTTGGACCGGTCTTGACCTCGGTGAGAAAGAAATCTTCACGATGCCGCTTGCTCAACGCTCGCTTGATCATGTCCGCCCGGACCTTCGAACTCATGCTTCCACCTCCACCATCTGCGCCGCTCTCCGGCGCCTATTCCTTTCGATATGTGCCCTGGACATCGATTCATGTCCGTATTTCTCGCCACGAAAAACGAAATGGTACGCCTTCAGCAGGTTGTCCCCCGTGACTTCCCATCCACGCTCCCGTCCCTCCCGCGCCGCAAAGGCCACCAGCATGCAAAACCGCCGCATGTGCGCTCGCATTTCCTAACCCCCATTATGCAAAGTGAAACGCCGGACATTCAGTCCGGCTCTTCTTTTCAAAACGGCAAGTCGTCCTCTGTGAGTTCGATCGGCCGGTCTTCTTCAATTCGGTACGCGTCGCTGGTTCTTTCAATTCTCTTGTTTTCCAGAAATTCAACCTGGTCAGCCACCACATCGGTAACGTAGATTTTGCGCCCCTCGTTGTTCTCGTAATGGCGTACCTGGACCCGACCTTGAACTGCTACACGATTGCCCTTTTTAATGTTTTCAGCGCAGACTTCGGCAAGCTTGCGCCAGGCGACTACTGGAATAAAATCAGCTTCACGCTCACCTTCCGCATTTTTGAACGAACGGTTTACCGCAAGTGTAAACTTGGTGACCGCAACTCCGCTAGGCGTATATCGCATTTCCGGATCCTGCGTCAACCGACCAATCAGTACGACATGATTCATCGTTATTCTTACTTTCCTTTCTTAAAACAGTTATCCTAAGATATTAATTACATAATAACATAGTTATCCTATGAAAAACAAGATCTCTCAGACAATAAAACAAATGATAACTTATGTTATCTTGCGAAAAAAAACGTCTGAAATTCGCCGTTTCGGATTCAAAAGACCGCTCTTTCGCTGGCAAGGGTACCTGCGCGGCGCGCCAGCCGGGAGCGTACCTTCTTCTCTGTCCGGCCGAACAGCGGTGAAATTCACCGCCTTAGACCCGGTTTGCCAGGCGGCCCACGGGAGAAAAAAGGCGGCGCATCCGTTTGTCTTGACTGGAAACGCCGCAAGCATGTCCTATGATGGTTTTACTGCACACGGTGCAAGCGGTAAAACTCCGTCCATTTGTTTTTGACATAGACGCGAACGGTCGTTTGTTTTACCGTACCATTGCTGTATCGAACGAAGAACGTGAAATCCAGGTATCCGTTTTGCAGTTGCTCCAGCTTGATGCCAGGATCCACGTTCGGCAGGTCTACTCCCGGGTCGTTGACCTCACCGTACCAAATGGTTCGTCCGCTGTTCCGGGCTGAAAGTTGACGATCCAAGAGGTTATTCTGCAAATACCAGGGCGATTGCGGACTGGTCGGATACGCGCTGCCGCTGACTTCCGTCCATACGGCCGTCGCGGTGACGTTCGATCCGGATTCAATCGTAGTCGTCTGCGCGTTCAACACAAATCTCTCACCTGCCCAAAAGTCGGAGTCATTCCGATAGTCCGCATTGAATTGAGTTTGGGTGATTTTACCCGCATTCATCTGATTCTGCAGCCAGTTGTTGAATGCAGCCCGGTTCTCGGTCCACTTGTCGGTGTGCGTCACCTGGGCCGTAATCCCGAGCGGCAGCACGTCGATCGTGCGGTTCGCCTGCGCCGTCGCCTTGCCGTCTCCGACCGTGAGCCGAACCGCGTGGACGCCCGGCCGCTCCGCGCGAAAAGCCGGCTCCTTCGAAGTGAACGCGAGATTCAGGCCGCCCGGTCCCGTGATCCGCCAGTCATACGTCAGCATGTCGCCGTCGGGATCGGAGGATCGGTCCAGGAGCTGCACGGTGTCGCCCTCGTACACGGGTTTCGGCGTCCAGTCGAAGTCCGCGACCGGCGGTCGGTTCGTCTCGATGAAGAAATACTTCGGCGCGCTCCAGTCGCTCCAGTCGTAGCCGTCATGCACCCGGACCCGGACGTACATCGTCACGCGCTCCGGAAGATCGGCCGCGGGCGTCCAGGCGCCCGAAGAGCCCGACCGGACGCCGGTATCGCGCTCCAGCGCGCCATTCAGGCGATAGATCTGCACCTGAAATTGGGTCTGCGGATCGCCGTCGGCGTCCGAATAGAGCCACGCGAACGTCGGCCGGCGGACTTCATATCTCGTCGGATTCGCCGGGTCCCCGCTTGCGGGAGACAAGACGGTCGCGATCGGCCTGCGGTTCAGAATCGTCACCGTCTGAACCGCCTGATCGATTTGGCCGAGGGAGTCCATCACCACCTGGCGGATCCTAAAAGAACCGATCGAGCTGAACGTCTTCGTCCAGCTGGTGCGGGACATGCTGGCGAGCATCTCCGCTCCGCCATTGACATTGGCGATGTAATATTCGTGAGGCAGATTCTCCCGGCCGCCATCCTCCCGGTCCCAGGCCGTCGAATCGATCGTAATCTCGTTACCGCGATAGGCGATCGTCGAACTGACCGTAAACCCGGCGTGCGGCGGCTCGTTCGGCGCGGGAAGCACGCCGATCGTCACATATTCGACGTGGTAATCGCTCCATGCGCCGTACTCGTCCTTCACGGCCATCCCGACTTCATACATGCCGAGCTCCTGCGGAACCACCAGCTTCTCGGGCACATACCCGCCGCTTGGCGTAATGTAGTAATATTTTCGCTCCACAATGCCCCTTGTCGCGCGGTAGTCGATGCCCGTCGGCTCGGTGGAATAGGTGGTATCGCTCAGCCACCGGTCGGGATCGTACGAACGATCCGTCCAGACTACCGTGCCGTCCGGCGCCACCGACAGATCAAAGTCGCTGACCGGACGGCGGTGGATGATCACGGTCTGCTTCGCGGTATTCGACTCCTTCCGGAAGTCGTCAAACCGGCTGTCCGGATAGCGGTGTTCCGGATGCGGATCGTCCATCGTTTTGGCCGAAAGCTCATAGACCCCGACCTTGTCCAGCACCGGCTGCTCGGCGGTGTACGTCCGGTTGTGATGGGCCGAAAGCCCGGATCTGCCGTCGCCCGCGTCGAGGAACTTGTGCGGATCCGCGTGAATATACGTCCAACTGGTCCGCTCCGGAATTCGCGGATCGTTCTCGGGATCGTCGTATTGCGTGTGGTATTGCAAAGGTTCGCCGACGATGCCGACGCCCTGCAGCATGGACGTCCCGCCGAGCGCCGACAGATCCCGGTAGGCCATATTGAAAAACTCCGTCTTGAAAATCTCCGAGAACGGCCCGAACGTCCCGCCCGTATAGGCGCTGTCGGAAACATCGATCACCGGCACGCCGTTGAAGTATACGATATGCTTGTCCGCGAATCGTCTGATCTTCACCATCTGCCGCTCCGACAGCGGCACGTTGACGGGAACGGAAGCCAGCACGGTCTTGTGGCCGCCCGCCAGCCGGACCAGCCGGATCCGCCAGGCATTCAGCTCCACCCGGTACATGTTCAGATGATCCTGGATGTTGTAGCCGAACCCGGCGTACAGGTTCTGGTTCATGTCGGTGTTGAACCGGATCTGGAAGCTCAGTTCCACATTCGACGAGTCGATGTCGCCGGCAAGCTGCTGCAGCGAATCCAGCACGCGATAGCCGTCGTCCTGTTTCCGGTTGGGCTCCAGCACAAAATACCGGGCATTCAGGCGCACGAACAGACTCCCGTCCTGAAGCGGCGTTACCAGGCAATACGGCGATCCGACAACGGCGCAGGCCTCGTTCAGATCGCTGACCAGTATCTCCGTTGTTCCGTCCCGGCCTATCCGGACCACTCTGGATGTGTTCTGGCCCGGGTTGTTGACGATCTCATACCGGTATCCGGCCGCATCGTGCCGAAGAAGAAAACTGTTCAGATAAAACGAATCCACAACCGCCCGGTCCCGGTAGGACAGCACCGGAACATTGCTTTTGGATACGGCAGCTCCTTCGGGATACCGATGGAACAAGCCGTTCTGGTCATTCCGGGCGTAATAATGGACGCCGTCTTCCAGGAAAAACAGCGGAGGCGCCTGCGGGGCGTATGTCCCGATGACCGAAGGCTGACCGTTCCGGCCGCCAAACCGCAGCAATTGCCCCTCGAAGGCCAGGATGGCATTGGCAAAGCGGTCATAACCGAAGTCATGATAGGGCGGCATGCCGGTGCCATAGGGAAACGGACAGGAATTGTTCGCGCCTTCGTGAAGCAGCGCCCCGTCCCAGCCGTAGACCATGAATCGCTTGCCTAATCCTGCGGCGGTGCATGCAAAATACCCGTACGAAGAGGTCATGATGGCGTTGAACGTGTTCGGAGCGGTTTCATACGAGCTGGGCGACACGGCCGGAATGAACGCCTTCTGCGCATACCCCGCCGTCCTGGCGTCCACGGTGGCGTAAGGGGCGCCTCCGGGACGGACGAAATCATCCAGGGCGTACTTCCGGAACACCGACCGCGTGACCGGATCGACCGTGTACACGACCCGGTTGTGTTCGTCGAACCGGATCACCCATTCGCGGTCGATATACTTCACGTATGTTTGCGACTTGATGTAAATCCGGTATCGCGTCGTGTCATAGGAGGCGTTCGGGTCCAGCAAATTCCAGGCCATGGCCCCGTCGCCCAGATAGAACCAGTTATGATTTCCACCCTCGACAACATAATCGCCCGAAAACGGGTAAACGGCATAACCCCCGGCGCTCGGAGAGACGGTGTTCACGTACAGCTCTGGCCATCTGCCTGACCCCAGATTCATCGGCGTGTGCGCGAGCGCGCCCGTGTAGGGGTTGACGCCCCAGGACTTCGGCTTCTCTCCCGCAAAATCCATGTTTCTCCAATTTGCGTTCTCCACGAGGCTGCTTGCGGAAAGCGGCACCAGCGGCGAGACGAACGGATCCTTTTCTTCATAGGACACGTTGAAACGGAACGTCGGCGCGTCATTGACCACTTCGAGATCATACGTCCGCGTCGCTTCCCGCCCCCAGTCTTCGCGCACGTACAGGGTGAACCGGTACTTCCCGACGCGTTCCGGTGTGAAGTAGGCTTTCCGCTCCGCATCCAGCGGAAGAACGGTGGCCGCTTCTTCCTCGAAGTTTCCGTCGTTGTCGGCATCGTATTGGACCGTCAGCCGCCGCTCGACAATCTCGTCCCGGTCCGGCGAGTAGCTCGATTCGGCCAGCATCAACTGGATGTTCCGGATGGTCGGCGTCACATATTCGAGCTGCGGCACGGGCGGCAAATCTGGCTTGACGGTCAGGTAATGGACCGCAGGCGCGGCCGACTTGCGGCCGGTATTGTCGAACACTTCCAGCGTGATGATCTCGGTTCCCGGATCCGGGTAGACGGTTCTACGGTTGGTCCAGATGTCGCGGCTGTGGTCGATCCACCGCCCCGGAATCGGGCTGTAGCTGTGGTCGCCGTTAATCGGCGGCGTGACCGGGCGGTCCTCCACGACTTCCAGCGGCGCGGTGATCACCGGAACCGGATCTTCATTGATCACCTGCACGATGGCGGACTGCGTCGAGCAGGCCCCCCAGATGTCGCACATCATGCCTTTGGCCAAATGGGTGCCGAGTTCGGTCATTTTGATGCCGGCCCAACCCGTGTAGATGGGGGTGGCGACGGACGGAATGCTTCTCACCAGGTTGGTGCCGACGGAGAAATCAAATCCCCTCCACTCGAGGGGATCACCGTCCGGATCGACCGGCGTCGGCACGCTCGGATCCACGATATACACAAGATCCAGCACTTCGCCCTCGAAAACCTGCGTCACCGGGATATTCGTGCCGGGGCGCACCCAGGCCACTTTGAATTCCGGCGGCCTGTTGCTCGTCGGCCCGTTCACGATGAGCGTATGCGTGGCCACCGGCGCGGTGCCGCACTCCATCGTCCGGATCTCGAGGGTGATCGCATGGGTTCCGACGCCGATGATCCACGGATAGTTGCCGTAGGAGTATGTATGCTTGATATTCTGGCTGTTCGCCCAGGTGGTGTAGACCGACGATCCGTCCCGTTCAATCTTGTACCGGTGGCCGTCATAGGTGCAGCCGTTGAACACAAAGTTCTTCGGCCGAAGCTCGAACGGATCGCGGAAGGCGATCACGGACGGCAGCACGTCGAAGTCGCCGGTGAAGTTTTTGTTCGGATCCACGGCCGTAAACGACCGGGACACCTGGTTGTTGTCTTCGCTCAACTCATCGATCGCGTTCGCGCTGTCCACAACCAGCAGGAACGTCTTCTGCTCCGTCGACGTGAAGGTGTAAGTGAAGTTCATCGACTGTAGCTGCCCCTGCTGCGTTCCGCAAAACTGCTCAATTTTCAGGTTCGTCGCGCCTTCCATTACCTTCACGTTGTAACATTGGTTCGGTTGCAGACTCTTGTGTTCCAACCGCCACTTCGCCGTAAAGCTGGCGGGCTTGCCGACCTCGATCGGGCCGTTCGCCGTAATGTCCAAGGCCACCAGGTCAGGCTTGTCCGGGATTGTGTCCGGTTCGTAGTACAGATGCACGATGTACGTATCAAAGGTGCCGTCGTATACGAAAGACGGCGGCGCTCCGGGAAGGATATCGCCATCCGGCTCCCCATAATTTCCGCCCGGCCAGTACGTGATGTAGGTTTTCTTCTTGTAGCCGACATACCGGTAACCCGGAATTTGCGGCACATCAGTCGTCACCGTCGTATTTTTTTGCATATTGGAGATGATGTCCTCTTTCGAGCCTTGATACTCGATTCGATTCCCGGTTGCTTTATCGAAAAGCCGCACGCGCTTCTGCCCGTCCAGCTCGAACTTGAAGCCGATCGGGAAGTAGTACCGGCGCCCCTCGACGGGCGGGTTGCATGGTTTGCCGCCCTCACACGGAAGCTCAATATACTCCCCCGACGGTGTGCCGGCCACTCTGAGTTTGAAGACGGCCGCATTCGTTCCGATCCCGCCGTTTCCTATCGGAATCACGTCAAAGCTGCTGACGGGCGAAATGTATTCTTCATATAAGCTAAAATTGGTTCCAGCACGCGAATTATTGAAAAACTCAATGTGCTCGGGATTGTTCGGATCAAACTTGAACACTTCATAATCCCGCACAATCCGGTCGCCAAACGGAAGGTTGTACGGCCATTCCAGTATTCCATAACCAAACGGAACATCGGGCGCTGTCGGCGACCACTGTCCGGCCGAATTGCGCCAAAGATCCAGCGTCATGAACCCGATCGCATACCGCACCGTCGGCGGGCCTTCGACGTTGCCGTTTGCATCCCTGTTCTGATACGGCGTGATATGCGCGTTGTCGAAATTCAGCTCCTCTGCCGATGTACGCTCGGGAAACAGTGTAAAGAATGGCGCAACGAGCGGCAGCATGAAGCTGAGGATCAGCGCATGCGCCGTCCACTTCCTGCTCCGTTTCATCGGCCATCCCTCACTTGAAGTAGTTTTCCATCAGGATGACGGAATCCGAATCTGTTTTGATCCCTACATACTCCGCGTCTCTCAGCTTCAGGTTCCGATAGTCCTTGATGCCGTAGTATTCCAAATCCGAGGTATGGATGACCGAGTTGTAAAACGCCCGAAACTCGCCGGGAACTTCCCGCATGTGGACAGACTCTCCGCGCAGCTTGAGCGGCTGACCGGTTTGCAGCAGATAGTAGGGAGTGCCGAGCAACCCCTTTTGATTTGAAACCGTCCGGATGTATTCATAGCCGTCGATCTCCACGCGATCGACGCGGAGAACGGTGGTTCCGGCAATGACCAGCGGCCAGTCCGTTTCCCTGATAATCCGAACGGTTTTATGGTGCTTGCCAAAATCCGGACTGCGATAATCCCTAATCGTCAGTGCGCTGTCCGCATACCTCCCCGTATAGTAATGCAGATACGGCTCCAGATCCTGCTTCTCCGTCACTTCCTCCAGCGTCGGCACGTTCTTGTGGCCGATCCAGACAAACCGCGCCAACGCATCCCACTCCACCGTCTCGCCGAGCGCTTCCGACACAAACCGGAGCGGCACGTAGGTGCGTCCCTTTTCGGCCGTCGCCTTCGTATCCAGCGTGACCGTCTGGCCGTTCACCTTCACAACATCGGACCCGATCGGCAGTTCAATTACCTTTCCGTCCTGCCGGATCGTGACCAGCCGGTCGGCATAGTCCACCTGAGCGCCCAGCGTCTCCGCCACGAACCGGATCGGCACCAGCACCCGGTTGCCCTCGATCTTCGGCCGGGCGTCGGGAAACGCCACCTGCCGCGCGTTGTACAGCACCTTGATCGGCAGATCGAATTGACGCAGCGTCGATTGATCCGCCGACGCCACGCTGAATGAGGAAAAAGAAAAAGCAACGACAAGAATGACTAAAAAAAGCTTTTTGCCCATCAGATTCACTCCTCAATTTTCAATCATCGCATCCTGGGTAAAACGAAAAGGCCGCGCGGCCCGTCGGGTGGCCGCCCTTGGCTCAGGGGAACCACGTCGAATTTTCATCAATGAATGTGCATCGCCCGATCGCCCTCTCGGGACCCGGCGCGACGGTGACGACGTGCCGGGGGTAGAGGGCTCCGGCCGGTCAAGGGCGCGAGGATATACCGGACCAGTAATAGCCGGGAGGATATGCCGCAGCGGCCGATAGGCTATACCCTTGCCGGCCGGGAGGGCCGGGGTACGCTATGCCAGGGGCGGCTGAGCCACAATCAGGGCCGCGCCTACGATGCACGAGCGTACTCATAGATGGCAGGAACACGAACCCTTGAATGTGATCCTCGAAATATGGACGGAGTATCGACTTCAATTACGCCGACAACGGCCGGGCCTCGCAAAAACTTTGTAATGTTAAATGAACTATTTTCATAGATAAAAGGAAAGGATCTTCCTGAAAAATCATCAATGATCTCGAAATGAACGATTCGAACTCCTGAATATACGGGACTCCCCGATTTTGGCTGCATCATATGATCAAGACCTAAATTAAGTTGCAAGGACTGAATATAGAGATTACTTGCTGTAACAGGATCAATCCTTACGTGTCCTGAATTTAATTCACTGGCAGCGTAAAGCGCGTCATGCGTTGCTTTATTATTTGCTGATTTCAAAAGCTGTCTTTGTTGATCCCAAAGCTGGTTTTCTTCCTGTATTAGCCAACAGAAGACAAACATCAAGAGAATGGCCAACAAATAAAATGGCTTGTCCATCCCTTTCCTCCAATTACGGGATGTATTCACTGATGATATAAGCTTTGCCGAAATAATGAGTCGGAGTTTGTTGACCGGAAATATTCAAATAAAACAACGGGATCCTGGGCGCCTGGATCTCAATGATGATTTCCTCTCCTCTGGTAAGTGGCGAATTCGTATTTGAGGAAATAAAAATTTCGGTTTCGTTAAAACCCACGGATTTCAGATTTTGAATAACGGCATCCCGGACGGATGCTGTCAGCATTCCGTCCGGGGCAGCTTTCTGAGCAGCATATTCGGCATTTGATTTGATAACAAGGTACAACATATAGTCAATGTGACTTATAAGTGGCTGCATTGCCATGAAAAGAAGAAGCCAGATAAATGCGATTCGAACAAAAACGCCGGCCAAATTCCCCACCGCCTAATACTGCTCAAGTCTTTTGGAATGCTGGATTACCGTTCGCTCGGTATTTGAAATTGTTGAAAAAAAGTGTAAGAGAAGAATAGAGATGATGAAAAAAGCGAACGTAATCCAGAGAATTTTCCTAATCATTGGTATCAAGAATCAGTAGCTGACGTGTTGCGTTGTCGGGAATTGGTTGACGTTTTGGTTCATGGTAGTAATCTGGGTTCTGACTTGGGTGGTAATGGCCATGAAGATAATTGAAAGAATAAAGAAAGTGAAGCAGATCCAAAGGATACGTTTGATGTCCATGAAGATTCCTCCTAGTAAAGAATTGAAGTTTGAATTAAATTCATGTAGCGAATCATCATAAGAATGACAGTAAGAAAAACCAACATCGTCGGGATATTGTTAATTGCGGTAAATATGGGTGATAAATAATCCTTTCGTCGTTTATAATGATCCGCTGAAAGCTTCTCAAGCATGACAGCGTTTTGCTTAAGAAATTGAGACGGATCGGACAATGACTCCGCGGTTTGCAAAAACACGCAGATATTGCGAATGAATGGACTTTTAGGAAACCTCCTTTCAAGCCAACTATACGCTTCGGATCCGGATGTCGTGAGCATTTGAGAAAAATGAAGAAGATCCGAACGAATATGTGGAAAATGGTGGGCAACATTTTCTGAAAAGACGGAAAGCTGCAAATTCCTCTTTGCTTTAGTCAGCTCGTAGAGCCGGCAGAAAGCGATAATTTCACCGTCTCGTTCGAGACTTGAACCCTTAATTTCGGATTCAAAAATACGCGAAGTTTTTTTCAGTTTTAACCAGGGTCGATTGATATAAAAGATCCTTCTTGCTTTGAATATTTGCAGAGAAAAAACAGCCAGAGCCGCGAACGAAACGGAATAGAGTACAATTTGAACATAATGAACAATCAAGCTGTATCCCCCCTTTCACTTGTAGTCAAGAGCTGGCTTCATAAGGTACAAGCTGAATATAGTTGAAACAAGAATCGAAAGTATCGTTAAGAAAAATAAGAGCATGTTGGATGTGGTACGAAAAAGAAGATCGACGAATATGGGCCATCCGAGCAACCAGGCTAATCCTCCGCAAACACCTACTAAACTGACCGCGTTTCCCCAAAGACCCGTATGAATGGCTTCGCTCATATTCTTTTGAGCGTCCATGATATACGATAGCCTGACTTCCATCGCATCTCCGAGCGCGAACATGGATTCATGCCAGGGAGTTCCGGTTTGGTGCGCATAAAGAAGATCCGAAATGAAAGCAACCGCAAAGGTTGTTCCGACAGCCGCCATAAAACGTTTCGCTTCGTGATCGAGATCGCTTTGACGCTTGTATGTCGTGAGCACATGAGAAAAAATTATCAATGGTTTTTGCAAAAGATTCTTGTTCCCTATACGATCTGCCGTAAGCATCAAAGCTTCATCGATGGAAAGATCTGAGAACTGAGGCATCGTTTTGACCACAATCAAAAGATCGTAACCAGCTTTGCGCTGGCGAAAAAAAGCCATCAATCGAACAACCAAATATTGAAGGGCAAGGGCCAGAAATGAAGATATAACGGCGAATAGAAGCTGAGATTCGTTTGAACCAATTTGGATATTCCCTCGGAATAAGGCGTTTTCAGACGTCGGTTTTGGCAGGTCTGATGCAATAATGAACGTTAAGGCAAAGGTACCGACAAATATAGCCGCAGCTGTGTAGAGATAACGTGCTACATTGTTTTCTCCCCGATTCAAATAAAGAATTTGGTCCAAATGTTGATAGAGGAAAGATCGTTTTGCATCTTGAACTTTCCGTCTAATTAGATACCTGGATTGCTTGATAATAGGTTTGAACGAAGGAAAGACTGCTCCGAATAGACCGCATATGGCGATCGCTATAAAAAGCCACCTGAGATAAACCAAGATCAGTCAGCTCCCTCAAGAACAACCTGGCATTTTTGACTCGGTACAAAGGGATCAGGCAATGGATATTGTTGGGCAAGTTTCAAAAGACGGGAACGAAAACGTTCAGCTGCCGGCTTATTAGCACGAATCATTCTTTGCCAAAGCGAATCTGAGATCTCGGAGCTGTAAAGCCAACGGCCTTTATTTGGATCCCATCGAATAAAATCGTGGGCCTTCACTTTAATTTCCGATTGTGGTTCATATCGGATCTCCGAAAGACGAATTAATTTCTTTTTGCCGAAACGTTGAGGTTCCAGGATGGCAACAATCTCACAGCTTTTCAACGTCGACATAAGATGGCCCTTAAGATTGCCTCCTGCCTGGGCAAAAACCGCGAATGCCCCCTGATAAGGAATGTCTTCCGCATCTTTGGTATGATAGGTTCCGATAAGAGATCGGTACCCCTTTTCCCCGAGAAAGTTGTAAACCATCCATTCAGCCCATCGCATTTCGCTCATAAAGAGTGAATCGGGATCGTGGCGAAGAAGCTGAACGGCCACTTCCATCAGTTCTTCCGGTTTTGCTTGAATTGGAATGATACGATGACGCTTCGCAAGTTCAGTATAGGGTAGCGTAGATTCAGGGTGCTGTTCAATGATTGGAAGACCGATGGAAAAATCAGCTTGCTTGAGTTGCTCGGAGACAAGCGTATTGGCAAAGGTCGATTTGCCAGACTCCACAGGTCCGCTGACAATGATGTTTGGGCCGGTCATTTGAAGATCACGAAGGAGCTGAACAGCCTCTTCACCGATCAAACCTGACCCTGCTTGTTCTTCCAATGATAAGTTTTCAACGATTTGACGACGCAACGTGATCACGTTGAAACCGTCCCATACTCGTTTCGGTACAAACATCGCAACACGAATAAATCTCCCTGGCCATAGAGGATCATCAAACTTTAGTTCTGCACCAGGGTGAGCTGCATCAAGTCTGACACGAGAATCCTGACGCACTAAAGTGCGCTGCAGCTGCTGAACGCGCTCAAGATTGACGAATTGGTAAGGATAAGGATGATATTCCCCTTTTTTTGCATAACTTACGTTGCAACCGATAACTTGGAGTTTGGAACTTCGAGCGTAATCCTTGTTCATAATCCAAGGTGTAATGATAGAAAAGCCTATCCATTCATGGTAGATCGCTGACGTAAGCGAAAATCCCATGAAAGCCGGCGGAAGCTGGCCGGAAAAAGGAAAATCACGCATTTGACGCTCAATATGCTTCATGCAAGTATCAATCGCATCACGATCACCAATAAGGGCGCGTTGAGCGAGAGAAAGAAACGCCTCGTCGCTTTCCATAAGCTTCAAAATACGCTTGCTCAGATCATCAACATAGGCGAAAAAATCCTGTGAACTAGATCCTCTAAGCAGAACCTTATCTTTTAGGCTGAACATCAAGGGTCACTCCTGCTCAAACAGCGAAACGGTACGCTGTAAAAGTTCGTGCTCCTTTTTGTTGAGCGGAAGGAAGAAATGATTCTCAGGATCCCTCCAAGAAAGGCCGGCCAAGGGAAGCGTCTGCATGCCGATCGATCGGGCCATCGTTTGTATCGGGAGATCGTCGCCCCGAAGTTTGTTTCCAAGTAAGAACCAGTGTCTAGGTTCTACGCCAAGATCGGAAGAGAGCTGCATCAGGCGCTTGAGCTGTAGTTCATGATTTGGATGGGCAACCATGATTCGGATCGAACTTCGTTGAAGCCCGACAGACCAGGCCGCGCTATAAGGTATGGCTCCGAAATCGGCGACAACTGTTTTTTCACTGGAGACAGAATCAAGAAGAAACTCGATTTCGTCTTCCGAAAAATCCATAGCAATTAAGGGATCGGTATTCCCAGGAAGATAAATCGTCCCGGAAAGATCTACAGCAGACTTCTTCAAGTCATGCAGAGTGAATTTTTTTTGCGAGAGACGAATTCGTATTTCATCAAGCGTAAGAGCTGGCTTTGTCCAACCTGGATTGAAAACGTTTAGACCAAGGAGAATGCCTCCGATTTGTCTTGCAATGAGCGCAGCGACCGTAGTCGCACCGGCGCCTGGAATGGAAGCAAAAACTCCAATCACGGGTTTGGAAAGAATGATTTGATCCGTAAACCAAATGTCAAGATATTCAAGCATGGACTCGATTCCGATACCAGGACGGAGAAATTTAACGTCATATTCCTTCGCCTTTATTGCAATCGCATGATATCTTGCAACGGAACGTTCGTTGTAGCAGCAAACCAGACCGGCTGCTTTGTAAGATTCACGAAGGTTTGCAAAATCTTTCGGCTCGGGAAGAGCGTCAAAACTGAACATGAAAATATCTTTGCCGACAACCTCGGGTTCCGGAACGGATTGATAAGAAAAAACCTCAAACCCTTTTTCTCGCATCGCCGAAATCCAGTTCGGATCGATTTCGTAACAGAAGATTCTCAACGGTATTTCTCCCCTCAATACATTCTTTGAATCGGGCCAATACGAATTTATCGAGGCCTCGATCCTTCTCCATGATGGAAATGGCTTCATCATGGGAAACGCCATTTCGGTAAGGACGATCCATGCGAAGAGCTGAGTATACATCAGCAACAGCTGCAATCTTACCGCTGATAGGGATATATTTTCCGTATACTCCTGAAGGGTAGCCGGATCCGTCGTTTCGTTCGTGGTGAAATTGGGCCATTTGAATGACGATTGGCGGCAAATCGAATTGTGAGAGAAACCTGACGCCATCGGTAACATGACGAATGAGGAATTTTCTATCCTCCAACGTTACTCTTTGATTGCCAAAAAGTATACGATCGGGCCAACCGACTTTTCCGACATCGTGGACCAAGCCGCCGAGATAATAGTCGGCTGCATGATCCGGATCAAAAAACCCCGCTAATTCTTGTGCGCATACGGCCATGATGTAACTGTGTGTAGCTGTATTCGGATCCCGTAAATGAATAAGACGAAAGATAGTCATGATGGTATCGATGAAAATCACCACCCATCATTTCATCCGAGAAATCCAAAGCAAAAAATCTTTTTCAAGTTTATTCTTAATAAGGGCAGCATCATCTTCTGTCACGATCAGTTCTATTGATCCGATTGTTCCCGTTGAAGTCATTCTGCCGTTGTACCCGCCGCCTTCCAGATCGAAAACAATGTTACCGGAAGAAGATCGAACAGCGGCCACACGGACGTTTTTCAAGTAAATCGAATCGTCAGATTTTTCAATTGGAACAAAAGTTTGATCTAGATCGATTGGCTCATTTTGAGTCGCTTGAGATCGTTTAAAAAACGCAATATGTACGATATCTCTCGACCGCAAAGACAGATTTACAGCAAAAATAGATTGAGAATTGACAGGGAGAATGATTTCCCCCTCTTTCGGGTAAAAACCGTCATCTTCGAGCCACTCTGGATAAAAGTAAGCACCAGAAGGTATTACGCCTTTTGCAACTTTCCCAATAACTTGATCCGGAACCAGAATCGCGTTTTTCGGAACAGCGCTAATGGGCTTGGATTCAAAATGGATGTGATGTGCTTCGATGATCTGGTTCTCCCCAATTGTTACTGCCGCTACGATAACCTTGCGAGATTCAAGCTGTGGACCGTATTTATAAAGAAAAATAAGCCCGCCAGTTCCAAGCAAAAAAACAAGGAAAGAAACAATTGATCGGATACGGTTTTTCATGCTCAACCCCTGCTCCTGAAGAAATGGAACAACCCGCGCTTCTTGGATGGCAAAACGGATTTCAGGATTTCTTGTATTGGCAAGACGGCATCCTGAAACGGATCATCCATCAGCGTCTGCTTCCAGAAATGTAAATGAAGTTCTTTCTGCTCTTTGCGAGAAACGGCTTCTTTCCATTCCTTGAATCCTTTTTCCGTTGCGGTAATGACAAAATGAATTGGTCGTTTCCAGTTTCGGTCGAAAAGATCTGAAAGAAGATCCGCGTTAGCTTCCATATCCCCGCCATAGGCGGTCAAAATGTGCAGATGACTGCGTGCAAAAGACGTAAGATGCTTTCTCCAATGAGTCCCAAAGTCAATCACGACATATTCCCAATCCTCAAACAGCAATTCTTCTATTTCACTTTTCCCCGGATATAAGGTAAGTTTGCCAACAGTAAACGGGCTTGGTTTTTTTTCGCTTTCAATTGTTCTGAAAAAATCACTTGTGCTTTGCTCCATCTCAACATATGCTGTTCTGTATTTCTGGCTAAGCCAGTGAGCAATTTGTATGGCCGAAAAGCTGCATCCGGTACGCCGAAGACCGCTGAATACGGCTATTGTGACGGTACCGACGATTTTTTCTAAAATATCTGGTCTGTTCTGCTGGGTAATGAACAGATCGTCATCAAAGAGATCAAAGTCATCTTCAATAGGTACAGTGGATCCGGATATAACGGATTTCTTTTTCTTGGAAAAGACCGCGTCTTTGATTTTGCTGAAATCAATTTCAGGAAACTTGATCTTCGAATGTTCTGTATCTTCGTCATGGTATACCCGCCACCTGGCGGCAACTCCATAATGGGGATCCTGGTTTACGGTTTTCTGTAAATCCAGAACTATATCAAAAGAAGAAGAAACAACATCTTCTTCTGGGAGTTCCGGGGCCAAAATATCATAAATGCCTTCCGCTACAATCTTCGAGATGGTGAGATCTCCGGGTTGTCTTCCAGGCGCAATCAGAATGACGCGAGAACTCTTTGCAATTCGATATTTGCGCAAACCCTTAATGATCGCTTCATCGGAACTACAGCATGTCATGTCAACAATGAGCAGTTCCAGCGGTATATGTATGGCAGCTGTGCAGTGATGGTCAAACTCTTCCGGAGAAAAAGTACCGATCTTTTCAAACAAGATGAGATGTTCTTGGAGAGCTTCTTTAATGCTCGCAAAATAATCGGAACTTGAAATTAAACCTACATTCATTCAGATTCAATCCCTATCGATTCATGTTTCGCATATAATGTTCGATGCTTTTTTCAATCCCAAATTCTTCGTAAATATCGGGATGTTTCTTCTTCAAGTATTCCGCAAACAGTTCGGCCGCGATGTACTGAATATAGCGCCTTTCTCTGGCGGCTGTTGCTTTTAGGGCAAAATTCAAATTCTCCGGAATGACAATCGTCATTTTTTTCGTCTCATCTTGTGACAACGAAAAGGCCCTCCTATCTCATGCACCTCCTGAAACGGAGGTATAAATCTATCATATCAGACCACTCCTCATTGTAGAAATAAATCGTTTGATTGTGTCTGAGTCAAGCTAGTGTAGGCACCTTTTTTGGATTCTAGATGCGAACTTGAAAAGAACCTTTCCCTTGTAAGCGCTTTTGGTGTTCTTCCTT
>ERZ795043.858-NODE-858-length-19221-cov-6.516905_pt1 | contig 19221 bp, 19 predicted proteins | sample MGYA00375127_ERZ795043 | MGnify/ENA primary metagenome ERZ795043 (study PRJEB30172, sample SAMN05518447) | compost metagenome | isolation source: Feedstock adapted compost from Newby Island compost facility, Milpitas, CA | place: USA:Newby Island compost facility... | reverse complement strand
CGCCCGTGGAATTTGAGGTTCAAGGTTTTAACGGTTTGCATCAGCTCGGCTATACGCTGTCGGATCCGGCGCAAACCAACATTCCGTTTTTTGTGACGAGCGATGGCAGCGGCACGTTTACCATTGACAATATCAAACTGAATGATGTCATCCGCAACAACACCAACATGATTGCCGCTTCCGGCCGATATGAAGAATCGGGCGGCGACAGATACACCATTAAAGGCAACAGCGACATTGCCCATGCCTTAGCTTCCTTGCGGGATTACGTGTTCCAGTATCCGCCGGATTTGACCGAAATGTCCCAAGGCACGACGGACGATTTCTTCCGGGCGTTGGTCAGCGACCTGGGCACGCGTGCGGCCAATGCCGAACGGAATATGCTTAACCAGCAGGATCTGGTGTATTCGGTGCAAATGCGCCGCCAGTCCGTCAGCGGGGTGTCGCTGGATGAAGAAATGACCGAACTTATCAAATTTCAGCACGCCTATAACGCAGCAGCCCGCAACATTACCCTTGTGGATGAGATGCTGGATAGAATTATCAATCATATGGGCATTGTAGGCCGTTAACGCCCGGAACGCAAAGGGGGGATAGATGGTGAGAGTAACGAATTCCATGCAAAACCTGCAGTTGCTTAACAACCTGAGAATGACCAACAGGGATATTCTCCGCTGGCAGGACAAGCTGGCCACAGGCCAAAAGATTCAAAGGCCCGGCGATGACCCGGTAGGCATTAACTATCTGTTGCGCTATGACACCGAATTGAACCGCAGCGAAGAATACTTGGAAAATGCCCGTACCGCGCTGGGAATGCTGAAAACCATGGATACGCTGATGCAGCAGGCCAACGACGTGCTGAAAAGGGCCAGGGTGCTTGTGCAGCAAGCGTCCAACGGCACCATGCCGCAGGAAGGGCTGAATACGATTAAAGCGGAAATTGTACAACTCCGCGAACAGATGGTGGCGATTGCCAACAGCAACTACGCCGGAAGGTATCTGTTTAATGGGCAAAAAACAGATCGGCCGCCTTATTCGGTGGATACGGCGAATACCGATACAACGGACAAAGGCATTTTCTATCTGAATGTCAGCCCGATGGTCAAAGTCCCGGTCAGCATTACCGGCGAACTGATTTTCGGTCCCGCCCAGGATCCGGCCAATCCGCAGGCGGAACCGGAAAACGTGTTTATACTGCTTGCGAATATTGCCAATCATCTGGAAAACAATAACCAGGAAGAACTGTTTAAAGATTTGGAGCGCATCGATGCCGCCGCTGACCGCCTCATGGTGGCATGGGCGGAAATCGGGGCCAGAACAAACCGTTTTGAATTGGTGGAAAGCCGCATTCTGGATGAGCAGGCCAGCTTGAAAGAACTGCGATCAGCGGTTTCCGACGTGGATATGGCTGATGCCATTACCCAGCTCAAGCTGAAGGAAAATGTGCTGCAGGCCGCATTAGGCACGGGCGCGCGCATTATGCAAGTGTCGTTGTTGGATTTTCTGAGATAATTATGAGCAGGTGAAGAGCGTGCGGGTGCTGCCTCAACACGACTGGATCCAGCGCATGTCCATTCGCTATATTCCGGCAGATCTCAAGATTGAGCGGGCTGACGTGCTGCTCAACATCAAAACCGAGACGGCCCAGATGGACATTCGCACGAAAAATCCGGACATTCGGGCGGATTGGACCCATGTCTGGGAAGATCTCGGATTGGAGCGCCTGTCGACGGTCAGCCGGAAATTGACCGCCAAGTATCAAAGGGAATATTTAAACAACGTTGCCCAGAAAGCCCGGGATGGCGACCGGCTGGCCAACCTGGCGGGTGAGAAGAACGCCATTTCCAACATTGCATGGGAGTCCATGTTTCGTAAACGTAAAGTGGAAGTGGAACTGGAAGCTCTGCCCAGAGAAGGGCCGCGTTTTGAGGTGACGATCTACCCGCCGGATATTAAAGTTCGTCCAGGCAAAGTGGAAGTCACGACGGTTGACGAGCCTCTCCGGATTGACGTTCGCCTTGGCGGGGTGGAAATCAAATTTACTCCGCGCCCGCTGGTGGACATTACCTTATAAACGGCACACTGGAGGTTTTCGTGAGTGGCGGATCAAGAGGTTACGATTACCAACGGAGTCTACGGAACTTTCACGGTGGGGACCGAAAACATTTATCATTTTCCGCAGGGGCTTGTCGGTTTGCCGGAGGCGAAAGAGTACGCGCTGATTCCGATGGAAGATTCCTTTTTTTACATTCTTCAGGCGGCATCGCACGACCTCAGCTTCGTCGTTATCCCGGCCCATTTGGCCGTCCGGGATTACGATTTTCACATAGATGAAGAAACGGCTGAACTGCTGAAAGCGGACAAGCCGGAAGACATTTTGACGCTTCTCATTGTCAATTATGTGGACCAGAAGCTATACGTGAATCTGAAGGCGCCAATACTTTTGTCTCAGCCGGAACACTTGGGTTGTCAGTTCATTATCACAGACAAAGAGTACCCTCTTAGGCATCCTTTGTCGAACGAGGAGCCGCAAAAATGTTAGTCTTGCAGCGAAAAGTCGGAGAAAGCATCAAGGTCGGAGATGACATTGAAATTCATATTCTGGCTGTCGACAATGATAAGGTGAAAGTAGGACTGGTTGCGCCCCGAAATGTGCGGATTGTCCGGTCCGAACTGTATGGCAGCATTCGGGAGGAAAATGTCCGGGCCAGCCAAACGGCCGTACCCAAGGAAGAATTGATGAGAGCGCTTCGCAATCTGCCTGAGAAGTAAAAAACGAAAGAGGTGATCAAATTGATAGCTGCAACGCGAGTGGAACATGTCAGTGCCGGCCTGGTTCATGCGAACCAATCGGGCCATTCGGCTTTGCGGACGTTGGTTTCCAAGCCGGCTGACGATTTGAGTGTCACAAAAAATCCGGTCTCCGGCAGCGCCAATGAGAAAACGAATGCCGTGACGGAGGATTCTCGTACGGAAGAACTGGTCCATCTCTTTAACAAAGAGATGGAGCAGTGGGGCAAACATCTCCGTTTTCGCTACAATGAGGAAGCGGAACAAACTTATGTTGAAGTGATTGACTTGGAAACCCAGGAAGTGATTATCAGCCTTCCCCCGGAATACCTGATCGAACTGAGCATTAAGCTTAAAGATTTAATCGGATTGTTCCTGGACAAAAAACTGTAATGGCTACAGTAAAAAGCGGGTGAAGCAAACATGTCCATCAGCCTGGTCGGACTGGCATCCAATCTGGATACGGCGACGATCATCAACGAACTGATGAAGATTGAAAGAATTCCATATCAGAAATTGCAAACGCAAAAATCTTCACTCAGTTCCAAGCAGACGATGTTCCGCACGATCAACACAAAACTGAGGGCGCTGGAGAACGCCGCAGCGGATTTGCTGCTGAAAGGTACGTACAATCCGGTAAAGACGAGCAGTTCCAACGAAAATGCGGTAAAGATTACGGGATCGGGAAATGGCTCTGTCGGAACCTATACCGTTGCGGTGGAAACGCTGGCGAGAGCCAACGTGCTGCAATCCAAGGCCGTGAACGCTTCGGACGAAGATTTGAAGGACACGGTGTTCAAGCTTCATTACAAAGGAACCACATACGAGATTAAATCAACCAAGACCAAAAACAGCGAGATTCTGGAAGACATCAAAGACCAGATCAATGCGAAGAACACAGGGGTTACAGCTTCCGTGATTGAAACGGTGCCCGGCAAAAAGGTGCTCGTGCTGTCGGCGAAGGAAACAGGCACGGCAAACAGCGTGGAGTGGGGCACCGGCAGCACGGAAAGCGATACGAAGACCTTTTTCGAATGGAGCGCCATGGCTGACACTGATTTTACCACTGCGGTTGGCGCTCAGGACGCAAAATTCACCGTAAATGGCGTCGAAATTTCCGGTCGCAGCAGCAATACCATCTCCGACGTGATCGAGGGCGTCACCTTCCAATTGCTTAAGGAGAACGAAACCTCCGTGATCACGGTTGAGAGAGATTACAATGCGGTCGCCGCGAAAGTGGAAGCCTTCGTCAATGCCTACAACGACGTCATTCAAACCATTCGGGAATATACGGGCAAGGAAGCGGCGCTGCAAGGCAACGCTACGCTCCGCAATCTGAGCAGCCAGTTGAACAGCCTTATCAACCAGGCGCTGCCGGACGGATTTGATCTCCGTCATTTGTGGGAAGTCGGCCTTGAAGTGGACAAAGGCGTGACCTCCGCGAGCTTAATGACCGGGAAAATCAGCTTTGACAAAAACAAATTTATTGAAAAGCTGAAGGAGAATCCGGAGGCCGTTATGACGCTGTTCCTCCGGGATTCGGAAAAAGATTCGGGCATTATCCGGAATTTCCGGGATGTGCTCAAAAAGAACTGGACGGATTCCATAGATGGCGCCATTGCAAGGGAAATTGCCGGCTTCGATGCCAGCATTTCGATGCTGAATGACCGCATGGAACGCATGGAATACCAGCTCCAGTTGAAAGAGGAGCAATTGAAAAAGCAGTTCACGGCCATGGAATTGGCGCTGGCGAACCTGCAAAACCAGCAGATGTGGATTGCCGCTCAATTGACCAGCTTAATGTCCGTATCCGGAAAGTGATTTTGCGAAAGTGAGGAACGCTCATGCAGGCTGTGAATCCGATGGGCTATAAAGCGGCCTATCAAGCCTATCAAAAAAACAAGTATGAAACGGCTTCTCCTCACAAACTGATTTTGATGCTGTATGAGGGAGCACTTCAATATGCCGACAAGGCATGCAAAGCGATCGAGTCCGGAGATGTGGCTGAAGCGAACCGGCTGATTCAGAAAGTGCAGGACATCTTGTCCGAACTGCTGGCGTGCCTGAATTTGGAACAGGGCGGGGAGATCGCGAAAAATCTCCGCAGCCTTTACATGTATATGATGGATTTGCTGATTCGGGCGAACATCCGAAAGGATACCGAATCGTTGCGAGAGATGATCGGATTGCTTCAGCCCATTAAAGAATCGTGGGAACAAATCGGAAAGGATGTTTCCATTGCCCAATCTTCCGGCTGATAGCCTGCAAGAAGCCCTTCCGGATCTTTATCGCAAAATGGAAGATTTGATGCGTCAGCAGGTGGAATTGCTGGCAGATCATCCGGATGAACCGGACGAATTGCAAGTAGAAGCGTTGGTTCGTCTCTCCGGGGAGTGGCAGGAATATGCCCGCCAATTGGCGGACCGGCGTGACGAGCTGGACCGCTTGCCCGAATTCCAGCGGACGGCGATCGCAGATGCACTTCAGCGCATGGAAGAGTATGGCAAGCGTTTGGAGTCCGCGCTTCGCCATCGCATGGACACGCTGACATGGAGCCTGAAGGCGTTGCACCACCATGCAACGGCGCGCAGGGCATATGGCGGATACGGGAACCAGGACGTTATTCCCATGTATTTTGACGAAAGACAATAAAATTTCAAAAAAACCTCTAAAATTTTGTCGAGGGATTTCCGAAATATGTTATTAGAACCGCAAGGATGCGGTGACTATCAATAATCATGGAGGATGATTTCAGATGTCGATGTACATCAACACGAACGTCGCTGCGATCAATGCGCATCGCAACCTCGGGTTCAACAACACCCAAATGGGCAAAACGATGGAGCGTCTGTCCTCCGGCTACCGGATCAACCGCGCCGCTGACGACGCTGCAGGTCTTGCCATCTCCGAAAAGATGCGCTACCAAATCAACGGCTACAACCAAGCGATCCGCAACGCGCAAGACGGCATTTCGCTGATTCAGACGGCTGAAGGCGCGCTGACGGAAGTTCATGCAATGCTGCAACGCATGAACGTGCTGGCGAACCAAGCTGCTACCGGTACGTATGCCGATGAAGACCGTCAGCAACTGCAAAAAGAAGTGGATCAATTGCGGAATGAAATTGACCGCATCGCAGAAAACACCAACTTCAACGGCATTAATCTGCTGAATTCGAGTGGTAACATTACGTTCCATATCGGCGTGAAAGCCGCCGAATCGCTGACGGCAACTCTTGCGGACATGCGTGCAGCTGCTCTGACCCTCAATGGCATTGACATCAGCACTCAAACTGGTGCTAGCGCTGCGCTGTCTGTTATTGAAGATGCCATTAACGCGGTATCCGACCAACGTGCTGCATTCGGTGCTGTCCAAAACCGCCTGGAGCACACCATCAACAACCTGGGCGTTACCGCTGAAAACCTGGCGGCTGCTGAATCCCGGATCCGCAACGCCGATATGGCGAAAGAAATCACCGAATTTACGCGGAACCAGATCCTTGTACAAGCGGGCACGGCGATGCTGGCACAAGCCAATGCGACGCCGCAAGCGGTCCTCCGTCTGCTTGGCTAATACGTTTAGATATCCAGCAAGCAAAAACGCTGTCTTCAATCTTCGAAGACAGCGTTTTTTGCATTATAGCTTCATTTCATATTCGTTATAGGGCTGTGATAAACGGCAGCTTGCGATATTGAGGGAATACGCTAAAAAATTGTTGCTTGTATTCCTGAATGCTTGCATGATCCGCCACTTCAAATAGCAGTCCATAACGGCTCAACTCTTCCGGTTCATGTTCTATGGCTTGTTTTATGTAGGAAAGAGCCTTTTGGTTTTCGTTTTTCCAGCGGCAGATGTAGTATAAAGATTCATAGGATGAGGCTTTCAACGTGGCAAGCTTTTCTAATTGTTGATAGATATCATAAGCCAGATCCCACTCTCCACGGGCAAAGAAGTGCTGCGCCACCATTTCAACGGGAGCAGGAGATTGAACCTGGGCCATGACTTGGTCGAAGCTTTCATAGCATTGTAAATCGAAAAGATCATTTAGAATACGAGCAATTTGTTCTTCGTTGCCTTGCAGTTCTTGAAGCGTATCGGCTGCCGAGCGGTTTTCCCAGATCAGTCCCGCGATGCGTGAATAGTGCGCTGCTTCGGCGGCATCCGACATTTTCGGGGCAGCCTGTTCATAAAGGGAGCGACTTTTCGTTAATATGGCCAGCCTGCATGTTTCAAGTGGAGAGAGCTCCACGTTCTGTGATGATATTTGCTCAAAGTATTGCATGGCGAGCTGCGGAATCCCGGCCACAAGAAAAATGCGGAACAGTTTATATTGATCAGTCAGAAGAGAGTTGTTGAAAAAGTTCTTTTCAAAAAAGGCTTGCACAGATTGCGGCGGTTCGGATCTGGAGAGCAATAGGGCCAGTTTAACGGCGATTTCCGTTTTGGCGGGATCCGTTTGCAGTTGTTTTACATAATAGTAAACCATTTTGTGCATATCCATCCGCAAGGTGTAAATTGCAGAAAGCTTTTCAAAGGGAATAGCATACGCGTAATCGGGGCTGACCAAACATACAGATTGGTTCCGATTGCCCAATTGGTCCGCCAGTCGAATGCAAGATTCGTAGCGTTGAATCGCTTGCTCATGAAATCCGAAGTGATGCAGGACGATGCCCTCGTAACATATAAAATCCGGATGATTAGGGTAAATCCGGACGCCTTCCGCGATCAACTTGTACGCATCGGTGATTCTGTTCATATTAAGTTGAATCGAGATCATGGCTTCCAAACAATGCGCGAACCACGCATGACCTGGTTTTCCCTTTTTGTAAGCTTTCTCGTAATGATAGAGAGCTTTTTTGTAATCTTGATCCCTTCGATATTCGTTGCCTATGCAAAAAGAATAAAAGGGATCTAGCGAAGAAGACCCGACCACATTGCGGAAAATGTTCCAATTGCGTTCCGATTTTTGCTTTTCATTCACTTTTTTAGAGATATATCCCGTATGGTAAATGTAAAAATTATATTTCTTATATACAAATGGATAAGATGCGGTTAGCTGTTCGTGGATGGGACGGGTGTAGTGGATGCCTCGATGATTGGGAAATAGACGTGTGCTGTGGGATTCTATAAAGCGGTGCTTGCCCTCATCCCCCACGATGTTGAGAATCGGGAGCATAAAGACGCTGTTGTCCGGGGTGGTTTTCTCCAGGAATTCCCGCAGCTCTTGCTTGCCTTCATCCTGCACATACTCGTCGGCGTCGAGCACCAAAATCCATTTCCCCGTTGCATGACGCAGCGATTCGTTGCGGGCATCGGCAAAGCTGTTCGTCCATTCAAAATCGAATATTTTGTCCGTGTATTGCCTTGCGATCTCTTTGGTGCGATCGGTGGAGCCTGTGTCGACAATGACAATTTCATCGGCCAGATCTTTGACGCTTTCCAAACAACGTTGCAGCACGTCTTCTTCATCACGGACAATCATGCATAATGACAAAAGAGTCATATTTTTCGACTCCTATCTGAATAGTGTTACAGTCTTTATCTATCATCCCGAACAGCGGCCTGTTTGTCAACAAACGTATATCAACGTTAAAGTTTAGTGATTCTCTCATACTAAACGACAAGAAATACGATAAATAATATATACCAACCAAATTCGGGGGTGCAGCTGTGGATCTGCAACATCAGCCCAAGATTACCATTCATACGCTTGCATATAATTCGGAAAGATATATTCGGGAGTGCGCGGAAAGCGTGCTGAATCAAACGTTTCCTTATTTCGAATGGATTGTTTTGGATAATGGATCAACTGACCGCACGGGAGAAATATTGGATCATTACGCCCAAACGGATGCTCGTGTAAAATTGTTTAGAAATGAAAAAAACACATTTATTTACAATGTTCCATATAATACGGAATATGTAATATATTTGGAAAATCTGAAATCGGAATACATTTGCATATTGGACAGTGATGATTATCTTGATCCGAAGTTTTTGGAGGTACTTTATGACGAGGGTGTAAAGCATCATGCTGATATTGTGGTGGGCGGAAGTCAAATGTTTTGGGAATCCGCTGAACGACAGCCGGTATTGCGATGTCCGCCTGACTTTCATACGGATCAAATAGAAACAATTGGCGACATCTTTCCTCAGATTTACGGTTGTTTTCGGCCAATGTGGGGGAAATTGATCAGGGTTCCTGTGTATTTGAAGCAATTGAAATATAGAAAGGAAGTTCCTGTTCACCTGGAAAATGGGTGGGATACGATTTTTAATTTGGATTGTTTACGGTTTGCCAACTCTGCGGCAGGCGTAAATAAAGTGCTTCATTATTATCGTATTCGAAGGGACTCTTTTTATAATTCTCAAGTTACAAGCAATCGTTATCGCGATTCCATGATTATATATAAAGAAGGAAAAAAGCTTTTGGAAATGTGGGGAAAATGGAATGAGATCAATCAAACCTTTCTGATTCAAGTTTTATACAACTCCATCAGAGACTACTTTTGGGTAGTGGCCTTTGGGAAGAACCTCAATGTAAGAGACAAATTTGAAGTCCTGTCCGCGATATTAGCAGATGATGAAATTTATAATCTATTATTGCAGGCTGGCTTGCTCAAGTCTTTATTTGGTGACCTTCAGGAAGTTTTTAGACGTCTAAATCAAGATCTGACTGATCATGATTATCCTGGCGTAATGGATCTTTTTTTCTTTCGATTGTTTAAAGCTTTGGAAATGGTTACTGCTCAAACAAATATTCATAATGCAGCGCTGCTTTATTTGTCTGCCGTATGTGATCCCCAGAACAAGAACAGATTTGGCGCCGATTTCCTGTTTCGGTTTTTTAGGATCATGGGACAGACATTTCTCCCAGGATTAATCAAAAGAGGTATGACCAGCGCATATCTTGCGGCAAATCCCTTTTTGTTGCGTGAAATCCTAAACGGGAACTATCAGGAAGCTTTGCAGATTTGCATGGAACTTCCATTGGAAAACATGCAACAGTTACTTCAACAGGAACTTGTAAAGTTAAAAGCGTTGCCGAAGCGGTGCGACAACATGAAGGAGCAAATGATTCGCTGCATTTCTGTGGGCGATTTTGATCAGGCAGCAGACCTTGTATTTGAAATTCTGGAGATGCGCCCTTTAGATAAGGAAGCCCTTATCAACAAATTGTACTTGCTCACAGCATATGGGGATATTTTTACGGCATTGGAGACGGCGGAAGTGTTGCGAGTTTTTTATCCTGATGACGGTTACGCGTTATCCTTTGCAGCTCAAGCATATGCCAGTGCGAATTTGAAGGAAAAATCCTGGCAACTGTTTCAACAAGCGCTCAGTGTGTGCAGAGACGACAAAGAAAAGAAACAGGTGGAAGACGCCTTTCAATCTTATTTTCACAATGTCGGAGTTGAGTTTAATCGATGAAAGTTGTTATACTTGCGGGCGGATATGGTACACGCATTAGTGAGGAAAGCCATCTGAAGCCAAAGCCGATGGTTGAGATCGGTGAAAAGCCAATTCTGTGGCATATCATGAAAATTTACAGTTATTATGGCTACAATGATTTTATTATTTGTTTGGGATATAAAGGGTATGTTATCAAGGAATTTTTTGCGAACTACTATCTGCATACGTCCGATGTGACTTTTGACTTTGCCAATTATAATAATTTGACCATTCATAACAATGTGTCCGAACCATGGCGCGTCACTTTGGTGGATACCGGGCTTGATACAATGACAGGAGGCAGAATAAAGAGAATCCAAAATTATGTGGGGAATGAACGGTTTATGCTAACTTATGGGGATGGTGTCTCCAATGTCAATCTGAAAGAGCTGGAACGCTATCACCAACAAAAAGGCGGCTGGCTGACCATGACGGCCATTCAGCCGGGGGGGCGCTTTGGCGTCCTGGAAATCGACGATACGATCAATCGTATAGACAATTTTGTGGAAAAAGCAAAGGAAGCCGGCGGTTGGATAAACGGGGGATTTATGGTCGCAGAGCCGCAGGTGTTTGATTATATCGAGGGTGACCACACGATTTTTGAACAGCATACATTAAGAAGAATTGCTGCGGAAGGCAAAATGTATGCGTTCAAACATTACGGTTTTTGGCAATGCATGGATACGCAGCGGGACAAAATGCTTTTGGAAAGCATGTGGAGAGAAAACAGAGCTCCGTGGAAAATTTGGGAATAATGTTTAACAACCGTTAAAGAGGTGCCGTAAGTTGTTTGTTTCCGAAATCACAAAAGAGGATATGCAGTTGATCTTTAAAGCATTATCCACTGAAGAAAAGTGCAAATTTAAAGACGCGAAACTGCTGGTTACGGGCTACGCCGGCTCGCTCGGATATTCGTTGCTTCATTTCTTTGCATTATATGGGGAGGAGCTCGGAATAAAGAAAGTGTACGGCATCGACAACTATATGTTTGGAAAGCCCAAATGGGTGCAGCGACTGGCCAGAGAACCGCTGTTTGATTTGCGGGAACTGGATGTGATCACCTGTGATTTTGAATTCGCTGCCGATGCCGATTTTGTTTTTCATATGGCTTCACTGGCTTCTCCAGTATACTATCGTAAATATCCCATAGAGACGATTGATGCGGATGTGATCGGGCTTCGCCGTCTGTTGGACTTCTATAAAAACAAAAACATCAAAGGATTTTTGTTCTATTCGTCAAGCGAGGTGTACGGCGATCCTCATCCCGATCACATACCGACGCCTGAAAGCTATTGGGGCAACGTAAACACTTGCGGTCCCAGGGCATGTTATGATGAGTCGAAACGTTTTGGGGAAACGCTTTGCTACTATTACGCCAGACAATTTGGCATGCCTATTACGGTGGTTCGACCTTTCAACAATTACGGTCCGGGGCTAAGAATAAACGACCAGAGGGTTGTGGCGGATTTTGCTAAAGCAGTGATCTCGGATCAGGATATCGTCATCTATTCCGACGGAAAACCGACGAGGACCTTTGACTACATTCCTGATGCTACTGTCGGATACATCAAATGTGCGCTCTACGGTAAGTTTGATGTGTTTAACATTGGTGCCGACGGGCCGGAACTAACCATTGACCAACTTGCTGACATGTACCGGCAAATCGGCAGTGAGTTGTTAGGCTATAAAGGAAAGATTGTGTACAGAACACATGAGGACAAAGAATATTTGATCGACAATCCGAATCGCCGGTGCCCGGATATTACGAAAGCCAGGAAACTCTTGAATTATCAACCAAGCATCCATGTGGAGGAAGGAATCCGACGATATCTGATGTTTCTGAAGCAAAGCGACTGGAGTGAAATTGAGTGGTAGTTGAACAACTGACATATGAGGACAATCAAGTCGAATTGTTATGGAGGACTTGTTCGGAAGCGCTGAATCGAGAGAACAAACCAATCATTCTGTTTGGTGCGGGTGGGATTGGACAATACTATCTTGAATTTCTTCGGCAACTTGAAAATGTTAAAGAGATATATTTTTGTGATAATGACCCAAAAAAATGGGGAACCCAAATCAATGGGATTATGGTCATTAGTTTTAACCAACTGTTAGCCGATTTTCGAGACAGTTATATCATTATCACTACCTTGCAATATAAAGAAGAGATCGAAAAACAGTTAAAAGAAAACGGTTTATACAGTATTTTGTCATCTCCGGAACATCAGATCCTCGGGGATAATCTATTGCATTATCTTACTTATAAAAAGTATCGGGAGCTCATCCATCAGTATCAAAATGAATTTGAAGAAGTATATAACTTGTTGAATGATGATTTCTCAAAAAAGCTGCTGATTGAGCGCTTAAACTACTGTATTACGCTGAATTCAAAATATTTGACGTCAATGAAGAGCAAATCTCCACAATATTTTGAACCAGGCATCATTACTCTGTCTGAAAATGAAGTGTTTATAGATGGCGGAGGATATGTTGGAGATACAGTAGAAGAGTTTGTTAAGCAAACAAACGGAAAATTTAATAAAATCTTTACATTCGAACCCGAAACATCCAAACACCAATATTTTCAGCGGTATTTATCTTTCCCGAACATAAAGCTCCTGCCTTATGGATTGTATAGCCGCAGTGGAACATTTCGCTTTCATGCAAACAATGACGCAACAAGTGGATTAGGTCTGGAAGGAGAAGAAGAGATTCAAGTCATTACCATCGACGAGGTTCTGGAAGGGGAACCCGTAACCTTTATAAAGATGGATATTGAAGGAGCAGAACTGGAAGCGCTGAAAGGGGCTGAAGAGTCTATTCGGAAACATAAACCCAAATTGGCCATTTGTGTCTATCACAAACCTCTGGATATTGTGGAAATCCCTTTGTATCTGAAAACAATCGTGCCTGAATATCAATTTTATTTGCGGCACTACAACTATGGCGCCACCGAAACTGTTTGTTATGCCGTGTGCAATTGACTGGAGCAGAGAAAATGAAAAAAGGGTTTAATTTGGACAAAATCTCAACCAAGCCAAATAGGTTGTTAACTTTGCTTGAGGAAGGACACAACAGAAAGACACCTATGGTCTTGTTTGGCGCAGGGGCTTGGGGAAGTTATTATCTGTCCTTCATACAAAAATATTGGAAAGATATTATTTTTTGTGACAATGACCCCATAAAATGGGGAACCAGGATAGAGAATATTCCGGTAATCAGTCCGGAAGAGTTGATGAACACATATTATGATTGTTTTATTACCGTCACATCTTTGAATTATTATAAAGCGATCATAAAGCAATTGACGGAAATGGGTTTATCGGACCGCATTGTCATGTCGATGGAAGGATTCATAGATAATACATTTCATTCCTATTACGACACGATTCGCAATAACAAGGAACTTTTCTCCAAAATCTATGACCTTCTTTCGGACAATTTGTCCAAGCAAATTTTATATGACCGGTTAAATTGCTGCATAACGGGAGATCATCAATATTTAATTCCTCTTGTCAGTTCCTGTCCTCAATATTTTGAGGAAGATTTGATTCACCTTAATGAGCATGAAATTTTTATTGATGGCGGCTCCTATACCGGTGACACGATTGAGGAATTTTTGCGTCAAACTGGCGAAAAGTATGAACATATATACGCTTTTGAACCGGAAACATCAAAACATGAGATATTTTATCAGAAATTTTCGGGAATGAAAAATATTGAAGTGTATCCTTATGGGTTATGGTCAAAATCTGAGCAACTGAGGTTTCAGGCTGAAAACTCGGGATCCAGCCATTTGGATCAACAGGGCAATACTGTGATTTCCGTCACTTCAATTGATGAAGTTTTGCAAGGAAAGCCCGTTACCTTTATCAAAATGGATATTGAAGGTGCAGAGTTTCATGCGCTGAAAGGCAGTGCAGAAACCATAAAAAAATATAAACCCAAGCTGGCGATTTGTGTTTATCATCAACCGTTGGATATCGTTCGCATTCCTTTATATGTAAAAGAACTGGTGCCAGAGTACAAAATTTACCTTCGGCATTATAATATCAATATCTATGAAACAGTTTGTTATGCCACGATAGATTAACGGAAATGATTAGTGATGTCATTGAATCTGGGAGGCAAACATGGGGGAAAGTCGAAGCAGGGTGCTTTTTGTGAATGGTTTGCCGGTGGATAAGGGTGGGATCGAGACCGCGATTATGGAAGTTTATCGCGGATTAGAACAAGATAAAATCGTGATTGATTTTGCCGTTCGAAAGCCGCAAAGAGGTTGTTTTCATGATGAAATAGAATCCTACGGCGGCAGAATTTTGAACATTTTCGAAAACACCAAACATAAAGGAATGAAAAAATGGAACTTTTGGATGGACATATATAGTGTCATTAGTTTTTATAAACTGTTAAAAAAATATGGTCCTTATTCCGCTGTGCATATCCCTCATCCTTTGCTTGACGGATTTTTGATTTTGGCTGCTTGGTTCGCAGGTATAAAAGTGAGAATTAGCCATAGTCAAAATACAGGTATTGATGATTTTGTACCACTCACCCGTCCCAGAAAATGGATAAGAAGGATGCGATTGTTGTGCTGCAAACGTCTGTCCACTCATTTGTGGGGGTGTTCCAAAGCAGCCTGTGAGTTTATGTTTGGAAAGCAAATCATGAGTGACAAACGGGCGGAAGTGGTGCCTAACCCTGTAAATATTGATCGTTTTAAACAAAAAATGGACAGGAAAGAGGCCTGTCGACTGCTGAAAATTTCTCCACATAACATTAATTTCATCAATGTCGGAAGATATTCACCACAAAAAAACCAGATTTTTTTGTTAAATTTTTTTGCCATAATGCTCCGCAAAAGAGATGACTTGCACTTACTGTTAACAGGACCAGGGCCTCTTGAAAAACAAATCCGAGAACACATCAGAAGCCTTGGAATTGAACGGCACGTAACTATGCTGGACAAAAACACTCCCATCCCAGTGGCGCTTTCCGCGTCCGATTATTTTTTGTTGCCGTCCATTTACGAAGGATTCGGGAATGTGTTAATTGAGGCCCAAGCGGCTGGAGTTCCCTGTTTCGCATCCGATGTATGCCAGCCTGAAGCTAATGCCGGGATGATTGAATATATCCCATTGGAGCGAGGCGAAAAGTATTGGGCTGAGTATATTCTGGAGAAGATCGCAAAACCGGAACGCAGAGAAGTTGACATGAACTATTTGAACACCTTTCACACTTCCACGGTGGCTCCCAAAATGCAGCAAGTGTATTTAAAAGGCTCGAAATATCATGCGGAAGGTTTGGTAGCGGATGTATAAAGTAACGGTGATGGGGCTGGGATTTGTCGGTTTGACAACTGCTTTGGCATTTGCCGAAAAAAATTATCAGGTTTACGGGGTTGAAACCAATGAGGAAAGGCGCGCAATCATTGAGAGCGGTGGGCTTCCGTTTTATGAACCCGGCCTCGATGAGGCCTTAAAGCGGCATCTGAACAAAAATTTCAGGGTGGCCGGCCATATTCGGGAAGCTGCGGAAGTCAGCGATTTCATTTTTTTGTGCGTCGGTACACCCAGCCTTGAAAATGGTGAGGCAGATCTGACTTACATATATTCGGCCATCGATATGATTCTCCCGTTCATGACAAATGACAAATACCGGGTAGTGGTGGTAAAATCTACGATCCCGCCTTCCACCACATCTGAGCGAATTATTCCGTACGTCAGGAAAAAAGGGTATGAACCGGGCCGGTTCTTCAGTATCGCCAACAACCCGGAATTTTTGCGGGAAGGGAAAAGCTGGGAGGATGCGCTCCATCCGGATCGCATCGTCTGCGGTGTAGCCGACGGGCAAGCGGAAAACATGCTGAGAAGGCTATACGAGTGTTTTCGTGCTCCTTTTTTTGCGGTTACTTTAAATACCGGGGAATTTATCAAATATTTGTCTAATACGCTGTTGGCCACCATGATCAGCTACTCGAACGAAATGTCCATGGTTGCCGACAAAATTGGTGACATTCAAATCAAGGAAGCCTTCCAGATCTTGCATATGGACCGCCGTTGGGGCAGCGGCAATATGTCCAGCTATGTGTATCCTGGGTGCGGTTTCGGCGGATATTGTCTGCCCAAGGATACCAGGGCGATGCATGCCATATCCAAAGCCAAAGGATGTGAGTCTCAAATATTGGACAAAGTCATCCGCATTAATGAACAAATGCCCCGCTATATGGCGAGCAAAGTGATGGCTTTGGCCAAACCAAAAGACAAGATCGGGATATTGGGCTTGTCATTCAAGCCGGGATCGGATGACGTGCGGGACAGTTCATCTGCCAAAATCATCTCTATCTTGCAAGAGAACGGATTTACAAATCTTTTTGCGTACGATCCCATGGCCAATGAGGCTTTTGCGAAGGAGTACGCTTTTGATCATCTCGAATACTGTAACAATTTGGACAGGATATGTGAAATTGCGGATGTTTTGGTGCTGGTGACGGCTTGGGAAGAATTTAAAGGATTGAACCGAAAATATTCGGACAAGAAAATCGTGGACTGCAGATATTTTCTGTGAGGTGCTGCTCGATTGCCATTATTGAGCATAATTATTCCTTTTTATAACGTGGAAAATTATATTGGGAGATGTCTCGAAAGCATTGTCGGCCAAGGATTCTCAGACCTCGAAGTGATTTTGGTCAATGATGCGTCAACGGATAGAAGCGGCCAAATTTGTGAGTCATATGCTTATAAATATCCGAATTTTAAAGTTATTCATTTGGAAAGCAATAAACTGCCCGCTCATGCGAGAAATGTAGGTCTTATAGCTGCGGAAGGGGAATATGTCCATTTTTGTGACAGTGATGACCATTACATGGATCAAATTTTTTCCAAAATTGCGGCGGTCCTAAAACAATCAGCACCATCAGTTCTGGTAGGCCAATTTCATTGCGAGCCCGAACAAGGCGCTTTTTTCGCTAATGATATTCCGATGGATTCGAATGTAATCAGCCGCGCGGATGCGAATGAAATGGCAGGTTATTTGCTGGAATTGCCAAATCTGCTGTGTACGCCATGGAGATTTGTTGTCAGACGTGATTTATTGTTAACCAATAACATTTTCTTTCCTGAAGGTTATCATGCTGAAGATGAGGAATGGGTTCCAAAAGTGATATGCAACGCGCACAGTTTCGCCCATCTGCCCGAGCCTTTTTATTGTTACCGTCCCCGTGCGATGGAGTCCCTTACGTCTGCCAAAACGTATTTGCATACCAAATCCCATCTTTACGTATCATTGAATCTGCTTCGTTTCTTAAGGGAAAAAAATTATCAGGATAAGCGCCGCGATTTGATCCTTTCGCGTGTTAATTTTTTGATGGGGCTGTTTTCCTCGCGTTGCGATACTTTGGATCGGAATCAGCTTCAAGAATTGGCTGGGCTGCTGGAGGACCAGGCAGACTTGTTTCCCATGCTGAAGAATACGGCAAAGGGGCAAGAGCTGGTTCGCTTCATTGAACAATACGGAACGTTTATGGGCCTGTGCCTGTATCGCACTTACGTCATCGAAAACACGCTGCAGCTTGCTTATGGAAAAGAAGAGAAGTCCATTTATGTCTTTCCCACTGGATATCACGGGGAAGGAAGCGCACGTATCTTGCAACAAGCCGGTTATAAAGTGGAAGGTTTTCTGGATAACAGTTCTCATAAAAAAGGTTGCAGCATCGGAGGCATTATCGTATATTCGCCAGCGATCCTGAAAGATATGGACCGCGTTGCGCTGGAAAACATTTTTGTCATGATCTCGCATGCGTCCGAACGGGTGTCACAGTCCATCAAAAGCCAGCTTTTGAGTTATGGTTTGCATGATTCCCAGATTGCGCTGAGAAGTTACTGAGGAAAAACGATTGGGGAAGTGAATGAACCATGCCTCATGATGCGCCGTCCATCAGCGTAATCATGTCGACATACAATCGAAAACAATTTCTGCAGCGATCCGTGGAAAGCGTACTGTCCCAGACTTTCCAAGGGTTTGAATTTGTTCTTGTGGATAACGGTTCTACTGACGGCAGCAGGGAAATTTGTGAACGTTACGCACAAATGGACCTGCGCGTCAAGCTGATCCGGATTGCGGAAAACAGGGGAGCGCCGATTGGCAGAAATGCAGGCCTGGAGTCCGCTTCGGCTGATTTTGTCACTTTTGTGGACGATGATGACTATTGTGAACCGGAGATGCTGGAATTTCTCTGGTATTTGGCTAAAGAATATCAGGCGGACATTTCCATGTGCGGCAGTTGGAACGAGTTTCCGGACAGAAGAGAACCTTACTTTATTTACGATGAGTTGTTGGTACTGGGCAAGGTTGATGCCCTGCATGAACTGTTAAAAAGGCAAAAATTTAATGTGGCGCCGCCCACCAAACTGTTCCGGAAAAGCCTCTTTGAGGGCATACGTTTTAAGAAGAATGTGCTGGTGGATGACATTCATGTGATTTATAAAGTGTTTGCTGCCGCGAACAGGGTTGTGGCTCAGGGAAAGCCCTTATATCGCTTTAGGAAACATGACCACAACATGACCGTTTTCATTCACCAAAATCGACTGAACGCAAACATAATAATGGAGTATTTGGCCGCTTTTCGGGAACGGACGATTTATCTGTCGGAGAAGATTCCTGAGATTGCTTTAAGAGCCCGCTATTCGGAATGGTCCTACATGATATCGATGTGCAAGAAAATACAAGACATGAATACTCCGGACTTGTTGTCCGTATATGATTGGATGATCGGACAGCTTAAAACTGACCGGCAAGAAATCCTTGCTTGTCCCTATACAACCGAAGGTGAAATTTCTTTTATGAAGCATCATGTCCCCTGATAAACTTACAAATTTGACATGAATCCGCTTACAAAAAATCATTGACAGTTCATCCTGGCAGGTGATATATTCGACGTACGGCGAGGCGGCCGTTCGCCAGAGCCTAAGAATGATGAAAGG
>ERZ795043.857-NODE-857-length-19222-cov-63.629676_pt1 | contig 19222 bp, 23 predicted proteins | sample MGYA00375127_ERZ795043 | MGnify/ENA primary metagenome ERZ795043 (study PRJEB30172, sample SAMN05518447) | compost metagenome | isolation source: Feedstock adapted compost from Newby Island compost facility, Milpitas, CA | place: USA:Newby Island compost facility... | reverse complement strand
CCTCCAGGACCTCGTCCGTCAGGGCGCTCAGGGTCTCGTGGGAGTAGCGGTGGCCCAGGAGCAGGCTCAGTAGGCGGGTGTAGGGCCTGAGGAAGGTGGGGTAATACCGGCCTTCCCTGTCCCTGGGGACCCTCAGGTCCACCCGGCCGAAGGTGGTCTCCAGCCTCCTAGGGTAGTAGCCGTTCTTACGGCCCCCGTGTTCCCGCAAGAAGGCTGTCCGGTCCAGCTCCAGGACCATCTTGAGAACCTCGGCCACCGTCTCCCGCACCGCTTCCCTCAGCAAGATCCGCAAGGTATCCTGGTCCACGGGGCACCTCCTCGTTCCAAGGTGTGCCCCCCTATTAAACACAGACCCTTACACATAAATCCTTACACGACCAGAGGACGGAAAGCTATGCGTTTACCGTTCCTTAGCCCATGGTCGCCTATTTCACTCCTGGAGAGTCCCGACCAAGGGCCACTTCCTGCTTCCACGACCCATGGCTCGTAGACCGACCCTCTCTATACAGGCCAGGATACACCTCCGGGTCTCCTCGAGGGCTCCCGCGAGGTTCCGCTCGGCCTCTTCCCGCTCGCGACGGTACCCCCGAGCCGTGGTATCCTGAAGGTGTGAAGAAGGTCTCCGTGGCTAAGAAGACCAGGGTAAAGGCGCGCAAGACCCTGGCCGTGGGGCGCAGCTCTTCCGTACGCCGCTCCGACTCCTTTTCGGAAGCGAAGCTCCTGCTCAATGAGATCATCGAAGAGAACCTGGAGACCTTCAAGCTCCTGGCCCGTTACTGAACCCCGGTGTCCCGAACCCCTTACTATCGCAAAGGGGGGTATAAGTTCTTGACCCCGGAGGCAATCCTCGAAGCCCATACCAACGTTCTGGCGAAGACCGGGGGGACACCCGGACTACGAAATAGGGGCCTTCTGGAGAGCGCGGCCTACGCCCCCGTGGAGAGCGCGGGCGGCCGGGACGCCTACCCCACCTTTTTCTCAAAGGTGGCCGCCCTGGGTTACCGCCTGTGCCAAAACCATCCCTTCGTGGACGGCAATAAACGTACGGCCCTGGCGGCCATGCTCTGGACCCTTAGGGCCAACGGCTACCGTCCGAAGATAGACCCCCAGGCTGGGACTGTAGTGATGGTTCTAGTAGCCATGGGCCACTTGAGCCTCGATGGACTCAGGGTAGCCCTGCTCCTGTGGTGTGACCTAGATCCTTCCCGAGAAGACTTCTAAGGGCCATTCCTTCATCCCGCTCCTACGCCTGCACCTCGGGGGCGCTCAGGGCTCCCTGGAACCTCCGAAGACCTCCCCCGTCCCCGCCTCTTCCCTGTCCGCCAGGGCAGAGGGCACCAGGGGGGTCAGGGCTTCAACAACGCGGAAGGTGCCCTTGGCGAGCTCCGCCAGAACCACTACGAGCCTCTTGCCCTGAGACTGGGAGTTCATCACAAACGGCAGCGAAGTGGGTATCCCGGAACTGGCACCGCCTGCCTCTTTGCATCTGCCTGGAAGCTTTGACGCTACAGACAGGAGGAAACCTCATGTCACCTAGGATGTCCTTATGTTCATCGGGATGGTTTTTGTTGTTCCCCTTGGCGCTCATTGGTTGCTCGTCCGGCTCGAGTCCGGCGGGCAAAGTGGACCCTCCTCCCGTGCTGACGTTGCCCTTTCAGGGAGAGTTCCGGGTTACCAACGTCAGCGACCACGAGTACCCCTTTCAGTTCCAGGACAACAACGGCTACCTCCTCAGCTGGTGGGGGGAGAAGCTTCCCGGGGTAGACGGACACCAGGGGTACGATTTCCCCATGCCGGAAGGCACGCCCCTCCTGGCGATCTACGACGGTGAGGTGGCCTTTGCGGGTTGGGAGAACCCCTTCTACTGCCCTTCCCTAGACAAGACGGTGTCCGGCCTGGGCGTCGTGTTGCGCCACCGTCTGCCGAACGGAGAGGTCTTTTTGTCCATCTACGCTCATCTAAGCGAGGTGCAGGTAAGGACGGGCGACCAGGTGCGCGCAGGACAGGTCCTGGGCCTTTCCGGCAACACGGGATGCAGCACGGGGCCCCACCTGCACTTCGAGATGCGCCGTTTGAGGGGCTCAGCGTGGCCGGTCTTTGACCCCTATGGCTGGAGCGGAGAGGGAGAGGATCCCTGGAGCAAGCACCCTTCCGGGGTTTCCAGCGTATGGCTCTGGGCGGAGGGGAAGGCGCCTCCCCTGTTTGCCGAGGTAAGCCTTCCGCCCAACCCCCAACCCACGGACCGCGCTCCGGTGGCCATTACGAAGGTCCGGTATATGGGAGTCAGAGACGCCCTCAACCCCAACAACGAGTTCGTGGAGATCACGGCGGACCCCCGCTTCGCCTCGGCCCCGGTTTCCCTTAAAGGGTTTTTCCTTCAGAACAAGCTTGGGGAGACCTTCGCCTTCCCGGACCTCACCCTGGAGCCCGGGGCTTCCTTGCGGGTCTACACGGGCCAAGGCAACCCAACCCAGGAGGCTTTGTTCTGGAATAGAACCCAACCGGCGTGGGACAACTGGGGCGACTGCGCTCAACTGGTTTACCCTTCCGGGGGTCGTTACCGCGTGGGCTACCGCTCGGGGTGTACGTGGGCTCAGGGACTCGGGGCTTTGGCCAGCGAGGAGGCAAGGATCCTCCGAGATGCCCACAACCTTCCTCTTCCTTAGCTACCCACTCAGCGCCCTTTTTTACCAGACCTTGAAGACCACTAGGGGGGCAGGGTCTCAAGCCGACCCACTACTTTCCCAGTCTCCCCTACCTTGGCAGGGTGGGCTTTGAGGCCTCCCGGGGTGGGCCCCTGTGTCGCCCCACGGACCCAGCTCCTTGCGCCTTCCCTGTGTTATGCTCTTCCTGTATGCGCTTAACCGTCCACCTCCCCGAGGACCTGGCCCGCCTCCTCCGCCAGACGGCGGAGAACGAGGGCAAGTCCATGAGCGCCCTCACCGCCGAGGCCTTGGAGGCCTACCTTAAGGAGCGCCGGCGCAGGGCCTTGGGCCTGAAGGTCCTGGAACGGGCCGGTAAGAGCCGGGTGGCCGGGGAGGCCCACCGCCTCCTGGAGGAGGGGCGGCGTGACCGCCCTTGACACCGGCTTCTTCCTCCGCCTCCTGGAGGGGCACGAGGAGGCCGGGGCCCTGTGGCGGGCCCTGGCGGAGGGGGAAAGGGAGGGGGTGGTGTCGGGCCTCTCCCTGGTGGAGCTCCTGCGCCTGGGCCTGAAGGGTGCTCTGGAGAAGGAGGACACGGAGCTCCTCCTCCAGGCCATCCCCGCCGTCTGCCGGGTGGTCTGGCCGGACTGGACCATCGGGGAGCGGGCGGCCCGGCTCTCCCACGGCCTCCACCTGCCCCTGGTGGACGCCCTGGTGCTGGCCACCGCTCTGGAGGCGGGGGCGAAGGAGCTTTGGACCGCGGACGCCGACCTCGCCCGGTACGATGGGAAGCTCCGGGTGGTCCTGCTCAGGTAGCGGCTTCACTGGGCCACCGCCATCCGGCCCGAGACGGGGGGCCCTGCCCACGATCTCCCGGTTGCTTAGCGCCACACCTCAAATAAGCCCCAAACTAAGGGGGCAGAAGGCGATGCCTCCTAGACCTTCCAAGCGGGCAGGACCAGGCGGGGAAGCCCCATCTGCGCCGTGAGGAAGTCCACGTAAAGCCTCAGGTAGGGCCAGAGGTGCACGATCAGGTTTCGCTCCCTGAAGGTGCGGAAGAGGGGCTCGTCCGGGAAGAGGGGCGTGGCGTAGCCGGCCCTCACCCTGAGCCGCAGGAAACCGAAGGGCCCCTCCTCGTCCTGGAAGTCCAGGTTCAAGGCGAGCCCGGCGGTGAAGCCCCCCTCCCTCGGCTCGGGGCCGAAGGCCTCGAGGCCCATGCGGAAGGAGAGCTTCCCCTTGGGGGAGCGCTCCAGCTTCGCGTGGGCCTCCGTCATCTCCACGGACCGGATCTCCAGGCCCTGGATGAACCTGGCGTAGGCCTCGGGATCGGGCTCCCCAGAAGGCGAGGGCCCCCGTCCCTTGGGCTTGAGGAGGCCCGAGCGCTTCAGGGTGTTGTAGACCCTCTGGTAGCTCAGGCCCAGGACCTTGGCGATCTCGGAGACGCTCTTTCCCTCCCGGTAGAGCCTGCGGATGGTTTCCGATTTGCTTTCCATGCTCTAGGCGGCCCAAGAAGCCCAGGAGGCCTTGCCGAAAGCAGGCTCCGGGCCAAATCCGGCGTTTTCCCAAGCGGGCTTGGCCGTCTCCACCACCGGTTCGTCCGCCGCGAGGGAGAAGCGGGCCAGGACCTCCCCCCTCTCGTCGGCGAACTCCAGCCTCAGGGAAAGCCCCAGGGCCTGGGCGTAGCGGGCCAGGCTCTCCAGGCTCATGGAGAGGCCCGCGGAGGTCTCCAGCTGGCTCACCCGGCCCCGGGAGACCCCGAGGCGCTCGGCCACCTCCTTCTGGGAAAGCCCCTTCTCCTCCCGCAGGTAGCTGAGGAGCCAGGAGAGCTCCTCATCCAAGACCTCCCGGTAAAGCCGCCGGGCCTCCGGGTCCTTCATGGACTCCCGGAAGTAGTCGCTAAAGTTGATGTTGTTTCCCATGGCAAGTCCCCCCTAGTTAACGTTTCTCTGGCTTTCCCTGTACGCCTTCACCGCGAACTCCAGCAAGTCGGGGTCGGCTTCGTCCCGTTTCTTAACCTCTCCCGCGGCGACGACGAAGAGCGTGGCCCCTTGCCGCCAGTAGTAAAGCCGAAGCCCAGAAGGATGGCGCAGCTCCCAGATGGGCGCCTGGAGCCCTTTAAGAGGCTTGGCCAAAGGTGGACGCAAGTCAGGGCCGTGCTCCTCCAAGTTCTTGAGGAGACGCTGGGCGAAGGCCAGAAGCTTGGGGTTGCTCCTCTTGAGCGTGTTGAAGAACTCCAGGACTTGAGAGTACCCTCGGGCATCCCGATAAAGCTCCACCCGGTACTGCGCCACTGCACACCCCCATATTAGTAGACCCCTTGAGGTTAGTCAAGGCTAACACAAGCGGGCCCCTTTCCTCGGGTTACCCCGCCTCGAGGTCCCCGCTTCCAGATGGCCCTGGAACCGCCGCACTAGGGCCTTTTGGAGGGGGGTGTGTAGCTAACCGCCTGAAGGAGGAGCTCGCCGCCCTGGAAGCCCGCCTGGAAGAGGAGCGCAAGGCCCTCGAGGCCCTCTCCCCCCTCCCCGTCTACTGGCGGCGGGTCAAGTGCGGGAAGGAGAGTTGCCGGAAGTGCCCCCACGGGCCTTACCCTTAGGAAGAGATGGTGAGTGCATCGTAGCGATTTGTAAACCTCCTCCCTCTCGTGCACACCTTGTTTTTGCCCTGCAGAAGGGCGTTCTGAGCAATCAGCGACTGAACAGACTTTTGCAATCAAGGCGAGGGCGTTTACACGCGCTCCTCCGCTCCCCGCCCCGGGAAAAGTTACGACCCCCCTCCTCCGGGAACAGCGTCCTGAAGGCGTTGTGATTTGAAAGCACGAAACTTCTCCTTGTGGAATGGAGATTTTGCTGTCTCGACCTACGTTCCGCACCCCTCCCCCCTTTGTGGAAGCCACACCCGACCTGCGGGTGTACGACCTCGGCCACCTGGTGGACGGACGGGTGGGCCCTCGCCCGGGGGAAAAGTGAGCACGGGGGTGGCCCTGAAAGCGGCCATCCCCAAGGTGTTCCCCTGACAGGGAAGCAGAAACGCCCTGGGCTTTGTCTTTTCTCCCCTCTACCTCTTCGGCCACTACTGGGAGGGTAAGCCCACGGAGCGGCTGCTGGGAGAGGGCATCCCCCCAGGCTTCCTCAACGACGACTGCATGGGCCGCATGCTGGACGTGCTCTCCTGACCAGGAACGTGCTGGACCGGGAGGGGCTTCCCTCCTGGGAGGTGCTGAGGCGGTACAAGGACCAGACCCGGACGGCGAAGCCGGGGTTCCGGTCTCTCAAAGACACCCTGTTCTTTACGGGGAGCACCTTCTTGAAGCGGCCCGAGCGGGTGATGGCCCTGGGGATGGTGATGGCCCTGGCCCTTTTGGTGTACGCCCTAGGGGAGTGGGAGCTGAGGCGGAGGCTTTGGGAGACGGGGTCCAGCCTACCAGACCAGAAGGGGAGACCCACAGCCAAGCCCACCTTGCGCTGGGTGTTTCAGCTGTTCATGTGGGTCCGCCTGGTGGGGTTGGGGGGGCGATGGCTGGTCCTCAACTTAGCCCCCCATCACGAAACCGCGGTGCGCCTTCTGAGGGCCGGGCGATATTACCTGCTGGAGTAAAGGGGGTGCGGAATGTGGGTATTATGTCCTTAAGGGGCCAAAATGGGGACACAAAGGGGCAGAAAGCATAGGGAGAACAGACTATGACGGAGCTTGGCACCATAAAGACCAGCAACCCTCCAGACCTGCCCGAAGGCTACAAGATGACCGAACTCGGCCCGCTGCCCGAGGAGTGGCGGGTGGTGCGGTTGGGGGATTTGAGGGAGGACGAGGTTATCTGGGTCAAAAATGGCTTTCCTCAAGGGAAAAATGAAGAAAGGCGAGGAGTACCCTATTCCGAACAACACGAAATCGCCCGCATCTTGCAAGCGGTGGACGAGAAAATCTGCGCCGAGGAGGGGCGCAGGGCAGCGCTGGAGGCGCTGTTTAAGACGCTGCTACACCATCTGATGACGGGCAAGGTTCGGGTGAAGGGGTTAGCCTTGCAGTTTAAGGAGGAGGTAACGCCGACGCGTGGCGGAGAGGGGGATCGTCTTCCCGGCGGGTCAGAGGCCAGACCCTAAAGCGGAAAGGGGAAGGAGGAAATCATGGGCGAGAGTCCGAAGGTCAATCCAGAAAACCTCCTGGAGATCGTAAAGGGAGCTTATCAGGGCAAGGTCGTCCTGCCGGAGTTCCAGCGCTCCTTCGTCTGGGAACGCGAGGACATTGAAGAGTTCCTCGCTTCCATCCTTCAGGGGTACTTTGTGGGCACGTTCCTGATGTTGGACACCTCGCCCGATAGCCCGCTCTTTCCGTTCCGCCCGGTCGAGGGTCTCGCCCAAGTGAACGGCCAGGCCAACCCCAAAGAGCACTCCACCGTGAGGCTGGTCCTCGACGGCCAGCAGCGAATCACCTCCGTCTTCTATGCCCTCTATGCCCCGGCTATCCCCTTAAGGAACAGCAAGCACCCTTACAAGTTCTACCTGCGTCTTAAGCCCATGCTGGAGGAGGACTTCGACGAGGCGATCGTGGGCGTCTCCACCTGGGACAAGCGGCAGCTGTCGGAGAACGAAGCCCTTGTCAGCCAGCACCGCGCCCTGCCCTTCACCCTGTTGGCCGATTCCGGAGCCTTTCGACGCTGGCTCTTCAAGGAGCAACAGGTATGGGGGGAAGACGAGCAGACGAGATTCGATGAGTTCTATAGTCGTTTTGAGAAGTTCATGGTGCCCGTGGTCAATCTCTCCTCCAACACGAACAAGGACAACATCGTCAACATCTTTGAGCGGATCAACCGGACGGGGGTGAGCCTCTCGCTCTTCGACCTCGCCGTGGCCCGGCTCTACCCCAAGGAGGTCAAGCTGCGGGAGCTCTGGGAGCAGTTCAAGAAAGAACACCCGGGGGTAGCCGGGCTGATCAAGCCGGAGTTCTTGCTCAAGGTCATTGCCGTCTTCCAGGGGAAGGAGCCGCGGAAGGGCAATTTACTGGACGTCTTGGACGGGCTGACGGCCGAGGAGTTCCTCGAGCGGTGGAGGGAGGCGGCGGAGGCGATCGTGCTTGCCCATGAGCGGGTTCGGGAGGAGTATGGGGCCCTCGAGCCGGGATGGATTCCCTACACGACCCTGCTGGTGCCCCTCGGCGCGCTGCTCTGGAAGCTGAAACGGGACAAGGCCGGGCAGGCAGCCTACGAGAACGTGGACGCTTGGTACTGGGGGAGCGTCTTCGCGCAGCGCTACGATTCCGCCGTCGACTCGAAGACGTATCGGGACTTCGGTGAGGTGAGCCGCTGGATCGAGGGCGGCGATCCGCCGGAGTGGCTCCGGCGGCTGGACCCTCAGAGCCTCAACCTCGACGTGGACGAACCGCGCTCGGCCGTCTACAAGGGCCTGATGTGCTTGATCGCCCGCCGCGGGGCGCGGGACTTCCTCACCGGCCAGCTCGCCAACCTCAACGAGTGCCAGGATGATCACATCTTCCCGAAGGCCGTGTATCAGAAAGACCACCGCGTCGACTCCGTCTTCAATCGGACGCTCATCTCGAAGGAGACGAATAACCGCAAGGGCGACAAGCGACCGTCGGAGTTCTTGCAGGAGTGTTTGGAGGGCCATGCCCATAACCACGAGAAGCTGCAGGCGACCCTGGACAGCCACTACATCCTCCCGGACGCTTACGAGGCCCTGTGCCGGGACGACTTCGAGGCGTTTGTGAAGGCCCGGGGCGGGGCGCTTCGGGAGGCCATCGCCCAGCTCTTGAATCCCTCAAGGGCAAGGCGGAGCGTAGGGGGTGTGTCATGAGCACGAACGGTGAGCCTACATTCTGCATCCCTCCTCCCCTCCGCGTTAGGATTTTGGGATAGAAGCCACACCCGACCTGCGGGTGTACGACCTCGGCCACCTGGGCCTGGTGGCCGGCATCGTGGACCTTATCGGGTCAATCGCGTCGCTCACCACCGATGGAGGGGTTTCCCACCCCCTTGGTAGCATGGAACCATGCCCAGCTTCGAGGAACGCATCACCTCTTACCTTCTTCGACTGGAAGAGCTGGAGAAGGCCCGCCCCGAAGGCGACCCCGAGGGAGGGGCCCCTAAGTGCCGGGGAGATCGCCGAGCGCTTCCCCCTGGCCCGCTCTACCCTCTCCTGGCACCTCGCCGTGCTCCAGGAGGTGGGGCTGGTGGAGGCGGAGCGGGAAGGGAGGAGGGTTTACCGCCTCAGCGCCTCGGTCCTGGGGGAGGCCCTGGCCTACTTTATGGAGCTGAGAGAAGGAGGTCCCCGTGAAATCCCTGCCCACAGTCCTGGCCCTGGTGGTTAGCTGGGGCGCTACCCTCTTTGCCCTCTGGGTCTTCCCCGACCGGATTCCCGCCCACTGGAACGCCCTGGGCGAGGTGGACCGCTGGGGCTCCAAGTACGAGCTCCTCCTCGTGCCCGTGGTCCAGCTCCTGGTGGTGGGGCTCCTGCAGGTCTGGCCCGCCCTGGACCCCACCCGGAGGGGGTCCTGGCGGAGTTGGTCCACCCTGGTAGCGGTGGTTGGCTGGGGCTTTAGCCTTCTCCAGCTCGGCCTCCTCTACCTGGTCCACGCCGCCCTGGGCGGGGCCCCGGGCCGCCTGGCCTTGCGGGGGCTTTGGATAGCCATGGGGCTCTTCTTCCTCCTCCTCGGCTATTACCTGCCCAAGGTCCCCCAGAACTGGGTCCTGGGCGTTCGCACCCCCTGGACCCTGGCGAGCCCCCGGGCCTGGCAGATCACCCACCGGGTAGCGGGACGGATCCTCATGGGCTTCGGCCTGGCCCTGGTCGTCCTCGGCCTCTTTCTGCCTGACCCCCGGGCCGTCCTGGGGGTGGTAGCCCTTCTCATCTTCGCCGGGCTCTACTTGGCCTGGCTCTCCTACGCCGTGTGGCGGGAAGAGGCCAAGGGGCCTCCCCCGGCCTCCCCTTGAACCCAAGGATGCCCCCGCCTACCTGAAGGCAAGGAGGTGTCAGGTATGCGCTGGGCCGGGATCCTCCTCTCCCTTCTCCACTGGAGAGGTCGTAGTGGTTCGAGGGGGAGGCGACCTGGAACTTGCGTTCCAAGTCCGATGGCGGCGCTCTCCTCAAGGCTCCCCTCCCCCTCCGCTCGGCCCGAACTCGCTGCAGGAGATCTCCTCTCCTCGCCATCCTAACTAAACCCCTCTCGGTCCGGAAGACAGGCCTCGGCTCCAGGTCATCTCGTGCCTCGTCCGCCCGCCAAGAAGGCCCGTAGGGTGGCAACCCCCCGAGGGCTTCACCCGGCCCCGGGAGTTCCTGGAGGCCCTGGCCCGCTACCGGGCCCTTCTAAGGCGGCGGGAAGCCCTCCTGGAGCGCCTGGCGGAGGCGGAGCGGGCCCTTAGCTAAGCACACATTGCTATAATGCGGTATTATGCGCCGCATCATGTTGCCACTTCTCTCCTTCCTGGGCCTCGCCCTCGCCCAGGGCACCACCTGCTCGGTGAGCTACACCCCTCCTAACTACCCGGAACTTCCCGTGGGAAGGCCGCAAATCTACCTCACCGTCTCCCCCACCGCCCTGGCCTCCCCCGGCTCCTTCACCGTGCGGGCCTGGACCTCCTCCCCTTCCACCACGGCCTGGGTGCGGGTGCGGTGGACGGGAAGCCAGCTCGCCACCAGGGACGAGGGGCCGGGAAGTTCCACCTACCCCGCCCTCCTCTCCCCCAACCCGGTCCAGGGGTGCCCCGAGGTCCAGGTGTCCACCCGAAGCCTCTCCTTCCGGGACAACGGCTTCCACAACTTTGTAGCAGAAGCCTTCGTCTACTGGAAGGAGTGGCAGGTGGACTGGTCCTGTCAGTATAGGGACCAGAGCGGCGCCGTCTACACCACCACCGTCACCACTTCCGGGTATACGCCGGGCTACCCCTACTACAACTGTCGGCAACTCCGGGGCTACTGGGTGCCCCGGAGCGGGACGGTCTCCACCTCGGGGCGGGGGGCGGCCTACCTCACCTGGGAACGGGAGCTCTCCTACGACCAGGTCCTCCAGGAGTTCGCCACCCGCCTCGTGGAGGACCACAAGCGGGCGGGGGCCTCCATGCTCGCCTACGCCTACGCCAAGGAGGTCCCGGAGCCCGTGCGGAGCGCCCTCGCCAAGGTGGCCCAGGGGTACTTCTACGACTGTAATCGCCTCGGGATCTGTAAGAGGGCGGACCCGGCGGGGGAGATCAAGGTCCTCACGGACGTCCCCAGCATCCTCTACGGCCTCCTCTACACCGGGAGGCTTTGCGGGGGGTTCATCACCTTCTGCTTCGGCCAGCAGAACTCCCGTGGGGCCGACATCGGCCCCAAGGTGGAGATCAAGACCTTCCTCATGGTCAAGGGGTTTCGGCACGACTACCTCCTCATGGACCGGGTGATCCCCCGCAAGTACTACGACCCCTCGGACCCCGAGTACCCCGCGGTGCCTCAGGACGAGCGGAGCCAGGTCCTCCAGGGGTGCCTGACCTATAAGGACACCCCGGAGGGCAGGCGGTGCCTGGCCCTGGCGGAGACCCCCACGGGCCTGGTGCCCACCCTGAAGACCCTCCTCATGATTGACCCCATGTTTCAGCGGGGGAGGCAGTACCCATGACCTGGATCCGTTGGGCCATCGGTGTTTCGGCGGGGATCGTCTTTGCTCTCGCATACGGTTCTTCCTGGTTTTTCGCGGGCCTCCTCTGGCCCGTGGTCCTTCATCTGGTGGACGCCTTTTCCCAGGAGGTGAGGGGTGCGTAAGTTCGTTCTCCTCCCCTTCCTCTCTCTAGCCCTAGCCCAGGTGGGCCTCGTGGACGGCCCTCGTCCCTCCACGGAGGTGCGGGGGACGCTCCAGGGGAACGCCCGGGAGGGGTACAGCGTGGTGGTGGAGTTCCTGGTGGAGACGGGGGCAGACCCCATCCAGGGTTCCACCAACCAGACCCTCGGGTGGAACGGGAAGCTTTACCTCTGCATTTCCGGGTGCGACTACTTCACCCTCTCGGGGTACGCTCCGAACACTCCCTACAACGGGGCGGTCTTCAACCTCTACGACTCCCAGAACCGCCTCCGGGGGCGGGCCTCGGTGAGCACGGTCTACGACTCCCAGAACAGGCCCTCCTACCACCAGGTGCAGTACGCCGTCTGGCCCCTCCAGGGGGCCAAGACCTGGATGCCCTCCCCGGACAACCCCGTGCCCCTGGAGGCGGGGGGGTGGCTCACCGTGAGGCCCCCTGGAGGAAGCGCTAGGGAGCGGTACCGCTACCCCGGCATGGAGTCCTACCAGCCTCCCTCGGTCCAGGGGTCCATCCTCTCCGGGATCTCCCCGGCGGACCGGGACGTGGTGGCGAAGAGCGTCCTCTCCTCCCTGGGCGATCTCCGGGCCTTCTACGCCCGCCAGCCCCGGGGGAGCACCCTCTGGTTCTTCGTCCCCGAGGTCTCCGTGTGGACCCAGACCCTGGCCCAGGAGTTCAGGGCGAAAAACGGGGGCCAGGAGCGCTTCGTGGTCCCGGAGGGGACGGCGAGGAGCTACTGCTCCCTCTACCGGAGCGACTCCCGCTTCCACGTGATGCCCCGGGACACCCTCTCCAAGGAGCAGGCCTTCGCCGTCATCTACCCGCCCTCCGGGGACACCCAGAAGGGGGCGGTGATGGCGGGGCGCTACCTGGTGGACCGCCCGGACTGGCAGGAGACGGACTACCTCTCCTTCACCACGCCCCTCTCTCCCACTCAGGAGGGGCTTCCCGAGGCCCGGGCTCTGGTGTGGGGGTACATCTCTCAGGCGAACCTGAAGGCCCGGGTGGAGTTCAAGGAGTGGACCCTTTCGTCCTGGGCCAACCTCTCCTTCACCCTTGACCAGGAGGCCTCCTGGGACGGGGTCTTCTCCCGGGACGCGGGCCGAGGGGAGGAGTCCTTCTACCTGGACGGCTTCCCCGACGAGTCCAGTCCCTACACCGTGCGGGACACCGCCGGGCGGGACAGGGGGACGGCCCAGGTGGTGGCGAACAAGGAGCTCGTGGGGTACGAACTGGACCAGAACGCGGGAGCTTCCTTTGACACCGGGGTTTGGGCCAACGAGATCAACGGGCTCCGGTTTGGCGTGTGGGTGAAGGGTAAGTACGAATACTTCACCGCCTACGACTGCTCCTGGACGAAGCGGGTGGAGCTTACGAACATCTACGCCTGCAAATACAAGGACGACCAGGGGCGATACCGGGGAAGCGGGGCCATCGGCGCTTGGTGGCGCTACCGCCACGTGACGGGGACCGTCTACCCCCTGGTGCCCCAGTACGAGGTCAAGGGGTACAGCGTCTATGTGTCCCTCAAGGGGTGGCGGGAGACCTGGCGCTACGCCAGCGACAACGACCGCCCCGTGGAGCCCTTCGGGTACGTGACGGCGGAGGGGAAGCGGTACCGGATCCCCGGCCTCGAGGGCTACCTCCAGCCCACGGGGAAGGACCTTGAGGTGGCCGAGGGCGACCCCTACGTGAGCTACATCACCCGGTCCATCTCGCCCCAGGGGAACCCCCTCGCCGGGACGGGGCGGGAGGAGGCCAAGGTGTGGTTCAAGCCCCTCAGGGACTGGTGCGCGGAAAGGGGGTTGTGAGATGCGGCGTTTCGCGGTGCTTCTCCTCGGTTCCCTAGCCCTGGCCCAGGGGCCCACCTACGAGGACTGGACCAAGTACCTGCTCTCCGCCCCGGACTACCGCTTGGAGCAGGTGCTGAAGGGGAAGTGGCCCTACCTGGAGGTGTTGAGGAAGGACCGCTTCCGGGACTACCAAAAGGGAAGGTGCGACCCTCAGAAGGACTCCCAGGGGTGCCAGGGGCGGCTTCCCTGGGCCTCGGCCCAGGCCCACGAGTTCTACCTCCCCCTCTCCAGCCTCGAGGCCACCCAGGAGGTGGCGCGGGACCTGAGGAAGGCCTGGCAACGCTTTGAGGAGCGCTACTACTGGAGGGTCATCACCGAGCTCAACAACCCCGCCTTCTGGTTCGCCTACTGCCTCGCCGGGGTGAAGGGGCCGGAGCTAAATCCTCCTCTCCCCGACCTCAAGCTCATGGTGCCCTCCGAGGGGGTGGACACGGCCTTCCTTCAGGCGGCCACCCGGTCCTCCCCCCTGGACATGGGGGCGTGGGCCTCGGCGGGGCTCCACAAGCTCGACCGCTACCTCCCCGTACCCCAGGTGGACCCCAGGGAGTTTTGTGATGACCTCGGGATGCAGATTTTGCCTCTCATGTATATCCCGGGGTTCAAGGTCCTGGTCCAGGGGAACGAGGTCTTCCGCACCCCGGGCTACCCCTCCCGCCCCTTCTGGTTCAACGAGGCGGAGGCCAACGCCCGGGTGGAGCGGGCCATGCAGAAGGCCCTCACGGACTACTACGCCGATTACCTGAAGGACGTGGCGAGGGTCCTCCTCACCCCGAGGCCTTCCACCCCCCAGGACCTCCTCTCCCTCCTCCCCAAGGACTTCAAGAGCCTGGGGAGCCCCAAGGCCTACCTCCCGGTGCCCTGGCAGGGCCACCTCCTCGGGGCGGGGAGCGTGGTGGCCCCGGTCTACACCCAGCTCTTCCCCACGGACCTCACCGCCCTCTGGGACCAGGTGCAGGCCATCTGGAACACCTACAAGGGGCTCATCGACCGGGCGGGGAGCGACCTGGAGAAGGTGTACCTCTACGTCCACTTCTACCGTTCGGCTAGGACCCTCTTCGACTCCCGGGCGTTTTTGGGCCTGCCCGGGGTGGACGCCCTGAAGGGGAACCTGGAGAACCTGGTGAACGCCCCCTTGAGGGCCCTCACCGGGGCGATCCCCGTCCTCAAGGGGTGCGCGGGGGACCTGGACCGGGTGGTCTCGTGCGCGGCCACGGCCCTCATGACCGTGGACGAGGTGGTGAAGGCCAAGGGGGAGGTGGAAAAGCTCACCGGGGGCAAGCCCCAGGATGAGCCCCTGAAGGCGAAGGAGGCCCCGGGCCTCTGGAAGTTCGAGGAGGCCAAGCGGTGGCTTCCCCCCTCGTCCCTTCCCGTGTACGAGGCCTTCGGGTACGCCACCTTCTTCCAGGGCACGAACTTCCTGGAGGTGACCACTGTTCCCGACATCCGCAATGTGGACCTCTCCCAGGTGAACCTGGGGAACTGGATAGGGTGGGCCTGGAGCCAGCTCTCCCGCCTGGTGGTCTACTGGCACACGCCCCTCACCATCGACATCCGGGTGGAATACTGCCCCCCTTGCGTCATCGCCTACCCCTCGCTTCCCCTGGAAGGCCCGGCGCAACCCCTAGGGGTGCCCCCCTACGTGCTTCCCTTTAGCTTGGAGCGGACGCATTGGCGCTGGGTCTCCGTGCCCGAGGGGTACGAGGTGCCGGGGGTGCGGGGAGCCCCCTACACCCTGGTCTCGGACCTTTCGGCCTACGCCCTGGACCTGAGGGCGCTCTATCGGCCTCTTCTGGGGAGGTGAAGCGTGAAGCGGTGGATGGTTCTTTTTACGGTGGCTCTGGTTCCCGCCTTTGCTCAGTTTGACTGGCTGGCGAACTTGGACTGGGGCGGGATCAGCAACAACCTGAACAAGGTCAGCCAGGTGCTCTCGTGCGACCCCAGCAGCCTCACCCAGCTGGACTTCTCCCAGCCCTCCCTGGTCCTCCGGGGGGTGTACCGGGTGACGAAGTGCGTCCTGTGCACCACCCTCAAGATGTGCGGCCTCCCGGACGACATGCTCTACCCCGCCTCTTGGGGAGAAATCCAGAGGGCCCTCGCCCGGGGCCAGGAGGTGATGGTGGTGGGCTCGGGGGCCGGGGTGAAGGCCCTCGGGGAGTACCTGGGCCTCGTCCTCGTGGGCGGGGGGTGCCAGAACCTCTCCTACGGAGGGGTGCCCATCTACACCTGCCCGCCCGGCGGGGTGAGGATCCCCAAGGCCTACATCGTCACGGACGGGGCCACGGCGAGGTACCTGAAGGAAAAGCTCAAGCGGGCGCTGGAGGAAGGCACCCTGAAGGTGGTGGCCGTGGGCGGGGAGCGGGACGCCCCGGAGCTTTCCGGGGTGATCCTGGGGCTTCCCCTGGTGTGGGCGGGGGGGAGGCCCTACCTCTTCGCTCCCGGGTACGCTACTCCGGACCGCTGGCTCTGGCTCACCTTCGCCGGGCCCGTCAGCGACAAGGTGGCCCTGGTGGCCCGCCTCGCCACGAGCTATGTGGTGAGCGCTTCCCGGAGAGAGGAGGAGATGAAGTGAGCTTGGGGGCTTCGCCCCACGGGAGAAGGCGTATGAGGACAGACCTCGCGGAGTTCTGGCGGATCGTGGAAGAGGCCAGCGTGGTGAAGGTGGACGGCACCGGGCAGTACTACCTCCTCCGGCACCCGGAGCACGGGTGGAGGCTCTACCAGAAGGGCATTGATGCCGCCTTCCTCCTCGCCGAAGGGGAGGGAGCCCTCTACTGGGCCCCGGAGTTCCGGGTGCCCCTGCCGGAGGTGGCGTGATGGCTTGCCCCATGTGCGGGGGGAGGGGCATCGTCACAGTCCGCCTTCCCGATGGCCGGGAGGTGGAGACGGCTTGCCTGGAGTGCCTGGACCGGGAGGCGGAGGAAGCTTGGGAGGACGAGGATGAGGTGGAGAGGCTTCTTGAAAGCGGGGAGCTCTTCTAGGCTCCTCGCCCTTCTCTTCCTCGCCCTGGGCCCCGCCCTGGCCCAGGGCCTGCCCCAGGTGCGGGAGCTCTCCGAGCGGGAGCTCTACTGGTTCCTGGCGAACCGCACCCAGGAGGTGGTGGCCGTGGGGCTTCCCCCGGCCTCCCTGGGGGAGGCCCTGAAGGAGAAGCGCCTCACCCTGGTCCTGGGGCGGGAGGCGCCCCCTCCCTGGGCTCGAGGGGCGAAGGTGGTGCGCCTCGGAGGGACGCCCATGGCGGGCTGGTTCCTCCTGGCGGACGGACGGTTCTTCGTGGCCCCCAAAGGGGGGAAGTATGTGGTGGTGGAGAGCCGCGAGGTGGCGGCCACCCTCTACGGCTACTTCGCGGTGGTACTTTCTAGCCCATGATCCTCAGGTTTGACGGGAGCAGAAAGCGGCGGGTCTACGAGACCCCCATGGGGGAAGGATGGATCCAGGAGTGGCCCACGGGGCGGTGCCGGGCCTGGTGGGAGGGCCCCGAAGGAGAGCGGGAAGACCTCGGGGACTTCCCCGGCCTGGAGGAGGCCTACGAGGCCCTGGAGGCGGCCTTCGTCCGGCGGGTAGAGGAGGTGGGCCTGGATGAGGAGGACCTGGAGCCTCCTTTTTAGCCTGCTCCTTTTGACGGGGTGCGCCCTGGAGGCCCCCCTCCTTCGGCTCTCCCTGGGCCAGGAGGAGGTGCGGGCTCGGGAGGGGGAGACGGCCACCCTCCCGGCGCGGGTGGAGGCGAGGGGGCTCAGGGCCCGCCTCTTCGTGGAGGGCCTTCCCCCAGGGATGACCCCTCCTCCCCTGGAGGTGGAGGGTAAGAGGGAGCTCTCCCTCGCCATCCCCGCCCGGGAGGCCGGGACCTGGGAGGCCCGGGTGGTGGCCGAGGGCGGGGGGATGCGGCGGGAAGCCCCCTTCCGCCTGGTGGTGGAGAGCGCTTCCTCCCAGGACCTCTACCTCGAGGGCGCGGTCTACGTGGGGGAGGCGGAAGCCGCGCCCCAGGCGGCGGGCGTCCTCCGCTACTGCCCCACGGGGTGCTCCGGGAGGCCCCTGGGCGGGGGCTGGTACCGGGCGGAGGGGCTTCAGCCTCTGGCCTCAAGGACGGAAGGCCTCCCCGACCGCCCCGTGCGGGCCCAGGGGGGCGAGGCCGAGCCCCTCTTCCCCGAGGAGTGGAACCTCCCCCTGGCCCGCTTCCCCGAGGCCTGGGCCGAGGCCACGGGGGAGGGGGTGGTGGTGGCGGTGGTGGACACCGGGGTCCTCCCCGGCCACCCCGACCTCGAGGGCGTCCTCCTTCCGGGGCTGGACCTCGTGGACGGGGACACCGACCCCACGGAGCCCAGCACGGGAAGCCCCCTCCAGACCTTCCACGGGAGCCACGTCTCCGGGGTCCTGGCGGCGGCCTGGAACGGGGTGGGGATGGCGGGGGCCTCCCAGGCCCACATCCTCCCCATCCGCCTCCTCACCCCCGAGGGGACGGGGCGGGAGAGCGACCTGATCCTCGCCCTCCGGTGGGCGGCGGGGATCCCCGTGCCGGGCCTTCCCCCAAACCCCCACCCGGCCCAGGTGGTGAACCTCTCCTTAAGCGGGGAAGGCCCCTGTTCCCCCGCTTTGCAAGAGGCCCTGGACGAGGTGAGGGCCCGGGGCGTCCTGGTGGTGGCGGCGGCGGGGAACTACGGGCGGGACTTCCGGGACTACTTCCCCGGGAACTGCCGGGGGGTCCTCACCGTGGGGGCGGTGGGGTCCGACGGGAGGCTCGCCTCCTACTCCAACCGCTCCGCCCCCCTCCTCGCCCCCGGGGGGGACGGGGCTTCCGGGGTCCTGGGCCCCACCCTGGGGGGACACCGCCTCCTCAAGGGGACGAGCCAGGCGGCCCCCCACGTCTCGGCGGCCCTGGCCCTCCTTCGCTCCCGGGGGGCGGCCTCCCCTGAGGCCCTGGAGGGGGCCCTCCTCGCGGGGAGCAGGTCCACCCCGGAGGGGAGGCTTCTAGACGCCTTCGCCGCCCTGAAGGCCCTGGAGGGGGGCGGGGTGGCCTTGCGGGTGGAGGGCCGCCTGGCCCTGAAGCCCGGGGAGGAGGGGAGCCTGGCCGTGGAGGTCCTAAGCCCCTACCCGGTCCCCGTGCGGGTGGCGGCGGAAGGGGGGCTTGCCGCCTACCTCGCCCCGAACCCCGCCCAGGGCACGGCCCACCTCCGGGTGCGGGCGCCCACGGGGACGGCCCCCGGGGCCTACCGGGTGCGCCTGGAAGGGGGTGGGGCTGAAGCCACGGCGGAGGTCCAGGTGGAGGCCCTTCCCGCCCGGGTGGTGCTCTCGGCTTGCTCCGAGGGGGGCGTTTGCCGGAGCTTCGTCCTGCCCCCGGAAGGGGGGCCTTTCCGGCTTGAAGGCCTCTCCCCCGGGACCTACCGCCTCCTCGCCTTCCTGGACCGGGACGGGGACGGGGCCCTGGACCCGGAGGAGCCCCGGGGGGAGGCGGAGGCCAGGCCCCCGGCCACGGGGGTGCGCCTTCTGGTGCGCTGAGGTTTACCCACAAAAACCCCCACCTCCACTTTTGCCCCACACCCCCAGGAAGCCCAACCCCTAACCCTCGCGGGAAAGAGGTCAGGGCGTGGAGAGTGGCGTGGAGAAGGGGAAAAGCCGATGCGGGGAAAGTCTTAGCTACACACCGGGTTGGCGGGGAGGGGGGTTGTAGCTAAGATGGTGGTGGGGATGGCCGAGAGCCTTGGGCTGGATCCCTGGGACCACCCCGAGGAGAGGAGGCGGGTGGTGGGGGAGGCGTTGGCGCGGTGGGACGAGGCGCTCCTCAAGGAGGCCCTCTGGGCCTACCTCGTGCGCCACCGCAAGAAGCCCGACCGGGTGACCCCCCATTACGTGGGCTACTTCGTCCGCTGGCTCGCCCTGAAGGGGAGAAGGTGGCCCCACCTGGAGGCCGAGGACCCCAAGGCCTTCCTCCTGGAAGCCAAGGAGAAGGGCTTCCCCGGAGG
>ERZ795043.856-NODE-856-length-19233-cov-22.607988_pt1 | contig 19233 bp, 17 predicted proteins | sample MGYA00375127_ERZ795043 | MGnify/ENA primary metagenome ERZ795043 (study PRJEB30172, sample SAMN05518447) | compost metagenome | isolation source: Feedstock adapted compost from Newby Island compost facility, Milpitas, CA | place: USA:Newby Island compost facility... | reverse complement strand
AACAGAGTGTTTCCTCCCGCGCGCCCGGGTGGTGTGGTCACGCTGAACGGCGGAGGCGGCTTCTTCTGCGTGGGCAGCCGTTTCGCTGTGAGCGGCGCGCACGCCGACCTGCTCATGGGCATGCTGCCGCCCATCGTGCACATCCGCGGTGAATCGAATCAGGAAGTCCTGAGGTGGGCCGTCGAGCGCATGAGGCAGGAGCTGCACGATCAGCAGCCGGGCAGCCACCTCGTCGCACAGCATCTCGCGCACATGATGCTGATCCAGGCGCTCAGGATGTATCTTGCCCAGAAGCCGAACGGCGGCACCGGCTGGATGGCTGCGCTCGCGGACAGACAGCTCGGCGCCGCGATCCGCGCGATGCACGCCGAGCCCGCGCGCCGCTGGACGCTGCAGGAGCTCGCCGAGCGCGCCTTCATGTCGCGCTCCGCCTTCGCGGAGAAGTTCAAGGAAACGGTAGGTCTCGCGCCGATGGAGTATCTCGTCCGCTGGCGCATGCTGCTCGCGGCGGACAGGCTGGAGAACACGAGCGAACCCGTTTCCTCCATCGCCCTCTCACTCGGCTACGAATCCGAGAGTGCGTTCAGCACGGCGTTCAAGCGGGAGATGGGCGAGTCGCCGCGGCGCTATGGGCGCGAGCGCAGGAGCGCGTCCCGCGCCAACGGCGCCGCCGATCACGGAGACCGGCGGCGCGCGATCTCCGCTGCGCCTGCCGAGCGCGACAGCGTGCGGATCGTCAGCGATTGACGAACGCCATGCCGGCTTCCGGATAGCGCATGCCGGCGACCGGGTGCTGCGCGAGCACCTGGTCGATGCGCTCGAGCTCGCTGTCGGTGAGCTGGATCCGCGTGGCAGCCGCGTTCTCCTCGAGCCGCTCGATCTTCCGCGTGCCCGGGATCGGTACGATGTCATCGCCCTGGTGCAGGAGCCAGGCGAGCGCGAGCTGCGCGGGCGTGCAACCACGCTCGCGGGCGATCTCGGTCACTGCTTCGACGAGCTTGCGGTTGACCTCGAGATTTTCGTCCTGGAAACGTGGATTCGTGCGCCGCCAGTCGTCCGGGGCGAGATCATCAACCTTGCGGATGGCGCCCGTGAGAAAACCCCGGCCGAGCGGGCTGTAGGCGACGAATCCGATACCGAGCTCGCGGCACGTCGGCAGCACCTCCTGCTCCACGTCGCGCGTCCACAGCGAGTACTCGCTCTGCAGAGCGGTGATGGGATGCACGCTCGCCGCGCGCCGGATCGTGCTCGCGGAGGCCTCCGAGAGCCCGATGTAGCGCACCTTGCCCGCCTCGACGAGCTTTGCCATCGCGCCGACGGTCTCCTCGATCGGCACTTTCGGATCCACGCGGTGCTGATAATAGAGATCGATGTGCTCCACGCCGAGCCGCTTCAGGCTCGCCTCGCACGCGGCAGCGACGTACTCCGGGCGCCCGTCGACGCCGATGATCCGCCCATCGGATGCGCGCACGTTGCCGAACTTGGTCGCGAGCACGACCTCTTTGCGCCGTGTCTCGAGCACACGGCTCAGGAGCTCCTCGTTGCGCCCGTTGCCGTACATGTCGGCGGTGTCGAGGAAGTTCACGCCGATGTCGATGGCGTGGTTCAGCACCTTCAGGTTCTGCTCATCGTCTGCCGGGCCGTAGAAGTCCGACATGCCCATGCAGCCCAGCCCGATCGCGGACACGGTGAGCCCACTGCGGCCGAGCGTGCGGCGGGGAATCGCTGCTGCGTTCATCGAGCACTCCTTTTCGAGCCGTCGCGAGCGGCTGCCGCGACGGCGCCCAGATCCACGTTGCCTTCCTGGCGAATCAACGCAAGGCGTATGCCCGTGATCCGCCAGCCCTCTGAAGTCTTTCGCACGGAAATGGTGTAATGCCCGGCGACCATCCACGTTCCACCGGACGCGCCGTCGAAGTAGTGGTACGCGCGCACGTGCGTCTCGGCGACGGCTTCGTTCGCGCCCTCGAACGTCACCACGATGGGCCCCGTCAGGTGCTGTGTGGCGGTGAAGCCGGGCAGCAGGCCCTTCCAGCGGTCGATGAGCACGTCCGCCGCGAGCCGCTCGGGGCTGCTGCCGAAGAGCGATGTGTAGTCGATGCTCAGCTCGTCGGCGAGCGTCGCGCGCACGCTGCCCCAGTCCAGCGCATCGACCGCGAACAGCATGCGCGAGACCAGATCCTGAATGGTGATCGAGTCGTTCACGAAACACTCCTCATGCGGACAGGAACGCGCCGAAGAGCTCGTGCGAAGCCTGCACGGCGACGCCTGCTGCACCACCGTAGAACGCGGCAACCGATCCGGTGTCGTGGAACCATCCCGCGACGCTCGCGAGCGCACCGATCGGCGCACCGGCTTCGACGGCTGCCGCGGCGTACATCGCGCTCGCACACACTGCGAGATAGCCGACCTTCTCGCCTCGCACGCAGGAGAGCGAGCGCAGGAAACGCGTCGCGGCCACGATGTCGGCGATCTTCCTCACGGGCATTTCCGTCTGGCGCGGCGTGCCTTCGCTTGCGCCGAAGCCGCGGAAGTCGAACGTGAGCACCGTGTAGCCGAGCGCGGCGAGCTGCGTGGCGTAGAGATCCGCCATCTGCTCCTTGACCGTGAGCCACGAGCCACTCGCCACGACGCCCGGCTGTGGCTCCGTGAGGTCGTCGGTATTGCGATGGATGCGGCCTGCAATCAACCGGCCTTCGGCCGGAATGAGCACGGGAAAACGATGAATGGACATTGCGTTCACCTCGGAAGAATCCCGGTCTTCGGCGCGCGCCGTTGCACCGGCCGAGACTCACACCTCCGGCATCACTGACGCGCGCGAAGCTCGCCCTGTGCGCGTGTGACGGTGCCGCGGTATTGCTTGTCGGGATACCAGGGCGTCCCGGCGAGCTCGTCGAAGCCGGGAATGGACTCCAGGTGACGGAGCATCCGCTCGCGCGTGCGCCGATCCGGCAGCGGCCCGCGCAGCGCGCCCATGTTGTCGACGACGTGCGCCGGATTCGACGTGCTCGGCAGCGCGCACGTGACGGCCGGATGCGAGATCACCCACTTGAGGAAGTACTGCGCCCAGCTCTCGATGCCGAGCTCGCGCGCGAAGTCCGGCAGCGGACGCCCTTCGACGAGCTTGAAGAGCCGCGCCTTCCCGAACGGCATGTTCACCAGCACCGCGGCACCGCGGTCCGCGGCGGCAGGCAGTAATCGCTCCTCGGCCCGGCGTTCGAGCACGGAGTAGTTCACCTGCACGAAGTCGAGCCCGCCGCGCTCCACCCAGTCGGCGAGCAGATCCGTGTAGGCCGGCTCGTGGTGCGTGACGCCGACGTAGCGGACCTGCCCCTCCTTCTTCCATGCGCGCAGCAGGGGCACGACCACGTCGGCGTTGACCAGGCTGTGGCACTGCATCAGGTCGATGCGCTCGCGCCAGAGACGCTGGAGAGATCGCTCCAGGCTCCGCGTCGCGTGGCTCACGTCGCCGAGGTATTCGCCGGTGGCCCAGATCTTGTTCGCGATGAAGAGCTGATCGCCGATGCCGAGCGCCGTCGCGAAGTCACCGACCGTGACCTCGGCCGTGCCATAGAGCGGCGAGGTGTCGATGACGCGTCCGCCGGCTTCCCAGAAGAGGCGCATCACTTCCTTAAGATGATCGCGCGGACCGCCGGGCAGAACGTCGAAGGTCATGAAGGTGCCGAGCCCGATCGCCGGCACCTGCTCGCCACTCGAGGGAATGGCGCGGGTAATGATGGCCTCGCCGGAAGTCGTCAGGTTGACTCGCTGCGCCGTGATGCGCGACGTCGCGAGAACGCCTGCCGGCAACAGAGCCGATGAGATGCCCAGACCGAGCGCACGCAGCACGTCGCGCCGGTCCACCGCAGAGTGAGGATGAGTAGCGCGTGACATGGGCGCGGAGCATAGAGCGCGTCCGCGGCAGCGAATTGCCCGATCCTGATGCTATCGAGCGGATCCTGACAATTTCGTTCGCGGTGCCCGATGCCCGAGCCGGGCCTGGCGCGTCAGTCCCTCGCGCAGGAGGCGCGGAACCGTGCGGGAGACATGCCGACCACGCGTCTGAACGTGCGGCTGAAGTGGCTCGCGCTCACGAAACCGACGCGCTGCGCGAGCTCGGCAATGGTGATGTTCCGCTCGCGCAGGATGGCAGCGGCGTGCTGGATCCGCCGCTGCACGATGTACGAAAGCGGCGTCATGCCCGTCGTCGCACGGAAGGCGCGGTGCAGGTGGCCTTCCGTGACGCCGACCAGCCGCGCGAGCTCCGCGATCGAGATCTCGCGACCGATGTGTGCCTCGACGTACTCGGTGATCCGCCGGATGCGCCACGGCGCGAGCTTCCAGGGCTGCTTCTGCGTGGGCAGCCGCGAGCGCCCGTAGCGCCGCGCGAGGTAGGCGACGAGCGCATGCGCCATCGTCTCGCAGTAGGCGGTATCGAGCCGCCCGTCCTCAGCATGCAGGCGATCCATCTCGCCCACGAGCGCTGCGATGAAATCGTCGCGCACGTTGGTGAAGGGGCCGATGCCGAGCGTGAAACGCTCGCCGTCCTCGCCGAGATTCTCGAAGAGCGCCGGCCGCAGCACGATCGACGCCCACTCCATGCGCACGTCCCGAAGCGTCAAACGACGCTCGCAGTGCGCGGGCACGAACGAGACGGCGCCCCCAGGCTCGGCGCCGGCGTAGCGGTGCCCCAGATCCGTGACGATCTCCGCATGCCGCGCACCGCCGCGCAGCGTGACCAGCACCAGGTCGTGAGGCGCACCGAGCGCGCCGTGCACCACTCTGGTGAATGGGCGACGGCCGGCATCGAACACTCCGCCCTGCCAGGCGAAGCTCCGCCAGCCTTCCGATCGCGGCTCCAGCGTGCACACGTGCCGGCTGCTCGTGCTCGTCATGCTCACACCCGCGCTTGCGAGTCCCCAAGATTAGCCCGGCGCGCGCCGGGCATCCCACCCGCTTTACATTCGAGCAGCTTCGGACCATCGCGTGACGCGGCGGTTCCGACGCTTAGGTTATATCGTCCGAAGCGTGTTGCAGTGCAACTAGCTTACGCACACATCGCTTTTCAAAGCTCACCCACCCCTTCTAAGCGCCGGGATGATGCGAATGCGGTCATTAAGCCACCGGCAGACTGAGCTGAAGTCGCACTCAGTCGCGATTTAACATTCATATTATTGTGTAAGATGTAAATAATTTATCTCGTATTGACAATGACTTATCAAGACAATACTCTTAGTAACACAACGAGGATATTCATATGGCTACCGAGTACGACTTCAGCTCAGTCTGCCGGCGACTTGATGCCCTCATTCTCATCGCACTGGAACTCAGCCCCAATGGCCCTCCAAACATGGCGGGGAAAATTCGAAAGCTGGTTGAGTTAGGTTTCACGCAACCAGAAATCGCCCAGATCATCGGCAAGAAACTCAACTACGTCACAGCCACTTTGTCTCGGAAAAGGAACGGCTCGAGCAAGAAGAGTTCGAGCACGCCGGAATCAACATGAACATGACTGACGACATCTCCGGCAAACTGGATGTACTAATTCGCCTGATAGCGATGGGGTTATGCGCGGAGAAGTCACAAAAAGAGCAAATCTGGATTCTTCACTCCGCGGGCCTGCAACCAAAGGAGATTGCGGAGATTCTTGGTACTACGCCAAACACAGTCAGTGTTGCACTTTCGGTGCTAAGAAGGGAGGGGAAAAAGGGATTCCGAACCCGTAAGACGAAGCGGAAGGAAAACTCGAATGAAAACCATGCAACCTGATATTGGTCTACTTCTGCAGAGAACCAACGACCTCTTAGAGACGTTAGTTAGGCTTCAGCTAAGACCTATAATCGAATCGGAGCTATCGGACACGAAGAAGAAGAAGCTTTATGAACTTACGGGAGGATCGCTGCCAATCAAGCAGATCTCCGAAAGGGTGGGACTAGCCACAGGCACAATTTCGCAGACATGGCAGCGCTGGGAAGATGCCGGGTTACTCATCAAGAACGGAAAGAGCTACAGGAAGGTGCTAAGTTGAATACCAAGATACGCGGCGACACCCTTCAGGAGATCTCGCAAAAGCTCGACGTTGTCATCGCGTTTCTCGCAGCACGAGGCTTAGAAAACAACACAGCGGCGTTGGTGAAAAAACTTGCCGACATGGGGTTCGGCCCGAAGATCATCGCACCCGTGGTCGGCACAACTGAGAACGCGATTGCGATAAGGCTTTCGAGGTTGAGAAAGAAGACACCAAGAAAGAAAGCGTCCAGTGCGGCCTGAAGTCGTGAATTAGACGAAGACAATGGCAGTTAATGCGGAGCTGAAGAAGGCCCTCCTACGGAAGCTCAATATTAAGGAGAGGGGGCTTTATAAGCGCGCGAAGGCATTGCGTCAGAAGCTCCCAATGAATGTCGAAGACTCGGTGCACTTAATCGCCTTCCAGGCCGGTCTTCCCATTGAGAGATACCTAAGTTCGACTCAGGTACAAAGTGTTCGCCATTTGCAGACCCAATTCGTCCAAGCGAATGGCGCAACGGTCGTGCACGCTACGCCTTCCTCTGTCAAACGTCGTCCTAGCCGCGCCATTCCCGGAAACCGCGAGATTCGATTTCCGCATGAGTTTCGGGTCCGCATTCCGCTGCTGTCAGATGAGAAGCTTCGAGAAGCCACGGCGATGGCTGCCATCTACCCGTTGCTGTACGTCATGGAGAATTCCATGCGAGAACTTATTAGGCGCGTCATGGCGGATAAGCATGGGGAGAACTGGTGGGATACCGAGATGACCACCTCAAGGCTGAAGACCATACACACCAAGGTAGCCGAGAGGATGACAACGGAGAAGAAGAACTCTTGGCACCAGAGGCGCGGCGCCCATCCGATCGACTACACCGACATTGGTGACTTAGAGGCAATAATCTTGGCCAAGCACCAATATTTCATTCCTGACATCATCGGGGACAAGGATTGGTTCGTTCAGTTCATGAAGGAGCTGAAGCCATCGAGGAATGTCGTTTGCCACATGAATCCCCTCGATGGTCACAACACAGCTGACGTTAGGTTAAAGCTCAAGCGTTGGGAAAAGCTACTGGACGCAGCGAAAGACAAGATTCCGCGGTCGTGAGGCTTGCACACATCCAGACTCTTGCGAAACGGCAAAGAGAGTGTGACGCGCCTATTGCTAGGTGATTGCGCCACACGGTGGTGGCCAGGGGCGGAATCGAACCACCGACACGCGGATTTTCAGTCCGCTGCTCTACCAACTGAGCTACCTGGCCGCCGGTGGGAGGGGCGCGTATTAGACCGGTTTGCCTCCCGCTCCGTCAAGCGAGCCCAAGCCTAAGTCCCTGATTCTCCGTCCGACGTGGCGGTACGCCCCCCCCTTACGGCGAGGCTACACCGCGGGTGATTCCTCCCCGCCCGAGGCGTACGCTGCCCGGGTAGCCGAGGTCACGAGGAGAAAGCCATGGAATCGGCGGAGAGACTCCTTCCCGGCGCGCTGCTCGATCAGTGGTGGGCGCTGATCGTGCGCGGCCTCATCGGCATCCTGTTCGGCGTGCTGGCCTTCATGTGGCCGCAGATCACGATGATCGTGCTGATCGCGCTGTTCGCGGCCTTCGCGCTGCTCGACGGCGTGACGTCCATCGCCGCGGCGATCCGCGCACGCGACTGGGGCTGGCCGCTCTGGGGCGGACTGCTCAGCCTCGCCGCGGGCGTCGTGACGATCGCGTGGCCGGCGACGGCCGGCATCGCGCTCGTGCTCCTGATCGGCGCCTGGGCGGTGGTGCGTGGGGTGTTCGACATCGCCACGGCGATCGCTCTGCGCAGGGTGCTGCGCTACGAGTGGGTGCTCGCGCTCGGCGGGCTGGTCTCGATTCTGTTCGGGGCGCTCATCCTTCTCCGCCCCGCGGCAGGCGCGCTCGCGATCGTGGGGCTCATCGCGGCCTTCGCGATCTTCTGGGGCGTGGTGCTCGTCCTCGCCGGCATTCACCTGCGCCGGATGCGCGACGAGTGGCGCCGGCTCATGAGCGGACCCACCGCGCCTTCCGCTGCGTGAGGTTGGCGGCGAGGTCGCCGATCGCACCCGCCGCACCGGGTTGTCGACGGAGCTCCGGTCACGCGGCCGTTCGCTTCTCCCGCCAGCGTTTCAGCAGCTCCTGCTGGCGTTCACGCATGGCAGCGATCTGGCGTGCCTTCACGTGACCGAATCCGCGGATGCGCTCCGGCAGACTCGCGAGCTCCACGGCGAGTGCGTGGTTGTCCTCGCGCAGGTCGGTGAGCAGCTCCTCGATGAGAGCTTCGTACTCCTCGATCAGGCGACGCTCGGTGCGGCGCTCCTCGGTGTAGCCGAAGGGGTCGAAACGGGTGTCCCGCAGGAACCTGAGGCGCGCGAGCATTCGGAAGACGTGGAAGATCCACGGACCGAACTCGATCTTGCGAGGCCTGCCGAGCCTGTCCCTTGGCGCCAGCAGAGGCGGAGAGAGAAGGACGCTGATCCGGGGCATGCCCTCGAACTGATCCGCAAGCGCGCGCTTGAATGCGCCGTCTGAGTAGAGGCGTGCCACTTCGTACTCGTCCTTGCGGGCCAGCAGCCTGAAGTATGAGCGGGCGACCGCTTTCGCGAGCTCATCACGCCCTGGCGTGCGCTGGCGCTCCACGTTGCGTGCTCGATCGACCAGTCCGCGGTAACGCGACGCGTACGCGGCGTTCTGGTAGTCCTCGAGGAACGCGGCTCGCGCGGCGACGAGTTCGTCGAGCCCCGTCGGTGGCGGCGGCGGAGTGTCACGGGAGTTTCCGAGCAGCGCGGCGACTTTCTCGGGTGCATGCGCCGCGAGGCGCCCCAGGGCAAGTGCGCGAAGATTGAACGGCACCGCCGTGCCGATCTGGCGAATGGCTTCCTCAAGGGACTCGAGCCCGATCGGCAGTGCACCTCTCTGCAGCGCGAATCCGACCAGGACCATGTTCGTTCCGATGCTGTCGCCCAGGAGCCGCTCGGCGATCCGCGTTGCGTCGATCTCGGCGACATGCTCCGCTCCGGCCGCCGACTCGATGGTGGCGATCAGCTCGTGCTCCCGGAAATCGATGTCCGGGTCGAGCTGGAACCGGGCGGTCGGAGTCAGATGCGAATTGAGAAGCACCCGGGTGCGTCCTCTGTCGATCGTCCCGAGCGATTCGTACCCGGCCGTCACCACCACGTCGCAACCCAGGATCAGATCTGCCTCCGCGAATCCGATGCGGGGAGCGGCGAGCTGCGTGCGGGATCGTGCGATACGCAGATGACTCGCGACAGCCCCGCCCTTCTGCGCGAGACCCGTCATGTCGAACACGCTCACCGCGGCGCCTTCCAGGTGCGCGGCCCTGCCGAGCACGGCAGCGACCGTCACGACGCCGCTGCCTCCGATGCCGGTGATGAGGATGTTGTACGTCCCATCGTCTGCCGCGCGCGGCGGTGGAGGCAGATCGCGGAGGATCGATTCGTCGATCTCCGCCGCGGCTCGCGCCCGCGGCTTCGTCCCACTGAGCAGCACAAAGGCCGGGCAGAAGCCGCGAACGCAGCTCAGATCCATGTTGCAGCTGCCCTGATCGATGCGCCTCTTGCGGCCGAAGGCGGTCTCGAGCGGCTGGATCGATACGCAGTTGGACTGCACCGAGCAGTCGCCGCAACCCTCGCAGACGCGCTCGTTGATGAAGACGCGCCGTGGAGCCTCGGGAAGACGCCCGCGCTTGCGCCGGCGCCGCTTCTCCGTGGCGCAGGTCTGGTCGTAGATGATCGCGGTGACGCCTGCGACGGCGCGCAGCTCGCGCTGCACCAGCTCCAGGTCTTCGCGCGGATGAACGCTCACGCCGGCCGGGATGGCGCGATTTCCGGCGTACTTGCGCGGCTCGTCCGTGACGATCGCGATACGCCGCACACGCTCTGCTGCGAGCTGCCGCGCGACATCGGCAACGGTCAGCTCTCCCTCCACGGGCTGACCGCCCGTCATCGCGACCGCGTCGTTGAAGAGGATCTTGTAGGTGATGTTGATTCCGGCGGCCACCGCGGCGCGGATCGCGAGCAGTCCGGAGTGGAAGTACGTGCCGTCGCCGAGATTCTGGAATACGTGCTCGAGCTTCGTGAACGGCGCCATGCCCGCCCACGTCATGCCCTCCCCGCCCATGTGCGTGGGCGGGAGCGTGTTGCGGTTCATGCCGATCGCGAGCGTGTGGCACCCGATGCCCGAGAGCGCGAGGCTCCCGTCCGGCACCTTCGTCGAGATGTTGTGAGGACAGCCGGAGCAGAAATAGGGCGTCCGTACCGTCGGCAGCACGCTCACGCGCCGTGCCTGCAGTGTGTTCTCGATGGCGCGCAGGCGATGCTCCAGCGCCTCGTTCGCGACACCGAGCGCGACGAGCCGTCGTCCGACGACACGCGCGATCTCGATCGGCTCGAGCAGCACGTCTGCAGGCAGCAGGAAGCTGCCCTGTGGATCGGTCTTGCCCGAGAGGCGCGGACGCTCCTGCGCAGGCAGGTTGTACAGGATGTGCGCGGCCTGCGGCTCCATGAAGGCGAGCTTCTCTTCCACGAAGAGCAGCTCCGCGTAGCCGCGCGCGAAGGCACGCAGTCCGGAGGGCTCGAGCGGCCAGATCATCGCGGGCTTGTAAACGCCAATGCCGAGCGCCGCGGCCTGCGTGGCGCCCAGTCCCAGAAGGCGCAGCGCATGCATGACATCGAGGAACGATTTGCCCGCGCTGACGATTCCGAGACGGCGAACCGGTGGATCGATCACGATGCGGTCGAGCCCGTTCGCGTGCACGAACGCCTGCGCAAGGGGCAGCCTGTGACGCGTCAGGCGAATGTCGTCGCCGACGGGATCGAGCGCGAGCCGCGCGTGCACGCCATCTTTCGGGCGCTCGATTCCTTCGGGGAGACGGATGCGCACACGCTCGTGATCGACGCACACGGTGGCCGTCGTCTCCACCGTTTCGTTCACGCACTTCAGCCCGACCCACACGCCGGCGAAGCGCGACAGCGCCCACCCGTAGAGGCCCAGGTCGAGGATTTCCTGAACCGTTGCCGGGTACAGGACGGGCACACCGTTCGCGGCGAGCGCCTGCTCGCTCTGGTGAGCGACGGTCGAGGACTTCGCCGCGTGGTCGTCGCCGAACGCGAGCAGCACTCCGCCGTGCGGCGAAGTGCCCATCCGGTTGCCGTGCTTGATCGGGTCGCCCGAGCGATCGACGCCCGGCCCCTTGCCGTACCAGAGCGCGAATACGCCGTCGTACTTCGCCCCTGCGAGGAGGTTCACCTGCTGCGTGCCCCAGACGGCCGTCGCAGCGAGATCCTCGTTCACTCCCGGGGAGAAGAGGACGTGCGCCTCGTCGAGAAGCGGCTTCGCTCTCCAGAGCTGCTGGTCGAGGCCGCCCAGAGGCGAGCCGCGATAGCCGGTGACGAATCCTGCCGTCCTGAGGCCGGCCGCACGATCGCGCCGGCTCTGCATCAACGGCAGATGCACCAGCGCCTGGATTCCGCTGAGCAGTGTGTTTCCGGTTTCGTGTGTGACCTGATCCACGCTCTCAGTGCAGCCGCAAGCGCCAGAGGCCGACGCACCGAGGTGCGCTCCTCAGAGCGCGATGTACTCGCAGGCCACGCTCGAGCGCGGGAACGCCCTCACCCAGTCGAAGTACATGGCGAGCACGCGGTCCGAATGCGTCAGCACGTCCTGCCGGAAGCTGATGCGATTCAGGATGGGCATGTCCTCCTCCATGAGCCGCCGGCCGAACTGCAGCGACTGCTCGATCATCGCGGCAGCCACCTGCTCATCGCCCGGCTCGTCGCGCCGCGCGGTCGCCGCGCACTGGTAGATCTGCGTGCGGTTCCCGGGCAGCGACCGCGACGTGGACATCAGGTACATCATGCGCCCCATCATCTCGCCGGTGAGATGGAGCGTGTTGGTGCCGATCATGTGCACGTTCATGCGCACGTACCCCATGGTCGGCGTGACCTGCTCCTGTATGTACTGGATCGAGTACGGAGTGATGTTCAGGTCCTGTGGATTCACTTCGAGCTTCATTCCGTGCACTGCGATCAGGTGCTGGATGTCGCAGGAGTTCGAGAACGGAATGTAGTGGTCGCAGTCGAGGATCATCTCCTTGCGCGCCCGCAGCGTGAGCTGCGAGTCCGGGAGCTCGAAGGCGGGAGGATCGAAGAGCGGCTCGGTGCCGTTGAACGCCCACACGAATCCGAGTCCCTCGTGAACCGGGAAGCGGAAGAGCTTCGCCGCCTGCGGTGCTCGGTCGATCGCCGTCGCCACGCACTGTCCCGAAGTGTCGTAGCGCCAGTGGTGATAGGGACAGCGCACCGTACCGTCGACGATGTCGCCGCCGGCCAGATCCGCACCCAGATGGCGGCAGAAGGCGCTCAGCACGTGCGGCTTGCCATCCTTGTCCCGGAACGCGATCACGCGTCCGTTCATCCACTCGACCGAGAGAATCCTGCCGGGCTCGAGCTCGGACGACATGCAGATCGGGTACCAGGTCTGATCGTAGCCGCCGACTCCCTGCGGCTCGATGCGCAGGCCGCGCTCTCCCCGAGGCTGAGACTGCCCGGAATCCGCTCTGTCGATGACGACGCTGCTCATGATCGCTCCCCCTTCTTTCTGGATGCGCAGGATCCGATGCGCTCACTCCGCGATCGCGTGCTCGGCAACGGCCTGGTCCTGTGGATACATGGCGCCCGCGACGCCGAGCGCGCCGACCAGCCGCTCGCCCTCCCTGATCGGCACGCCGCCCGGCAGCAGCACGATGCTCGGCTCTGAATTGAGAACGGCTGGGAGCAGCTTGTCCTCGCTGATCATGCGCAGCACGTCGGCGGTCGAGGCGCCCAGATTGATCACTGCATACGCCTTGCGGCGCGCAACGTCCAGATTGAGCGGTCCCACGCCGTCCATGCGTGCCGCGGCAACGATGTGTCCACCCTCATCGACCACCACGGCCGCGATGCGGACAGACTGCCGGGAGGCGGCCTCGAGGGCGCGCTGCACGTACTTCTGGGCTTTCTCGAGGGAAACGGACACGGCCCCTCCTCATCGCTATGATTAAGACAGGATTGTCGTACAATATTAGCATTAAGTTCCCTGCGCAAGCGCGGGCACCCGGACCACAGGTCCGCAGCACCGGAGCCGAGAATGTCGAGCACCGTCGAGCCCTCCGAAGCGAGCGTTTCCCCCGGCGCACTGGACGACTTCCTCGCTGATGCCGCCCGGATACTCGGCTCGGCCAACGTGATCCGGACCGAGCGCGAGTGCAGGCTGTATTCCACCGACTTCAGTGAGGTCGAGCTCGCCACCGCCGCCGCCATCGTCCGTCCGCACAGCACCGGGGACGTGGTCGCACTCGTCAAGGCTGCGAACCGCCATCGCGTGCCGCTCGCGCCGCGCGGCGGCGGAATGTCGTACACGCTGGGTTATGTGCCCGCGCGTCCCGGAACGGTGCTGCTCGACATGACGGCGATGAACCGCATCCTCGAGATCAACGTCGAGGACCTTCGGGTCACGGTCGAGCCAGGCGTCACCTGGAAACAGCTTCACGAGGCGCTGCGTCCTACCGGATATTACGTGCCCTTCGTCGGTACCTTCTCGGGCGAGAGAGCGACCGTCGGCGGGGGACTCGGCAACAACGCGGTCGGACACGGCGGTACCGATATCGGCGAGCATCTCCTCGGCATGGAGGTCGTGCTGCCCGACGGGCGCGTGCTGCAGACCGGAGCGCGCGCGCACGCGCCGCGCGAGCCGATCGTGCGGGGCTACGGGCCCGACTTCACCGGCGTGTTCGTCCACGACGCGGGTGCATTCGGCATCAAGACCCAGGCGAGCTTCCGGCTCGTGCGCCGTCCGCGCGCCACGGCCTACCGCACGTATGGCTTCAGCAGCGAAGAGACTCTGGTGAAGGCGATCTGCGCGGCGGCGCGCCTCGGAACCGCGACCGAAATCTTCTCTTTCGGCGAATACCATCATCGCCTGTTCGCCGGGCAGCCCAAGCCGCCGCCGACGGAGGCCGCCGCGCTCGCAAAGGCGGTCCTCGCGAATGCTCCATCGCGCATGCGCGGCCTCATGCATCTCGGCACTCTCGCACGCGGCATGCGCTTTCTGCTGCGATGGCCCTACTCCGTCACGGTGACGGTGGACAGCCACAGCGTCCGCGGCGCGGACGAGTGCGCGCGGGAGATCGACCGGGTGATGCAGGGCCTCGGCGGTCGACGGCTGCCGCCCTCTCTCGGCATCGCATTGCGCGCTCAGCCGTTCTTCCGGATCGGCACACTGATGGTCGGACTCGACGGCGCTTCGAGCTTTCCGTCGAACTTCTCCGTTCCGCTCTCGCGCGCGCAGGAGCTCGTCGCCGAGGCCCGGGCGTTCTTCGAGGAGAACGCCGGGGAGATGCGCCGGCACGGCGTATACGTCGCGACGATCTTCATCAGCTGGAAGGGAATCTTCGGCATGGAGCCGATCATCTTCTGGCCGGACCGTCTCAACGCGCTGCGCTTCGAGACGGCGCTGCCGCAGATCCGCGAGGCCTTCGGCGGGCAGCAGGCACGACCGGAGACGCGCGCGTACGCCGTCGATCTGCGCAGGCGGCTCGTCGACCGCCTGCAGCATCTTGCCCCCGCGCACTTTCAGATCGGCAAGTTCTATCCGTACCGCGAGGCCGTCGCCGGCCATGCCGGCTGGGACCTCATCGGGGACTTCAAGAAGCGGCTCGACCCGGCAGGGCTCATCAATCCCGGTGCGCTCGGCCTCTGACGGCCGGACGCTGCGTGGCCGCGTGAGACCGCAGCAGGGCGCTCCGCGGACGGCCGGAGCTTCAGTGCGCGGGTGCGTCAGCCGGCAGAGCGCGGCTCGCCGGAACCTGGCGGTAGCGTGAGCTGTATCCCCACGGAAGCGCAGGCTCGCGCTCCGCCGGAACGACTCCGACACGGCGCGTATACGATTCGTAGGCGCGCACGAGCTCACCGAGCAGCTCACCGTTCTCGCGGGACACATCGCGGAGCTCGGCGGGATCCTGCTGCACGTCGTACAGCCTCCAGCTTCCGTCGCCCCACGGGGCACCGAGCCGCAGCGCTTTCCAGCGCCCCTCGAGAATCACGGCGGAGCTTCCGTAGGACTCGGCGAACACCAGACGGCTTCCGCCGTCACCGCCTTCAGGCCGCAGGAGCCGCGCGAAGGAAACGCCGTCCAGCGGATACACGGGGCGTCCCGCGAAGCGCGTTCCGGGATGCTGCGTCCCGGTGAGCTCCAGGATCGTGGCCGCAAGATCGGCGATGGTCACGCTGTGCGTGCGCCGTCCCGCAGCGATACCGGGACCGGCGATGAGCAGCGGGGAACGGATCCCGCCCTCGGACGACACGCCCTTGTGCCAGCTGAGCGGAGCCGCGGAGACACCCGCCCAGCCCGGTCCGTACGAGACGAACGAGCGCGGTCCGCCGATCGACTCATAGGAGTTGTCGGAACTCTCGCCGATCCTGCCGGCGAGCGCCGGCACGGTTTCCATCTCGGTGGCTTCCGCGCCGTTGTCCGACAGAAAGACGACGATGGTGTTCGATGCGACGCCCCGGCTCTCCAGGAACCGCATCAGCCGGCCGACGTTCTGGTCGATCCTCTCCACCATGGCCGCGTAGATGGCCATGCGCTTCGCCTCGTACCGGCGCTCCGCCTCCGACAGCTCGCTCCAGGCCGGCAGACCCGGCATGCGTGCAGCCGGACGCGTATCGGGTCCGATCAGCCCCAGCTCGCGCATGCGCTCGGCGCGCCGTTCGCGCAGGACATCCCAGCCCTGCTCGTAGACGGGAATGTACTTGTCGATGAGATCAGGGGGAGCGTGCAGCGGCCAGTGCGGCGCCGTGTACGCCAGATAGGCGAAGAAGGGCTGCTTCGCTTCGAGGCTCTCGGCGATGTACTCGATGAGGCGCTCGGTGAAGAAGTCGGTCGAATAGAACGACTCGGGCGGCACGACCGGACGCCCGTCCTCGAAATAGGCCTCGCCCATCACTCGCGGGCTCTTCCCGAAATGACCGGCCGCCCCATGAGTCATCGTGTACGAGCGCTCGAAGCCGCGCGCGTGCGGACCCGATTCGGGAATCAGCCCGAGATGCCACTTGCCCGTCATGAGCGTGCGGTAGCCGGCCGCGCGCAGCAGCTCGGGGAGCGTGACCACGGAAGAATTGAGATAGCCCTCGTAGCCGTGCGCGGTGTGCTGCGCGCCCTGCCGCGTTTCGGCAAGCGTCCCGAAGCCGGTGCGGTGGTTGTCCACGCCGGTCATCAGCATGGCGCGGCTCGGCGAGCACGCCGAGGCCGTATAGAACTGCGTGAACTGGAGCCCGCGGGCAGCCAGCGCATCGAGATTCGGCGTGTGTATCTCGCCTCCGAACGCGCCGAGGTCCGAATAGCCGAGATCGTCGGCGACGATCAGCACCACGTTCGGACGTTCTGCCGCGCCGGCGGTGAATGCTCCGAGCCACCCGCACAGGAGCAAGATGACGGCTCGCTTCACGTGCGCCCTCCCGAGTCCACGCATTCACGTGCCGCCGCGGAGGCCGCCCGCGGCTTCGGCCGTGATCAGGCGATCAGAATCGCCTGATCACGTGCAGACCGACCTCGCGCGGCTCGCTCGGGATGGCGATCACCGTCCCCGTGAACTCCCACACGTCGAATCCGTTCGCCACGAACTTCTCGTCGAACAGATTCCTGGCGTATGCCGACACCGTCCAGTGCTCGTCGCGCGACGTCCAGCCGATGCGTGCATTCACCAGGCTGTGCGCTTCCTGCTTGAGCGTCGGTGTGTTGCGCGCGTCCGGATAGTTCGTGCCGACGTACGAGTAGTCCGCCCGCAGCGCGAGGCTCCCTGCGGAGAACGGTACCACATACTCGGCCGCCGCCGTTGCACTCCACTCCGGCGCCTTCGGCAGCTTCGTGCTCGTGGTGACGCCGGTGATGTTGGTGGCTGCCTCGCGGTACTTCGCATTCAGATAGCCCACGCTGCCGCTTAGGGAGAAGCGGCTGGTGAGGCGGGCGATCAGATCGAGCTCGGCGCCCCACAGCCGGGCCTCGCCGATGTTGTCGATGAACTGGACCGGGCTGGGGCTGTCGGGCACCACGCCGTTGGCGTAGAGCTGCATGTCCTCGTAGTCGTAGAAGAACGCGGCTCCGTTGAGCCGGACTCGCCGGCCGAGCAGCTCGCTCTTGAAGCCGACTTCGTACGACCAGAGCTCCTCGGGATCGTAGGGGCGCTGCGCGACGGTGACGCTTCCCGGCCGCGCATTGAATCCGCCGGACTTGAAGCCCTGCGCAACCGTCGCGTACAGCATGACGTTCTCGGCCGGCTGGTACTTGAGCCCGATGCGGGGCGAGATGTCGTCCCAGGTCTTCCTGACTATGGTCTCGGGCACCTGGTACGTCCCCGATCCGAGGCGCAGACTCCAGAACGTGTAGTCCTTCTCGTCGCGTGTGTAGCGAATGCCCGCGAAGGCGGAGAGCGCGTCGGTGAAGTGCCACTCACCCTCGAAGAAGGCCGCGTAGGACTGCGTCTCCACGTTCGGCGCGATCAGCAGCGCCACATCCAGTACGACATTCAGCGGATTTCCGGCGCCGCCCGCGCACGGCGCGGGAATGCCCGGCGGCGGCGGGCACGACACCGCGGGGTCGAGCGGAAACAGCGGCCCGGGAAGCCCTTCCAGTGCCTCGAACGTCCCGCGCGCGAGGTACGAGTACCAGCGGCTCTCGCTCTCCTCGCCGAAGTAGTAGACACCGAGCGTGTAGTCCAGCCGGCCGTCGAACGACGAGCCGACGAGGTTGAACTCCTGGCTGAGCTGCCACTGCTCGTCGCGGTAATCGAGCTGACCGAAGTCGCCGGGGCCGCCGTCGTTGTCGCGCTGATTGCGCGAGTCGAACTGCCGGTAAGCGGTAATCGAGCGCAGCATGGCCCGCTCGAACTGGTGCTCGACGTGCACCGAGGCTCCGCCGCCCTCGAAGTCGAGATGGTAGCTGCCGGTGCCGTATGTCGCGCGCGGATCGGCGGAGGAGGTCGAGGGATCCACGGGATTGCCGCTCGGAATGCCGACCAGCAGGTTCCAGATCGACACGAGACCCCTCGGGTCGTTCACGGGGTTGTAGGCGGTATTCGCGTCGGCGTCGATGCGCGTGTAGTCCGCGGAGAACAGAACGCTCGTCTGAGGCGTGGGCAGGAACTGGAGCTTCGCACGGGCGACCGTCGTGCCTTCCTCGCCGACCTTGTCGCCGACGAGCACGCGTTTCTGGAATCCGTCCTGGCTGCGGTGCGAGAGCGCGAATCGCGCGGCCGTCGAATCGGTGAGCGGCAGATTGAGGTCCGCATCGACGTTCACACGGTCGTCCTCACCGAGCATGACGCCGACCGAGCCTTCGAATTGATTGACGGGCCGCCGGGTGGTGATGTTGAGGGCGCCGCCCATCGTGTTCTTGCCGAAGAGCGTCCCCTGCGGTCCCTTCAGGATCTCGATGCGCTCGATGTCCGTCAGCTCGAGCACCGCACCCTGGGAGCGGCCGAGATAGACGCCATCGACATAGAGCCCGAGGCCCGGATCGGCCGTGGGCGCGTAGTCGCTCTGTCCGATTCCGCGAATGAAGAACACCGCGTTCGCGGCGCCGCCCACGTCCGCCGAACCGGCGGACAGGCTGACGTTGGGCGTGAAGCTCCCGACGTCCGTGAGCGCGAGCAGATTGCGCTCGCGTATCTCGTCCGCCGTGACGACCGCCATCGCGACCGGAGTCTCCTGGGCGCGCTCCGCGCGCTTGCGTGCCGTCACGACGATCTCGTCGAGCTCGTGCACCATGGCCGCGTCCCGGCCTTCCTGTGCCGGCACGATCGCCGGCACGCCTGCCCCGAGGACCGCAATGACCGCGCTGCGGACCGCCCTTCGCCGGATTCTCGCCTCTCTGCAGCTCATGCCCCTCCCCCTCTCGGCTCCGGCCCAACTCCTCAGGAGTCGGCGTACGAATATCTTGTCAGACAATCGTATCCGACATTGACTGCGTGGTGAAGTCGCGGATCCGGAGGGAAGGGTCTGGCGGACTGCGGTCCGGACATGCACCGCGTGCTGGGCGCCGGCTCCGGATCACGCTTCCGTGCCGCGCGACGGGCTCGAGATCAGCCGAAGGCTTCGTCGGGGAGCGCGTCGATGAGCTTTGCCGAGTGGCGGAGGTGGCGGCGCATCGCGCGCTCGGCGCGGTCGGGATCACC
>ERZ795043.854-NODE-854-length-19239-cov-4.924520_pt1 | contig 19239 bp, 24 predicted proteins | sample MGYA00375127_ERZ795043 | MGnify/ENA primary metagenome ERZ795043 (study PRJEB30172, sample SAMN05518447) | compost metagenome | isolation source: Feedstock adapted compost from Newby Island compost facility, Milpitas, CA | place: USA:Newby Island compost facility... | reverse complement strand
TCGCCTGATGCGCCGGCCGGTAGAAATCGGACGGACGCAGCACCTCGAGCACGTCGGCGATCGCGTCCTTGGACAACAGCATGCCGCCGAGCACCGACTGCTCGGCCGCGATGTCCTGCGGTGGTTGCCGGTCGAACGGTACCGTCTCGGCGGAAGAAAGCACGGGTGTGGCCATGGTTTTCTCCGGATCTGTGCAGTGCGGGGGGAAAGCGCTGGGTTAGGCGACGTCTGCGTTCAGAGCAGGGCGGCAGTCTGGGCAAGGGCCCACGCGTCCGTCTGGACGCTGGACCGTGCGAACGCCCGGGCCGTCTCCTTCGTTGGCGCGGCACGTGGAGCACGCTGGCATCGGCTTCTCGTTTGGCTTGTCGGACTGGGTTAACGTCGGCAACTCTGCCCAACCAGGTTGCGCGGTTCGGGCCATCACTACCGCCACCGCGCTACGTGCCTGCCCTGGCTCCAGATCACGTGTGAGCGCATGCCGGACCGCCTCTGGAGTGGCACCGGCAGCAAGTTCGCGAGAAATGCGCTGCGCGAGCTTCCGTCGCTCAGTCAGGTTCGGGCGCCGATACCCCCGCCAAGTGGACACAGCTTCGTCAATGATCCGCAGGACTTCGGCATCCCTGCTGTCGTTCTCCTCCGAAGGCTTCCCCTCCTCCTCCTCCGTCGGTGTCATGGCCGGTGTGCTCGAGGTGTCGCGCGGAGGAGGAGGAGATTCCTTCTCTGGAGGTTCTATTGGTGTTTTGGGTGTCAGATTGACGCCCCCGGGGTGACAGATTGACGCCCCCGGGGTGTCAGATTGACACCCCCCCTGGGTCGGTGTGGCCCCCGTGGGGGTGTCAGATTGACGCCCCCCCTGGCCCGCGCGGAGTTTCTGCAGCTCAGGGTCGGGTTCGTCGGATTCGCCAGCGACTTCAGCGTTGGCGGGTGCGTCGAACGTAATCTGATCGATGAGGTTGTCGTCGTAGTTGGTGTCAGGTCGCCTCATCGACCGCAGCAGCTCGACGTTGATGCGAGTCAGGTTGCTGATCTGCTGTCCCGTCCGGGGGTTGACCCGCTGAACCGCCTTGATCAAGCCTCGCTGCCTGAGCAGCGTGTTTGTGCGCTCGACCGTCCGCTCGGCCATACCGGTTTCGTGCGCGAGGCGGCGGATCCCTGGCCAGCAATAGCCATGCGCGTCAGCGTGGTAGGCGTAGGCCAGCAGTAGCACCTTCTCGTTGTGCTTGAGGCCGTCTGCGGCGAACACCATCGCCATGTGCTCGATCACCGCGCACCTCCACCCAGGCATGCCGCTAGGCGGGGGCTTGGCTCAGGAGCTCGAACGACGCCGCGGGCGCCATTGGCCAGTTGAGACGCGAACGAGTGAGAAACCCCGCTGTAGTGGACCCAGCGAGGGGAGAGCCCCAAGCTGGTGGCGCCAGATAGGCCGTGAGTGAACCGGAACGTATCCGTTTCTGGGAAGGTCAAGGTGGCTCCTTGGTCGGGTAGATCTACGAGATCGCGATCGCCCGACCACGCCCTTGGACACTCACTTCCAAGCTCTGGTGTTCGAAGAGCTGGGTGATATCATGTCGCTGAGAGAGGGGAAACGGGTCGGGCGCGTTGCGCGTACCGTCAGGCGTTTCCAAAGCATCGAGGTCCTCGTCTGGATGGCCGTCCAGACGAGGACTTTTTTTGCCTAGGTCTTCACGTCAGCCCCCAAGCGTCGAGAACACTGGGTAGTGACGGGCAGGTCATGAGGCCTGCTCGACTAGAAGCTCCTGCTGTTGGCCGTGCTTTGGAAGACAGTAGGGCGGCACCGGCTTGCCGAGCGCTTCGGCAAGCAGACGGTTGATGACCCTCCCGACCGGGAGGTTGTCCCGCTCAGCCAGCTCCTCGGCCGCCTCAAGCAACTCCCGCTCGTACACAACGCTGAATGGGCGGCGGTCACCCAGTGGCTTGGGACCCCGCTTAGTGCCGGGCTTCTTCCTCATGAGCGCAGTTTTACCTGCAAACCTGTGATCCGAGTGGGCGACACGCCGCGTGATTCCCAAATTATTAGTACGAGTTTTCAACGTGGGTGCCTCCTGCGCGGGCAAGTTGAGGTCGGGTTACTGAACCACGCTCGACAGACAGGGTGTGAAGGCCCCCGCGCCGACGCCGGTGGCCCCATCTAGCCCGTAGCCTGACGACCATGGTCCCGGCGTACCAGTCGTTGTGGGTGCCTCCTGCGCGGGCAAGTTGAGGTCGGGTTACTGAACCACGCTCGACAGACAGGGTGTGAAGGCCCCCGCGCCGACGCCGGTGGCCCCATCTAGCCCGTAGCCTGACGACCATGGTCCCGGCGTACCAGTCGTTCACCCCAGCGTCCGCCCGCGCAACCTTGAAAAGAGCGTGTGCCGAGCAGGGCTTGACTGATCGCGACGCCGAGCTGGTGCGATTCGGAGAGAACGCCATCTATCGACTACCGGAACATGACGTCATCGCCCGAATCGCGCGCTACCCGGCGACTGCGGAGAAGGAAGTCCACGTTGCGCGGTGGCTTGCTGAACACGAGTTTCCGGCTGCAGAGCTGGCCGCAGGGCTCGAACAGCTGCAAACAGTGAACGGGACGGTCGTTACTTGGTGGGAGTGGATCGAGGAGAGCATCGAGCCACCAACCTTTGTCGACCTAGCTCACACACTGCGTCGTTTGCACGACTTGCCGTCGCCCAACTTCGCCTTACCACAGTTTGAGCCGATGGCGCTGGTGCAAGCCCGTCTAGATGCGCTCGCTGACGGACCGATTGCCTCAGCGGAGCTGGAGTGGCTTCACCACCGGTACAGGCACCTCCAGCGCGCGTATGAGGAACTGCCGTTCGCGCTGGAACCGGGGGTGATCCATGGGGATGCACATATAGGAAATCTCATGCGGGACTCTCGGGGTGTCATCCGCCTGATTGACTTTGAGGCCGTATCGCACGGACCGCGGGAGTGGGACGTGTCAATACTGGGTGCGGCCTGGGCCGGCTTCGGCTGGATGGATGAGTCCGAGTACCGACAGTGCACTCGGGTCTACGGCTTCGACCCTGTGGCCTGGGCCGGGTTCCCGACGATGCGGGCCATCCGTGAGCTCAACATGACCACATGGCTAGCGCAGCGGCTAGGGGAGTCCGCCGACCTAGATCGAGAAGTACACCAGCGCCTGGGCGATCTACGCAACGGAGAAGCCGTTCGAGATTGGCGGCCCTTCTAGGTCTCGTACGTGAGAACGCAAGTAGTCCTCGAACTGCTGAACGCGAGGATCTTTGCGATGGGGGAGTAGCTGCTGTCGAAACTCCTGCAAGTAGCTCAAAATGCGTCGTGATTGCAACTGGCTAGCTGCCTCGACAACGTCCTGGGCGACAGCTAGCGCGTGCTCAACATCGCCGCGTTGCAGGTGAGACGTGGCCACAACCGTGGTTACGAAGCCCTTCGAGCGAACGTAGACGTCTCCAGCGTTCGCCAACGACATCTCTGCATGCTCGACGGAGAGCTCCGGCCTCCCTAAATCGCGGAAGCAGTGTGCGTGCTCGGCGGCCAGTTCGGCAGCGTCGAAATAGTGGATCCATTCCGGGTCCTCTTGCGGATTGCTCCGAGCCAACCACGCTTCAGCGGTCAGCAAGGCGTTGGTGCACTCCGCTTCTCTGCCCAAAGACGCAAGCCCGCGGGCCTCCATCGCGTGGAACATGGCCATCGCGGTCGGAGTTGCATGTCCGCGCGCGCCCTGGTGGGCTGCTCGAGCGAGATCGACTGCCCGCTGGTATTGGCCGAGATAGTTGGCCTGATGGCTCATGCCGGCGAGGATGCGACCCCCCAGCGCACGATCACCTGCTGCCCGGGCGAACCGCAAGGCAAGTGCAAAGTAGGACTGGGCAAGCCCGTGCTGGCCAGAGTCATATGCAGACCAAGCAGCTAGGCGTGTGAGCGCGGCAACTTCAGAGAAGTAGTTTCGCCCCAACTCTGTGGTGGGGGAGGCGTGTTGGAGCCTTGGTAGCGCGTCACTTGCCAAGCACTGCGCGACCAGCATTCGCGCTCGGCCGCCCCCGTACTGATAGTCGAGCTCAGCGAACATCTTGGTAGCGGTGCGGACTACCTCGACATCCGCAGTGGTTATCTCCCCGGAGTTGGCAGGGGTTGGCTCCTCACCTCCTTCTGGATCCACCAGCCAGCCAACTGCCAGGTCGCTCCAAACAGCCGGAACGACTTGCAGCTTTGTCGCTTCAGTGGGCCTCTCCAGGTTGAGTTTCGTCAACTTGGTCAGAGTCTTGGCGCTCTCCGCTACGGATGCCGTTCTCGAGGAGGTCAGGTCTACTCTCAGGAGGCCAGACTCCATCTCGTCTGGGGGGCCGAAAAGGTCTTCGAAGTCGCGTCCAAACATCGACTCCAGGACTTTTCGGGTGCCTGCCCGGCATGACGAGTGCGGCCGTTGGCGACGTGCCAGACGACGAAGGTGCTTCGCGCTCATCGTGGCCGGAATGCCTGCCTTGTAGGCCCTGACGTCGAATTCCTCAGCCAGTTCCTCGTAGCTTCGACGATCTTGCCGGATCAGCTGCTCGAGCAAGGTGCGAGGCTGCTCTTCGGCGGCCACGACGTCACCTCCCCAGACGCGATAGCACCACGTTAAAGGATGTCGGTCGCTACCTCCCGCAACTCGACGCATCCCAGTCGGCCCCATAGTCTACCGTGTGATTCACGGTGACATTGACTCACGAGACCCGGCCGCTGATACTCGACTGAACGTCGATCGAGAAAGGACCGTCGCATGCAAATCGTCCGGCCGCTTCGTGAGACTTGCCCTGACACCAACACGTGCCCAACGATCTACTTGTCTGACCGCCAGACTCTTGTCGTCCAGGGTTACGTCGTAGATTGCCCGGATGCGCGTGAGGGGCAGGCGACTGTTCGTATCCCGTCCTCCCTGGCCCCCGAGTTCTCTCACCGGGGGTCGACAGTTGCTGCACGACGAGTGGGCCGTGACGCGCTCTTCGTGACAGGCCGGCCCGTCACTGATCCTGCGGCTCTCGAGCAGTTGCAGCTGCCGGCTGGCGAAGCGGCCGTCGAAGTTGAGCTGGTTGCGATGCCGGAGCTGGAGGAGGCCTGATGCTCGACGTCCAGGGGCTGAACGAGTACATCGACACCTACTTCACGCGCACCTTGTTCCGACTCGAGACTCTCGACCAGTACGAGGTCGCGAGCGATGGTTCCGACTTCGCTCGGTACTTGCAGGGCGAGCCTGAACCGGATTGGGACCGTAAGGGGCCATGGCTGGATCATCTGCGCGATGAAGCTCGACGTGGCCTATACCGCCACCGAGTTCACGTCCTCAGGGGCCCGCTTGGCGATTACCTCAGGTATGAGTGTGAGTGGGGGTACGCCTACAACGCTCGCGCAGGTGAGGACATCCGGATCCTTGATCTCGCGGAGACGCCTGAGCCCACCGGTTTGGTTGATCACGACTTCTGGCTCATCGACGACGAACGAGTCCTGCGGATGCATTACGACGAGGCGGGACAGTTCGTCGGGGCCGAGGAACTGCCCCGTGATGCGACGGCGCGCTATCGCGAGGCGCGGGACGCCGCTTGGAACCATGGGACCCCGTTTGAGAGCTATTGGGCAGAGCATCCGCAGTACTGGCGGGGGTCGGCCCATGCAGCTTAGGAGGTCAGCACTTGAGCAAACGTGACACGCTCTCCGCCGAGCTCATTCGTCTACGCGAGGCTGCAGGCCTGTCGGGTCGTCGCGCCGCGGCCGCGGCCGGACTGTCGCAGTCGCGGCTCTCTCGTATCGAGCGGGGGGCGTTCATGCCCACTGTTGACGAGATCCGCACGCTGTGCCGCCTGTATCGAGCTCCAGCTGACGCGCGTAACCGGCTCGTCAAGATTGTTGAGGATCTTCGCGAGGACCGGGCATCGACGCGCGTCGTGCTCCAGCGCGGTGCGTGGCGGATGCAAGAGCGAATCGGACGAATCGAGCAGGCTTCCGCTCGAATTCGCAGCTTCCAGCCGACCATGGTGGTCGGGCTTCTGCAGACGGTCGAGTACATGCGCGGATCCGCTGGTGCGCGGGACTCGGACGAAACACTCCGAGCTCGTCAGGCCCGGCAGCAGATCCTCAGCAGCGATCGCGAGTTCACCTTCGTGATGACAGAGGGGGCCCTGCGCCTGAATGTGGGTGGGCCTGAAGTCATGGTCCCGCAGCTTGAACGCCTTGCCGAGATGGCAGGCGATTCACGTTGCCGTGTGGGGATCATTCCTATGTCCGCGTCGGTGCCGTCGCCACAGCTGCCGGTCCACGCGTTTCACCTGTACGACTCAAGGGCGGTCATTGTCGGCACCCTGACCGCTACAGCGATCATCACCGACCCACGCGACGTCACCGATTACGAGAAGGCGTTCGACCAGCTGGAACACCTTGCAGTATTCGGCGATGACGCTCGGGCGGTCATCGGTCGAATCGCGCGCGAGTACAGCGCCCTCGCCTAACAAACCAACCGCTGATTACTCCGATCGGGGCTCATCGCTTGCATGAGTCACCCTGACAGTGATTCACTGAGTCACCTCGAAGGTGACTCACTTGGCAATAGGTTCCTCAAAGGTTCCTGGCAGGTCCTGGTGAGTCCCCGCAGAGCAGCGGAAGCTAAGCCCATCACCGGCTGGTGGCAGCCACCGGAGATCGGGACAAGACAACAGAACAACCGCCCACTCACGAGGACGGCCCCGGCGGTGGCAGCCGCCGAGGCCGACACAGAGCCCACTCACGAAGGGACGTCTGCTTATGTCCACGGTAGACCACCCGCAGGCGGCTCGGCAGGGCCGCATCTTCCGTGTCGAAAGCGGGGGAGTGCCTGTTACGGCAGCCGTTGCCGGCGTTGTCGAGCTGGACGACGAGCTGTACGCAGATTCGACCCTGTCGGACCGACAGCTGCTTGCGCACGCGGCGTCAGAGCTGATGAGGGCCAGGCAGGCTGGCATTTCAGTGCTGGGAATCCTCGCCGGCCCCTCTCCCCGGATCCGGTCCGCCCGTCACACGCTGCGAGGTGCGGCATGACCTTCCACGGCCGACCGGGAGACGAAGTCTACGACTGGGTCATTGTCCATCGTGCTGTCACCGGCCAGCACCACCTCATTCCGCGGCCCTTGTGCCAGAAGGAAATCCGGGAGGCTGCACAGATCCTGCAGCGCCGAGGGCGACACGTCACCCTCAATGCGGTCGCGAATCAGCTGCGGATCGCACCGCGAGATCTCAAGCGCGCCTTCCGCGCAGCCGAGCGGGAGCGAGCGGGCCTGCGAGGTGCAGCATGAGCGTGCAGTACTTACCCGCCACAGGTCACGAGCCTTGTGCCACCCACCCGGAAAAGTGGGAAGCACTGCCCGGCTCGCCTGATCTCGCTGAGGCGCGGCGGCTCTGCAAGACGGCTTGTCCGATTACCGCCGACTGCCTGGAGTACGCACTCCGGAAGTACGACACAGCACCCGTGGTGTACGGCGGCAAAACGGGTGAGGAACGCAGGCAGATCCTGCTGGCCCGTCGTCGAGATTTCCGCCGCGCCTCCCCTGACTACTGGGAACTGGCTTCCGCTTGAGCGCCCCTTGTTGGGCCGCACCACGACTTAACGACCCGGATCTGCGTCCGTGTGGGTCTGCCCCCGCCGTGAGGCGGCAGCAGATGGGTCAACCACCACTACTGGTGGCCACCGCACCGAGAGCTTCGGCGAATCGCAGAGAACTACAGACGAAGGGCATCTGGTGGGCCTGGCGGGCTCGCGCGATCGAGGCGCGGCTCGTGCCCTCGCATGAAAGGTCCACCCGTGCCGTTGGTTGCTCCGCTGTCGCAGCAAAGCGGGAATGAGTGGCCGACGGCCATGCAACCAGTCCAAGTGCTGGTAGTTGCCGGTGACGCGCTGGCTAGTGCGCCAAGACCCGCCCAGGCGGCGAGCGACGGCTTGTGCGTTGCCGAGAGCTACTTGCGCTGCGCCGCCTCACAGGCCGGGCGCGCGCCATCGCTGGAGCCCAGCTCCGGGGGAGCACACCGGTGTTTCGATCGATCCCCTCTCTCCGCCGGTGTGTTCCCCAGGCCGCTGGGCCTTATTGCCTGCACCGGAAAGGAAGCCCCGCATGTTGATTGAGCTGCCCGTGTTTCGCATCGCTGATGTCGTGGATTTGCCGCCGGCGGATTGCCCTGCGGCTGAGCTGCCTGAGTACGAGCCGACTGCTGCTGATCTGGCTGCGATGGAGCTGGCCGAGGAGCTCGAGTTGGAAGACGAGATCGCTGCGCATCTGGCCAGGGTCAACACGGTCTGTGCTGTGGAGCATCGCCGTCGCGAGCTGTTGCAGCTGCGCGGTGAGTTGGGCATCGACGGTTTGCCCGTCGACGAGCCCGCCCCGGAGCCTGGCGTCGTCGAGGCTTTCGATTCGTTTGCGAGTGGCTGCTGCGCCGCCTAGCTAGGCGAGCTGCGCGCCCGAGTTCGGTGCCCAGCACCGGGGGAGCACACCGACACCAGTCGTCCCCGCCCCAGGTTGTCGGTGTGTTTCCCAGGCCGCTGGGAGGAGCCCGGCACAAAAAAAGGGGACAGGAGCACTCGGATGTCGAGATTGAGCAAAACTGTCGGAGCGGTCCTGGTGGCAGTGTTGGCCGCGTTCACCACGTGGCAGGCCGCGCAATCAGCGGAAGAGACGCCGGCGCAGGAACCGGGGCCGGCGGTCACGATCCGCGTGGACCCGCGTGCGGCGGATTGGCTGGCGTTGCTCGATGAGATTCCGACGCGTCCTGAGGTCAACGATGACGGCTACGACCGGGACGAGTGGCGGCACTGGGTGTCCGTCTCGGATGACCCGAAGTGGCGGCCTGTGGTGCGGGGCCGTTCTGGTTGTGACACGCGCGAGGGCGTGCTGATCCGGGATGGTTGGAAGGTCCGCACGGGCAAAGGGTGCCGCATCGTCAGTGGAACCTGGCGCACCAACTATGACCAGCGTCGCCACACCTCGCCGGCCACGATCCAGATGGACCACATCGTCCCGCTGAAAGAAGCCCACGAGTCCGGCGCCGCGTCCTGGCCAGCGGCGAAGAAGGAAGAGTTCGCCAACGACCCGCTCAACGTGGTCGCGTCGACCGGCTCGCTGAACAGCGCCAAGGGCAATAAGGACATTGCCGAGTGGCGGCCCGAGTACGACCGCTGCGGCTACGTCGCGGCGTGGGTGCTCATCAAACAGGAGTACGGGCTGTCGATGGACGCCCTCGAGAAACAAACCGCCCGCCGGATTCTCACCGATCCGGCCTGCCAGAAAGGACACCCGGTGCGATGACGACCACCATCACCGCCAGCGAGTTAGGCCAGCAGATACGGCGGAAGATCATGGCCGAGCTGCATGCCCTGCAGGTCTTCATCAACGATGCGAAAGCCCGCAAGGATGCCACGGCACTCGATCAGCTCGAGGAGTACGAGCGGGAGTTGTTCGACTCGCTGCAGAGCATGCAAGAGCACCCCTAACGCTTCCTCTTTCGCCTCCCAGTTCTGGTGTTTCGGCACCGGGGGAGCGCTCGCCGTCTGATCCCGCCCGGCCACGGCGTGGTTGGCGAGCGTTGCCCAGGCCCCCGAAGCGCATCAGTTCGCTGCCCGAATCCGAAAAGGCGCCTAGCCGCGCACGCCTTCTTGCCACGAAAGGTTTTGATGACGATGGATGCTGTCAGTGTTGGCGCTGCCGGTGAGCCGTTCGATCGCGAGTTCGAAGCGATCACGGCCGGTTTGCGTCTGGACAGTGAGATCGCCGGGGCCGAGCAGGAACCTGCTGAGTCACCGGCGGAACCCGCGCCTAAGCCGCAGCAATCTCCGCAGCCGGCGTCGTCGCAGTCTGCGCTGGAACAGGCCGGCGGAGACTATGACTTGCTGCGCCCCCCGGCAGCACAAACCACGCCGGTGGCGACGCTTCCGGACGTGGAGGCGCCTCCGGAGCTGACCGAGCCGCCCAGGCCGACGTTGAAGACTTCGCGCCTGCTGCAAAGGTGGGCGAACGCGTTTCCGCACCTGATCTGGTTGAGCGTGATCGCCGGTCTGCTGGGCCAGGTGTACGGGTGGACGATCGAGTTCGCCTTCGCCGGCCCGTATGTGGCGGTGGCGGTCGCGGTCACCCTCGGCGGCACGTTCGAGTTCATCATGGTGGCCGCCTCCTCCCGCGGGCTGCGCGATATCGGTCTGAACCGGCCGATGTGGCAGTGCGTGGCGTTTTTGGCCGTGGGCACCGCGTGTGCCGGGCTGGCGTTTTGGATGTGCCTGCACCACTTCGACGGATCTCTGATGACGGTGGGTCAGGCGGCCGCGGCCGCGACCGCGATCGGCTATCTCGCCCATGTGAAGTCGCACCTGTTCGACGAGCTCGACAACCGCCGTCTGGTGGCGGAGTGGGAGCGCGAGTGTGAACGGGTGCGCGCCGAGATCCAGGCTCGGCACGAGCGAGCTCGCGCCGAGCACGACGCCTACCAGGCACAGGTGCGCAAGGCGCGTCTGCAGTCCCTGCAGGCCGAAACCCGCCGTGCGGCGCGGGCGGCCGACGCCGCCGGCGACGAGGAGGAACAGCAGCAGCAGCAGCGGCAGGCGCGTCGACAGCACCGCCGGGCGGCCTCGCTGCCAGAGGAGCCGGACCAGTCGGGAGGTCGCAAGCTCACGCGTGAGGTCGCGCTGGAAACGCTGGGCGAGGACTTCTGGAATCTTGGGCCAGCAGAAATAAACCGGCGGATGAGTGAACTGGGCTACCAGAAGGTGGACCCGTCCACGATCCGCCGGTGGCGTCAGAACAAGACCGAGGCCGCTTAGTCCTTCCACCCGTGGGTCGAGGTAGACACCGCGACCGGTTCGCGCGGGTTGTCTTTGTGCCAGATCTCTAGCTGGTACTTGCCGAGCCAGTCGGCGAACTCCCGCACGCGCTGGTGCGGTTTCACCTCGACCCTTTCGGCCGCGGCGGCTAGCGGGATGAAGTGTTTGCCGCACACTTCCTCGAACTCGCGGTCGTCTTCGAGTTTGAAGAACTCGGTCACTGGCCGCGGTTCGAAACGCATCTCGCGGCCGTCGCGGCGAGCAATACGCAGTTCGTACCGGTCCCTGATCGGCACGGAAACCCCCACAAGTTCTCAGCGTCGGGCTGGTGTTTGTCCAGCGTACCGGCGCTCACCGACCGAATCGATCGCTCGAAGAAAGGAAGGCCCGGTGACCGTCTCCACCAGGCGCGGGCGGCGGATCCGCGCGGCTTACGCCGTTCGCGAGCGCGTGCAGCGCGAACGCGCGGAGTTCACCTCCGCCTACGGCCGCGCCACGACCACACAAGAGCGGTTCTATGCCGCCGCGAAGGCCCTCCACCGCGCCGTCGCCAGCAAAAAGGCGTTGCCGAATCCGGCCGACGCCGAGCGGCGAGTGGAGACGGTCACCGGGCTGCTGGTGCAGCTCGCCGACGAGCTGCTCACCGCCCAAGAGACCAAGGCCGACAACACCATCCGCGCCGAGCAGAAGCGGATCGAGCGCCGGGAAAGGAGGCGAAACCGTGAGTGTCGAACCCATCAAGAACGACCCGCCGGGCCCCTCCCAGCGGCCTGAACTGCGGGTCATTCGCAGCGAGGACGTACCGCCAGAGTCCGACACCGAGATCACCGCTCCGATCCCGGTGGTCGACAGCGACGGCAAACCGGTGCAGCCACAAGCCCCGCTGGACGTGCGGATCCGGGACGCAGCCCTGGCTGCGCTGCGGAACCTACCACGGCTGACCGAGCGGCCACCCTCGTTCGTCGAGTCGCTGGAGTACTCGCAACACGGTGACTGGACGACCAGCGACAACGGCCTCAAACGCGCGGTGCACGGCCTGTGCACCCTGCTGGCATACCTGCTGACCTACCCGCTCGACATCGTCATCCGCGTGCGCGCGAAACCCATCGGCTTCGTGCTCACCCTCGCGGTCCTGATCGTGCTGATCAACGCCCTGTCCTAGATCAACCCCTCACTTCGGAAAGGCAAATCTGTCATGGACTGGCTCATACCCACCTCAATGGCAGCGCTCGGGTCTGTCTTGCTCGCGATGGCGTTCATCCTGCCGCTGATCGACATGCCGGGCGGTGTCAACTGGTCCAAGGTCGCCGCCTGGTGCGCCTTTCTCGGCGGCTTCGGCGCGATCGGTGGCGCCGGCGGATGGCTCGGCAACACGATCCTCGGCGGCAGCCATAGCGCCATGTCGTTCGGCCAACGTTGGGGTCAGCAAGCTTTCGGCGTCGGCGCCGTCGTGGTGGTGCTGCTCGTGCTGATGGCCTGGGTTTACAGCCGCCTGGGCAAAGGCGGCGGTGGCGTTGACGCGAAGGGATCGGGCAAGACCGCCAAGGTGAAGTCCCTGCTGATCTGCGCTCTTATCGCCATCGGCGGCGCCACCGTAGCCGCCCTGATCCCCGGGCTCTACCAGGTCTCCGATCGCGTCGTCAATGCCGCAGGCGGCGCGCTGCGAGACCTAGTGAGCGTCGCCATTGCGGCCATCTGACAAAACAGCGCCGTAAACGCAAGGTGCCCACCCATGCCAGTGCGGGTGGGTTGCTGGGTGCAAGCCCCAGCCGGCGCACAGCCCCTGAACACCAACCACATCCGAAAGGGGAGTGCGCAGTGGAGTTATTCACGCTGTGCCTTGCCATCGCCTACATGGTGACCGGCAAGTTCAACAAAGACACCGCGATCGCCGCCTACCAGCACGGGCATGAACCACCTGGGCTGGCCAAGGCTCGGATGCGGCACGAACGCCGCGGTGGCCACTACAACGAATCGGGTCGCCCGGTCGGACCAGGCAGCACCCGGTTGCTGCTGTCGACGTGGTGGTCTGCAGCGTGCCAGAAGGCTGCCGATCGGCAACACGACAAGCTGCGCCGGTGGCGCGCCTGGTACGCCGAGCAGGCCCCGCAGCGCGACGAACAGTGGCGTGCCAAGCAACGCGCCAAACTCCAACGCCGCCAGCGCCGCCTGCAGCGGTTCGAACACGCCCGCGGCCTGATCAGCTCCATTCCCGAACGCGTGCGGGAACGACAGGCGTGGGCCGAAAACGAACGTCGCGACCGAGACCGCGAGCAAGCCATCGAGCAGGTCCACCGGGACGCTCAGCAGCTCCGAGACCACGAACAGCGGTCGAGGGATGAGCAGACAACAGGGCCAAGCCTTGAGGACATCGTCCAGGACGTCTTCGGCCGGCTCGAGCGTGGTGAGTACGAGCTCATGAGCTTGGACGTGTGGGATGACCTGCCGCCTGACGCCAAGGCCAGGATTCGCGCCAAGGCCGCCGAACGCGGAGCCAGGCTGAGTGATCTGTGGACGGGCGGCTACCTCCGCGCGTCGTGGCCTCAGAAACCTCAGAAACCGGTCCCGGGCATCAACAAGTCCGAGTCCGAGACCGCAGAGTCTTCGGCGGAGGAACCCGAGTCCGCTTCCGCCACAACCCAGCAATCAGCCCGATCCGACACCGCGGCCGCGGAGACTTCGTCCTCGCAGGCCAGCGGCACGAACGCAACCACCGACACCGAGGGAGTCAACGTGTACCAGCAGGCCGCGCAGAAGCTGACCAAAGAGGCCGACGAGATCGAGCAGTACAACCGGGCGTTTCAGGAGCTCGCCGACGCGATGGAAGCGGTCGGTTGGGGCGTGGAGGCACACGGCCCGCTGGCTGATCTGCGGACCACGTTCGAGCAGGTCACTGCCCAGTACCGCGAGCTGGCCGAGCAGATGCGCCACCAGGGCGATCAGGTCAACGACGCCTACGACCAGGCGCCGTGGGCACCTGACCGCCGCGTGCTGGTTGGCGCCTGACCCTGCGGTTCACGACTGAAAGGAACGATCCCGTATGAGCACGGTTCAGTCTGTTGACGGCACCGCCTCGCCCGAGGACATCAAGCTCGGCCTGGAAAACGCCGCGGGCCGCCTGGAAGAGATCATCGCGTCCAATCAGCGCCTGCAGGAGGAGTTCGAGGCGCACGAATGGCGCGACCTGGACACCCTGGCAGATATCCGCCAGCGACTCGCTGAGGCGCTGGACACCTTGCACACCACGATCGACAAGGTCGGCAAGGCCCTCGAGGTTCGCGAGGCCTACCAGGCCAACCACATGGTCGGCGACAAGGAGTCCCTGGGCCGCAACTAGGCGCGCGGCTGCCGACCGGGTGCCCAGCCAACTCCCGTGTGGCTGGGCCGCCCCGTCGCCAGCACCGTCACCTCAGTCGTTCACACCCCATCCCGTTAAGGAGCCGCCGTTATGGCCTCATACCCGTATGGCCAGCTCACCGACGGTGAGCAGCTGTTGATCCATCAGCATCCGCATTGGAAGTTGCTCATTCTGCCCGCCGCCGTTGGTGCGGCCGTGCTGGTGAGCTGCTGCTACCTGGCCGCCCTGGCGGCCTCCCACTCCTGGCGTGACGTCGCCTGGGTGGCGCTGGCCATCGTCGGCGGCGGCTTGCTGATCCGCTTGTTCCTCGCGCCGTGGCTGCGCTGGAAGACCACCCACTTCGTGGTCACCACCGACAAGATCATGTTCCGCGAAGGGGTGCTCAGGCGCGCCGGGATCAACATCCCGCTCAAACGCATCGCCTCGATCCGCTACGAGCACGACTTCAACGACCGGATCTTCGGCTGCGGCACGTTGATCGTGGAGGGCATGAGCGACGAGCCGCTGACCTTCACCGACATCCCGAACGTCGAGCAGGTCCACAACCTGCTTTATCAGGCCATCAACGGCGACGCGGAGTCGCTGCCGCTCGTCGCATGCTGAGCCAAGGGGGAACACCATCATGGCGAGGACCGCCACCCGGACCAAAAGCATCAACCTTCCGGCCCGCGCTCTCGTTGCGGCCATGGAAGCCGAGGTGAAAGAGCAGCAGCGCAAGCAGCAGCGGCGCGAGCGCATCAAGCGACTCGTCGGTGTAGCCGAACGGCGCTGGATCACTGACCAGCATTTGAAGGTGGCCGGCGACAAGCAGCCGAAGACCACCAAGTCCGCGGCGGAGGCGCACCGCCCGAGCCACGACGATCTGGTTGAGCAGCAACGCGCAGTGCTGATCAAGCAGCGCAATCGCAACCGCCGCAAGCCGTGGTACGCCACCACCGCCGCCATGAGTCTCGGCCTGCTCGGCCACGGTTTGGTGGCGCTGTTCAGCACTACCTCGCTACCGCCGGAGGTCCCAGCCGGGATGGCCGCCGGCCTGCCGTTCCTGGCAGCGGCGGTGATCGGCGTGAAGATGGAACGCGCCCATCACCGGCGAGTGCGTCTCGCGCAGCGGCAGCGCGACAACGGCGTGACTGTCCGGGTGCAGACAGAGCCGACCCACCGCAAGTGGTTCGCCGAGCTGACCATCGGCGCGGCTGCCTACGCGGGGTTGGTGTTTTGGATCGCCACCGCGGGCGTGTCGTGGTGGACCGTCCTGGTTGCCCTGCTGGGCACCATCGCGCTCGGTTCGCGCTGGTGGAATGCCCACCCGCTTGGCCCTGGGGTGCCGCGGCTGGAGCCTCCGCGCCCGGCCGTGCGCAAGAACACTCCCAAGCCGCTGACCAGGAAGGACGAAGACCACTACGCGGTGCTGTTCCGGCAAAACATCCCGCAGTTCGGTCGGCTCACCAACCACGTCGGCAACGACCACATCGAGCAGTACGACGTGGAGCTGCCGCCCGGCAAGGTCAGCCGGACGTCGTTTCTGTCCCACGGTGAGACGGTGGCCAGCGCGTTGGGGCTGGACCCGCAGCAGGTCATCCTGGAAAAACCCAATCCCAGCCGGCCCGGTGAGTTCGTGCCCGCCAACCGGGCACGACTGACCATCATCAAGCGCGACATGGCCGCCGGGGTGCGCTACTGGACCCAACCACGGGTGCAGATCGCCGAAGACGGCACAGCCGCGGTGATCACCAACCTGGCCCGGTTCCGCGACGGCCGAGGCGAGGCCACGTGCACGATCTGGAACCGCGACGGCATGGTGCCCACCACCATCTTCGGCGGCACCGGATCCGGAAAGTCGGCCGCGGTCAACGCCATCACCATCGGCGCGTTGTCCACCGGCCTGCTCAACATGATCTACGTCGATTTCAAGGGCAACAGTTCGGGAGCGCTGCGGTCCCGAGCCCGCATCGTCGTCGTGGGTCGTGACGCCGTGACCGATGTGCGGCGACTGCTCAAGCTGCTTGCGGACGTGCGGATCAAGCACGACCCGCGGGACAAGCAGTTCCCGACGCCGGAGCGGCCCGGGTGGTTCGTCCTCCTGGAGGAGATCGCCAAAGGGATCAAATCCGACCCGAACTTCGCCCGGGAGATGGAGAACATGGCCACCACGGTGCGGTCACTGGGCATCTGGCCGGTCAGCACCGCCCACGACATGGTGGCCGTGGCGTGGGGCAACAGCGGCACCCGTGCCGCGTTCTCCAAGCAATCATTCGTGTTCCACATGAACACCACCTCCGACGACCTGATCAACGGCCTGACCTACCGGCCATCCTCCCTGCCCACCTACGGCGAGGGAGAGGCCGGCTTAGGCCAGGAATCGCAGCCGGTGCCCGGCTGGGCCGTCGGAGTCAATACCTTCCGGGCCAACGTGCCAGCCCGGTGGGACTGGCTGCCGGCCGACGACGACCCGGTAGATGAGGAACCGCCCTACCGCGTCTCCACCGCCTGGGACGCCTTCGCCCGGCAACCCGAGATCACCGACTACGAGTACGCAGCGCTCGTCGACGCGCTCGGCGAACCCAACCCCGACGGTCGCTGGATCATCGGCATCGGCGGCACGCACCACTTCCGCACGGAAGCCAAAACCACGCAGGAGACGACGCAGGGCGAGCCCGGACACGGCGATCGCCCCCGCATCAGCTTCCTGCCGCAACGCACCGCCGAACCCAACCAGCTGTCGTACAACGAACGCCGCGTGCTCCAGGTGATCGAAGGCGGCACCACCAAAACCGGCGAGATCGAACAGGCACTCGCAGCCAAGATGAGCCGTCCCACGGTTCACCGCGCGCTGGACGCTCTCGTCGGAGCGAACAGGATCCACCGCTTAGCCCGAGGCGAATACGCCCTCGGACCGGCACCGTCCTGAGCCGCACTCGACACAGCAAGCCCCCCTTTTCACTCGCCACCCCGGCCGAGCGAATGGGGGCTTGTTGTGTCTCTGGGCTGCTCAGCCGCAACCCAACCCGTTTGCCGAACCCATCCGCCAGGAGGTCGCCAGCATGACCACATCGCCCGCCGACCACCGCACGGTGCCGGCTGTCGACCTGTACGTGCGCACCTGCGCCTTCAACAACGAGCCGGTGTGGCTACCCGTCGCCGACCAACCCCGCTGGAACACCCGCAAAGACGCGCTCGGTGCGCTGGTGACTGCCGCCCTGGCCAGCCGCCACAAGCCCGGACACCCCCGCCAGCAGTCGCCCCAGGTGGGGCGCGGATGTCGCCATGGGAAAGCCCCGCGCCCCACCTGGTCTCCACTCCACCCGAAGCGAAGGGAGCAAGAAACCGTGCTTACCACTGATCTCGCGCGCCTGGAGCAGTTCAACCTCAGTTCCGATCTGGCTGAGTACATCGTGGCCGACATCCGCCACCACGGACTGACCGCGCATCTGCGTGACCTGGGGGAAGGTGCGCGGCAGTGATCACGATGACGGACCTGTTCTGCGGGGCGGGCGGGTCGAGTTCGGGCGCCGAAGCCGTGCCCGGGGTGCGGGTGCGGATGGCCACCAATCACTGGGCGCTGGCCATCGAGACCCACAACACCAACCTGCCGCACGTCGACCACGACATCGCGGATGTGTCCGGGGTGGATCCGCGCCGCTACCCCTACACCGACCTCGCCTGGTTCAGCCCCGAGTGCACCTACTGGTCCCAGGCCCGCGGCGACAAGCAGGACTTCGCCCAGGGTGACGAGCAGGCGGCGTTGTTCGGGGAGGACGGCCGACCGTTGCCGCCCGAGGCCGCGCAGCGTTCCCGCGCGTTGATGGAGGACGTGCCGCGGTTTGCCGAGCATCACCGCTACCGGGCGGTCATCGTCGAAAACGTCCCGGACATCCTCAAATGGACCGGGCTGCCGACGTGGATCAACCGCATGCGCAGGTTGGGCTACCGATCGCAGGTCATCGTGCTCAACAGCGCTTTCGCCCACCAGCTCGGGATGCCGGCGCCGCAGTTGCGGGAACGCTTCTACGCCATCTTCACACAGGAACGCTATCCGGCGCCGGATCTGAACCGCTGGACCCGCCCGTGGGTGTGGTGCCCGTCCTGCCAGCAGGTGGTGCGGGGAGTGTTTGCGCTGCGCAAACCGGGCCCGTTGATCGGGCGGATGGTGGCCTACGGGCGCCAGTACGACTACCGCTGCCCGTCGGTGTCGTGCCGCAACACCATCGCCTACCCGTACGTGCTGCCCGCCGCGGTAGCCATCGACTGGACCAACCGCGGCACCCGCATCGGCGACCGCGACCGCCCACTGTCAACGAAAACCCTCTCCCGCATCCGCGCCGGCCTGGCCCGCTACATGCCCGCACCAGTCCGAAACAGCGCGCCGACCCGGCTGCGGTTCGCGCCACTGCTGGTGCCGGTCGAGGGACGTGAGGGCAAACAGGCTCGCCCGGTGGATGTGCCGATGCGCGGGCAGACCACCCGCAACGAGACAGCTCTGCTGATTCCCGCTGGCGGCACCTGGAACGACGAGGCCAGATCGGTCGAGGTACCCCTGCGCACCCGCACCACGCGCGAGTCCGAAGGCGTGCTGGTGATCCCGCTGCGCGGCACTAACACCGCCAAACCGATCACCGCACCCCTGGACACCGTCGCCGCCGGCGGCAACCACCACGCGCTGCTGATGCGCAACCTCACCGCCCGCGGTGACCAGGGCCAGATGTGCACCCCGACCAGCGAGCCCGCCCGCACGATGACCGCCAGCAACCGCCAGTCGCTGGTGTGGCATCCGGACCTGCTGCGCCCCTACGACACCAGCAGGCCACCACAGCAGCAGCCAACCCCCACGGTGCGGGTGGATGTCGACGACTGCCTGTTCCGCATGCTCACGCCGCAGGAAATCAAGCTCGCCATGGCCTTCGCCCACGACTACGTGCTGCTGGGCACCAAGCGCGAACAGGTCCGCCTGGCCGGCAACGCAGTCACCCCACCAGCCGCGCGCGACCTGGTAGCGGCGGTGGTCGAAGCCATCACCGGCGCCGACTTGACTTCCTCCCCACACCTGAAGGTGGGGGATTCCCGTGGCTGAGGTGCCGTT
>ERZ795043.853-NODE-853-length-19273-cov-7437.830315_pt1 | contig 19273 bp, 13 predicted proteins | sample MGYA00375127_ERZ795043 | MGnify/ENA primary metagenome ERZ795043 (study PRJEB30172, sample SAMN05518447) | compost metagenome | isolation source: Feedstock adapted compost from Newby Island compost facility, Milpitas, CA | place: USA:Newby Island compost... | reverse complement strand
ATTGGCACGAGTATTTTTTAAACTGAGAAGCGTAGTTTCTTTGAGTTGATCTGCAATAACAAATATATCAAAACATTCATCCGGATAGCGAATTTTGGTATAACTTAAAATAGAAGAAAGAATAACATCATCTTCCTTATACGCAGGAACAAGAATGGCAAATTTTCTGAATTTTGTTACGCGATATAGTGGTTTTATTTTTTTTCTCAAAAACTTACCAGCTATTGACAGCACAAGCATGTATCCTGCACAATAGCCGAGATACAATACGGACAGTGAGAAAAATATTTTTACTAAAATGAGCATACGGATAATCAATTGAGAAATCTAAATTTCATCTTTCTGCAACATCGCAAATGGGGTACTTAGGAGAATTCTCATGTCCGACATAAAACTACGCTTCATAGCATATTGAACATCAAGACAAATACGATCATCCACGCTCATGTGTTGCTTTTTCTTTTTATTGATCTGCCACAAACCCGTGATGCCTGCTGGTGCGACGAACCGGGCACTGTAATGGTCAGTAGTGAGCATACTGGCCTCATACAGGGGTAAAGGCCTGTTCCCTACCAACGACATGTCGCCCTTGATTACATTCCATAATTGAGGCAGTTCATCCAGACTCGTTTTGCGTAGAAATTTACCAACACGGGTTATGCGAGGATCATCTTTTATTTTCACGAAAACGGGATCAGTATCTGTTTTTTTTCGATATTGATTTAAATGTTCAACCCGATGCAGTTGCTGATCGGCATCCGGTACCATGGTTCTGAATTTGTAAAACTTAAAAACGCGAAAACCACGCCCTGCCCGTAAAGAAACATAAAAGATGGGACCTCTTGAATCTATCTTAATTGCAATGGCAATCAGCAAAAACAAGGGTAAAAGAAATAACAGCAAAATTGAGGAAGCAACAATATCAAATGCTCTTTTTAACAGGAAATCAAAGCTCTCCCGAACGAATACTGCATCAACAGGATTCTGGACGGGCAAAGCCTGCATCCGTATCTTATTAAAATGCTGATAAAAACGGATCTTGTGATCAATCACATACTGATTTGAATCGAAAAAGATAAAATCATTGATGCGCGTAAAACGAGATTGCAAAAAGATGAACTCTTTTAATGCATCTTTTTTATATGTCAATAAGAATAAAGGAACCGTTTGTAACGACTCATGGGCGTTAAGATCATGAAGAAATGCACGAAGTTCGGAAACCGGGAGATGAATATCACAAAAAATAGCTTCAGGAATACTATTTTTCTCTTTAACCAGAAACCACAAATGTTCCCTGGCCTGAAAGAAATTTTCTACCTGTATGCATTGATAGCCTCCAGCAGAGAGTTTAGCCATTAAATCAGGCCGATATTTGCCTACATACACGACCACATTCCCGAAATCAACATGATGTTCAGAGGCATAAATCGGCTGGTTGAAAGTGGTAAAAATTTCCATAGCATAAAAATTATGGGGTTAATGGATGAAATTCCTTGCACAATCCGCTTACCAAATGCCTGTCTCAACAGCAGAATTCATTTAGATATGCTTATCCCTGCATATCGACCGACATGCCAGCCTTCTTGTCAAGTGCTTTTTTGATAGCCTCTAATAGACGGGAAGGATTAAAAGGTTTTACTAAAAAATCGGCTACACCATATTCTTCACATTTTTGTGTGATTTCATCACTGGATGAACCAGAAAGAATGATGATGGGGATATTCCCATACACGGCACTACTGGTCAAGTTTTTTACCAGATCCCATCCATTGATATTGGGCATCTGCAAATCGGAAATAATGACATCCGGCCTGTTGCCCTGTGAAAGCCAGTACATAGCTTCATATCCATCGGATGCTGTTATGACCTGATAATATTTACTGATGATGGTATCCAGCAAATAACGAATAGGCTTACTGTCGTCAATAATCAAAATTTTTTTCATCACTCTCTGGGTTTTGGCACCACCTGCCTTGACAGTAATGGACCCGGAAGATCGCTGATCTTCTCCATGCCCTCTGTCTGAGGTGAAAGAAGAAAAAGGCTGGTAAGCGTTCCACATATAAAAGAATTTAGGTTAACAAACAATGAGATGTGTATTAACTGAACAAATGCTGCAACACGTAAAACAATAAGAACGACAATACAATTACGCCCAGTACAAGTACTACAGGGTTATTCAACAATTTGCTCAGCGCATTTTGTGGTTTTGTAGCTGTATGTTTCATAAGGCACAATATTTATAGTAAACAATAAAACTTGTATTTTTCTTTCCGTGTTCAGGACTGAACGTTGTTGCTGTAAAAGAACAATGTAAAAATACCATCACTTATTTTGCGGTTTTCCCGAAATTGGTAAACGGCTGAAAAATCTTGGTAAATGCACAAAATAGCATGGGAACGCCCACCTTTGTGCCAGGTACTGAACCTGTGATGGATTTCCGTGTAATCCTCGAGTTCTTCAAAAATACCCCCCGGATGCATAGCATGCTGATTTTCATCAAAATACGGTTTCCGAATCGAATGAATTTTTACCGGGATATCTCCGCATTTGCCATTCCACAGACAGAAACACCGTTTCACCAAATAGATTACATCGATAGCCTGATTCCATAAAACTCCCATCCCGTAAATCATTTACTTTGGGATGAGATTTACAGCCTCATTTTATGCAATGGATTCTGATATTATTCTGGATTTGTACAGGAATCGCCGTGTATACTTATCTTGGATACGGGTTATTGTGCTATTTGCTCGTCAAATGTAAAATTCATCCCCCAAAAAATCACCATGCGGACGTACTGGAAGATTTGCCTGATTTGACCCTGGTGATTTTTGCATACAATGAAGCTTCCTGCATCGAACAGAAAATAATCAACAGCCTGAACTTATCTTATCCAGAAGAGAAAAAACACATCCTGGTAGTTACCGATGGCTCTACCGATGGCACACAGGATATTGCGCTTCAGTTCACGAACATACAGGTATTACATCAGCCGGAACGCAGGGGTAAAGCAGCTGCAATGAATCGAGCCATGACAGGTATCAAATCTGAAGTGGTGGTCTTCACCGATGCCAACACCTACGTATATTCCGAAGCTCTGATACGATTGGCGGCTTATTACAGCGATCCTCTGGTGGGCGGCGTAGCGGGTGAAAAACGCGTAATGGCAACAGACGCAAGTACAGCCGGACAGGGAGAAAATCTTTACTGGAAATATGAATCCTGGTTGAAGCGAACCGACGCTGAACTATATACCGTAGTAGGAGCTGCGGGTGAATTGTATTCTATCCGAACAGCACTGTATGAACCCCTGCCTGAGGATACCATTCTGGATGACTTTGTGCTTTCGCTCCAGGTTGTACAGCGAGGATATCGATTTGCTTATGCACCCGAAGCCTGGAGCATGGAAGCACCTTCAGCCTCATTAAGAGAGGAACAAAAGCGAAAGATACGGATCTGTGCCGGCGGGTTTCAGGCTATGCGACGATTAACACCGCTACTCAATATATTCAGGTATGGAATTGCTTCCTTTCAATATATTTCACATCGCGTATTACGCTGGGCGGTTGTGCCATTTTTATTGCCCTTTATTTTTCTGCTCAATCTCTGGCTTATGCATGCGCATGCGGGAAGTGTATATTTTTTTACAGGCTATGCGCAAATCATGTTTTATGTTATGGCTGGTGTGGGTTATGTATTCGCATTGCAGGACAGAAAAATGAAAGGTGTATATCCGATGTATTATTTCGTATTCATGAATCTTGCTGTGTATGCAGGGCTATGGAGATGGATAAAAGGAAAACAGGAAGTTAAATGGGATAAAGCAAAAAGAAGCCAATCTTTTATTTCGAAATACGTGTGAAACAAAATGGGTAATCGTAAATTATTAACAGAAATACAATTGCCCGATCGGCTTGGCTCACATATTCCGGCACTCGATGGATTGAGAGGAATGGCTATTTTATTAGTCTTGCTATACCATTGCTTCCCTTTTCTTATTACAAAACCCGGATGGATGGGTGTTGATCTATTTTTTGTATTGTCTGGTTTTTTAATCACCGGAATCTTGATTGATACCAGAAATGAAAAAGGATATTATAAAAACTTTATTATCAGAAGGATATTAAGAATATTTCCGCTGTATTATCTGGTATTATGCATGATATTTCTTGCCATTCCTTTACTCGGGTTAGATCACATCAGAGGCAATGATTTCGATTTTTATCAGGATCATCAAAGCTGGTTCTGGTTGTATATGCAAAACTGGCTCTATGCCATAAAAGGATTTCCGGTAAACCATGCTCTTGTACACTTCTGGTCGCTTGCGGTGGAAGAACAATTTTATGTTTTCTGGCCATTGATCATCTGGATAATACCTAAAAAATGCCTTCCAGCCTGCATCCTGCTTTTCATGGGCTTTAGTTTATTATTTCGAATGAGGTTAGGATCTTTATGGGGGCTGGGATACACGTATCCCTATCTTTCCACGCTATCAAGAATGGATGCATTGCTTATAGGCGCCTTAATTGCCTACCTGATCAGATTCCAGAAATCCTTTCTGATTAAATACACCAAAATAGGTTTAATCTTATCTGTACTTGGAGTTGTTTTAGGAATTTATTGGATAAGAAGTGCAAATTTTTTACGCTTATCTTCCATCTACAACTTCATCGATCTGTTCTTTGGTTGCATACTGATTTACAGTTTAAGTACAAACGCCCATATCTTCTCAAAACTTTTTCGCTCTTCTATACTTAGATTTCTTGGAAAATATTCCTATGGCATTTACGTCTATCACTATATTTTTTATGAAATGATTGGTATGCATGTTTTTAAGATGAGCACCATAGACGGCACGCCTGAGACACAGCCGATCAACAAAATTGTTTTCGGGGTGATGATCATGGGATTGAGCGTGGGTATTAGCTGGATCAGTTATCAGTTCTGGGAAAAACCATTTTTAAGTCTGAAAAAGTATTTCTATTCCCTTCCCGAAAAAAAGGTTATTCAAAACTTAACAGAGCGACCTGGAATTACCACAAATGTTTCTTGAACGACTGATATATGAAAAAAATTTGCGATTACCAGATATTTTTATGCATTTACCAATTCCAGTAAAATAGAATGAAACCCTCTTGATAGCTTTACAACATGCAAAATTTGTTGACATGTTTTGTGCCAGTTGACTCAAAAATAAAATGCTTATTGTCAATCAATTCCATATATGAAAAAGTTGTACTTATCTTTCATCCTGATTCTGGGCTTAGTTCTGTGTCAATCGCAGCTATCCGCCCAGGTGTTGAACCCCAATGACCCTGTCATTACCTACGACTCAAATCATCCGCCCACCCTTCCACCGTGGGATTCGATAGGAAAATGGGTGCGTACCGTACGCATGAACTGGAATACCAACCAGTACAAATGCTACATCTATAGGAACATGGCCTTTCGTCTGTTGTTCCCCAAAAGCTGGACGGATACTTCTACGAAGAAATATCCTATGGTCATTTTCCTTCATGGTGTTGGAGAACGGGGAAATATCTATGATAACGAACTTCAGCTTAAGTGGGAAGGACAACGTTTTCTGAACGCCGTCAACAACGGAGAATATGATGGATTTGTATTATACCCGCAAAGCCAGAATGGATTCTGGGGAGAACCCCTGTACAGTAATTTGATTGACATTATTAAATACATGTCTATTAACACCAAGCTGGATCTAAATAGGGTGTATTTATCTGGACTTTCAGCTGGTGGAACGGGAGATTGGGCTTTCCTAACCAGCTATCCCACTTATTTCGCCTGTGCTGAAATTATTAGTGCAGCTTATACAGATTTAGCTAATTATATTAACACCTTGAAATACATTCCCATCTGGCTTTCGCAAGGAGCATTGGATGGAAATCCCTCTCCCTATACCTCTCAGCAAATCGTAAACCTACTCCAGCAAGCTGGTGCGCCCATTACCTATACGGTGTATCCAAACGTAGGTCATGGTGTATGGGATTTGCATTATGCAGAGCCCGATGCTTTTCCTTATTACAATCGTGCAAATAAAGTCAATCCCGTTGTATTCTTCGGTCAAACGTTATTCTGCCCACAGGACACAGCTAATAACATCCACGTTACCCTGGGCTTACAGCCTGGATTTGATGGATACCAATGGAGGAAAGATGGCGTACTCCTCCCGGATACGGGAAATACGCTTACCGTAACCAAAGTGGGGACCTATGATGCCCGAATCAAACGGGGTAATACGTGGTCGTACTGGTCGCCCACTCCGGCAGTAATCGGCGTGAAGCCACCCACCCAAACACCTAATATTCAAGCCGCTCCCCATATGAGCGCGGTGATTCCGGCACCGGACGGGCGTACATCTGTTACGCTTACCCTGCCTGCTGGATACGTGAGCTACACCTGGAAAAAATATGGAACAGATTCTGTGGTGAGTACCCAGCAAAATTTTACGACCAGTACGCCGGGCAAATACGTAGCGCTGGTTACCGAGGCTGGCGGATGTTCGTCCTTGCCATCGGTTCCTTTCACCGTAGTCAACGCCAATGGGCCTAATCCACCGGATCCAGCCTCCAACCCCATAGCCATTGCCCTTTCCCAAACCCGAGTGCAACTTTCCTGGAGCCAGAAGCCTAATCCAGTGTATAATGAAACAGGATTTGAGATTTATCGCAGTCTGCAAAAGGATACCGGCTATCAGCTAATTGCCATCAATCCCGCTGATTCTACCGTGTTTATTGATAGCACGGTAAATCCCAATACCACTTATTATTACCGGATACGGGCCATTGACTCCACTGCTGCCAGTGCCACTACTGCTCCCGTAAGTGTAACCACACTGTCTGACAATATGCCACCTACACCTCCCACCTTACAGCTGGTGGGCGTAAATCCCAATAGCATTTCCATTAAATGGAGTGGAGCTACTGATAATGTAGGTGTAGTAAAATACTGGATTTATGTAAATGGAGTGAAATCGTATGTCACTACTGATTCCAGCTTTTTGTTAACCGGTTTAAAGCATGATAGTACTTACAGTGTTCAGGTGAAAGCTCTTGATGCATCAGGGAATGTTTCTACACCAAGTAATCAGATTACAGCAATCCCTAAATATTCGGGATTAACCTATAATTATTATACTTATACGGGCAGCTGGAGCAATTTACCTAATTTGAATAATTTGACTCCTGTTTTAACGGGTACCAGCAATAATTTTTCGCTCACACCCACTATCCAGAGCACCAATTTTGCTTTTGCATGGAATGGATATATCTTCATTCCTTATGCAGGAACCTATACTTTTTATACAAACTCCGATGATGGGAGCCAGTTATTTATCAACAACACACTTGTAGTCAATAATGATGGATTGCACGGCGCAACAGAAAAGAGCGGGAATTACACATTCAGCCAATCGGGATGGTATCCGATCAGGGTATGGTATTATCAGCAAACGGGTGGATATTCGCTTACGGTTTCATGGGCAAAAACCAGCGGTACGGGGTCATTTGCTAAATCTGTAATCCCGGACAGCGCTTTCACTGAATCCGTAAATCCCTCTGGAAGTGTACCCGCAGCTCCTACAAATATCCAGGCCACAGCTTTGTCTTATCGCAGCATTCAACTGCAATGGCAGGATAACAGCAATAACGAAACTGGTTTTGAAATTTACCGTGCTACCAGTTTAGGTGGACCTTATTCGATCATCTTTACTGCACCGGCTAGCAAAACACAGTTTGTAGACAGCATGTTGCAACCTTCCACCACTTACTACTATAAAGTACAGGCCATCAATCAGTACGGTGCTTCAGGATTTAATCTGGCCGATCTGAGCGGCTTGCAATATAAATACTTTACAACCACGAGTGCATGGAGCAACTTGCCGAACTTTAATAACCTTACACCTGCTGCTACGGGCATTACAAACAATGTTACGTTAAGTCCGGCCACACAGTCTACCAACTATGGTTTTGTATGGACCGGCTATATCCGGATTCCTACGACGGGGTCTTATACGTTCTGGACCTATTCAGACGATGGAAGTAAATTATATATCGACACTCCTTATAGCTATACCGCCACTCCCGTTGTTAATAATGACGGGCTTCACGGCATGACTTATAAATCCGGAACCGTAAATCTCACTGCTGGCAGGCATTTGATTACCATCACCTATTTCCAGGCCGGCGGCGGCGCAGGTATGCAGGTACTCTGGGGCCCCTCCAACAATCGGAAACAAATCCCCGACAGTGCATTTGCCAATCCTAAGATGTATGCCACAACATTGCCATCACCTACTATTCCTGCAAAACCCACACTGGTAACAGCTATAGCCAATAATCCGAATCAGATTACGCTGAGCTGGCAGGCTGCTGCAGGTAGCACCCGCTTCCGGATCTACCGTGCAGTGGGAGATACGATAAATTTCCAATTGTTTGCTTTTGTTAATGGAAACGGACAGGCACAATCTTACCAGTATGTGGATACTGGCTTATATGCCAACACCCTATATGCCTATCGTATTGCAGCGGAAAATATCATCGGTCAGGATTCCGGATACAGCAACTGGGATACGGCCATGACAGGCAACCATACACCCAAAATTTTACAACCGGCAACTTCCAATCAATATCAACTCATCACCCCCAATACCGTTTCACAGATACCTGTGAAAGCTACAGATGCTGACGGAGATCCGCTTATATTGGGTGTATTCAACCTGCCTTCATTTGGCAGTTTTCAGGATAATGGCGACGGTACGGGTGTAATCACTTTCACCAATCCCACCATGAATCAGCGTGGACCTTATCCAGGTATCATGGTTACTGTACACGATAATCATGGAGGAACAGATACAACCACCTTCAACCTGGCTGTAAATGATATATACGCCGCCACACCCGTGATTCAGAATCAGATTACCATGAACGTAGCCACCACGGTAGATGATACGTTAAATGCCAATATTCCTACACCTCGCGACTACGTGTACTTTACCGTGAGTCCGATGCTGCCGTTCATGAAACTGGATACAATAAATGGACGACAGGCCGTTCTCCACATCAAGCCTGGTTATGGCGATGCGGGTAATTATACCATCAGTGTAACCGTAACCGACAAATACGGCCTGCAGAGTTCAGCATTCTTTAGCCTGAAAGTAAACTATGTAGATCCGAATAAGAATTATTACCTGAACTTCAGTTATCAGACTCAGGCCAGTGCACCCTGGAATAACATAGCAGGAACACAGATTAGTAACTTGAAAGATGCTCAGGGACAGACATCCAGCATAGGATTTCATTTAAATCCATCTGTATGGAATGCATATAATGGTGGGGCTACAACGGGAAATAATTCCGGAGTTTATCCCGATAATGTCATGAGAGAATATTACTATTTTGGCATATTTGGAGCTCCAGATTCAGTAGAAGGTGTTTTCACAGGATTGGACACTACGTTAACCTATAATCTCACGCTTTTCTCCAGTAGCATATGGAATGGAGTAAGTGATAATGGGCATACGGTATTCCGATTGGGGAATAAAATAGATTCCATCTATGTACAGAACAACACTTCAAAAGTGATCACCTTCTCGAATATCAGACCTCAATCCGATGGAACCATTCATTTCATGATGAAGAAAGGTTCAGATGCTCCTGTAGGATATATCAATGCATTGGTATTATCTTCCATCTTTGATAATGGATTGCCGCCTTATGCACCCTATAATCTTGCTGTAAGGAAGGGAAATAATGCCAATATCTTAAGCTGGAACACCAATGCATACAATACAGCAAAAGGCTTTGAGATCTATCGGAAAGGTCCTGGAGATACCAGCTTTGTGCTGCTGAATCCCAACCCCACCAATGGTGGCGATACAAGCTTCAGCGATACAAATATCCATGGAAATTCCACCTACGCTTATACCATTCGTGCGGTGAATCAACACGGCTATTCTGCCTTTACCGATACGTTATCCATCACCACGGCAGCCATTAATCCTAATATCACTGGCATCCCATCGCAGATTATTATACCTTACGGAACCAGTGATACGATTTATTTCTCAGGAATAGCAGACAATATCGATAGTATTCGTTTTACCGGAATTAACCTTCCCGGGTTTATCGCCCTCACAGATTCGGGTAACAATCATGGATCTATTGTAATCCATCCACAAACACAATCTGATATCGGTACCTATTCACTGACTATCCTGGCTTCTACCAACCATGGAGGTGTGGATACAGGTATTTATACAATCAAAGTAAAAGATCAATATATCACCACGATTCTGGTGAATCTAACAGATCCCAATCACATCCAGGGCTCTCCATGGAACAACCTTGCAGGTTGGGGATATATTGTCAGCATTTCCAATCTAATTGATAATACAGGTATGCCGACTGGTTTCACCTTAAATAATCTGGATAATTGGGGGGGTACATTTGCAAGCGGCGAAACCACCTTCCTGGATAACGGACTGTTTCCTGATCAGGTGATGGCTGCGGGATATTATATTGCTGATAATAGCACCAAACGGTTACAGTTGACCAATCTGAATCCGAATATGAAGTATAATTTCACATTCTTCAATTCGAATTATTACAGTTACATAACGAATTACACTACCCTGTTTAATATCAATGGCAAGATTGATTCGTTAAATGGATATCGGAATTTTGATAAAACCATTCAAATCAATGGCATTTCTCCGGATCAGAATAACAGTATCACAATCAATGTGCAGAAGTCAAGCGTAGCAAGTTATGGTATCCTGAATGCACTCATCATTCAGGCATATAACGGTTCCAGCAATGTTGTCGTTCATCCCACCAACCTTCAAGCAAATATCAACCTGAATAATTACAAACAGATTGTTTTGAAATGGAATGATCAATCCTGGAACGAAAACGGCTTCATTGTATGGAGAGCCACCAGCAAAAATGGGCCGTACACGCAGATTGCCACGCTGCCTGCCAATACCCAATCGTATGTTGACAGTCTGGTTGCTGGTGACGTGAAATACTTCTATAAAATACAGGCATTTAATAGCCTGGATACTTCTGACTACAGTAATGTGGCTTCTGTTACTACACCGCTCTATGCTATTTACTTTAATTTCAATGCGCGCGAGGCCGGTGCGGGCAGTCCATGGAATAATACCAACAGATTCCCCAATAATGGAGATGTGTACAACAATCTATTGGATGCCTCAGGATTGAACACTTATGTGAGTATTTCATTCCCTCAAAATTTTGAAAGTGAAAATACAGTAGGGTACGTGACCGGAAACAATTCAGGAATATTCCCGGATAATGTCATATCTGGAGAATATTACCTGGATAACGGGCTGGATACAGTTGTGATGGTATTGAGCAACCTGGATATCACCATGAAATATGACCTCACATTCTTCGGCAGTTTAAGTGGATTTAGTTTGAATAGTTATACCATGTTTATTGTGAACAATCAGAAAGCCACACTCGATGTGATATACAACACGGATAGAACTGCCCGGATTAAGGGTATTGCACCCGATCAGGATGGAAAAATCACGGTAAAAATCATCAATGCTTATGGAACTGATTATGCCATCCTTGGTGCCATGGTTATTCAGGCTTATGATGATTATGATGACAATGGTCAGCTGAAAGCAACGCAACCAGGAAGTCCATACATGTATATGAAATTGGCCCACAGTATCTTGAACACGAGTCAAACTCAGGCTATAGCCTATCCAAATCCGTTCCATAATACCCTGCATGTGGGCATTCCTGTAGAAAAAACCGGTGAAACCTATCAGCTCAGGTTGCTGGGAATCAACGGAGAAGTGATATATGAACAATCGCTGGGTGCATTGCCCCAGGGCATGAATGATATCCGCTTGAATCTGTCTGGGAAACAACTATCTGACGGCATGTATCTCCTCAACATTCAGTCGCAATCCGGACAACACGACCAAACCCTGAAGCTGATCCGGAGGTAATAGACTGCCTGAATCCAGTCTCCGGATGATAGGAGACTGGATTTTTTTGTATCTTTCATAAAATTAGACATGCAATGGATATTGTCTATTTCATACAGGCAATCTGGAAAAAAAAATGGATTCTACTAACCGTATTTCTGGTTGCAGTTATTGCTGCATATTTCTTTACCAGGCATGAGAAACAGAAATATTTCTCCAAAGCTGAAGTAGCTACGGGATTTACGATGAATGATCAGGTCAGCCTGGTGAATGATCAAGGATTTGATATTTACACTGTAAACCTGAAGTTTGACAATGTAATAAAAACATTTACCTCGCCACAAGTTATAAGCTTGCTCTCATATTCGTTGATCCTGCATGATTTAGATAAATCCGAAGCACCATTCAGAAGTCCTGATAATCAACAATTAACTATTCTATTTTCTAAAATATCGCCTGACGAAGCACAAAGGATTTTTAGTAAGAAGCTACAACAAATGAAGATGCTTTCTTCATTTGATACTACTGAAAGAAAGTTAATTGAGTTGCTTAAAATATACGGATATGATGGAGAAACATTACTGAAAAACATTCAGGTATATAGGCTTGAACAAACAGATTACATTGATATTGATTGCACAACCGAGAATCCTCTATTATCAGCCTATATTGTAAATACACTATGCCGTGAATTTAATAGATTTTATACAAGTTATCTGGTACAACGGTCAGCCGAAAACATTCAATTACTTGATACCTTAATTGCACAAAAAAAGGCATTTCTTGACTCACAACAAAATAGACTGAATCATGTACTACGAGGGGGTGACGCTGCTGTAGCAGAAGCAAATGTTTCACTCATACAGGATTACCAAACCAAGTTACAGCAAAAACAAAGTGATTATAATAATGCCCAGATTGCATTAAAAGAGGTTGAAAGACAGCTTGCGCAATATGATCAATTACAGAAGACTATATTTGAAAACAATACAGCAATCATCCAGTTAAATAAGCAAATTAGTGATCTTCAATCGCAATACGATAACAATCCATCCACTGATCTGGCTAATAAGATTGCATCACTACGCAGGCAATTGCAGGATCGACTCTCTCAAAACTCACAAAACTCACTGAATGATTTTCCACCAAAATCCACTTTAATTCAAAAGCAATCTGATTTGCAGGTTGAGATACAATCCGACAGAGCTGATATTGAGAATCTGCAGAATGCTATTCAGAATTTATCATCTAACATTCGCTCATCGGCCAGCAGAAGTGTAATTATAGATGCATTGCAAAAAGAAGTGGATCGAGCAAGAGCTGATTATTTAAATGCACAGGAGAAATACAATAATGCTATTAACCAGGGCACACAGGATGCTGGCTTTAAGCAAATATTGATAGGACAGCCTGCTGTGAATCCTTTACCATCACATCGATTCATCATTATGGGATTATCCGGATTCACAGCGATGTTCCTGTCTATATTTTTAATTGTGTTTCTCGAATACATTGATTTATCAATTAAAACCCCTTCTTTCTTCATTAAACAAACAGGGTTATCCATCCTGAGCCCGATCAACAAAGTAAATTTAAAGAAAAACAAAATATGGGATATCCTCTCCGTTGCATCACCTAAAAATGAGAAAAGGCAAAACACAATTCGGGAATTAATACGTAAAATAAGACACCAGATTGAAAAAACAGGAAATCGAATCATTCTATTCACAAGCACAGAGCCTCAACAGGGCAAAACAACAATCATCCAGGCGCTTGCTTATAGCTTTAGCCTGAGCAGGAAGAAAGTTTTAATGATTGATACAAACTTCTGCAACAACGATCTTACAGTAATGACAGGAGGAAGACCTACTTTAGAATTTTTTTCAACACAAAACATAAGGCTCACACATGAAGAAGTTGAAAGCCTTATTACCCATACATCAATACCCAATGTGGATGTAATAGGATGTGAAGGAGGTGACTATACTCCCAAAGAAGTTCTAAAAGAAGGAAATATCCTTGAACATTTGAGAGACTTGCTTGAATGGTATGATTACATATTCCTGGAAGCAGCCCCTATGAACGAATATACAGACACTAAGGAGATGATAGATTATGTAGATGGAGTTATTGCTATTTTCTCATCTGAAGCAACTATAAAACAGGATGACCTGGAAGGGATTAATTATCTCAAAAGCTTAAATGGTAAATTCAATGGAGCTATTCTGAATAAAGTAGAATTCGAAAACCTTGATCGATAAAATGAAAAGTGGAAAGTTACAATACTATATAGAATATTTCTTTAACGCATCTAAAGCCACAAAAAGTAGATTAGCCTGGGTGGATTATGCAAAAGGAATTGCACTTGTTCTGGTAGCATATAGGCATATCCTGATTGGATTTCAGCGTGCGGGGCTGTCTATAGATTTGACATTATTAAAAGCGAATGAGATTTTCTTCAGCTTTCGAATGCCACTATTTTTCATCTTATCAGGAATATTTATTACAAAAAGCCTGGAGAAAAGAGGCTGGATTAAACTCATTAAGAACAAATGGCAAACACTCTTATATCCATATATATTATGGTGCATTATTCAAATTACATTTCAGATCTTATTCTCTAAATACACAAATTCAAATCGAACCATACATGATTATACTTATATCTTTACAGATCCGGACGCTTTAGACCAGATGTGGTATCTATTTGCACTTTTCAATGTATCGGCTGTCTACATAATACTAAAATCCCTACTTAAAATTCCAGCAGGAGTACAACTATTAATAGGGATAATATTTTATTATCTGTCAACAATATACAACAAGGGACCAATACGCGATTTATTATATTTTTATCCTTTCTTTGCTATAGGAGATTTAATCTCAGGATATTTATTAAACAAAACATACTATCCTTTCTATAGATCCTATAAATTGTTTATTTCCTTATTACCAATTTTTATACTTTCTCAGTGGTATTTTCTTCAACATGAAGAAATAGAATACACGCATATCTTTCATTTCGCGGTAGTTGCTCTAATCGGATGTGCTTTTATGTTAAATATATGTTTTATCTTAGAAAGATATCGAAGTATAAAAATTTTGAAAATAATAGGCTTCCACTCACTATATATTTATATCTTACATGTCGGAATAGCATCTGTACTAAGAGTGATTTTCGTAAATGTGATTGGGTTCAACAATACGACTATCCTTCTTCCCATTGATCTAAGTATTGCGATTTGTTTAAGCATTATATTTTACAATATTATTGCACAAAATGGAGGATGGTTTTTATTCACCCTGGATAAACATAGGATTAATAATAACATAATCATCGACAAGAACCACCTAATCAAAGTGGATCGTGAAAAAGTGACAATATAATAGAAATCAAAATGGATAACAAACATACAAATGAAAATATTCTAGAGATAATTATGACCTTATTCATACTCATCTGGACGATCTTCATCTTTCTAAAGATAGAATTTTTTTAGCCATAAAATGATCATACGAAATCAAGTATATCGGGAAAAATATTCAGTAGTAATTCTTCTGTTGTCACTACTTTTAATAGTGACATGCATTTCATATATATATTCTATTTCGGTTCAGATGGGCGAATTTTTATTCTTTATAACATTCGCCCTTTCCGTACTTTTTATCAGTATAGCTAATCCGACTATTGCTTATTACTTCGGGATTTTATATGCTTTCACGATTTATTTTCTGATAAGGCTTCTTAATATCGATATACCGGTCAGTACGGGAGGAGAAATTATAGTGTTTGCAATCTTTATTGGAGTTATACTGAAGAAAATCATACACCATGAACGTATGTGGCATCATCTAAACAATGCCATAACTTACATCAATGTAGGAGTTCTATTTTACTTTGCATTAGAAGCGATGAATCCAAATGCTTATCCCCCTATTGGATGGGGAAAGATTTTCCCCATAACGGTAATGAACTTTATGTTTTACCTGATTTCATTGTACCTATTCAATACGGAAGAGAAAATATTATTTTTTATCAGATTCTGGATAACTATAGCTGTGCTTGTCGCAATTTACGGGTGTATACAACAATGGTTTGGTCTTCCGCCATGGGAATATAGAAGATTAATGAGCGATCCGGATGCGTTTGCGATACTATTCCAATCGGGATTTATTAGAAAATACTCAACGCTATCTGATCCTGCAGCATACGGAGTTTTCTTATCTGGAACAAGTATATTTTGCCTGAGTTTGCTCATGATCAGGCAATCAATAAAGAAGTTCATACTAATTATTTGCGCAATAATATTTATGCTAATCGGAATGGCATATTCTGGTACGCGTACAGCTACAGCCATTATTCCAGCCGGAATCATTTTCCTTGGTTTGCTGAATATTCAGAATAAAAAAACATTATTTATTCTGGGAAGTATAGTATTACTGAGCGGAATGCTAATATTGTCGCCTATACAAAATGGTGTAATTAATCGTATGAGAAGCGCATTCCATCCAAATAAAGACCCATCAATGATTGTGAGAGATCTAAATAGGAAATCAAAGCAATCTTATATGCATCATCACCCTATCGGAGGAGGATTAAAAACCACCGGATTTAGTGCACTTGAATTATACCCCCATCATCCTCTTGCTGGTTTTCCGCCCGATAGCGTTTTTGTACAAAATGCGCTCGAAATTGGATGGATAGGTTTTATGATTCAGCTAATTTATTATTTTATTATTCTGAAATTCGCTATTCATGAGTTTTATCATCAAAAAAATCCAAAATACAAATCTATATATGCAGGATTTGCAGCAGCCCTATTTGCCTGGTTTACGGCTGATTACTCACAGGGAGCCGTGGGTAATTTCAGCATCAGTTTTATATTTAACGGAATTCTTGCTGCAATGGTCAAGTTAAAATATATTCAATCAGAAAAAAACCTCACATGAAACAAATATTTAAGTCTTTTATCCTTCTTCTCGTTCTCAGGCCTTTTGTCTTGTACGGCCAGCAAAACAATCAACAACAGAATCAAGTGGGAATGATTCAAGGAATATACATTCCTCAGGACGATCCTGTCGCTAAACAGCTGGTGTTGCTTGCACTTGAAAATGCTGAGGCTAAAACAGCCGATCTACAGGTTGAAGCAGCAAATGAACAACTCAAATTGGCCAAAACTGAATGGTGGAATAATGTGGCATTATCAGGTAACATAAACGAATATTCCATAAGTCCGCCTAAAAATCTGACTAACATTTACTATCCCAGATACAATTTTGGTGGAACCATCCCATTAGGTATTTTCACCACGCATGCACACAAGGTAAGGTTAGCACGTAAGGAGCTAGAAATTGCCCATATGGCTAAAATAACTAAATATGAAGAAATTAAGACTGAGGTACTCACCAGGTATCAGGATTATCTGATGTATAAGCAACAAATAAACATCGAAACAACAGTTGTGGAAAATTTATATAACAACTATCTCCAGGCAGAACAAAAATTCAGAAATGGACAAATAAATGTAGAAGAATACAACAGTGCTTTACAGGCCTACAACGAAGAGCTGAGTAAAAAATTAGCTATCCAGAGAGATTTTAATGTATCCAGGTTGGAAATAGAAAAATTAATCGGAGTGCCTTTAGAAAACGTATTAAGATCTGTAGGGAAATAAAAATGAATCAACTTGCCGAGTGAAAAATTGCTACTGAAAAAATTACTATCAAGAAGACACCTGATCATTTTGATAGCAATTTTTTCGTTGCCAGCAATCATTCTACTCCTATCCTCATTGAAGTGGCACTACCTTGTTGATAGTTCCATATTTCAATACATAGCCCGGAAAATCTTAGATGGATTTGTGCCTTATAGAGATATTTTTGATATGAATATGCCAGGCATTTACTGGATTCACATGCTTACACTTATAATTTTCGGCAAATCTAACCTGGGATTCCGTATCATAGACCTTTTTTTTCTTGTCATTACATTATTTTCCGGTGGTAAAATATTGAAATCATTTGGAATCATTTCAATCGCCATATTTATAGTCACTTTTGCCGGAATTCATCTTTCCGGTGGAGAGGTTGCTATGGGTGAAAGAGATTTTTTTATGACAGCATGCTTAAGTGTATCCGTGTATTTATATTTAAAAGCATTTGATAAATTATCGTATCTGAATTTTTTCTTATCAGGATTATTTCTGGGATATGCCACCTGTATCAAACCTACATGTATTTTGTGGTTATGTATTTGCTGCTTCATGCTTTTTTTTGCAACTTCTTTAAACAAGAAAATAAAAACATCAGGCCTGGTATACATCATATCCGGATATGTAGTGTTCCCATCTTTATTTCTTCTTTGGTTAGGTTACAAAGGTGGATTATCAGCATTTGTGGATATGTCTATTCATTATTTGCCTATCTACAATCAAGGAGCGAAAAATTCAATCTTCACGTTGATAAGTACTATCTGGCAAACTCCTGTTGGCTCCTTGCTCGCTTTTAGCGTAATCAGCATACCCTTTCTTGATCAAATGATACATGATCAAAGTAACAAACGAATCATAATCTTAATAGTATCTGGAATTCTTTTTTCCATCTTACATTATTTCATACAGGGAACAAATTTTTATTACCATCTCTATCCCTTATATTTTTTCACCTCTTTATATTTTTCAATCATAGTATATTATTTGTTTAAATCAGAAGATAGAAGAATCAAGGCTATGGCTTTTCTTCTAACGATATCCTGGATGTGTATCCTGAATCTATACATAATTCCTACCATATTTAAGAAACCTAATCTCATTAATCAATACGACAGGCAGGTGGCTGAACAGCCTGCCTTGATAGATGAGATTGTAAGCATATTGCACAGAGATTCTATTCAACAACATGAAAAGGTACAGGTATTCGATATGGTGGGTGGAGGTTGCAATGTATTGCTTGATTTAAACGCCGATACTCCTACCCGATTTTTACTTGAGCTACATTTCACTGAGATGGGATGGAAAGGTCCTTTTCCTCCATATCTGCAACGCCTGTGGGATGAATTTATCTTTGGACTTTATGCACATAAGCCTAAATACATTGTTTTATTTAAAAGCAGCTATTTTTATTCAGGCAATGCAAGCAATATAGTGGAGAGTATTGAGTTAAAGCATTTTATACATGAATATTATACACCTCTTTCAGAAGCTGAAAAATATATCATCTACAAGATAAATGACTACTGATTTTATTTCAATAAAAAGCTATTTCTCTCACTGATTATTTCAACTTTCA
>ERZ795043.850-NODE-850-length-19311-cov-24.309514_pt1 | contig 19311 bp, 13 predicted proteins | sample MGYA00375127_ERZ795043 | MGnify/ENA primary metagenome ERZ795043 (study PRJEB30172, sample SAMN05518447) | compost metagenome | isolation source: Feedstock adapted compost from Newby Island compost facility, Milpitas, CA | place: USA:Newby Island compost facility... | reverse complement strand
GAGGAAGAGGTGTACTTCCGCATCATGCCGATCAAGGAAGAGTCGCAGCGCAAGGATATCGAGGAGCGCGCCCGAAAGGATCAGATGGTGGTGTCTGTCACCAAAGGGCATGAAGCGCAAGTTGTCGGCCGCCCGGTGACGATCGAATCGAACCTGGAGAACGGTCCGGTCACCCTCATTCTGCCGCTTGACAGTGCGGAATTGCCGTCCGATCCGGCGGAACGCGCAGCCTTCCTTGCGGATCTGGCGATCTTCATCGAGCACTCGGATGGAGACAAGGAACTGGTGAAACCCCGGGTGGTCGAGTATAAACCGGGAGTATACGGTCTGCAGTTTGAAGTCAGCAAGTTCAGCACCTTCACCATTTTGAGAATGGAAGGCTGGCATGAACAATATCATCATAAAGCATACATGAAGGGATATACCGATGGCACCTTCCGTCCGGACCGTGCGATTACCCGCGCGGAAATGGCAGCCGTTCTTGCGCGCAACCTGGGCTTTGACGGAACTGCTGCCGCGGCAAGCTCCTATGTGGATGTGCCTTCCACGCACTGGGCGGCGAAAGAAATCGAGTTTGTGAAGCGGACCGGTCTGATGGTGGGCGACGGAAATGGAGCCTTTAGGCCGGATGCCCTGATCACGCGGGGAGAGATGGCGGCCATTGCGGCACGCTACAAACAGCTCGACACTTCCGGATTTACGGGTTCCCGTTTCCGGGACGTGGACGCAACCTACTGGGGAGCTGCCTACATCGAGGCAGCCAAAGCTGCGGGCATCATTGCAGGCTACGAGGACGGCACGTACAGACCGAACGGCCATTTGACAAGGGCGGAAGCGGTGACGATCATCAACCGCCTGTTCGGGCGAGGTCCGCTGCATGGCGTCAGCCGGCCGAGCTGGTCCGATGTGCCGGCAAGCCACTGGGCATTCAATGAAATTGAAGAAGCATCGCGTGATCACGATTATGAACCTCTGTCTGGCGGCGGAGAGCGGCTGATCCATTAATCCCGTTTCCAAAGCGCAAACACCTCCGAGGAAACGGCCCTGAAAGGGCCGGAACCTCCCCGGAGGTGTTTTTTCTTTGATGCTTTGCTTGTCTTGTGCCGCGCAAGTCCTGTCAACGCTTCCGTCTGACGCTGTAATATCTCATCCCCGCAGGAATCCCCTTGATTTCCAGGATTCCTTTATATATGAGCTACCTGACGCGGTGCTCGAAATAAGCATCCCCGATATCCTGCTGGCAGCGGCCTATTGCTTTGCCAATCAAGCGGGCGCACCTGACAAACCCTTGATCGCCAGCAGGCGGCTGGATATGGTCCAGCGTCTCCAGCAGAAACGAATCAAAATAATCTTCCGGCACCTCACAGACCGCATCGCTTTGCCAGATCCGCAGTACGCCGCCTTGTTCCGAAAGGGCCTGCCATTCCCCGGCCAGTTTTTCGATGCCGGCCGCGGTCAGCTTTGCAATTTGGTCCAATTTTCCAAGCAATGGCTTAAGCTCGTCAGTCGGAATTTCGCCGGAACGACGATATTCCAGGGGGCCTCCGGACGACGATGCGGCGCCTCGCGGGCTTCGCAAGGATCAAAAACCCGAATCGGGTTGGGCACGCGGCGAAGCAAATGGATCGCAAGCCGCAAGCCCGCCTGTTCTTGCACGCTGCGGCTGGCCCAGACGACAATTTCCGCCCGCTCCGGTATTTGTTTCAGCTTGTTCAAAATGGCGGTGTATTCCTCTTGCCGTTCGTCGTCATCTTCAAATATCGTGTCCGCGATATGGCTTCGAAACCACTCGCTACGCATGCGGCGCCCTTCCGGGGAATCCAGATTGCCGATGGGGCCGATGGCATAATTGTCGTTTATCGTGATGATTTTATGGTGTTGAGCCCAACCGAGCTCTTTCAGAACTCGCTTCAGGCTGCCGCCAAAGGAGTCGCCCATGACCACGTGAACGTGCGTGCAAGCCGGATGGGGGTCCCAAAACGGCTTTTCGCCGGGACCTTTCATGAAGCGGCTGATGTCCAGAAAATTTCCCATGGTTTTTCAAACTCCCGGTCCCCAGATTTCTACGCCTTAAGCGCTTGAAATACCTTCAGTTTACTCATCGTCACAAAAATGCTCAAGGCGATCACGGCAAAGATAAAGATGGTGTACGCGAGCCCGGAAACGTAGCTGGACCAAGGCAGCGAGCCGACCACCATTCCCAGGCTGCCGAGGATCGTATAGCCAAAATTCATGGCGGCTGCGGCGGCGCCAATGTTTTCCTCTTGCGCGTTAAGCAAAAGTTCGGACATATAAGTTCGGAGGGAGGTCCCCATGATGGGGAACGGAATAAAGCTCAGCAAAAACAAGGCGGGGTGAAGGTTTCCGATCGTCAGCAAAAGCCCTCCCGCCACGGCCGCAACGCCATGGGAGATCCAGACGATTTTGCGAAAATTTTTGTTCTTAAGCCGCGCATAAATCAGCGGACCTGCCGCCGCGAAGGCCGACGTTACGGCAAAATAAACGCTAAAGACGGTTTCGGACGTGTGAAATTGATTGACATACACATACGAGGCGACGGCAATGTATGCCATGAAAGGCGCCGTCAAAATTCCGCTGACCAAGAGCAAACCCGCAAACGGGGTTTTTGGCCACCTTAAACAGACCGAAGATGGAATGAAGGGCGCTTTCCCGAACCCGCTCCGCTTTCGGCAGCGTTTCCTCCAACAACAGAACCAGCGCCAGCGTGATCCCATTCAAAACCGCCAGGGCGACGAACGTCATTCTCCAATTGGACACTTCCAGAATCAGCGCGCCCAGGATGGGGGCCGCCACCGGCGCGATGAAAAGCAGCGCCTGGGTGATGGAAAGCACTTTTCCCATTTCGGGGCCTTTAAAGCTGTCTCTCACCAGCGCGGAACCGATGGCCACCATGCCGCCGGCGCCGAAGGCCTGAATGGCGCGCACGCAAATCAAAAACGTGATCGACGGTGCCGCCGCACAAACAATGCTGCACACCAAGGTTGCCGCCGTGCTCCAGATCAAAACGGGTTTTCGCCCGAATTTGTCGCTGACAGGTCCCAAAATGAGCGTGCCGATTGCCATAAAAATAAAGAAGACGGTCATCGTAAAGCTGGCGAGGGAAGTGGTCGTCTGGTAGTAGGCCACGATCTCCGGCAATCCCGGCATATATAAATCCGTTGAAGGCGGAGGCACCATCGACAGGATCGTAATTAACGCGATCAAGCCGCCTTTTTTCAGTCTGCTTTGTTTCATGATCTTCCCGCTCCGTATCCCGGCTGCAAATGTTGCGCCAAATTCAGAATGTTTAGCTGCTTACCCAATGATACATACTATATTTGAATATTCTTTAAAATACAAAACAGCTTGCAAGAAAAATTGGCAATAAACAGAAGAGCGGCCCGCCTGAAGGTCAGCGAGCCGCTCTTTATTCCGCTTAAAATTATTCCGCATTACCCGCCATATATTTCAGATACACTGATTCGTAATACGGGTTTTGGGGGTTGGGCGCCAGAACTTCAATCATGTTTCCGTCCGGATCTTTAAAGAACACCTGATGCAGTCCGGTGGGGGAGTTTTCAAGCTCATACCATGGGATATTTTCGGCTTTAATTTTTTCAATGAATTTTTTCAGTTCCTCTTGCGTGTCCATGAAAAACGCAATATGCGCATACCGCGCCGACAAATCGCTCCGGTCCGGGTCTTCCTTCGAAACTTCATTCTCTATGATGTGAATGGCGACATCCCCGAGCTTATACCAGATCCCTGCAAAGCTGAAGCTGGGCCTTGGTATTTCTTGCAAGCCCAGCACCCGGGAGTAAAAATCCCTCGATCTTTCCACATCATTGACCGGCACAGAGACATGATCAATTTTGGCGAATTTCAATTTTCCCACTCCTTTATTATTTACTTCAACGAACTCAGTTGGATTTGTTCAGCCAGCCCGCGTTGGCTTCGAGGCCCAGAGACGCTTTGCCGATGATTTCCAGGCACTTGTCGTTGTTGGGAGGCATAAGCATGCCGGCACGCGCATCGCGATGAATTCTTTCGAGATGGAATTTCTTCATATATGCCCTGCCGCCGCACACGCGAATCGCCATATCCGTGACTTTGATCGACACTTCCGTACATACGTATTTGGCCATCGTAACGGGCAGAACCCGCTCTTCTACGCTCCGGAGGTCGCGCGCTTCAGCCGCTTGATACAACAGGTGCTTAGCCGCTTCAATGAGCACGGCCATTTCCGCGATCCGCTGCTGAATGGACGGATAGTGGCTGATGGGGTGGGGGTCGGGTTTAAAGGTGGTATTTTGCGCGTAGTTGACGGCAAAATCCAATGCGCCTTCCGCCAGGCCAAGGCCGACGGCGGCAAAACCGAAGGCGTAGCGGTCACTTACGTTTTTGCGCACGGCATCGCCAGGTTCGCCAATTGAATACTTTTCCTCGACAAAACATTCGTTGAAATGGATCGTATGGCTGGCGGTCCCCCGCATTCCCATGGCATCCCATGTTTCTTGAATGGAGATGCCGGACGCCTTGGAAGTGTCTGCGGCCGGCGTTCCCGTCTGGAATGAAAAAGGCGAGCTGTGGCGGATCGTATGCAGCGTCCGGGACATTACGCAGCTTGCTGAGCTTCAGCAAGAGATCGATCAGAAGAGCGCACTCATCAAACATTACGAGATGGAGCTTTTAAAATTACAACAAATTGAAAACGCACCCATTGCCCGCAGTCCGCAAATGATCCGATTGTTTGAGGCGGCCAAGCATGTGGCCGCCACTTCCTCGACCGTCCTGATCCTCGGGGAATCCGGGGTAGGAAAAGAAGTGCTGGCCAAATGGATACACCAGACAAGCCAGCGGGAGAAACAGCCTTTCGTTACCGTGAACTGTGCCGCCATACCGGAAAGTTTGATCGAATCCGAGCTTTTCGGTTACGAGAAAGGCGCGTTTACCGGCGCACAAGCCACGGGCAAAGCGGGGCTTTTTGAATTGGCCCACAAAGGAACCCTCTTTCTGGATGAAATCGGCGAACTGCCCTATGCGATGCAATCCAAAATCCTAAGGGTCATACAGGAAAAAGAAGTGCAGCGGATTGGTTCCGCCAAACCCATTCGGGTGGATGTCCGATTGATCGCCGCCACCAATCGGTCGTTGGAAAAGATGGTGGCGGAAGGAACCTATCGGGAGGATTTATATTACCGAATCAACGTGATTCCGTTTACGATTCCGCCCTTGCGGGAAAGAAAAGAGGATATTCCCATACTCGTCGCTCATTTTATTGATGAGTTTAGCCAAATGTACGGCCGCAAAATCGAGATCAGCCCGGTCGTGTTAAATCGGTTAATCGGATATCATTGGCCCGGAAACGTAAGGCAATTAAGAAACGTCATCGAAAGAATGGTCGTCATGTCCAAAAGCGGGAAGATTACCCTGAGCGATTTGCCCGATTTTCTTGCGGATCCGCTGCCGTCGCCGGCGAATATGACGGCGGCCGTTTTGCCGCTTCATCAGGCGCGATTGGAATTTGAAAAAGGGCTGATCATTCAGGCATTAAAGCAAAGCAAATCGGTCAGGCAGGCCGCGCAGCTTTTGGAGCTTGAGCATTCCACCCTGATTCGGAAATTGAAAAAGTTGAAAATTGATTACAAGTCATACCTTGGAGAAGAAGAACCTTAGTAACGCGATTATCCAATTGAAAGGAGAGTCGTTGTGAGCCTGACATACGATCCGCATGATTACCCGTATCCTTCCCGCCGCAGCGTCACTTACGGGCGAAACGGAATGGTAGCCACATCGCAATCGCTGGCCGCGCAGGCGGGCCTGCAGATCCTGAAAGAAGGAGGAAATGCTGTAGACGCGGTCATTGCTGCGGCTGCTTGTCTGACGGTCGTGGAGCCCACTTCCAACGGGATCGGTTCCGACGCTTTCGCGCTGGTATGGTTTAAGGGCCAGTTGTTTGGTTTAAACGCCAGCGGTCCGGCCCCGCAAAGTTTAACGATTGAGGCGGTAAAAGCCGCAGGGCATGACCAAGAAATGCCGCCTTACGGTTTGATTCCCGTGACGGTGCCCGGCGCCCCCGGGGCTTGGGCAGCGCTGTCCGGAAGATTTGGCAAACTGCCGTTGCAGCAAGTGTTCGCGCCGGCGATCCGATACGCGGAGGAAGGCTTCCCGGTTTCCCCTGTGGTCGCAAGCAATTGGAAGAAGGCTTTCGCGCTTTACAAAAACGTTCTTAAAGGGGAAGAGTTTCAGCCCTGGTTTGATACGTTTGCGCCCGCCGGAAGAGCTCCGCATGCCGGGGAAATTTGGCGCTCCCCCGATCATGCGGCTTCGCTCCGGCTGATTGCCGAAACCAACGCGGAAGCTTTTTACCGCGGAGAGCTTGCCGAAAAAATAGACGCTTTCTTCCGAAAATACGGGGGATTTTTGCGAAAGGAAGATCTGTGGGCTTATACCCCCGAATGGGTGGATCCCATTTGCATCCATTATCGCGGGTACGATGTGTGGGAAATCCCGCCCAACGGCCAGGGGCTTGTCGCGCTTCACGCGCTGAACATTTTAAAAGGATGGGATTTCGCTTATCGGGATTGCCCGGAAACTTATCATCGGCAGATTGAAGCCATGAAGCTTGCTTATGTGGACGGCATGAAATATATCAGCCAGATGTCGGAAATGACGGTGAGCGTGGAAGAGCTGCTAAGCGAACGCTATGCGGCGGAACGCCGGGCGCTGATCGGCGAGGAAGCGATCATGCCGGAAGCCGGAAACCCTCCCGGAGGCGGCACGGTTTATTTGGCGGCCGCGGATGGCGAAGGAAATATGGTTTCCTACATTCAGAGCAACTATCAAGGATTCGGTTCCGGTATTGTCATACCGGGCACAGGGATCGCCTTGCAAAACCGGGGACTCAACTTTTCCCTGCAGCCGGATCACGTCAATGCGCTGAAACCGGGGAAGAAAACATTCCATACCATCATTCCGGGATTTTTGACGAAAGGCCGTCAAGCCGTCGGACCGTTTGGCGTTATGGGCAGCTACATGCAGCCGCAAGGTCACGTCCAGGTCATCATGAACACGATAGATTTTCATCTTAACCCGCAGGCCGCGCTGGACGCGCCCCGCTGGATGTGGAGCCACGGCAAAACCGTCAAGGTAGAAAGCGCTTTCCCGCAGGAAATGGCCCGAGCACTCGCGCGCAAAGGTCACGACATCCAAGTGGAATTAAATGTGGAGCCCTTTGGCCGGGGACAAATCATTTGGCGAGATCCGGAGACGGGCGTTCTCGCAGGCGCGACCGATCCCAGAACGGATGGGGCAGTCGTTTCCTGGTAAGGCTTGAGGATGGAGCCATACCTCTTTGTCAGGGAACGCAATGCGATTATAATGGTTGTAATCAAATTCCCTTATTTTGCGGTGATCACGTTCAGCACTATCTGAGGGAAGGCAAAATCAAGCCGGCCGCTTTCGGCCGGTTTTTTTGCATGCGATTTCAACGTTCCGCGGCTTCCTGAAAGGACGCTTTCGCCGGGCGCGGGCACGTTTGCCGCAAAACTTCATCCAGCGCTTATATGAAACCCCTTAATTTTTATATCAAACCATTTGTAAACATTTTCTGGCAGGAAATTATTTATATAATGATATTTAACGACTATATGGAATGGGGCAAAAGGGGCAATGCTATATGGCAGATTCCATGGAGAAGATGATTCGGGAAGAGCAGCAGATTGTGGATGAAGTCATTGAACAAATTTCGGAAGAGATTCAATCGCTCCGGTCTGAAGTGCGTAAGCCCAGGGATTACATAGAACAGCGCGTGCAAGCTTATCTGGCCTGGAAATTGGCAAACTATGAAGAAGCGCTGGCATCTCCGTACTTCGGGAGGATGGAGATGCAGTATCCTGATAAAGACAGTCCGGTTAGCTATTTAATCGGGGAAAGATCGATTTCGAAGTCGGGAGTGGATGAAATCGTTCTGGACTGGAGAAGTCCGATCGGGGGAATCTTCTACAGCTTTAATGGCGGCGACGGTCAGGAGACCTATCAGTTGGATAACGGGGAAACGGGCACGGTCACCGTTCTCCGAAAAAGAAATGTGTTAATGGAAAATGCCAAGGTAATGTACGTAAATGAAATTCGCAGCGAAGCCTTACCGGATGAAGATGACGCCGAGTTTTTGGATGGTTATGCGGATGAATTTTTGGCCAGGTTTGGTTCCGACAAATCCAAAGATTATCAGCTCCGCAAAATTATCGCCACCATTCAGAAAGAGCAAAACAAAGCGATCCGGTTGGGGATCCTGGAGCCGGTTTTGATTCAGGGGGTGGCGGGAAGCGGAAAAACGAGCATTGCGGTTCACCGGTTGTCGTACTTGCTGTATCAATATCGCAACCGGCTGAACCCGGAAAAGATTTTAATATTGGCGCCCAGCCGATTGTTTATCAGTTATATGCAAAACATTTTGCCGGGACTGGAATTGGAGCGCATCCAGCAAAACACCTTTTTCGATTTGGTCAAAGGATGGCTGCCCCGAATCAAGAAGATTCAATCGCCGCAAGAGTGGTTGAACCGCGCGGTGCAAAGCGGCCTGCAAAATCGGCGGAATCGTGCGCTTCGATATAAAAGTTCCATGCGGTTTTATAAAGCCATCGAACGATACCTGGACCATTTGGAGGAACACTTCTTCCAGCCGGCGGAATTGGAACTGCCCGCTTTTGCGGGAGAGCCGGTATTGACCAAAGAGCCATTCCTGAAAATTTATGCAGGGTATAAGCATCTGCCCCTGAACCAAAGGCTGAAGGAAACCAAAGATTCGATTAGGAACTGGATGGAACTGGAGTTAAAAAAGCAAATTCAGTATCTGGAAAATCACTTTATTTCGTTGAAGAAGGACCTGTGGAAGATCAATATCAGTTCGGAAGAGAAGATCCATAAAGAAGCCGAAAACACGCTGGAAGAAATATTCAAGCATCAATGCAAGAAATTAAAAGAAACGTGGTCCGAACAAATTGACGGCTTCTTGTCGCAATGGCGGCCGATTGACCCCGTCCAACTTTATCAGAACTTGTTCAATGCCGATTTGCTGCGGGGATTGGATGACCGCCTGACGCCCGAATTGGCGGCGGAAATCGCGGCCTCGGCGCCGGATATTACGCATTCCATCGGATATGAGGATATTGCGCCCCTTTTGCTCATTACAATGCGGGTCGAACCTGTCAAGGATGCGGAATTTGATTACATGGTGATCGATGAGGCCCAGGATTTCAGCCCCTTTCAGCTGGCGATACTCAAGAAATTTACAAAATCGATGACGATTCTGGGCGACCAAACCCAAAACATTTATGGGGATTTGGGCATGCAGGATTGGGATGAACTGATCTCGGAAGTCTTCGGCCACCAAATTCATCGGCTGGACTTGGTGATCAGTTATCGTTCCACCTATGAAATCATGAATTTCGCAAATCATGTCATACAAAAATCGGGCCTGCCGTTGCCGGCCATCCGCCCCATTAACCGGCATGGCGAAGAGCCGAAGTTCAGGAAGGTCACGGGCGGCGCGCAACTTAGCGAACAAATGCGGAAGCTGATTGACCAGTTGCGCGAGAAAGGATACAACAAAATCGCGGTGATTAGCAAAGACCTCAAATTGTCGAAAACCTTGTACGGCATCTTCCGTGAGAATGGCATGCAAGAGATTCAGCTGGTGGAAGACGCTAACGATGCGTTGAGAGAACCGGTTATTTTTATCCCGTCCACTCTTGTCAAAGGGTTGGAGTTTGATGCGGTGATTATCTCCAACGCCAACAAGAAGACCTTCTCGCCGGATCCATTTGATGCCAAATTGTTTTTTGTCAGCATTACACGCGCGCAAGAAGAGCTGCATGTGTTTTATTATGATGAACCCAGTCCTTTGTTCGAAGATCTAATCCACGCTTCCGAACCGCGCCAATCCATTGATTTACTGGACGATTTGTTATAAGCGTCTCGATAACGCAGATTCCCGGCAAAGCATCAAGCCGGCCGTTTTCGGCCGGCTTTTTGCATGCGACTGAACATTTCCGGGAGCTTCTTGAAAGGACGATTTTGCCGGGCGCGGGTCCGTTTACTGCAAATACGCCGCCGCCATGCCGGACGAGGAGGCCGGATCCGGCCCGCCCGTATCTCGATCCTGCCTGGTTTTGAAGCTGGACAGCTTCTCCGCGAGGCGGGAGGAGTTTTCGACCATTTGGTGTGCCTCTCCCGCGATGGAGCTGATGTGCCGGTTGATGGCCTCCGTGCTCTCGGAGATGTTGTCGATTTGCAGAACGATTTCATGGAGCTGTTCAACACGGAGGTTTCTTTCTTCCTGCAAATGCGCGGAGTTGTCGGCGATCTCCCGGAACTGGGCGGAAAACCGCTGCGTTTCCCGATCGATCCGGTTGAGCAGGCCGATGATCTTCAATACGGAATCGCGGGATTTTTCCAGATGATCAAAAAGCTGCGCGAAATTGCGGTAGGCGGTGCTGATTTTTTCTATCCCCGTTTTGAGTCCGTCCAGCTTGTCCGTGACGGTTCCGTGCATCGCGTCGATGGATTGGCGGGTTTGCTCGGCCAGCTTCTTGATCTCCTGGGCGACAACGGCGAAGCCTCGGCCATGTTCGCCGGCGCGGGCGGCTTCGATGCGGGCGTTGAGGGACAGAAGGCCGATCTGGCCGGAGATATCCCTGATCAGCCCGATCAGTTTTTCCACTTCTTCGGTGAAGGCTTGCATGCTTTGCATTTGGGCATGCGCTTCCATCATGGAAGCGGACGTTTCATCCTGCTCTTTTCGAATGGCCGCCATCCACTCGGACACCCGGCTGCCGATTTCCTTCATCTCCCGCATCTGATGCACATATTCCTGGAAGGCGAAGGCGCTTTTCTGAATGGTCTGGACAAACAGATCCTCCCGCGCATTGCCCGCATCCATGACCGCCTGAATTTCCTGCATGGCCGCGTTCATCTGCACGATGCTTTCATGGTTGTTACGGATGTTTTTCTGGATCTGCTGCGTTTCCGTCAGCATATGCTGGCTGGTCGCCATGACCCGGGCCGCTTCGTACTTGGCCGCGGTAACGATGTCATTGAGCGAATTCACCATGTTGTTGAACGCTTCGTTGAGCTGCGCGGTATCCTCGCCGTAATGGACCGGCAGCGTCTTCGTGAGGTCGCCTTTGGCGGCGGCGATTTCCTGCATGGCCATGATGGTGTCGACCAGCGAAATGGTGGCGCCGTGCTCGGACACGTTGAGCCCCTGCAGCTCTTGCTCCCGGGTGACGCGCAGGCCGACGGTTTTCTTGAGCAGCCAGAAAAGAAGGAGCGAAAGCGGGAACGTCCACGCGAAAGCGACGCCGACGCCAAGTGCCTGCACCAGAATTTGCTCCCAGCGGCCGGCGGCGGCGAGGGTGTCGGCGGGCGCGAACAGCCCGATGGCGATGGTGCCCCAGGCGCCGCAAAAGCCGTGCACCGGCACCGCGCCCACCGCGTCGTCCAGCCGGAGCTTGCGTTCCATAAACATTTGCGACAAAACCAGCAGAATGCCGCCGAAGAAGCAGACCAGCAAAGTGGTCAGCGGCGGAAAGACATTGCAGCCTGCGGTGATCGTGACGAGGCCGCCCAAAATGCCGTTCAGCATATATTCGACCTTGGCCTGGCCGGTGAACAGGTAACTGCACAGCACGCTGCCGATTCCGCCGGCCGCCGCGCCGATCATCGTGTTCAGCGCAATCAGCGCAATGCTCGTGTCTCCCGTGGTCGTCGAGCCGGCGTTAAATCCGAACCAGCCGAACCACAGCAAAAACACGCCCAGCGTCGCGAGGGGAATGTTGCTGCCGGTGATGTTGTTGACCGTCCCGTCCGCGTTGAACTTGCCGATGCGCGGGCCGATGACGATGACGCCGGCCAGCGCCACCCAGGCGCCGACCGAATGGACCACCGTCGAGCCGGCGAAATCCATAAATCCGAGATCGGCCAGCCAGCTAGGCTGATCGCCGAAAAACAAATTTCCCCACGCCCAATGGCCGAACACGGGATAGATCAGCACCGATATGACGATCGTCGCCAGGAGGTACGCTTGAAACGTGATCCTTTCGGCCACGGCGCCGGACAGAATCGTGCACGCGGTTCCCGCAAACACGATCTGAAAAAAGAGAAACGCCCACAGCCAAGGATCGTCGCCGGCCATGAAACCCGTCAGGAAAAAGCCTTCCGTGCCGAATATTCCGTTCGTCGTGCCAAACATGAGCGGAAAGCCGATGAGCACGAAAAGGACGCTGACCAGCGTGATGTCGATGATGTTTTTCATCGCCACGTTAATCGCGTTTTTGGCCCGCACCAGGCCCGCTTCCAGCGAGGCGAAGCCGGCCTGCATCAGAAAGACCAGCGCCGCGGCGATGACGGTCCAGACAAAATTCAGGTTCGTTTGCAAAAGTTCCGACTCCGTCGTCAGCCCACTCCTATCCTATTTCCTTTATTTGTGTTAGATATTATAACATTGAAAAGCTAAAATTTGCTATATTGACAAATAATATGACATATACTTTACATAAAATTTGACAATAAAAGCCGAAACGCGGGGGATATGTTTAAGATAACTTGCAAAAAAATGAGCCTGTTGAGGTTTCTCAACAGGCTTTTCCGTCATAACATCGGCAGCGTTATTCCAGAAGATCGATCAGTTTCTTGATGACCACCGCCGCTTCCGCGCGCGTGGCGTAACCGTGCGGATGGAGCCGGCCGTAGGCGCCGACCATCACTTGCTCGTTCACCGTGACCGCGATATCGGACTTGTACCGGTCTGCAATTTGGGCAGCGTCAGCGAAGACGCCAAGCACCGCATCGGCGTCCGCCGCCCCACGCGCATCGGCGGCCATCACGAGGACCCGGCCTGTCATGTAGGCCATCTCCTGACGGGTGATCGGTTCGTTCGGCGCGAAGTGCCGTGCGGTCCGCCCTTCGGCAATGCCGGCCTCCGCCGCTGCGCTCACATACGGGTGAAACCAGTCGCTTTCTTTCACATCCACGAAATGGGCCGGCATTCCGGAACCGGTGAGGCCGATGGCCGCCGCCAGCATTTTCACGAATTCGGCGCGCGTCACGCGGTCGTTCGGACGGAAACGGCCGTCCCCGTCACCGACGATAATCCCTTTGGCGGCGGCCACTTGGATGTAGCGTTCCGCCCAGCTTTGCACCGGAGCCAGATCATTGAAGGACGGCTTGTGTTCGGCCACAACATATGCGGACAGCGAATCGCGCAGGCCCCAGACCATGCCGGTGCCGGGATCGTATTTGCCCATGTAATAGATCAATCTGTTTCCATCAATCTTGGCCAGCGTGAGCAGTTCGGGATCGTAATTTTCCGCGTTCTGCACCCATATTCTGAGTTCGGCCGGAGCCTTGAACTGGGTTACCGTTTCACCGCCGGATATAAACTCGATGTCATACGCGCCGGACGCCGCCGCCCCTGCGGGAATCCTTTCCGCGCCGGTCAGCGTCCGCTTCGCGATGTGCAGCCCGGCGCCTTCGGGCAGCACGTCCGGACGGATCACCACTTCCACACCGTTAAACGCCACCGCCAGGCCCTCAATGCCAATTTCGGCCAGTTGATCAAGCAACGCCTTGTTCAGTGCGATTTCCGCCGCATCGGCTTCCACCGTGCCGAGGTCGAGGGTCAGTTCCGTCTTTGCCGGTTTGCCGCCCAGAAGTTCCAGCTCACCGTTCAGATCGTCGGCGGCGGTTTTGATCGCTTTGGCCACTGCGGCAAGACGGGCCGTGTTGATTATCGGCACCGCTTTACCTTCGGATACGCTGACCGTCAGCTTTTCCCTGGCCATTTCTTTGACCGTTTCGGCAACAGCCCTGCGCGCTTCCTTAAGAAGCGCATGCCGCTCCGTCTCCGTCAGATCGGGCCATTGTTCCTTCAGTTCCTCCAGCAACTGTCTGGCCGCATCCATTGCCTCCCTCGGGAGGAGCACCGTCCCTTCAGGGCCGTTACCTGAGCCGGCCGCCGGAGCAATGGCTTCATACACGGCCAATTCCCAAACACTGCAGCCTTGACCAAAGGAATCGACAAAGGACAGTTTGACGTACTTTGCCGTAACCGGCGCGCTCAACAGGTAGTGGTTATCGGCCACATCGGTTTCCGTCGGCGGGACCAATGTATTCCAATGGATGCCGTCCCGCGAATATGTCACCTGATACTTGACATGCGCGGGCTCCGTCACCACGCGGATTTCATCGATCCGTTTTTCCTGCGGCAAAGTCACGATGATCCATTCGTTTATCGTCCTGAAGGCTTCCGCAGCCCAGCGGGTGCCCAGATTGCCGTCGATGGCCATGTCGGCGGTATAACCCGGCTGAGGCGTGTAATGCGAAGACGCTGCCGCGCTGGCGCCGCTCGCGGACAAGGCCACATTCTCCTTGATCGGCGTTACGGTAAGTCTGACGCGCCCTTGCGCGGTCTTGCCCCCGTCATACGCAACGGTGATCGTGCCTGTGTAGGTGCCAGGCTTAAGATCCGCCGCCGGCTGCACATTCCATGTGCGCATCGTGCCGCCCGGCTCGATGAAGCCGCCGCTGCCGCCAATCGTAAACGCTTCGCTGTCCACCGTCACCGCGGCGATGTGAGCATTCGCGTTTCCTAGATTGACGATGGTGATCGGGCGCGCCTGGGGCGTATATCCTTGCTGCGCGGCAAAATGAAGATCGCCAACCGCCAGATTGTAGGTCCTTTCGAGCCGGGTCTCATAGATGCCCAGTTCGAAAATGCTGCACCCAAAGCCGCTGGAATTGATGATTGTCATTCTGACGTAACGCGCGGTAACGGGCGCATCCACCGCGGCATACACATGGTTCTTTTGCGTTGTGTAGGAGGCTTCGCCAAAAGGGTGCCACGTCGAGTCGTCCGTGGAATACTCGAACTTGTACTCGATCGTTTTGCCGGAGTTGTCGATCACGGCCCGAATTTCCTGGATCGCAAACTCCTGCTGCAAATCCACCCTCAGCCATTCGCCGCCCGTCCGGCCGGCCGCAGCGGCCCACCTGGTGGATAAGTTGCCATCGATGGCATTATCCGCCAAATAAAACGAGTTGTAGGATGACGATGCGGTGGCCGTTTTGGACAATGCGAGATTGATCAATCCGTATTCGGTCTCATATATGACTTGCAGATCCATAGCGGTCAGAATCGAGCCGTACATTTTCAGTTGGTCCACAGTGCCTTCAATTCCTGGTGCAGCTGCGGAAATGCGGCCCGCCACATACTGCTGGCTGCTGTCGTTCCAAAGCATGCCGCTCAGCGCCGCGGAAGCCTGCTCGGCACCGTTAATGTACAGGCGCAGCGCGTCTTTGGAGCCGGCCGTCAGCGCCAGATGGTACCATTTTCCGGGTGCGAGCGTATCCGTGGAGATGATTTCCTTGCTTTCCGTGCCGCTCAGCCGGGCATGAACCCTTCCTTGCGGGTCAACGGCCAACTGGTGGGAGATCACCGAGGCGCCGGCGCTTGTTTTGGCCACAATATTTTGCAAGCCTGCAGCCGGCAGCGCGTCCAGTTTGACCCACAAGGCCACGCTGAAGTCCAGCACCGCCCTGGGGTCGTGAATGGTGAGCGCGCCATCGGAAGCCAGCTTCAGCCCGTTTTGCAGCTTGCCCGACGACCACTCCGCATTCCCGGAAACCGTGCCTGCCGGTCCTCCTGCGAACTCATTGGCTGCGGTATAACCGGCGGCTTCATCCAGATTCCAGACGCCGAGACGCTGCGTGCCTGTCAAATCAATGAAATAGGCCTGCGGGTCGTTCTCGCTGCTGCCGCTGACGCCCGCGTTTTGCATGATCGCCTGCGCCTCGGCCGGCCAAACGCCGTCTGCCGCCGGCGTGTTCCGGATGGCCATGTTGCGGGCGTTGATCTTCATCGTCATACCGTATGAATAATAGTTGAGATAGCTGCTGTTGTCATGCGTGTCATACACATCATTCGGATAGACGACGGTGTAGGCGCCGTACCATCCGCTGGTGGAAGTGCCGCCGTCCACCACGTTGTTCGTATCGATGATGCCCGCGGAGCCCTGATCCCGAAACAGCGCGTACGAGGCAATGCCAAGATCATACATATAATTGTTGTAAATTTTCATCCCCGCTTGTTTGCCCAGCGTGTAAATGGCGCCGCCCGTATTGGAAATTTTCATGACGCCGTAAATTTTGTTGTTGCGGATGATATTGCCTTCCGCAATCGGGGTGCCGCCTGAATAGTAATCGGCCCAGCCCCATCCCCAGCCAGCGGAGATGCCGATATGGGGCACATCAAACACATCGTTGTGGTCGATGACCAGGTTCTGCGTGTAGCCTGCGAAGATGCCGGCATTGTCGAAATATTCGGCTCCGACCCTGGTAATGGTGTTGAAGGAAACCGTGTTGTCTTTCACGATGCCTTCCGCAGGAGTTCCCTTGTGGGCATTCAGCGTGATTTCACCCACATTGATGCCGTTGCCGGAAGTGTCGCGAATGACATTGCGCGTAATCAGGTTTCCGGAAGAGCCTTCACGCAGCGCCACGCCCGCATTGCCGGTGCCGGTAATGACGCTGTTGCGAATGATGCTGTTTTTGGTGTGCCAAAACTCCAGAGCGGCGGGGGTTTGGTAGTTGACGGTGAACCACTGGCCGTTGACCCAAGGCTCCTCAGCGTAAATCACGCCGGTTTGAAAATCCGGATAGCCCAATTCGCCGTTGGGCAAAAGCCAGGTGCTGTAAGCGAAGGTGAGGCCGTCAAAGATGATGTTCTCCACGGGATTTGCCGCGGTTCCTTGCGCGACCACGAGCTGCTCCAGTTTCCCGGCAATGACTTCTGCGGTGGCCAGATCTTCGCCGGGCCGCGGGATGTAGTAGATCTCGTTGGCGGACTTGTCCAAATACCATTCGCCGGGTTCGTCCAGCAGCTCAAAGGCATTTTCGATGTATTCGATGGCATCGCCCGTAAACTGCGCCTGCGTGTAGCCAAAATCCCAGCTTTTCGGCTCAATCTGGATTTGGCCGTAGACCACATCTTTCACAGCCAGGCGGGTGTGTTTCCATGACCATGTGGTAAGGAGCTCCATATCTTCTTTGTTGCGCCAATTTGCCATATCGGCATAGGGCCCGCTGGATGGCAGGTTGAAGGCTTTTTCCGCCGTATTTTTGGAGAATCCATTCGGCTTGAGCTCGCTGCGCGCGCGGACGGCGCGGACGCCGTTGACAAACAGATGGCGCGTATCAAACCCGTCATCCACGGCGGTCTTGTAAATGTTACCTTGATGCTGCGCCCAGCCCGTGAGCTTGATGCCGCCGCTGATGACGGGCGTCTCGCCGGGATAGGCGCGGAAAATCACATAATGGCCGTTGTTGCCGGAGTCGGCCGAAGTCAGCGTCAGCGTGTTCTCCAATTCATAAGTGCCGCCGCGCAGGATGATTTCAATGTCCCCAGTCATGGCGGCGGGTTTGATGGTTCTCATGACCTGCTGCGCCTTGGCAATCGTGCGGTAAGGTTTGCCCAGGCTGCCGTCGCCGTTTAAGTCGTCACCGTCCGGTGAGACATAGATCTGCGCACTTGCCGCCGCGGCGGCATATTTCAATGGCGCGACTGTGCCGGGCCAAACAGGAAATACGCCGGTCATCACCAGAATTGCGCATAAGAGACTTAGGCTAAGCTTTCTTACATTCTTGAAGCGGAATGATCGATGCAAGCCACTCACCCTTTAAAACCGACTCCGTCTGGAGGAGCTGGGGTTGGGACAAGCGTCCCAATCGCTGGATGCAATCCTCGAAGCTGCAAGCCGCAGCCAAAGCACGTATCTGTCGTTTTTGAATAAGCTGCTGGAGGCAGAGCTTCAGGAGCGTCAGCGCCGAAACGTCGAGGTGCGCATGAAACTGGCGCATTTGCCGTACCGGCGCACCTTGCAGGAGTTCGACTTCTCCTTTCAGGCTGGCATAGACGAACGGCTCATCCGGGAGCTTGCCAGTTTGACGTTCATCGGTCGGCAGGAAAACATCCTGTTTCTCGGCCCTCCCGGAGTGGGCAAGACGCACCTGGCTGTAGCGATCGCCATGGAGGCGATTGGCCAGGGATTGCCTGTGTATTTCGTTTCCCTTGCCCAACTCGTGGGCGATTTGCGGAAGGCCTATGAAGAGAACCGTTTGGACAAGCGGATGCGCGTGTATCTGAGGCCGCGTCTGCTCATTGTGGACGAAGTAGGCTATCTGCCTCTGGATCCGCTGGCAGCGAATCTGTTTTTCCAACTGGTGTCGGCCCGCTATGAGAAGGGAAGCATGATCCTGACGAGCAACAAAAGCATTGGCGAGTGGGGCGAACTGATGGGTGATCCTGTTCTGGCGACAGCGGTGCTGGATCGGCTGCTGCATCACTGCCATGTCGTCAACATTCGGGGGAATAGCTACCGCCTCAAAGACAAAGTAAAAACCGGAATTTATTCGACACCAGGCACACAGGTGGGTCAATTTTATTCCGGCGCCAGTGGGTCAAATGAATTCCGGCGTTGACAAATGTGATTAACAAGAGGAGAAGCTGGAATGCGAGCTTCTCCTCTGATTATTCATATGGGTCGATCACAATAAGCGGCTCGAAAATGATCATGCAGCCGTTGCATATGGCAAAAAGACCGTACTTGTCCTTGTAACGCTGAATGGCTTCCTGGAGAAACTGTTCCGTCACGCCGAAATACTCGGCCAGCTCGAGCTGCTCGGCAATTTTGTTCCGATAAGCCTCAACAATTCGCTCCAGCGGAATCAGGCGCTGATGCGCCCATTCGCGTGCCCGGCGCTCCTGCTTGCGGTTGGCGGGAACCGACTGGTCGAGAATATCGCCGACCGTCGTATGATAATGGCCCAGTTCTTCCGCGAGCACGCATGTTTTCTCGGCCGTTGTCTGGTTTTTGTTGATCCAGATGACGTTGTCGGCATACAAGCCTTTCGTCCGGTGGTGCAAAGGCATTTCATAGATGTCTATGTTATGCTGCGCTGCCTCTCTCAGCAGGCAATCGTACATGGTCTCATTCTCCTTGTGGCGTTTGTTTTTGCCTTTTCATGCGCACGAACGCTTTGAACTGCTCGATTTCCCTCAGTTCTTCTTCGGTCCAGTCCTCTCCGTCATGGTGGGCGGCGATGGTTTGGATTTTATATTTATTCTGTTTATCCTGGCGGATCCCAAGCAGTTCATCCATCGAGATAGCGCCATAAAAAATGGCCGCCGGCCTGCAGCTAAAAAATAAATTTGAATATCAAGTTGCCTCAGCAAATCCTTCACATACGAACATT
>ERZ795043.847-NODE-847-length-19334-cov-125.796151_pt1 | contig 19334 bp, 16 predicted proteins | sample MGYA00375127_ERZ795043 | MGnify/ENA primary metagenome ERZ795043 (study PRJEB30172, sample SAMN05518447) | compost metagenome | isolation source: Feedstock adapted compost from Newby Island compost facility, Milpitas, CA | place: USA:Newby Island compost... | reverse complement strand
CTGCAGAAGTATTTCGTCAAGGGCATGATGGTCGGCGGCGTCAAAGGCTGACGTCGTCCGGCGTCATCCGGCAATCCGCGGTTCCGGCCGTGGAAGGGACAGGCGGCCGGGCTTCGGCCGGCATGCCAGATTTCCTGGCGGAAATCCGGCATGCCGGCTTTTTTGTCATCATGGCTTTTTTGTAATCTTTAGTTGTTGCCATGTTCAACGGGAGGGTGATGTTCGCATGATCGGAAGCCGCATGTACAACGCCTGGCTACAATGCCGCCCGGCGGAGGCCGCAACCGCCGGAAACGGCGTCCGCCTTTTGGGCGGGGAATCCCCCCTGCTCCGCACGGCGCTGGCGGAACTGGCCGGATTGGCGCAACAGGCGGATTTGCCGGAGCTCATCGCCGGCGCCGCTTCGGCGCCGGAATGGCGGGAATACGGGGTGGACGAACGCCAGCTTGCGGGACTTCATCCGGAAGGATTCGCGCTGAAGTCGCTGCCGGGCCGGCCCGGCGGAAAGCCCCGGCTTCTCGTCATCGGCGGTTCGGACCGCGGTGTCCTTTACGGCGCTTTCCACCTGATGCGGCTGGCGGCTTGCGGCCGGTCTTTGGACCGCCTGGACGAGACGGATGCGCCCAGGAGCGAATTCCGCATGATCAATCATTGGGACAATGCCGACGGCTCCATCGAACGGGGATACGCCGGAAAGTCGATCTTTTACGCCGGCGGCGATTTCAGGGAAGATTTGACCCGCGTCCGCGATTATGCCCGCCTGCTGGCCTCCGTCGGCATCAACGCCGTTTCCCTCAACAATGTGAACGTGCACGAAACGGAAACGCGGTTCATTGCGGAACCGTGGCTGCCGAAAGTGGCCCGGGTGGCCGGCATATTTCGCGATTACGGCATCCGGGTGTTCTTGAGCATCAATTTTGCGGCGCCGGTCCAGATCGGGGGACTTTCCACCGCCGACCCGCTGGATGAAGGCGTGAGAGCCTGGTGGAAGCGGATCGTTGCCGGGATTTACCGGCATATTCCCGATTTCGGCGGTTTTCTGGTGAAAGCCGACTCGGAACACCGGCCGGGACCGTTCACGTACGGGCGGGACCACGCCGACGGCGCCAACATGCTGGCGGAAGCGCTGGCGCCTTACGGCGGGTTCGTCATCTGGCGCTGTTTCGTCTACAACTGCATGCAGGACTGGCGGGACCGCAGGACGGACCGGGCGCGGGCGGCCTACGACCATTTCACGCCGCTGGACGGACGGTTTGCCGACAACGCCATTTTGCAAATCAAGAACGGGCCGATGGATTTCCAGGTGCGGGAACCGGTGTCGCCGCTGTTTGGCGCTCTGCCGAAAACGAATGTGATGATGGAGTTCCAGATCACGCAGGAATACACGGGACAGCAGCGGCATCTGTGCTATCTGGTGCCCCAGTGGAAGGAAGTGCTGGAATTTGACACCCATGCCCGCGGACCGGGTTCCGCGGTGAAAGACATCGTCACGGGCAGGCTGTTCGGTGCGGCGCACGGCGGCTTTGCCGGGGTGTCCAACATCGGCGATGACGAAAACTGGACCGGGCACACGCTGGCCCAGGCGAATTTGTACGGCTACGGACGCCTCGTCTGGAATCCGGACCTGTCCGCCGAACAAATCGCGGACGAGTGGATCCGCCTCACCTTCGGAAACGACGAACGGATCGTGAACGTGATAGCCGGCATGCTGATGGACTCGTGGCCGATCTACGAAAAATACACCGCCCCGCTCGGCGTCGGCTGGATGGTGACGCCCCACACCCACTACGGGCCGGATGTGGACGGCTATGAATACTCGCGCTGGGGCACGTATCACTTCGCCGACCGCAACGGCATCGGCGTGGACCGGACGATGGCCACCGGAACGGGGTACACCGGACAATATTTCAGTCCGAACCGGGAGATGTACGAGCATCTGGAGACGTGCCCGGACGAACTGCTCCTGTTTTTCCACCACGTGCCCTATTCCCACGTGCTCAAATCGGGCAAGACGGTCATCCAGCACATTTACGACACCCATTTCGAGGGGGCGGAGGAAGCCGCGCGGCTCGTCGAACGGTGGCGCAGCCTGAAGGGACTCATCGATGACGAGCGGTTTCGCCAGGTGGAATCGCGCCTCCTGGAGCAGGCGGAGCACGCCAAGGAGTGGCGGGACGTGATCAACACGTATTTTTACCGCAAGTCGGGAGTGCCCGACGCCCGCGGCCGCACGATTTATCCGTAAGGCGAACGGCTGCCGGCCGGCTTCGGGCCGATGCGGACAGGTTGTTCCCATCGCGGATGAAAACCCGTCGGTTTTGGGGGACCGGGGCGGACCGTTTGTCCTCATCGACGGGCAAAGGCGCAAATCGTTTGCAAACCAAAAAAACGGCGGGCTGCCGGAACGGCAGCCCGCTTTCCTTTGCGTCGCAACGGACCTGTTTCCCGTTCCGGGCTCACGCCAGGCAGGCGCGCAAAATGCGTTCCACGTCGTCCCGTTCCAGGCGTTTGTAGCTGCCGATCGGCCCGAAACGGACCGCTTTTTCGGCCATTTCCGGAATGCGGTCGGGCCCGATGCCGTAATCGGCCAGCGATGCGGGCGCGCCGATGGAGCGGAAAAAGGCGCGGACCCGTTCGATGCCTTCCCGGGCCAGCTCGCGTTCGGTTTTGCCGGCGGGGCTGGCGTCGAACACGCGAACGGCCATCTGCGCGAATTTGCCGGGACCGGCGTCGACGACATAATCCATCCAGCGCGGAAAGACGATGGCCAGGCCGCCGCCGTGCGGAATGTCGTAAATCGCGCTGATTTCGTGCTCGATGGCGTGGGTGGCCCAGTCGCCTTCCAGGCCCATGCTGATCATGCCGTTCAGCGCCATCGTGCCGCAGTACATGATGGTTTCCCGGGCTTCGTAATTTTCCGGTTCGGCGAGCACCCGCGGCGCGGTTTCCACGATCGTTTTCATGACCGATTCACAGAGACGGTCCTGCAGCGGCGTGTTGGCCGTGTGCGAAAAATATTCTTCGAACACGTGGCTGAGCATGTCCACGATGCCGTACATCGTCTGGTCGCGCGGCACGCTGAACGTGACCGTCGGATCGCAGAAGGAAAAACGCGGGCACAGATGAACGGAACCGGTGGACAGCTTGTCGCTGGTGTCCAGGTTGGTGATGACGCTGTTGCCGTTCATTTCCGATCCGGTGGCCGCGAGGGTCAGGATGGTGCCGAGGGGCAGCGCGTCGCGGACTTTGTCCTTCCGTATGTAAAAATTCCAGACGTCACCGTCATATTTCGCTCCCGCCGCCACCGCCTTGGCCGCGTCCAGCACCGAACCGCCGCCGACGGCCAGAACGAGCTCGATGCCATGCGTCCTGCAAATGTCGATCCCCCTGTACACCGTGGAAAGCCGCGGATTCGGTTCCACGCCCGGCAGTTCGTGCACGGTGCATCCCGCTTCGCGCAAAAGGCCGGTCACTTTGTCATACAGGCCGTTCTTCTTGATGCTGCCGCCGCCGTAGACGAGCAGCACGTTCCGTCCCCAGCGGGTGACTTCTTCCGCCAGATGGGCCTCGATTTGGCCCGCGCCGTAGTAAAGGACGGTGGGGTTTTCAAAACGAAAACGTTCCATGGAACTGGTTCGCTCCTTTCCGCTCTGGTCCGGCCGCCATCCGAAAAATGCCCGGTGCATGCGGCCGCATCCGCTTCCACATCCACTTTACCACAATCCCGCCCGGACGGAAAAGAAGCGCGGAAGGGGGATCCGGCATGCGTCCGCCCGGATGATGCGGGTTTTTCGGACCATCCTCCGCAAACCGGTCCAAAAAAAGAGCCCTCCGGCCGGTCAGACCAGGAGGGCGATGGCCAAAAGGTCAAACAGGGCCAGGGGCAGAATGGTGCCGCCATACGGGGAATAACCGTAATAGTACGGCGGGTACGGCACCGGATACGGCACGAACGGCTGGCGCGCCGGATTCGGTCCGGCGGTATCGAGGTAAAGCCAGTGATCGTCCACCCCGACGATCACGCCTTCGATGATGTGGCCGCTTTGCGTGCGAACCCGCACGCGCCGGTTCATGTGCCGGCGGCAGACGTGCTGAATGCGTTCCCGGCACTGGTGAACGGCCTGGATGAGGCTGGCGTCGGCTTCATAGACGGTTTGGCCTGAGCCTGTCGGAGCATGCATGTTTGGCGGGCACCTCCCAAACGTGATGGTGTATTGTATGCAGGTGCCCGGTGATGTGCCAACGCCCGGCGGTGCGGCCAAGAGCCGATGCCCGGTTTGTACCCGGCCGTACCGGCAGGCGCCGGTTTGCGGCCGCCGTGCGGACGTTCGCGGCAAAAGTTCCCGACCTTCGCCCGCCGGACGGCTGTCCGAGAGGACCCCGGCTTCCGGCCATTGCGCGGACGTTCGCGGCAGGCGACCGGCGACCGGCCGCCGTGCAGGCCGTTCACTTGACGTTGACCAGAATGGCGACGGACACGATCAGCAAGACGACGGACGCGATGGAGGCGAGGGCTGCCGCCTTGCGGGAACGCAGGCCGATGGCGGCGAGGCCGCCGCGGGTGAAGGCCACGCCGAAAAGCACCAGGGAGGCGGCGGACAGGCCGACCACCAGACCCGGCTGCCGGATGACGAGGCGGATGAGAATGATCAGGGCCAGCAGCGTGCCCAGTATGTAGCCGAACAGCCGAACGAAAAACAGGACCGGATTCATGCCGGCGTTCCTCCTTTCAGCCGCCCGCGGGATGGCAGCGGACGGGCGTCATTGCAGGGGGATGAACACTTCCACCGTGAGGCCGCCCTCCGGCGGATTGATGAACCGGATGTTGCCCCGGTAGTGTCGCACCCGCTCCCGGATGATGGCCAAGCCGAGCCCGTGATGCTTGCCGTCGGTGCGGGTGGTGTAACCGGACTGCAGCATGTGTTCCAGTTCTTCGTCGGAAATGACGCGGCCGGGATTCGTCACCCGGATGTGGAGGTGGGTGTCTTTCTCCCGGACGAACAGGTCCACCTGCCGGTCCGGTTCTGGCAGGGAGGCGACTTCGTCGAAGGCATTGTCCACCAGGTTGCCGATAATTTTGACGATGTCCACGGACTTGATGCCGAGACTGACGTCCTTCAGGTCCGAAATGTCGTAGACCAGGCGGATCTTCCTGTTGGCCGCGGATACCACCTTCGCCTGGATGAGCGCCGCCAGCGCGGGGTTGCCGATGTTGATGATGTCGTTGATAATGCGGATTTCGCCGATCAGTTCGGCGGTAAAGGCTTTCAGATCGTCCCATTTGTTCAGGGTGGCCATCGTGTGGATCGTCTGCACCTGGTTCAGGAAATCGTGTCGCTGTCCCCGGATGGTCGTGAACAGTTCGTTCACTTCGTGGATGTACGCTTCCTGCGTCGACCGGACGGCGATGTCGCGGCGCGTTTCGACCAGTCTGACGACCACGATGATGATGACGATGGACAGAAGCGAGCCGGTCAACACGATCAGCGCCAGGAAGCGGAACTGGTTGTTCAATTTGTCGCGAATGTAGGCCTCGTCGCCCGTGATGGCGATGACGTAGGGAATGTCCGCATCGCGGACGGGCACGTACATTTTGTACAGCCGCTCGCCGTCCCGCAACATGTGCCGGGTGACGATTTGGTTTTGCGCCATGGCGGTCCGCACGCCTTCCGGGTCATGCTCGGGATCCGCCAGTTCGTAGGTGCCGTACAATATGGGATTACGTTTCAGCTGCAGCCAGGTTTCAAGGCCGCCGTCCCGCTGGATCTTCGCTTCCTTTCCGAACACGTCATGGTTGAAGACGGTAATTTCCCGCACGAAATCATGCTGTTCCAGTAGCCTGGACGCCACCGCGTCGGGGCCGAACTGGCCGTTGAAACGATGCATGGCGTCCGGTCCGACGGCGGCGGCGATCACATAGCCGGTTTTGCCGTCGTAAAAATAACCCCGTTTTTGCAACCCGTCCGGATCCCCGCCGGTCTTCTCGAAAGGCCCCGCCCAGAAATCGGGCAGCGTTTGGCCGGGGCCGGCATCGACCGGCTTGCGGTCCGCCATCCGGCGCAGTGCATCGCCCAGGTGCCCGTTCCGGATCGTGCCGAGATGGGCGCGGTCCGGTTCCGCCCAGCGGGTCGCCACGAATTGGTCGCCCGTCTGCTGGATCAGGGAAATGTTGGCGACGGAGAGCTCGTCGCGGAGCGAAGCGAGATCCCGGTTTGTGACGTTCCCGATGTCGGGATCGAGGGCGTATTTCACGGCGATGGAGGCGGTTCTGAGCTGCCGGGCGAGAAGTTCCTCGATGAACGCCTGTCCCCTGATGGATTGGTCAATGGCCATGCGCATCTGTTCGGCGACGGTCCTCATTTTGTCTTCCAGTTCACCGGTGAGGATCGCTTTCGTGGAAAAGTAATAGGCGGTGTTGTTGATGGCGATGATGATGATGATGATCGAGAGGACCAACGCGGTTCGCCTGGCGAACGAAGGCATGGAAATCTCACGCTCACTTCGTGCAAAAGGTGGGTCCGTATTCCTTCCTCAAATATACCACTAAACGGGCATGGAACCCAGCAGGATGACGAAAGATGTAGAAAATCGGCGAAACCGTCCGGCACCGCCCGAAAGCGCCCCTTTCGTTTGTCCGGATCGTTCCGATCTGATATGCTTACCGAAAGATGCTGTACAATCGGAAGGGAGTTTTTGGCATGTTGATCCTGCTGGGCCGTCTGTTGGCGTTTGCCGCCCTCGCGGCGCTCGCGTTCTGGCTTCTGCGCCGGCCGTCCGGGCGGACGGGCGGCCGCCGGCTGCACGAGACGTGTCCGTCCTGCCAGGCGGCCATCCGCGTTTCCGCAAAAGAGCCGGGATCCTGCCCGGTTTGCGGAACCCCCCTTGCCCGATCGCCGGAAGGCACATTGCGCATCCGCGTCAATTGAAGATGCCGGCGAAAGCGCCGCGCGTCGGGCGCCGGTGCAGGAAACGGGGGAAACTTGTCGAAGAATGGGAAGTAGCGGGGTGAACATCCATGCGCAAATATTTCACGGTGGCAGAAGCCAACCGGCTTCTGCCGATGCTGCGCATCGAACTTGCGGCACTGAAACGCCTCAAGCGCGAGATCGAGCAAAATCTCGCCCGGCGGCGGGCGCTGCTGGCCGTTTCCGGTTCCGCCGGTTTCGACGAACTGATTCTGAGGCTGGAGTGGGAAATCGAGCGCGCCGCGCTGGAAGCGAAAATGCACATGGCCAACATCAGCCGGACCGGCGCGGAACTGAAAGATCCGGACATCGGCCTCATCGATTTTCCGGCGTGGAAAGATGGCGTGGAGGTGTGTTTGTGTTGGCGGATGGACGAAGAGAAGGTGGCGTATTGGCACGGCAAAGACGCCGGATACATGGGCCGGATGCCGATCGAGGAGTGAAGGCGGGTCTCGCGGCGGCCGCGTCGGCGATCGCGGCACTGGCGTCGTCGCTGGCGGCCGCGCTGCTTTTGGCCTGCCTGGCATGGCCCGCGCCGGCTGCGGAAGCCGCGGGCGGTCATCCGGCCGTTCTGCCGGCCGCGGAAGGCGGTCGCGGGCACGGTTCGGCCGGCGGACCGGGCGATCCGGCGCCGGAGGCCTTCTCCGGTCACGAGCCGGCCGTCGGCGATTCCGCCGGGAATGCCGCCGGCGCCAGGTGGATGTCCGCCGGGGAACTGGCGGCTTCCTTCGGCCCGGAAGAAGGGCTGCTCGTCGGCTTTTATGTCTTTTTCCTGCTGCTATCCGGCGTCGTGCTGTGGTGGATTTTGAGCCGCGGCTGGACGGAAGCGCAGAAGCGCCTGATCGGCCGCCACCTGCTGCAGCTTGCGCGGCTTTCGTTTCTGGCCGTCCTGGCCAACCTGCTCCTTGTTTTCGGCCGGCTGGGCGGATTCGACGATCCGTCCGTCCTCTTCTCGCTGGCGGACGAGCGGGACGGGCTGATCTGGCTGGCGCTGCTGGCGCTTTCCGCTGCCGGTCTTTTCTTGCTGCAAAAGAGCAAGCTGTTTGACACGCTGTGGCTGCTTGCGGCCGTCGCCGCCGTCACCGGCATCGGCCATGCGGAACTGTCCCTGAACGCCGTTCTGTCCTCGCTGTTTGCCGCCGTCCATCTCCTGGCGGCGGCGCTCTGGATCGGCGGGCTGTACGTGGTGCTGGCCTTGCGGCGGCGGCATCGCCGCGATGCGGAACGGCTTGTCCCGAACGCAATGAATGCGGCCGTCGCCGCCATGGTGCTCCTGTTCGTCAGCGGGCTGGTCAATTCCGCCATGTATCTGCCGGATTTGAGCCTCATCGGCCGGACGCGCTGGGGCCTGATCCTGGCGGGCAAGACGATTCTGTTTGCGCTTTTCGTCCTGCTGGCCGCGGTTGCCCGCCGGCTGAGAAACGGACCGGGGCCCGGCTTTCTGCGCCTGCAGTTGGCGCTGGTGCTCGTCTTGGCGGCCGTCTCCGGGGTGATGCCGATCTCGCCGCCGGTGCCCGACGAAGGTCCGCTTCACTGGCACGAAATGGGAGAAGACCTCCACATGACGGCGGAAATCGTCCCTCTCCGGGTCGGCGCGAACGTCTGCAGGGTGACGGTCTGGCTGCCGGAAGGAAGCGGGGGGCCCCGTTCCGCGGAAGTTGAGCTTCGCCCGGAAGGCGGCGGTGGCGGGGCGCGAACGGTGGAGCTGGAACGAAAAGAGCGGGAGGCGGATGTGGCGTTTGCGGGTTTTGACGACTATCATTTTGAAACGTCCGGCGCGCACATCGACCACGCGGGGCGCTGGACGGTGACCGTGCGGATCGCGGACGCCGCCGGTCACGTCCGGACGTTCACCCGCGCCGTCGCCGTCTACTGAGACCGCCTTGCCGCCTGCCGGGGACCGTCCCGGGACCGTCTGTTGAAGCCCTTGAAGCCGATTTGTTGAGCCGGGCGCTGCCCTCATTCCGCAGCAAATCCGTTTGCGGCAAATATCGCCTTATTGAAGCAAATACCGTTCGATGACGTGCCGGACCCCTTCTTCATCGTTGGAGGGCGCCACGAGATCGGCAATCTGCTTCAGTTCCGGCACGGCATTCCCCATGGCGACGGCGAAACCGGCGGCTTCCAGCATGTCGCGGTCGTTCCAGCTGTCGCCGAAGGCCATCGTCTCCGCGGCGGAAATCCCGTAATGGGCCGCCAGGAAGCGCAGCGCGTGTCCCTTCGTGCCTTCCGGATGGGTGAATTCCAGATAGTGCGGTTTCGATTTGGTGATCTGCACGCTTTCGCCGAACAGCCGGCGGAAATGGACGAGAAGGCCGTCCAGCACGTCCGGTTCGTCGATGATGAGCAGCTTCGTCTGCGGCTTGCGGACGACGGCGGCAAAGTCGGCGGCCACTTCGAAAGGGACGGCGGAGTTGGCGCTGTAGGCCCGGACTTTGTCGTTGTCTTCCGCGACGATCAGCCGGTCGTCGACATAGGCTTGCAGATGCAAACCGGCTTTTCTGCAATGTTCGTACACCTTAAGCGCCGCGTCGGGCGGCAGATGGCGTTCGTACAGGACTTCGCCGCTCATGGCGTGTTTGACCAGCGATCCCTGGTACGTGATGAGCGGAACGTCCAGCCCCAGTTCATCGGCCACTTTCGCCGCGGAGGCGAACATGCGGCCCGTGGCCAGCGTGATGATGGCGCCGCGTCCGGCCGCCCGCGCCAGGGCGGCCCTGGTGGCCGGCGAGATGCGCCCGCGGCTGTCCATGAGGGTGTCATCGATGTCGATGGCGACTAGTTTGTACATGGTTCCTCTCCCGTTTTCCGATGTTGTCGAGTCCGAGGGTGGCGCGCATGTTTCGCCATTCCGATTATACCGGACAGGCGGCGGGCTTGCATCCGCCAAAACCTTTTTCTATAATGAAAGTCATGAATGCGGGCAAAGCCCCGCGATCAGGCGAACATCCGCATCAAACGCTGTGAAGGAGAAGAGTAGGCGATTGCCGGACTGACAGGGACGGGACGCCGCAGACTGAGAGCGCCCCGCAGCGCCGGTCCGCCGAAGTTCGCTCCGGAGCGGCGGCCTGAAACGGCCTTCCGCCGACGGCGGTCCGGCGCGACCGTCCGGCCCGGAACGGCCGCAAGTAGGGCCTGCCGGACTTTGCGTCCGTTATCGCGCCAAGAGTGCCCGTCCCGGAAGGACGGCCGGTTTTTCGGGCTGTCGTCCGACGGTCCGGGAAACGGCCGGCGTTTGCCGGGCGGGCAGAAGAAGGGTGGTACCACGGCTCTGTCGTCCCTTGGACGGCGGGGCTTTTTCTTTTCGAGAAAAGGACCGGCCCGACCGGTCGAAACTTCGATCCGCAAAAGGCAGGAGTGACGAAAGCGTGAGAGAACAACTGGAACGGCTGAAACAGGAAGCGATCCGCCAGCTGGAACAGGCGGAATCGAGCGCCGCGCTGGCGGAGCTGCGCGTCAAATTCCTCGGCAGGAAAGGCGCCCTGACGGAGATTCTGCGCGGCATGGGCGCGCTGCCGCCGGAAGAGCGGCCCGTCATCGGACAGGTGGCCAACGGCGTGCGGGAAGCGATCGAGGAGGCGATCGAGCGCAAGCAGCGGGAGATCGCGGAAGCGGAAACAGCGGAGAGGCTCGCCCGCGAGACGATCGACGTGACGCTGCCCGGGCGGACGCCGCCGCTCGGGGCGATCCACCCGCTGAACCGGGTGATCATGGAAATCGAGGACATTTTCATCGGCATGGGCTTCACCGTCGCGGAAGGGCCGGAAGTGGAGACGGACTACTTCAATTTCGAGGCGCTCAATCTGCCCAAGGACCATCCGGCCCGCGACATGCAGGACACGTTTTACATCACCGACGACATTTTGCTGCGCACGCAGACGTCGCCGGTGCAGGTGCGCACGATGCGGGCGATGGGCGGCCGGCTGCCGGTCAGGATCATCTGCCCGGGCAAGGTGTACCGCCGAGACGACGATGATGCGACCCACTCCTTCCAGTTCACCCAGGTCGAGGGGCTCGTCATCGACAAAAACATCCGGCTGAGCGACCTGAAAGGCGTGCTGCTGGAATTTTCCCGGCTCATGTTCGGCAAGGACACGCAAATCCGCATGCGCCCCAGTTTCTTCCCGTTCACCGAGCCGAGTGCGGAGGTGGACGTCACCTGCGTGCAATGCGGCGGCCGCGGCTGCCGGGTGTGCAAGCACACGGGGTGGCTTGAAATTCTCGGGTCCGGCATGGTGCACCCCCGCGTGCTGGAATACGGCGGCTACGATCCGGACGAGGTGAGCGGCTTTGCCTTCGGCATGGGCGTGGAGCGGATCGCCATGCTGAAGTACGGCGTTGACGACATCCGCCACTTCTATTCCGGCGACGTCCGGTTTCTGCAGCAGTTTGCCGGGGCTTGACGGGCTTGCCGGTTGAGGAAAAAAGGGGAAGGGAGAAGCGGACATGAACGTGTCGCTGAAATGGTTGTCCGATTACGTGGACCTGGACGGCCACGGGGCCGAAGACATTGCCGCGAGGCTGACGAACGGGGGCATCGAAGTGGATGCGGCCGACCCCCGCAACAAGGGCGTGCAGGGCGTCGTGGTCGGCCATGTCCTGACCCGGGAGAAACACCCCGACGCCGACCGGCTCAGCGTCTGCACGGTGGACGTCGGAGCAGGCGAGCCGCTTGTGATCGTGTGCGGCGCGCCCAATGTCGCCGCGGGGCAGAAGGTGCCGGTGGCGCTCGTCGGCGCCACGCTGCCGGGGGGTGTCAAAATCAAGAAAGCGAAATTGCGCGGCGTGGAGTCCCACGGCATGATCTGCTCGGCGAAGGAACTCGGACTGAACGACAAGCTGCTGCCGAAGGAGATCCAGGAAGGGATTCTGGTGCTGCCGGACACCTGCCGGGTGGGCGAACCGATCGAGCAGGTGCTGGATCTGGACGATGCGGTGCTGGAACTGGATTTGACGCCGAACCGGTCCGACGCCCTCAGCATGCTCGGCGTCGCCCACGAGATCGGCGCCCTGCTCGGGCGGCCGGTGCGGCTGCCGGAGGCGGACGTGTCCCGCTACGAGGACGCAAGCCTGAAGCCGGCGGCGGAGCAATTTCCGGTGTCGATCGCCGCGCCGGACGCCTGCGGGCATTACGCCGGCCGGGTGATCGAGGGCGTGCGCATCGCGCCGTCCCCGCTCTGGCTGCAGAACCGGCTGATGGCCGCGGGGATCCGTCCCATCAACAACGTGGTGGACGTGACCAACTATGTCATGCTGGAATACGGCCAGCCGCTCCACGCCTTCGATGCGGACCGGCTGACCGGCGGGCGCATCGAGGTGCGCTTCGCGCGTCCGGGTGAAAAACTGGTGACGCTGGATGACGTCGAGCGCCGGCTGGAGGCGGACATGCTCGTCATCACCGACGGCGAAACGCCCGTGGCGCTGGCCGGCGTCATGGGCGGCGCCAATTCCGAAGTGACGGCCGAAACCCGCACGGTTTTCCTCGAGTCGGCCTGCTTTTCCGGCCGGTCGGTCCGCCGCACGAGCAGGCGGCTCGGCATGCGGTCGGAGGCGAGCCTGCGGTTCGAGAAGGAAACGGATCCGGCTGCCGTGGTCCCCGCCCTGAACCGGGCCGCCGCGCTGATCGCGCAGCTGGCCGGCGGCCGGATTGCGCCGGGCGTTTCCGAAGCGAAGGCGTCGGTCCGGACGCCGCGGACGGTGAGCGTCACGCTGGAGAAGACGAACCGGCACCTCGGCACGAACCTGTCTGCGGAAGAAGTCGGCGCCATCTTCGACCGGCTGGCGTTTCCGTACGAACGGCAGGGCGACCGGTTTGCCGTGACGGTGCCGACCCGCCGCGGCGACATTTCCCGGGATGTCGACCTGATCGAGGAAATCGCCCGGATATACGGGTATGACCGCATCCCGACGACGCCCATGCAGGGCGACGTGACGGCGGGCGGCCTGACGAAGCCCCAGCGGATCCGCCGCGAAATCCGCCGTTTTCTGGCGCTTTCCGGCATGCACGAAGTGATCACGTATTCGCTGACGGGACCGGGCCGCACGGAAACGTTCAGCCGGCTGAATCCCGGCGCCGTGCCGATCCGGGTGGCCATGCCGCTCAGCGAGGAGCGCAGCGTGCTGCGCACGTCCCTCCTCCCGAACATGCTCGACGCCGCCGTCTACAACCGGCATCGGAGCGAAAACGATCTGGCCCTTTTCGAGATTGGCGGCGTGTTTCTGCACGACGGGGGGAAGCTGGAGCAGCTGCCGGCGGAGAAGATGCGCCTTGCCCTGCTGCTTGCCGGCAACCGGGTGGCCCAGTCGTGGACGGACCGCGCCCGGCCGGCCGATTTCTACGACCTGAAAGGGCTGATCGAACGGCTGGCCGGCCGGCTCGGGCTGCCGTCGCTCGTGTGGACGCCGGCGCGGCTTGATGGCTTCCATCCCGGGCGCACGGCGGACATCTGGCTCGAGAAAGACGGGGAGCGCAGGCTTGCCGGGTTCGCCGGGGAGCTGCACCCCTCCCTGCAGGAGGAACTGGAACTGCCCGGCGCGCTGGCGGCGGAACTCGATCTGGATCTTCTGACGGAAGCGGCGGATTTTTCCGTCCGTTTCCGCGCCCTGCCCCGCCATCCCGCCGTCGACCGCGACATCGCCGTCGTCGTGGACCGGCCGGTGGAAGCGGCCGCTCTCGTCCAGGCGGTGCGCCGGGCAGCCGGGGAGATGCTGGAAACGGTCCGGGTGTTCGACGTCTTTGCGGACGAACGGCTCGGCGCCGGCAAAAAGAGCGTCGCCCTGAGCCTCCGCTTCCGCCATCCGGAGCGGACGCTGACCGACGCCGAAATCGCCGGCGTGCAGGAGCGAATCGTGAACGCGCTTGTCAAACAATTTGCGGCCGAACTGCGAAAATAGCAGGAAAAACCCGCGAAGGCGGCGAAATGGTTACGGACGAGGACGGGCTTTCGCGGGGAGGGACAGGCGTGAAACCGGACAAGACGAAGGTGGCCGTTGAAATTTTCGGCATGCAGTACAGGCTGGCCGGCCATGAATCCGACGAGCATCTTCGCCGCGTGGCGGCGATGGTGGACGACCAGATGCGCAAAATCGCGTCGGGCCATCCGCGGCTCGATCTGCCGAGACTCGCCGTGCTGGCCGCGGCGAACATCGCGGACGAATACCTGAAATTGCAGGAAAAGGTCGAACGGGAACGCGAAGGGCGGGACAAACTCCGCGCGGAGGAGTGGCTGGAGCTCAGGCGGAAATACGACGAACTGTCGGATGAGCACCGCCGGACGCTGGCCAGCCTGGAAGAAGCGAGGAAGAAGGAAACGGAACTGGCGGAGAGGCTCCGGTCCCTGCAGGAAGAATACGCCAAGCTGCAAAACGAATACAACGAATGGATCCAGCTTGTGGATTCGGAGCCGGCCGATCGGGGCCGGTAACGGCCAAGCCTGCTTGCGCCGGCTGCCGGGCCGGGAAGCGAACGGGGAAGGAAGCGGGCGCCTGGCGCTTGTCGCCGGGCCGCTGTCCGTTCCCCGTTTTGTTTCGCCGCCCGTTGGTGCGTTTTCCGCCGGAGGCCCGGCCGGTTTTCGGCCCGGCGGCATCCGGCGTCAGGCGTTGTCCCTGCCGCCCCGGAACGGGGAGGCGGCGGGCACGAACAGGTCGATGATGCCGATGACAAGCGCCGCCAGCAGCGCCCCGAGCACGGTTGCGCGGACGCCGGCAATGACGAATTGCGCCAGCCAGATGACCGCCGCGCTGGACAGGAATCCGACGATGCCGCGGCCGAACGGCGTCACCCGCCTTCCGAACGCCGCTTCCGCAATCCAGCCGAGCACGGCGATGACGAGCGCCAGAAGCAGGGCGCTCCAGAACCCGCCGACGGCAAAGTCGGGCACCAGATAGCCGACGATCATCAGGACGAGGGCGGAGACGATGAATCGGACGATATGGCCCACGATGGTCATGCTGTTCCCTCCTTTTTCATCCGTAGTTTGTCCGGCTTCACGGAAAAAAAGCCCGCCGCCGTCCGCCAATGATTGGTTGGTGTCGGCCGGCGCGTTCCACTATAATAACGTAGAAAGCATGAGCGGGCCGCGCGCCCGCCGACGATCCAGCGGAGGGACATGAAGCGTTGGACGCCAAAGCGATTCGCACCCTGGAATTTGACCGCATCATCGACATGCTCGCCGGACGGGCTTCAACGGAAGCCGGCAAACGGCTGGCCGCGGATCTTGCGCCTTCCGCCGATCCGGCGGAAGTCGGAAGGCGGCTTGCGGAAACCGACGAGGCCTGCGCCGTTCTCCGCCTGAAAGGCGCGCCGCCACTCGGCGGCATCCGGTCCATCGGGCCGCACGTGCGCCGGGCGGCCGTCGGCGGCACCCTGGAAGCGGCGGAGCTCGTGGACGTGGCAACGACGATCGGGGCCGGCCGGCGGCTCAAACGGTTCCTCGCGTCCGTGCACAAGGATCATCCGCTGCCCCTGCTCGCGGACGTCTTCGAGCCGATCGCCGATTTGCGGGAGCTCGAAGACGCGATTTTTCATTGCATCGACGAGCAGGGACAGGTGCTGGACAGAGCCAGCGAGAAGCTGGCCCGCATCCGCCGGGAAAAGCAGGCCGGGGAAGCGCGGGTGAAAGAGCTGCTGGAGCGCATGATCCGTTCCTCTTCCGTCCGCGCCATGCTGCAGGACAGTCTGGTCACGATGCGCGGCGACCGCTACGTCATTCCGGTCAAGCAGGAGTACCGGGCCCGCTTCGGGGGCATCGTGCACGACCAGTCCGCTTCCGGCGCGACCCTGTTCATCGAGCCGGAACAGGTGGTGCCGCTCAACAACCGGCTGCGGCAGCTGGCGCTGGACGAAAGGCGCGAAATCGAACGGATTTTGCGGGAATTGACCGGCCGGGTGGCGGAGCGGACGGAGGCGCTCGAGGACAACATCGGGCGCCTGGCGCGGCTTGACTTCATTTTTGCCAAGGCGGGCCTGGCGGCGGACATGAAAGCGACCCGCCCCGCCGTGAACGACCGCGGCTACGTCAGGTTGCGGAAAGCCCGCCATCCCTTGCTCGGCGGCCGGGCCGTGCCGCTGGACGTGGAGCTGGGCGGCGCGTTCCGCACGCTCGTCATCACCGGTCCGAACACGGGCGGAAAAACCGTCGCCCTGAAAACGATCGGCCTCCTGTCGCTGATGGCCGCTGCCGGCCTTTTCGTGCCGGCGGAAGACGGCAGCGAATGCGCGGTGTTCGATGCCGTGCACGCGGATATCGGGGACGAACAGAGCATCGAGCAGAATTTGAGCACCTTTTCGTCCCACATGACCAACATCATTTCCATTCTGCAGCGCCTGACCCCGAACAGCCTCGTGCTTCTGGACGAGCTCGGCGCGGGGACCGATCCGTCGGAAGGGTCGGCGCTGGCCGTCGCCATTCTCGACCACGTGCACCGGCTCGGCTGCCGCACCGTGGCGACCACCCACTACAGCGAGCTGAAGGCCCATGCCTTTGAATGCGAAGGCATGATCAACGCCAGCATGGAATTCGACGTCAACACCCTGACGCCGACCTACCGGCTTCTCGTCGGCGTCCCCGGCCGAAGCAACGCCTTCGCCATCGCCCGCCGGCTCGGACTGCCGGAACCGATCGTCAGCCACGCGGAGCGGATGATCGGCGAAGAGGACCGCCGCGTCGAATCGATGATCGAGTCTCTCGAGGCCGACCGCATCGGCGCGGAAGAGGAGCGCCGCAAAGCCCGGCGGCTGCGGGAGGAGCTGGAAGAGACGAAGCGGAAGCTGGAGGCGGAGCGCGCCGAGCTGGCCCGCCGGAAGGAGGCGATTCTGGCGCAGGCGGCGCGGGAAGCGGAAGCGGCGGTGGAACGGGCGCGCCGCGAAGCGGAAGCGGTGATCGCCGACCTGAGACGGATGGCGATGGAAGAAGGCGCTTCCATCAAGGAACACCGGCTCATCGAAGCCCGCCGGCGGCTGGACGAGGCCGCCGGTCTGCCGGCAGCCGGCGCGCCGGCCGCCCCCGCCGAAACATCGCCGCCGGCCCGGGTGGAAGCCGGCGACGAAGTGTTCGTGCGCAGCCTGAACCGCAGGGGATTTGTCGTGGAAACCGGCGAGACGGAAGCCGTCGTGCAGCTCGGGATCATCAAGATGAAAGTCGCGCTGACCGATCTGGAGCCGGTCGCGGCGCCCAGGGCGGATCCGGCCAAAGCGGCGGGCGGCGCGAGCCTCGTGCGCACGAGGGACGACCGCCTGCCGCTGGAGCTGGACATCCGGGGCAAGACGCTCGAAGAATCGTATATCGAAGTGGACCGGTTTCTGGATGAGGCGTATCTGGCCGGCGTCGGCCGCGCGTACATCATCCACGGCAAGGGGACCGGCGCGCTCCGGGCGGGCATCCAGAATTATTTGCGGCAGCACAAGCTCGTCAAGCGGTTCCGGCTGGGCGAATACGGCGAAGGAGGGTCCGGCGTCACCGTTGTCGAATTCAAATGACGCGAGGGGAGGCGCGACGGCATGAACGATTTTGTCGACAAATGGCTGGAAAACCCGTATGTGTCCACGCTGGCTTTTTTCACGGTGGCCATCCTGGCGATGGTGGTGTTCCTGACGCTGTTTGAACTGGTCACGAAATACAGCAACTGGCAGGAGATCAAAAAAGGCAACGTGGCGGTGGCCATGGCCACCGGCGGCAAAATGTTCGGCATCGGCAACGTGTTCCGGTTTTCCATCGCCGCCAACGATTCCGTGTACGAATCGCTCATCTGGGCGACATACGGTTTTGTCCTGCTTCTGGCCGCCTATTTCATTTTTGAATTCGTGACGCCCTGGTTCAACGTGGACAAGGAAATCGCCAGGGACAACCGGGCGGTCGGCTTCATCTCCATGACGCTGTCGGTCGCCCTGAGCTACGTGATCGGAGCGAGCGTGACATGAGAGCGCTGTGGGGAACCCTGTTCGCCGTGGCCTTGATCTTCGTGGCGGCAGGCATCGTCTATTTGCTCACGGCGGCCTGAGGGACGCGAAATCCAGGATTGCATCCCATCCGGCGTCGTTGTAAGATATGAATAATTATTGCGGGCGGCCGCCCGCCGCGGACCGGGCGGGGAGGCCGTTTTGCGTCGGGAGGAAGGGCACGATGAGCGAGCTGAAGGCGAAAATTTTGCGGCTCCTCAAGGAGGACGCGCGATACAGCGCGGAGACGCTGGCGACGATGCTGGATGCGTCCGTGGCGGAAGTGAAGGCAGCCATCGCCGAAATGGAACGGGACCGCACCATTCTCAAATACACGACCGTCGTCAACAACGGCAAAACGGACGAGGACAAGGTGACGGCGCTGATCGAGGTGCAGATCACGCCGGAACGGGGGCGCGGCTTTGACGCGATCGCCGAGCGGATCTACATGTTTCCGGAAGTGACGAGCGTCTATCTGATGAGCGGCGGCTACGACCTGCTGGTGGAAATCGAAGGCCGTTCGCTGCGCGAAGTGGCCAATTTCGTTTCCAGCAAGCTGGCGACGCTGGATTCGGTGCAAAACACGAAAACCCACTTCATTCTGAAAAAATACAAGCAGGACGGCGTGATCTTCGAACAGCACGAAGGGGATCACCGCATGATGATTACACCGTAAAGGAAGTCTTGGCGATGTTGGAGCAATCCGGATTGCAAACGAAACCCGAACGTTCGTCCATGGCGGATTACGTGAACAGAAGGGTGAGGCAAATCCCTCCGTCCGGCATTCGCCGGTTTTTTGACCTTGTGGCGGCCAGCAAGGAAGACGTCATCTCCCTCGGCGTCGGCGAACCCGATTTCATCACGCCCTGGCACGTCCGGGAGGCCTCGGTCTACGCACTGGAAAGGGGCATGACGTCCTATACGCCCAACGCGGGCCTTCCGGAACTGCGGGAATTGATCGCGGAGTATCTGGCCGCCCGGTTTCAGGTGCATTACGAACCGTCCAATCAGATCATCGTGACGGTGGGCGGCAGCGAAGCGATCGATCTGGCGCTCCGGACGCTGCTGGAGCCGGGGGATGAGGTGCTGATTCCGGAGCCGTGCTTCGTTTCCTATTCGCCCCTGGCCTACCTGGCGGGCGGCGTGCCGGTGGGCATCGAAACCCGGGCCGAGGACGGATTCAAGCTGACCGCCGCGGCCCTGGAAGCGGCGATCACCCCGCGCTCCAAGGTGCTCATTCTCAGCTATCCGAGCAATCCGACCGGCGCCATCATGTCGGAGGAAGATTACCGGCCGATTGCCGCGCTGGTCGAAAAGCACGACCTGATCGTCGTGTCCGACGAAATCTACGCCGAACTGACCTACGGCCGAAAACACGTCAGCTTTGCCTCCATGCCGGGCATGAAAGACCGCACCGTGCTGGTCAGCGGCTT
>ERZ795043.845-NODE-845-length-19375-cov-10.369824_pt1 | contig 19375 bp, 23 predicted proteins | sample MGYA00375127_ERZ795043 | MGnify/ENA primary metagenome ERZ795043 (study PRJEB30172, sample SAMN05518447) | compost metagenome | isolation source: Feedstock adapted compost from Newby Island compost facility, Milpitas, CA | place: USA:Newby Island compost facility... | reverse complement strand
ACTGATGCTGTTCGACCATCGCGAGAAATGGCGGGCGCTGGAGGCGGCCGCCGACTGGATCAGGGAGCGGTTCGGGGAGACGGCCATTCTGCGGGGAGCTTCGTTGGGCGCGGCGGGACAGGCGAGAGACCGCGCGGGCAAAATCGGCGGGCACACGAAATAGCGCGGACCGGCGCGTTCCCTGATCCCGGGACATCCCCTGATGACCCTGAGAAGATCACGAGGTGAAACGGAATGATACGGGTGAACAAGCTGACCGAGGGCCGCAATTTGTTGTGGGAGTCGAGCCGCATGATCCTGCCAGAGCACAAGGAGCGACTGAACCAGCGCCGGCGTGAAGTAATGGGGCGTGGGGAGCTGAAAAAGTCGCGTCTGAGCGAATACGAGATGGAGGAACTGGCGTATCGGCTCCAAGAAGCGATGGAGAACGGCGACGCCCTGGTGTTGACCGTCTGGAGCCGCGGCACAGTGGAGGGCCGGATCGTGAAGATGGACGCGAACTTATGTGCGGACGATACTTGGCGATACAGTGAAGGTGCCGTTTTTTTTTGATATTATTAGGGCAAAAAACCAGTGACGTAACAAAAAGATTCGCTGGCTAGAACACTACAAAGCTCAGCCAGCGATATGAGGTGCTAATTTAGCAAATAGAAATAATAATAAATCAATCAAAATGAAAATTAATCGGAAGCTTTAGGATCTTCAGAATTGTTTTCGGGATTATCTTTCTGTGAATTGCTTTCAGGATTATCTTTTTGATCGTTTGGAATGTAAGGTTCAATGAACTCCAAGAATGAATTTAATGCGTCAAGTTTAGCCTTTTCGATCTCCAACATTTCTTTTTCAATTTGTAGTCGCTTTTCTTGAATAAGTCTGTGTTTTTCAAGTTCTTCCATCACTTCGGTATGATGCCTTTCACTTTGAGTACTGTCCATAAATGTTTGGAACGCCATAAAAATAGAGAGTAGAAAGTTAGCGAGTTCAAGCCAATTCCAATTGCGTTTTCTTTGTTCCTTTGGGCGATTGACGTGAATGTTGGCAAGCAATTGACTATAACCCTCTTGTCTATTATTAGCGAGGGTAGTGATCAATTTTTCCAATTTGGGGTAAATCACATCTGGAATCGGGTTAAGTGGATATTGTAAATTCTCGAATTTATTTATGACATCCTGCCATTTTTGTAGCGATTCGGTTATTTCTAAACCCCAATTTGCAATCTTATGTAACTTTTGTTGTTTTTGAATAACGTCAAATATATGATTGAAAGATTGCCACGCAATGCGTTCTTGGTCGATTTGTGGCTGCAAAATATTAATTTGCTTTTGAATCTGATATAACATTTTTTGTATACGCTTATTTAACTCAAACGGATCGTTTTTCATTGTATGGTTTCACCTTTTTCTTGCAATTTTCAATATTTTATTCGACAGGAAGGGACGAAATCCTGTGAAAAAGACCCCCGACCCCGAAAAAGCGTTCGCCGTCATAATCGCTGACCTCAAAGAACAACTCAAAGCCGAAATTTTAGAGGAACTTCGGGCAGAATTAAACGGCACTCCCCAATATACAGAGCCAATCCCCGACGATCTCCCCGACATCCTAACGCCGCAGCTCATCGCTGATTTCCTTCACATTAGTCGAAAACGTGTCTACGAAATGATGGATTTGTCCCCAGAACATGGAGGCATCCCGTCTTTCCGGGTTGGGCGGCGAGGCCGCCGTGTGGAAAAAAGCGGACTTCCTCCGCTGGATTTCTGAACGAAAGCAGCACGTCTCATGCTAAAATAACGCCCGGCTATGAACCGGGCGGATTTGCGGATTTTATTTCAGGACATCGGCTGTTCTCTTAGCCACTGTTCCAAAAACTCCCGAGTTTTTCGGGCCGGAAAATACCACTTTCGTCCTACTTTCCACTTTGGAAACCTTGGATCGTGGAAGAACGTCTTTTGAATCGTGTTCCAGCACATGCAGGTTCGCCGCATCATTTCTTTTCTGTCTCAGAACACAAGTTCCGAATCAGCCCTCTTTAACGCTTCATCAATCTTCTCTTTGAGCAATTCCCGAACAACTGTGTCGTTAACGCTTACATTCAAAATCTCAGACATCTCGTTTAATATCACCCGATAGAAGTTTGGGGTTCAAATCCCCGGGACGGCATTAAGTACGAAGACGGGAAGACTGCTCTTCAAAAAGCAATTCAAATAATTTTGATTTAATCATACTTGACCTCATGCTTCCAGGGATCAACGGGATAGAGGTATGTGCGCATCTGCGTAAAAAAACCACCCCGGCTGCTTCATTTTTTGCCCAGCTCGCCGGATAAAATGTTCTTACGCGAAGAACTCTTAAGAGACGTATGGAAATATGATTTCTTCGGCGGTATTCGGATAGTTGATACTCATAAACGCGTCAGAAAAGAGTTAGCAGCCATTATGCTGGGAATGGAGTTGGCGTCGGTTTGGCGTAACCGGTTTGATAAAGTTGATCGATATAAGTCCGGATTTCTTTTGTTGTTTTCTTCTCATTTACCATCTGCGAAGTGATCATGGCGGTTTCCATACAAACGCCGCAACGGGTTCCGTGATCATCCCAAATGACGGAACCATCTTCTTTGATTTCCTTAATAAAGCAATTTAAATTGCTTTGATGCCCGGCGCTTTCACCGCAGCCACAATAACACGGGATCCAAGGAAGTACATCTTTGACGCTCACTGCTGTTTGATAAGCGGTCTGGACTTGTTTAGGCAAATCATCCAGGAAACTGGGGAGAACTTTGAGGGAAGCAGTTGTTTCCTGCAAATCCCCATTTTCCGCCCGATGCTGTGCATGCTCCGATTTGTTATTACCGCAAGCGGATAAAATAAATAAAACGACAATGATGACGCCAAACAAAAGTAAACGGTATTTCACCGTAACAACAACTCCTTAACGTACTTTTTAGTCTCATTATATCATCACTTTCATATGATGGAATGAACATATGTGCTTTTTTCACAAAGTCGTACACATTAATAATTAAAGTTGCTGTTATAATTATTCATGATGAATAAGTGGCGAAAGGCGGAATCACTTTGAAAAGAAAAGAGCTCATACCGGTTATTTTGCTTATGTCTCTTGTTGTTTTTCCCAAAAGCGTATTTGCGCATACAAAATTAATTTCATCTTCACCGGCTGCAAATGAAGTCGTCCGAAACGAAGTGTCCGAAATTTCGATGGTCTTTAGCACAGAGGTGGAACCGCTCAGTTCCTTTGAGGTCAAAGACCAGAACGGGAATTCATACGCTGTGTCGGACATTCAAATCGAGAAGGAACAAATGAAAGGGACGCTCAAAAAACCGCTGCCTTCGGGTTCCTACACCGTGAACTGGAAAATCGTCGGACGCGACGGGCATCCCATTAGCGGTTCCTATTCGTTCAACGTAGAAGTGCAAGCTGTTGCAGAAACACCGCAACCTGCCCAATCTGTCGCATCATCGCCAGCAGAACCGAGCGGAACTTCTTCGTCGAGTCCATCCGGTGAAGAGCAAGCTATAGAAAAACAATCACAGCAAGAAAATGCGACTTCAACCAATACCTGGGTGATTGCAGGGGTTATCGTTGCCGGATTGATCCTTGTTTCAATTTTAATCTCTAAGAGGAAGAAATCGTAATGTGGTACTGGTTGGCCGAACCGCCTCTGTACTTGTGCTTTGCAATCATCACCGGATGGTTGCTTCTTGTTCGATTCGTTCCATCCATCGCGATTCCTCGAAAAGTCTTGTTGCTGTCTGCATTCGGCATTGGCCTTCTGAGCTTTTTCCCTGTTTTACGCATTGTCATGTTTTTTGCGGAAGACATCGGATTCGGATTGACATTACAGAATGTGTTCATGCATTTTACGGAAGGCAAGGCATATTTATGGACCCTATTGTTCGTCGCTATATTGATCCTGGTTATTCGGTTTGGAGAACCGGAAAAAAACGACAAAGCCTGGATCTCCGGCGTCATCCTGGTCACGACGTTGATGGCTGCTCAAGGTTGGGGTAGTCATGTGGCGTCCCTGTATAAATGGATCGGGTTTGCATCGCACACGCTGCATTTTTATGCCGTTTCCGTATGGGCGGGAACGCTTATCGTAGCAGGATGGTTTATGCCTTCCTCAAGGTGGGCTTCTTTTTTAACTTGGTTTCATCCCATGGCCATGCTCGCGATGTCCGTGATTCTTGCATCCGGTTTTATGCTGACCGTCTCCGTCGCTCCCGAATATGTTCAATCCTGGTTGCTTCCGTACGGACAAGCGTTGCTCGTCAAGCATTTATTGATCGTCCCGCTGCTTTTCTTTGCTTTCTTCAATGGATGGTGGATGAAGAGGAAAATAGCAAAGGACCGCATTTTGGAGCCAAAGGGCTGGGCGAAAACGGAAGGTGCGCTGGTCCTTCTGATTTATTCAGTTACCGGATTTATGAATCAACAAGCCGCTCCTCATGATGTTTCGGAAACTTTAAGGGAAAACCCCGTTTCTCCAGTCTTTCGTTTTTTGCATCCGGGTAATTTTGAACCCGATCATATGTTGCAGTTTACGATCCAGCCGATGTCCTGGTTATTTCTGGCGTTTGCACTGCTTTCCTTGCTGTTGATGGTTCAAAGCTTTAGAAGGCATTCCCGGATTGCGGCTTTTCTAAGCGGTGTTTTGTTTGTCATTGCGGCGTTTGCAGCAGCCCTCATTTCGGTCTCTTAATCGTTATATTTCCGAATTACGGAAATGAATGAAGGGTGATGGAAAATGGAGAAACTAACCGCTGAGGAATGTGATGAGTCTTGCGTGGGAACGGAGGTTGATTTGTCGTCGATCAAAGAAAAATTGGTGGACAAGTTAACCGCTTCGGAGCTTGCGGAGCTTTATAAGGCGTTAAGCGATCCAACCCGTGTTCAACTGATCGGAGCTTTATTGCAACAGGAGTTATGCGTGCACGATTTGTCCGTTCTTTTGGAAATGGGGCAATCGGCCATCTCCCATCAGTTGCGCTACCTTCGAAATCTTAGAATCGTAAAAAGAAGAAAATCCGGAAAAACCGTGTATTATTCGTTGGACGATTCGCATATCGAGGAAATATTCGTTCAGACGCTGCAACATCTGAAACATAAATAAAAGAAGAGGGAGCCGTTTCAAGCGGCTCCTTTCCCGTCTTTTCGATTTCGTTGGATCAATATTGTGAGACTGACCAGGGTTACGAATATTGTAGCTCCCATATCCGAAAGGATGGCCATCCACAACGTAAGCCAACCGGGGATCGTCAAAAGCAGTGCCAACAGCTTGAGCCCCAGTGATACTGCAATGTTGAAACGGATAATGCGATTCACTCTGCGGCCGACAGTGATGGCTTCCGGCAGTTTGCCCAAATGATCCTGCATCAGCACGATATCCGCTGTTTCAATGGCGCTATCCGTTCCCTTGCCCATGGCGATTCCGAGTTGTGCAGCCGCGAGGGCGGGAGCATCGTTGATTCCGTCGCCAATCATGCCCACAACGCCTTGATCCGCCAGTTCTTTCACCTTGGCCACTTTATCTTCCGGCAGCAAATCGCTGTAAAATTCCGAGACGCCCACAGCATTTGCGACTTTCTTGGCCGTTTTATGGTGGTCGCCGGTCAGCATGACGGTACGTTTAATCCCGATGCGATGAAGCCGGGTGATGACGCTGCGGCTTTCTTCACGAATTTCATCCGCGATTCCGAACATTCCGAGCACTTGATGTTCATCGGCGACAAGAACGAGGGTAAGGCCTTGCTCTTTCAACTGTTGAATGGAGGATTGAACCGTTTCGGGAATGGTCAGGTGCTCCATGCTTTTTTCATTGCCTAACCAATATTTTGCCCCTTCATAGGTGGCGACGATGCCGCGCCCGGATACCGTTTCGATTTGATCCGCGTTTTTGGCTTCGATTCCCCTCCGTTCCATCTCCTTCATAATTGCCTTGGCGAGCGGATGGGAAGAAGACTTCTCGATAGCCGCGGCGACTTCAAAAAACCTGGATTCATCGTACACGATCGTTTGTTCGACATACGGCTCGCCTTTTGTGAGTGTCCCCGTTTTGTCAAAAGCGAGCGTATCGAGTTTTCCCAATTGTTCCAAAAACACGCCGCCTTTGATCAAGATTCCGTTTCGCGCGTTTCGGGCAATGCCCGATATGATTGCGATCGGGGAGGAGAGGATCAAAGCGCATGGACAGCCGACAATCAGAACGGCAAGTCCTTGGTACAGCCATGAGCTCCAATCACCGCCAAACAGCAGGGGAGGAACCACCATGACCAGAGCAGCGACGATCATAATAAGCGGTGTATAATACTTGGCGAATTTATTGATAAAAAGCTCCGTCGGCGTCTTGGTCTCTTGCGCTTCCTCGACCAAATGAAGAATTTTGGCGAGGGAAGAGTCTTCGTACGCTTTTTCAATGCGAATGTGCAAAACGCCTTCATTATTGATGCTGCCGCCGAATACAGGATCGCCTTCGGATTTCTCGACGGGAAGGGACTCACCGGTAATGGCCGCCTCGTTTACGGAGCTTTTGCCACTGATGACTTGACCGTCGGAAGGAATCTTTTCCCCCGGTCTCACGATTACAATATCGTTAACCGCCAATTTTGCGATGGGAACAGTGATTTCATTGCCGTTTTCCAGTTTGGTGGCTTCTTTCGGCGCTACCTTCAGCAGGGATTCCATGGAACGGCGCGCCTTTTCCATGCCTAATCCTTCGAGCCATTCATTCAGACCGAACAAAATCGCGACAAGAGTTGCTTCCTTCCACTCGCCGATGGAAATGGCGCCAATCAAGGCAATGGTCATCAACGTATCAATGTTGAATTTCAATCGCAACAAGTTTTTCAAACCACGGATAAAGGTGGTGTAACCGCTGATTGCTGTTGCGGTCAGGTATACTAATACCAAGGTAGACGCAGCGACTTGACCGTCCAATATAAGAGCCAGCGCATACAATAACGCCGATGTGCCAAGCATCAGGTACATTTTTTTATTTCCATGACTGTGGTCATGTGCATCGTGATGATGCTCTGCGTGCTCATCATGATGATCGTTTTCATCCACGAGATATGCACCGTCGGACTTTAAAATTTCTTTCACTTTGAACAGGGGAACCCTTTCATCCACCAGAAGCTTGCCCGAGTTAAAACTTAGCTTGGCTGTTTCTCCGTATTCCAACTGCTGAATCTGTTGCTCCAACATTTGAGCGCAATTTCCGCAAGAAAGCCCCTTTACTCGATATTCCTTCATTTGTCATTCCCCGTTTCGGAAATAATACATGAATGTTTGTTCATATAATAATCCTGTCAGCTCGGTTTTGTCAAATAACATTTATTGAATGAGCATTTATTCATATGTTGGGCGCTGAATGATTATGATGAGGAATTTAGCGCAATTGTTGCGTGAGACGGTACTGATGGAATGATTTTCTGATTTCCGAATACTGTTCGAAAAACGAACGACGGTCGAAATGCAAAATGCTGTAAATAAAAAGCGGTTTACAAAAATGAATGACTATCATATATTTATTTTGAGCAATGTATTGCATATACGCAACATTTTGTCCTTTGACCACATTATATTTTTTTGCGAAAAAACTTGTGCAAGGTAAACTTTATTTACTTAATTCAAAGTCGGAAGGTGAAGGTCATGTCACTTGGTCCAAAACGTCTTGTTTCCCGGAGGGAAGTATTGAAGTGGGGAGCGGCCGGAGCTCTAGGAATATTGGGAAGCAGCCTGCTGAACCCCGAAACCTGGTTTGGGAAAACCGCCAGCGCCATGGAGAAACATGAGGTTCAATCGGCGTTGCAGCACCAAAAGCACCAGACGATGGCCCACGGGTATAATCCGGGCACGGAGAAAACTCAAGGACTGGAAGCGGCCATGAAGGCCCTGACACAATTCGATTATGGAAAAGTAAGTACCCGGGCAGACGGGAAAACGGTCCGGGAGTACGAACTTGTCGCGATGGATACCGAAGTGGAAATTGCCAAAGGGATCAAGTTTGTGGGATGGGCTTATAACGGAACGATCCCTGGTCCTACAATCCGCTGTACGGAAGGGGACATCGTCCGGGTGAAATTCTGGAACGGGTCCGTTCATCCGCACTCCATCCATTTCCATGGAATTCACCCGACCAACATGGACGGGATTGAACCGGTTCCGTCTGGAACAGAATTTGTTTATGAATTTGAAGCGAAACCGGCGGGGATGCACGTTTATCATTGCCACATTCCGCCGCTTGCCAAACACATTCATAAGGGACTGTACGGCAACTTCATCATCGATCCGAAAACACCCAGAAAACCGGCACGCGAGTTGAATATGGTCATGAATGGTTATGATTTGGACTTGGACGGCGAAAACGAAGTATATACCGTCAATGGTTACGCTTTTGCCTATCAGGCATGGCCGATTGAAGTCAAAGTCGGCGAACTCGTCAGGATCTATTTAAGCAATTTTACCGAATTCGACCTGATAAACTCCTTCCATCTTCACGCGAATGTGTTCAAATATTATGAAGTTGGAGCAGATCCTGAAGCAAGACCCGTCATAACGGATACCATTATGCAATGTCAGGGCCAACGGGGCATTTTGGAAATAGTGTTCCCGGAACCGGGCAAGTACATGTTCCACGCACATCAAAGCGAATTTGCGGAGCTCGGATGGATGGGCTTTTTTGAAGCAAAACGATAAGAAAGGGGGAGTGAAATGCGTACGGAAGTCATGCCTTCGAAAAGGAAACCGTTGAAAGCCGGTTGGTTATGGGGCATCGTCCCCCTAATGCTACTCGCGGCTATTATTTTTTTAATTTCTAACCTTGGAACCGGGATCAAAGATGAACCGGTTGCTCCCATTGAAAAGCTCGATGTTCAAAAAATCATACTGACCGACGAAGGTTTTACAGTCAAAGTCCTTAATTCGGGACCCGAGGAAGTCACCATTGCCCAAGTTCTTGTCAATGACTCATTCTGGGATGCCTTCTTCCATCCGAGTTCGACCATAGGGAGGTTGGGTCAAACGGAAATTACGATCCCCTATGGTTGGGTTGAAGGCGATCCCTATGAAATCAAGTTGATTACAACGAATGGATTGATCTTTTCAGGTGAAGTCGCCGTGGCAGTCAAGACCCCGGAACCGGACGCGGCCCGATTTGCTCAATATGCGCTGATCGGCTTTTATGTCGGTGTCGTCCCTGTAGGACTAGGGCTTCTTTGGTTCCCCTTTATGCGACGTTTTTCAGATCGGGGTATTCAAGCGATTTTGGCTTTTACAGTCGGGCTGTTGTTCTTCCTGGTGGTCGATACTTTCGAAGAAGGACTTGAATTGGGCGCGGTAGCGCCGGGCGTATTTCAAGGCACCGGTTTGGTATGGTTTGGGGCGCTTTTAAGTTTCTTGTTCCTGCTGGCCGTCGACCAGGCCAATGAACGGAAAGGCGGCGGAACGGGAAAACAAGTCGCATATAAAATTGCCGGAGGGATTGGACTTCACAACTTGGGAGAAGGACTGGCGATCGGAGCCGCCTTTGCTGCAGGTGAAGCGGCGTTGGGGACCTTCTTGATCATCGGGTTCACGCTTCATAATATCACGGAAGGGATCGGAATTGCAGCGCCTTTGCTCAAAGATCGTCCTACCTGGAAGACCTTTTTGAGTCTGGCCGTACTCGGAGGAGCTCCTGCCATTATCGGAACATGGACGGGTGGATTCGTATTTAACGATACGCTTGCGGCCTTATTCTTCGGCATCGGAGCCGGGGCGATCGCTCAAGTCATCTTTGTCATTTGTAAAATGATCGTAAGGGAAGCGATCAAGTCACGTGCGCCGTCAGTGTCCTGGCTGAATTTCGCAAGCCTGAGCTTAGGAATTGTACTGATGTATGTAACCGCGCTGCTGGTGAATTAATGTCACTTTATGGATGGAGGTGTTCCCAATGCCTTTAAATATAGGCTGACCGGAATCTTGCTGCTTGTGTTGATTGCATTGTTGCTCTTTGGTCCGTCCAAGTTGCCGCAATTGGGAAAGGCAATAGGAACGACAATCCGTGAGTTTAGAAAGGGCGCAAAAGAGTTAGTGGAACCAGATGAATTGCCTGCAAAGAAAGAATCTGCCGAATGAAACAATAACTGTCGAATATAATACCACCTCTCGGCGCTATTTTGAATGTGAAGCCACAAAACGAAGATTTCCGATTGTCGGTGATCTTCGTTTTTTTATCTCGTTTGAATAATTGATGAAATAATGTAACGATGATTGACGCTCAATTATGACGCATATTAAACTATTATATGTAGTATATTTGCGAAAAACAACAAATCGATTTCACATGAAAAGGTGACTTTTATTGACCAGACTAGACATGATTGCAATTAGGCGGTTCATCATTCCGATAATGATATTTTTCTTTCTGATGGAACCCGTGTCGGCGAGCGAGGAAAAACCCAGGGTTCGAGGAGAATCCGCTGTACTGATTGACGCAAAGACGGGAACTATTCTATATGAGAAAAATGCGGAAACACGGTTGTACCCGGCAAGCATCACCAAAATCGTCACAGGGATAGTGGCGATTGAATCATCCAATATTAAAGATACTGTGAAAGTTTCGAAAGAAGCTCGAAATGAAGAGGGAACAAGAGTGTTTTTGGCGGAAGGGGAAGAGGTGACGCTAGAGAATTTGCTCTACGGGCTTCTTGTCAATTCCGGCAATGATGCTGCCACTGCAATCGCGGAGCACATCGATGGTTCGAAAGAACAATTTGCAATTCGGATGAACGAGTTTGTTAGAGACAAGGTCGGTGTAACGCAAACCCATTTTACAAATCCACATGGTCTGCCTGATCCTAACCATTATACGACGGCAAAGGACATGGCATTTATAGCCAGATATGCGATGAAAAACGATCTGTTCCGACAAATCGTCGCCACAAAAACGAAACCATGGTCGGGGAAGGAATGGAAATCGGAGCTCGTCAATCACAACAAGCTGCTTTGGAGTTATGATGGAGCCAACGGAATCAAGAATGGATATACAAAAGCGGCTGGTTTTACATTGGTTTCATCCGCTCGAAGAGGAGATACCGAGTTAATAGGCGTCATTCTGAAAGCATCGTCCAATAATGAGCTTTATGCCGATATGACCTCGTTATTGGATTATGGGTTTGATAATTTTGAAACCCGCCTCGTTATGGCCAAGGGTGAACAGAAAACGTTTAAGATTAACGATGAAGAGAGAGCTTTTTATTCACAGGAGCCGATATGGATTACCCTTCAAAAGGGAATTGATCCCGTTTTAACCGTTGACGATGAAGGAAGATTATATGTTCAAAACTCGCCGCTCATCTCTTCCAGTGAAGCAATCGCCACATTATATCCGGTTAAGCCGGATCAAGTTCCAGATTTGTCGGAACCTCCGACGCAAATCGTGGAGACGCCGGCGCCTGACAGGAAATCTCCCTGGAAAATAGCCATAACAGGGGTATGGTTTTTGCAACTTGCATTTATGTTTATGCTGTTTATGGCCATGCGAAAGAAAAAGAAGTCCCTAAATCGTAAGTTATAGACAATACTTTTTGCACCAAGTATTCAGCGAAAATTTAGGGGGAGGAACTTTATGGAGGAGGCTTGCTAAATTGCTGGGATTGGAATATTTCTCGTTCACAGAATTATGGAGTCCAGTGTTTTTGGTTCTGATGATGGCTGTCGGCGTTTTATATACATTTGTAGTTGGTCCGTGGAGATCGCGATTCAAGGGAAACTCGCCGGTTTCGATGAAGAGACAGATCTCATTTCTTCTCGCGGTTTTTTTGTTATATCTGACAATGGGTGGTCCACTCAGTGTCCTTGGCCACCTTATGTTTACATTCCATATGGTAAATATGGCAATATCCTATTTTGTTGTTCCGACGATGTTAATTTACGGTATTCCCGATTGGCTGTGGAGATGGGCGTTTAGCAGGACGTTCTGGCGCCCTTTCCGCGTGTTGATGAACCCGCTGATCAGTCTGTTTCTTTTTAATGTACTTTTCTCGTTTTATCACATGCCAAGTATTCATGACTGGTTTATGACCAATTACAAAGTTAATGCCGTCTTTTATTTCGTGCTTCTCGTTTCCGCTATGATGAATTGGTGGCACATTCAATGTCCTGTGCCGGAATGGGCCCTTTTAACACCGCTGCGTCGGCTGGGATATATTTTTGCGAACGGTTTGCTGCTGACGCCGGCGTGCGTGTTAATCATTTTTGCAAATGCACCGCTATTCGCGGTTTACAACAATCCCATCATATGGGCACAGGCTATGCAATATTGCGTTTCCGGAGATCCCTCAGCTATATTGGCGAGATTTAATGGAGGACCGGCGTTTTTCAACTTATTGAGTGCCCAGGAGGATCAGCAACTTGGCGCGATTGCGATGAAGCTGCTGCAGGAGTTGATTAACATTGGTGCATTGTTTATTGTTTTCATGCGCTGGTACCGGCACGAGCGCGCCCGGGAAGATGACCCCAGTTTTTCCGAAACTACGAGTGCTGTCTGATTTCGAAAAAAATGCCCTCGGCATATAGGATAGCCAAGGGCATTTAGCATTTACATTGCGTTTCTGTGTGCCTTTTGAAATTTATGGTCCTCCTGTTATCCGCAGGTTCTTTATGGGTTATGTCTGCGGGACATTCGTGATAATATGTAAGAAGGTGGAGATAGGAGGTATAAGCTGTGAAAGTAAAGACCATCCACATGAATGAGGAAGGCCTTCATCGTTTTTTCGGCTCATTGGAAGCGAAAATTATGGAAGTGCTCTGGGAAAAAGGGAAACTGACGATCAAGCAAGTTCATGAAATATTGAATAGAGAAAACCCGATATCCTTAAATGCTGTCATGACCGTTATGATTCGGTTGGCAGACAAAGGACACTTGATTAAAGAATCGAGGGGCAACGGCAGAACGAGGTTAACCTTGTTTTTTCCAATCCAGAATAAGGAACAATTTATATTGGAGCAAACGAAAGCCGTAACCGATGGTTTAATTAAAGACTTTGGCCCCCTCGTTGTCAACCATCTGATTGATAATTTGGATAAAGCGGATCCTGAATTAATTGAACGTCTTGAACAAAAATTGAATGAATTGAAGAGAAGATCATGAGCCGTACAGCATGGAGAGTCCCTAAGCAACCAAAAGTTGCTTTATTATGGATTTTCATTCTCGGGTTTTCGGTCATTATTCAGTTAGGCTATAACGTTATTCATCAAATTCAAGACGTTCCTCCAGAGCCCAATTTGTTTCGATTGATCTTGGCAGTTATTGTCGATTCTTTTTCCAATCATCTTCTGTGGGAGCTTTTGCTTAATGGCTTTGTTCTATTTTCATTGTTGGTGCTTTGTAAGCAACTTATACAACTGGTGAAGTCGTCCAAGAGGTGGAAGGGCTATGTTGACTCAATCGTCAACCCTGCTATGACCGAGTATTTTAGCGAAAAGTACAAGAAGGAAAACCTTCGGATTGAGGTCATTTCGGACTCGGCATGTATTGCAATGACCGCAGGGTTCTTCCGGCCTAAAATTCTCCTTTCCACCGGAATCGTTGAACGGTTTAACGAAAAGGAATTGGAAGCTGTTATATTCCATGAAATGTACCATTGTAAGAAACTCCATCCTTTACAGATTTTAATATTAACGATTACAGTCGAGTGTCTTGCTTTTCTTCCAGTTATCAAAGGTTTAGTCCATCATTATAAAGTATGGATGGAACTGCTGGCAGATCGATATGCAATATTTCGTATGGGAAGTGAGATTCAGCTTGCCCATGTACTGCTAGCGCTGTTAAAAAATGATTCTTCTACTCCAAAAGCTTACGCAATTCAGTTCGCAGACGAATCAGTCAATTATCGGCTAATGCAGCTCATTGATCCACAAACCAAAATCAATATTCCGTTCTTTGAAAGGAAAACACTGTTACCCTCCATAGTGGTCATGTTTATCATGACGACTATCTTCATCTATGGTTGTGTGTAGCAGGCGAAGACGTGTCCTTCGGAAGGGCCGTCTTCGTTTTTTAAACATAAATTGACGTAGGATTGCATCATCATTCAAACTATAATCTTTAGTTTTACAGAAGAATTGGAGGTTTTGTTGTGCTTCAAGCTTCTGTATTTTTCGGCTTTGTTATTATGGCGGTCATCGTGTTGTCGATTGGAATCTTCAAATTGGTTAAATCACCGATTTTAAACGATCATACGTCATTTTTATTTAACCGATTGTTTGGATTTTTTCTGTTCATCACAATGTATGGGTTAAAAAACAGTAACAAGAATTCGAGGCCCGATATCCGGGTGTTCATTATACAACAAATGATGTTATGAAATGAGGTAGTTTCATGTTATCCGACACTTCTGCGCAATTTACGGGTAATAGTGAAGCTCCGGCCATTTTTTATCTATTACTGGGGATTGTTTTAATGTGTATTATCGTGATCTTGGGAAAAATTCTTGTGCGAAAGAAGAAGTGAGACTTTTCAATCACATTTATCCTTTAGTATCTATAAACCGCAATAAAAAGGCTATTTTGGTAATAAAAACAACTTTTTTTCTGAATGAAAGATAAGGGTCGTTCTTTTTGATATTATTCCTATTAGTTTGTTAAGAAGGTGCGATATGGTAAAACGCTTTGTTCTGCTGTTCGTAATTTTGATTGGAGCGATTCCTGCGTCTGTGGCTAATGCCCACTCACCAATTGATAAACGAAGCCCGAATGTAAACGAAGTCCTGGATACCGTTCCAGATAAAGTAGAGCTGTATTTTAAAGACCCTGTCCAGATTCATCGGAGTTCGATTGTTGTTCGGAATGAGAAACAAATCGAAGTACAGGTAGGAAAGCCGTACCTTGACCCCAAAAATAACCGACACATTCTTGTGGACCTGCAAAAAGCGCTTCCATCTGGAACTTACTCCGTTGATATCGATGTTGTGTCGATGGACGGACATGCCATAAGAGAAAAATATTTGTTTGAAATCAAACTTGCGTTTTCCACGCCGGAAGAGAGGTTTCAACGATTAAGATTAGAACAAACTTTTCCAGAAGATGGGACCATTGTGAAGACCTCTCCTAAAACAATTGAGCTTTGGTACAACGAACCAGTGGAACTTGATTTCGCGCTGCTAAATGACAAACAGCAATTGCTTCAAACAGGATTGCCTGTTGCAGACCCAGCCAATCCCAATCACTTTGTACTCAAGTTAAACGATGAGCTGCCTGCCGGAACGTATACGATCTTGTCTTACCCACGAATTGGCGACAACGTGAAAGTGGACACTGTCTATTTTGCAGTCGAGAAAATGACAGCGGTAACCGGTATAAATAAATACTCCCGTGTGACCTTGTGGAGTCAAATAGGCTCTCTTCAAGTCGCCCATTGGATTGCATACCTTGGACTTTTGGCACTTCTTGGAGGTAATTGGTTCCAGAAAGCGATAGCGAAGAAGAGCGCCAATCTCTCGCGTTGGAAGCTGGTTTCGAACATCCTGTATGCCTTAAGCTTGGCCGCCATTCTGTTAGAACTGGTTCTTAACAAAGCAGAATACTCCGAGGTTGTCTTAAGCGACTTCCTTCGATTCAATTTTGTTTGGATGACCCTCCTTCAAGTGGGGTTCGTTGTTTCAAGTCTGATCGTAAAACGTTTACGGATATATTTTCTTCTTCTGTCGGTTCTGTGTTTGGCCCTAACAGGTCATTCCGTTGACCCTGGTTATGGAGGTGTTTGGGCGACAGTCCTTGATGCCATTCATCTTCTCGGATCATCCATTTGGATCGGGGGGCTGATTGGCTTGATCTCCATGATGCCGAAAGAGAAACCAATCATTTGGCTAAAGGAAACGGGAAAATCATTTGCAAAATGGGCTTTGTTTAGCTTTATCGGCATCGGTGTTTCAGGGGTTTTTATGACCATTATTTATGTCCCGTCTTTTAGTTTTACCAGTTTAATCATGAGTTTTTGGGGACAAGCGTTAGCCTTCAAGATTTTGTTGTTTGTAGTTATTGTGATCATAGCCATATGGCAAAGACGATTGTTGAAACAAATGGCGAAGAAGCTTGCGGGGTCGTTCCAAAGGAATCTGAAAATCGAATTGTTCATTGCCGCAATTCTTTTGTTTGCGGCGGGGGTACTCGTTGATTTAGCCCCGAGAGAAGCCGTTCAAGGCATTTTTCCGAAAAGTCAAACCAAGAATGGAGTTACGGCGAAGATTGAAATCGCGCCATTAGTAGCTGGAGGTAATGTTCTTACGATCCGTTTGGACGACAACAAGGATGTATCAAAAGTAACAGCTCGGATTTACACATCACTTGGAGGGGCCGAGGCTAATAACACATTTAATATGGGAAATGGCGTTTACAAATTAACGGGGAATTTGTTCCACACCGCTGGAGAATATAAGTTAGAGATTAAGGTCATAAAGAAAAATGGGGAACAAATCGTTTTCTCTCCTTTTACCATCAAAGTTCCTGGCATCATGCCCAATGATATTGAATTTGAGAAAGAAGGTTGAACTGCAAACGGATCCCGTCTCACCTTGGAATTTATGTCCAAATGCTATGTCTAGATCAGTAGTTTAGTGCGTGGAGGGAATGAATAGATGAAAATAGCAAGTTGGTTTACCTTAAGTACCCATAAGAAAATCATTTTGGTTATAAGCATCGCAGCGATAGTGCTCATTGGCATTGTTTCGGCAACCTTTCTGACTAAAAAGGTTGTGATGACAAAGCCCGTGTACTGGCATGTAATGGGCGAAAAGGCACATATGAGTTTTCGAATAAATCCCGACAGTAAAACAAGGCAGACGTTCCGGTTGGATGTGTGGCTGCCGACAGGTATCGGTGCTCCCGAGAATGTGAGCGTACAAATGGTTGAAAAAGGTGGAAACGAGTTACGCCTCACGATACCATTAGAATTTGTGACAGGAGGACCAGACCCTTATGGTTTTGAAGGATTCGATAAATATTCTTACGAAGCCAAGGGGAATATTTTAACCGAAAAGGGCGAATGGGACATTTCAATCGAATTTACTGACTCTAAGGGCCAGGTTCATTCCTATGAAAAATCAGTAACAGTTTCATAATCAGGAAATCTCAGCATTTCGTACGATGTTTGAGGACTCAGGTACGGGCGCCAATTAAACTGCGAAAGTTGAGTTAATTAAAAGACAAACGACAAATATATATATTTATAATAGTTTATTATTCTAGTCAGTTTTTAATAAAACCGGCTCTTCAAACTTCTTACAAAGTTCCTACACGGTTTCTTCATAACTACCTCATAAACTTATTAGTATGACAGATAATCAAATTCCGGGGCCGGGGAACTTCCGCTGTCTCCGACAATTTCAACCACCATTCGGTTTGGCAGGCAAATGATCATTTCACCGACCTTGTCGATGAACCCGTACGACATGCAGATTTTCTCCGGGCAATCGGACTCGACAACTTCGATGCCGTAGTTGGAGATTCGCAGCAAATCATAGCCGCGGTCCGTAACTATCTCTATTTCATGCGGTTCAGCGGTGAGTTCCACTTTTTTATACAGTTCGCCGTTCAGTTCGATCCGTGCAAAGGTTTTACCCTCATACTTTGCGGCATGCATCATTTTTAGCGAATACGCGAGGTAAAGTGAAACCGATGTTACGACCAGGACCAGGATCAGCCATTTATCGCCACGTTTCATCGTTACCCCCCCTCTTATGATCCAGCGTATTCGTTGATTTTATCTGAAACTTGTGTTGAAAATGTGTAGTTTAATAACCAACCTCCAGATGAAAAAAGCGGGTGGGCGAGAAATGATACAGGAAAAGAAAGGGAAAACGTTAATCAAGGCTGTAAGCTCCGTTCTATTGGCCGTCATCGCTTCCTCCCATCATTGGTTGCATACACTGCTAATTGCATTAGGTCTAACTTCTTTGGGAGCGGGTTTGCTTTCTCTACCTCCATTTGCAAGAATCATGATCATGATTATTTCGATAGCCGTGTCCTTATGGTTTCTGAACGTATGTAAAAGAAAATGGCGCACGGATCGGCCGGCGGCCTGGGTGTATTTGATATCCTCCATCGTATCCATAATTCTGGTGATGACATCCGTGCCGCAAACGATCGCCGACTTCAACCCGGAGACTGTACAGCAAGAGCAGCAGAACCATTCAGAACATCACGAGGTAAACGAATGAACCGTCTATTACAAAATGGACCAACGCATGATAGGGGACATGGACCTTCGTTCTGACGCATCCCAGAGCGAAAAACATCTTTTCTACAAACTTTCATCAAAGAATCCACACATTTTCCGCTTAGGATAATGGCATAAGGAAAAGGAACCAAGGGGGTGCAGACGGATGGACTGGACGTGGTTGGCATTGCTGCTTTGTCCGCTGATGATGATTCCGATGTTATTTATGATGATGAAAGGAAACCATTCCGGGAATGGCGAACAACCGGACAAAATCCATCAGGAACTGGTTGAACTGAGGAAACAAAATGAACGAATGCAGCAGGAAATCAGGCAACTGAAAGAACAAAAACTGAATGGAGGTGAAGCGACATGAACTGCTGCGGCAATCATCAGGACCAACACCATCATCATGCTGTTCATGATGGAAAACCGGCCAAAAAGAACAAAATGCATTTCTGGATGATGATCCTGTGTTGTGTGTTACCGATTGTTTTGGCCGGAGTTCTTCTGTTGTCCGGCAATGCATCGGGAGGTTTGGAGAAAGGTCTCCTTATCTTGCTCATTTTGATTTGCCCGTTATCTCATCTGTTGATCATGCCGTTGATGATGCATAAAAATAAAAAACATTCATGAAGCATGAATCGGAACCTTCACGTGAAGGTTCTTTTATTTGGGAATGATTCGTCGGGCGAGCACCAGTTCAGATTCAGGCACAAAAATTGCCCCCCGCTTACAGAAAAGCAGGAGGGCATTTTTTTGTGAAAGGCATATTTTTGTGAAACGCCCTTAAGTCGGGGTGTTTATCAAGTTTTTGCAACGATTTGTCGCATGACTCCGTTTTTACCGTGGCAGGAATTGTACATGTCTTTCAGTTGCTGATCGGAAAAATCCGGATGCACTTGCTTCATATGCGGAAGCATGTCTTCAAACGTCCAGTCCTTTTCCAGGGCAAATGCCGTTGAGCCCACCGTAAATGCAAAGACAAGTCCAGCCAATATCAGCCATGTTTTTTTCTTCATTTCGTTTCATCTCCTTTCTACTTGGTATCCCAAGCATAATCCCGAATTGTCAAGAAACGATGGAGAAACCAAAAAAATTTATTGAGGTTCGATAGTGTCCCGTCAAGTGGTGGAAATTCCGCTATAGAGACGTACACCTAAT
>ERZ795043.843-NODE-843-length-19511-cov-6710.058285_pt1 | contig 19511 bp, 16 predicted proteins | sample MGYA00375127_ERZ795043 | MGnify/ENA primary metagenome ERZ795043 (study PRJEB30172, sample SAMN05518447) | compost metagenome | isolation source: Feedstock adapted compost from Newby Island compost facility, Milpitas, CA | place: USA:Newby Island compost... | reverse complement strand
GAGCCGGGACCAGTTAAACCACTCCTGCACCTTTCTTCGAGCCGACAAAGATAGCAAACTTGCAGTAAAATTCTTTTTGAGAAAAAATGATATAAACAGGCATGAGGTCAATTTTTTTCTATTTTTACGCGATTTTCTATGAATTTCATTTACCCATAAACCTCGTTTATCATGTTTTTAAAAAATCGCCCCTTTAGCTTCGCATGGATATGTCTGCTATGTTCACCGATCTGGTTACGCGCACAAACACTTAGTGATGCCGCCATTTATCGGAAGGCCGACTCGCTGATCCGGCTGATGACGCTGGAAGAAAAGGTAAATATGATTCATGCCAGCTCGTCGTTTACCAGTGGAGGTGTTCAGCGCCTGGGTATTCCCGAACTGGTGATGTCAGACGGGCCGCATGGCGTGCGCATGGAGCATGGCCGGGGATGGACGGAGTTGAACGTCGATGATTCGGTAACTTATCTACCCGTAGGAGTTTGTCTGGCGGCTACCTGGAATCCGCAATTGGGTTATGCTTATGGCACGGTGCTGGGCAGTGAGGCCAATGCACGCGGAAAGGATGTCATCCTGGGGCCGGGCATTTGTGTGATTCGTACGCCGCTTAACGGCCGCAATTTCGAGTACATGAGTGAAGATCCTTATCTGATCTCCCAGATGGTCGTGGGCTATATCCGCGGTGTTCAGTCACAGGGTATCGCCGCCTGCGTAAAACATTACCTCGCCAATAACCAGGAAACTAATCGGTTTACCATCAATGTAGATATGCCCGAACGGGCTTTACATGAAATTTACCTGCCCGGATTTAAGGCGGCTGTACAGCAGGGACATGTGCTGACGCTCATGGGTGCATATAATCGGTTTCGCGGCCAGTATTGCACCGAAAATGCCTATCTGATCAATAACATCCTGAAATCGCAATTCGGCTTTCAGGGGTTGGTGATGAGCGACTGGGGCGCGGTGCATAACACCATGGAAGCCCTGATGAACGGTACCGACCTGGAAATGGGCACCGACCTGAGCATGCTGCCTCATCCCGACTATCATAAATTTTTCATGGGTGATACGGTGATCAGCCTGGTGAAAAGGGGTATCGTACCGGAATCGGTAGTGGATGAGAAAGTACGTCGTATCCTGTATGTGATGTTTAAAGTGCATAAGTTCGACAGCCTTCGTCCTGAGGGTGAACGCAATACGCCGGAACATCAGGCCGTAGCGCTTAAAGTAGCTGAGGAGGGCATCGTGTTATTGAAAAATGAAGATCATCTGTTGCCCTTCGATCAGAAAAAGGTGAAAACCATAGCCGTGATCGGGGCCAGTGCCGACTGGAAAAACGCCGGCGCGGGCGGCAGCTCACAGGTGCCGGCACTGTTTGAAATCACGCCGTTGCAGGGCATACGCGATCTGGTGGGCCCGCGCGTGCGCGTGGTTTATGCGCCGGGGTATCGGATTGCCCGAGACTTTCATGCCGATCCCGCGATGATCCAGCAGGCGGTGGAAGCTGCGCGTAAGGCCGATATGGTGATATATGTGGGCGGCTGGATTCATGGTTATTCCAATGCCTGGGACGATAATGCTTATGATGCCGAAGGGGTCGACAAGCCGAATATGAACCTGCCTTTCGATCAGGATACGCTTATCCAGGCCATATTACAGGCAAATCCGCATACGGCCATCGTGCTCATGGGCGGAGGACCGGTGGATATGACGCGCTGGATCGATCAGGCGAAAGCCATCCTGCAGGCCTGGTATCCCGGCATGGAGGGAGGTAAAGCCATTGCCGAAATCTTATTCGGCCGGGTTAATCCTTCCGGTAAACTGCCGATGACCTTCCCGAAAAAGCTGTCCGACAATCCCACCGCAAGGTTTGATTCCTATCCGGGTAAAAACGGATTTGAATACTACAGCGAAGGTTTGTTTGTCGGCTACCGGTACTACGATACCTATCAGGTGCAGCCCCAGTTCTGCTTCGGGCATGGCCTGTCGTATACCCGTTTTGCTTACGACCATCTGCAGATCGAAAAATCGGGCCCCGACAGCGTGACCGTGCGTTTTACCCTTCAGAATACCGGGAAGATGGCGGGTGCCGAGGTGGCGCAGGTTTATATACACGAAGAGCATCCCCGCATGGTGCGTCCGGAAAAAGAATTGAAGGGCTTTCAAAAAATATTCCTGCAGCCCGGCGAAACGCGCACGGTGACCATCGGATTGCCACGCTCGGCTTTCAGTTATTTTGATGATCATCAGATGAAATGGGTGATGGACCCTGCGCGTTTCGATATCCTCGTCGGCAGCTCTTCAGCAGATATCCGCCTGAAAGGACAGGTTGATTTTGAATAAACCGATGATCAGGCGATATTATCCGATTCGGAAAGGGTACGCATGAGCATCCGCTTGGCAATCGGCAGCAGGGTTTCCTGAAGGGGTACCCGCAGCTTGCTTTTTACCAGATATACAGCCGGGTTGGGCAGCATGCGATGCGTATGAATAATCTCTTTCTTCAAACTTTCATACGTCGTAAAATGCGGTTTCGACAGGGTGTTCACATATTCCATACGGATGCCTTTATATCGCGCGGCCTGATGCTCAAACAGGGTGATGTGATAGACATATACCTTCACCTCTGTGATACCCTGATAATGAAGCAACACGTAGCCTTCGTTTTTATATAACGGCAAAAGACCTATTGGCTCAATGTCGATTTGTTGTTCAATGAATTCATAAATCTCCACCCCACTGTCGATGGTCTGTTTCAATTCCTGAAGAGCAAAGCTGGTAATCAACTCCAGCTCCTGCATCAATTCATCGTCCTGCAGCATTTCTTCGTAAATGATTTCAAGCCGTTGCAGATCAATCTGACTGATTTTTTTGGGAAATTGTTCCTGTAAGAATTTTTTATTGTTGCGAAACGCCAGCAGATTGTTGTAATGAAAAATAACGTCGGATAGTTGTGGATATAATTTTTGCTGATGAAAATATTTGTTAATCTCCTGCAAATAAGCCAGCAGCCGGTATTTCTGCAACTCAAAATCTACATAGCCTTCAATAAACCAGGTGGGATTCAGGTTGATCATAGGCCATTCTCTTTTATGAAATAGAAAAATTACGGGAAATTTTACAATTCCCCAAACGAGCTCAAGCCTTCAGGTTCGTCTTCTCCAGCAATAATCCAGGGAAAGACGCCCCCCTCCGGTTATCCATAGAAAAATCAATGAAAGCGTCATGGCAAAGTCGGTTCGATATTCATGAAACATCGGAAGAAAGCCATGATGGATGAGTAATGGCCATTTGGTGTATACAAATGCAACGGCCATGATGATAAGCAACGGAATCGTGGATAGCCGGGTAAACAAACCCACGATCAACAACAATCCACATACGATTTCCGTAACTCCGGTAACGGGTGCCCAGAAGGCCGCATGGGGAATACCCAGGTGCATGAATCGGCCCACGCCGAGGGTGTCGGGATAGGCGAATTTTTGCCATCCTTCCAGAAAAAAGGTGCAGCCGGGAATCAGCCGAATCAGCCAGAGCGCGTTGTCCACAGAGGAATGATTAGACATGGTTGAACAAGATACGAAATCCAGGAAAAAATTTAAACCCCAAAGCGAATGGGATGATTCGTTTCATGAATATAAGTTCCGAAAAAGCGATCCCAGTAGGGCAGGATAGAGCTAAAATTGGAGTCCGTCTCTCGCGGAATATCGGAATGATGGATGCGGTGCATGCGTGGCGAAACGATGAATCGGCGTATGCGATGATCCCATGTCGTGGATATGCGCACATTAGCATGATGAAAGACGATGACAGGAAACAAGATAAGGCCATATCCTACGATGGCCGTAACCGAAATGCCCAACAGCGGAAACACCAGCATTCTTGCAATAAATGAAAAAAACAATTCTCCGGTGTGGAAGCGTACGGCCGATGTGCTGTTCAGTGCGGTGTCGGTATGATGAAACCGATGAAAACGCCATAAAAACTTCCAGCTATGGTTCAGCCTGTGCCAGCCATACATAAACAGGTCGATCAGGATAAACGATAACAGCAGTTCTGCGACAAAAGGCAGCTGTATCCAGCGCAATAAGCCTATAGGTATCTGATTCGTCCATATGATATAACGTTGAAAACCATATCCAGCCGCCACTACAAACACCATATTCAGTAAGCCGATACCGATATTCATCATGTTGTGATGCAGCTCATGGGAAAGCTTTCTTTCGGGGAAGAGATGCTCACCTGCATAGCCCAGCAGAAAGACGATGGCCACCGCATAAGGCTGAAGCCGATGGAGGATGTTGAAGATCATGTCCATAAAACCAGACATTTTTCAGGTAATATAAATTTACATGATTCCACGGAGCGCCGCCTCATATATACCTGATCTGGCTATCTTTGTCAGACAGAACAATTTATCATGAAACCATGCTTCTTGCTTTTGTTGAGCGCCCTTTTTGCCCTGCATGGCTTTGCACAACACAGTACCATTCAGGGGCACGAACGGCTATATGATGTAATACGTGCGTATCATTTTACAGCCACACAATCCATGCAGGCTACGGAAGATTTTTTGCAACGGGTGTATGTTCCTTATATGCATGCGCATGGCATTCGACCGATAGGCGTGTTCAGCATGATCAGGCCGGCCGATACGGGCGAGCAGCGACTGTATGTGCTGACGCCTTATCGTTCGCTCGAGCAGTGGGAAAGAATGGAACAGGCGCTGATGCGCGACACGGCCTGGTTGAACAAAGCGCCCGACTATAGCCGGGCTCCGGCATCCCGGCCACCCTATGCACGGATTGAAACCATTGTGTTGCGGGCTTTTCCGGATATGCCCGTCATCCATAAACCGCGATTACAGGCACCTCTGGCTCAACGTGTGTATGAATTACGCAGCTATGAAAGTCCGGATGAAGCGTATGGATTGAATAAAATACAGATGTTTAATGCAGGAGGAGAAATCCAGATCTTTGATCGGCTGGGTTTTGAGGCCGTTTTTTACGCTCAGGTCCTGAGCGGATGTCATATGCCCAACCTCATGTATATGACGGCATTTGATGATATGGATGCTCGGAATGCCCACTGGAAGGCTTTCAGCAGCGATTCTGTGTGGCGTCATCTCTCAGCCCTGCCCGAATATCAGCAAAATGTATCGCATGCCGATATTGTTTTTCTGCATCCCCTGCCATTCTCCGACTTATGATCAATTGAGGCTGCGAAAATCCACCGGCACCAGTTTGCTTACGCCTGCCTCCTGCATGGTAACGCCGTAAATCACATCTACGGCGGCCATGGTTTGCTTGTTGTGCGTGACGATGATGAATTGTGATTGTTGGGAGAATTCACGGATCATGTTGGTGAACTTCAAAATGTTGGCATCATCAAGCGGGGCATCCACTTCATCCATGATGCAAAACGGAGCCGGTTTAATCAGGTAAATCGCAAACAACAATGCAATGGCCACCAGGGTTTTTTCGCCCATGGAGAGCTGACTGATAGAGGCCGGTTTTTTGCCTTTAGGTTTGGCAATGATATCAATGGGTGATTCTGCGAGATTTTGGGGATCTAATAAAATCAGATCACATTGATCTTCATCAGAAGAAAGTGAGCGGAATACGCGCTGAAAATTTTCTTTAATTTTTTCGAATGTGTGTAAAAAACGTTCATTAGCGGTGGTTTCCACTTCTTCGATGGTTGCGAGTAATGAGTTTTTCGCCTGTAAAAGATCATTCTTCTGCGTTTCAATAAATTCATATCTTTTTTTCATCTCCTGATAAGCCTCAATAGCCGTGGGATTCACTTCTCCCATATTTTCCAGTCGCTTCTTCAGCTTATCGGCTTCGGCTTGCAGTTGTTCAATCGATTGATCTGTTTCGCGTGGTTCGTCCATGATTTCTTCGAGATTCACCTTGAATTCCAGCTGCAGACGTTCTTTCAACGAAGTCAGCTGCAATTTCACCTGATTCAGTTGTTCACGAATCTGCATCAGTAATGTTTCACATTGTTCACGATTCCGGTGCAATTGTTTCAGCTGGGCTTCTTTTTCGTTGAGTGTATTCCGGAAATCGTAATATACTTTTTCTTTTTGCTGTACGACGGCCATCTGAGCATCACGGTCGTGTATCAATCCCACAAGTATTTGTTCTATTTCTTGCAATTGTTGTTGGGCGTTGATGATAGCCTGTTGTGTTTCTTTTTGCTCCAGGGTATTTTGTTCGATTCCCTGTTGCAGTTCCGTTAATTTTCTTTGATGAAATTGTATTTCCTGTTCAATAGACTGCAGTTTACTTTGCTGGCGGGTGAACTGGATTCGATGTTCATTATATTGTTGTTGAGAAGCTTGATACGTTTTTTCGGCCTCAAGAGTGAGTTGTTGGGCTTCCTCAAGTTGTTGTTGCAATGCGTTTTGTTCTTCATTTAAGCTCTTCAGCGCCTGTTGCAATTGCTGCATTTGCAATTGTTGTTCGTGCAGTTGTTGTTGCAATCCCTGGATACGTCCGGTGCTTTGTTGATGTTGCTGCTCGATTTGTTCAGACTGATTTTGCAGCGCAAAAAGTTGTTTTTCCTGCTGGGTGAGCTGTTCCTGCAGCTGAGCGATTTCTCGTTCATGCAGTTGAGCGGTTATCCGGGTAATTTCCTGTTGATGGGAATGAATGCGTTGTTGCAGTTCTTGAATTTCGCTCTCTATCTGTTGAATAGTATGCTGAAGTTTTTCGAGCTGATGTACACGACCTATTTTATATCCGCTGAATGTTTGTACCGATCCCCCACTTACAAAGTAATTTCCATAAATGATTTTACCTTCTTTGTCCAGTACAACCATGTCAGTTTTCATCCGATTACCGTTTACAGTTTGCATGGGTTCCATGGATAGATACACATGGCCGAGCAGATGCTTGATTAACGGTAGATAAGCCGGTGCAGTTTCCACCACCTGCATGGCAGGAATCCACGTAGTATGCGGTGCGTTTGTATGATCATGAGATATGGCAGGAAGCTGATTGAGAATAAAAAAACTGGCTCGTCCCTTTTTATGTTGATCGAGCAGTTCAATAGCGGCATGTGCTTCCGCAATATCGTTGACGACATAATAATTCAAATAAGGTTCTAACAAATTTTCAATTGCTGTTTTGTAAGCATCCTGTACATTCAATACATCGGAAAGCAGCAATGGGTTTGACGACCAGCCCGATTGTTTTTTCAGAAAACGAATACTTTCGGGATATCCCTCCAGGTTATCGACCAGCGATTTCAGCAGTTGATATTCATTTTTGCGGGCGTCGTGCAGGCGATTTTTTTCACGCATCTGATCCCTGAGCTCATCCAGCGTTTGTTGCAGTGCCAGAATTTGTGCTTTTCCCGTCTGGTGAGCTTCTTTGAGTTGTTGCAGTTGTTGCTGAAGATGCGTTACGGATTGCGAAAGATTTTCTTTGCGTTCCTGCAGTTGCTGCAGGTGTGTAGTACGCTGTTGTGATTCCTGTTCATACTGGCGAATCAGTCGTTCGGTATTTTGCCGGGACGTGTCAGCCACGGCCATTTTCTTTTCTAGCTCAAATTGTCGACGTCGCAATTCCTGCTGGGTTTGTTGTAAGGAGCCGAGTTTAGCTTTGTGGCTTTCCCAGCTTTGAAGGGCTGATTGATAAATTTCGGATAGCGATTGCCTGGCAGTTTCCATCTGTTGCAGTTGCACGCGTTCGGTATCCAGCCGCGATGCAAGTTCGGCAAGGGATTCCTGAAGCTGCTGACGCTGGGTATCGGCCTGTGAAAGAAAGCGTGTTTGCTGTTGAGCTTTTTCCTGCAGATGATTGAGGCGCTGACGTGTTAACTGTTGTTCACTTTCCTGTGTACGAATCTGATTTTGCAGATCATTCACGGTTTTCTGTGCCGCCTGTAAATCTTTTTCCAGGTGGATAAGTTGATTTTTGTCGTGTTCCAGGCTTGCTTCCTGTGTAGCAATAGCAGCATCCAGCTCAACTTTTCGATTGGTTTCAGTTTCAAGTTGCTGCTCCAGTTCCTGATAATTCAGATGAAATCCTTCAAGTACGGCTTTCGCCAGTTCGATGCTGATGCGTTTATATTCTTTTTTTACTTCCTGATAACGCTCAGCCTTTCGGGCCTGACTTTCCAGCGTTTTCAGGTTATGTTGAATTTCATATAACAGATCTTCGATACGATTGAGGTCGTTTTCTGTAGCTTCTAACTTTTGCTTGGCTTCTTTTTTTCGGGTTTTATACACGGAAATACCGGCTGCCTGTTCGAACATCCGACGCCGGCTATTGTCTTTATCCTTGATGATATCATCCACCATGCCCAGTTCTATGATGGCATAGGAATCGCTGCTGACGCCGGTATCCAGAAACAGATTCTGAATATCTTTCAGTCGGCACGTTACATCATTCAGTCGATATTCACTTTCTCCGTTTTTGTAAAACCTGCGGGTAATCGTTACAGTAGTGAATTCGGTAGGAAGAATATTGCGGGTATTTTCAAAAGTCAGCGAAACCTCGGCTACACCGCTGGCCGCGCGGGTTTTCGATCCATTGAAAATTAAACTTTCCAGTGAATCCGAACGTAGATTACTGATTTTATGTTCACCAATCACCCAGCGAATGGCATCTACAATATTGCTTTTCCCGCATCCATTCGGGCCAACTACACCGGTAATCTTTTCATCGAAATGTATGATGGTTTTGTCGGCAAAACTTTTAAACCCTTTGATTTCAAGCGTTTTGAGTCGCACTTTCCTGATTTTAGGGCAACAAAAATAATAGGAATTGTGGTTATGGAGGGAACGCAAATCATTTCACCATGCACTCATGGTTTGCAGATCGTTGCGTGACAGGCGTTTGGGAGTGAATAAAATTGGTCATTCAATCCGCTTATCGGTTTGCAGGATTTCGTGACCCATTTTGTCACGTTTTGTTTTCAGGTAAAATTCGTTATACGGATTAGGTGGAATCTCGATGGGTACATTTTCTACGATCTCCAATCCATAGCCGCTTAATCCTGCTCGTTTTTTGGGGTTATTGGTCATGAGTCGCATTTTGGTAACCCCCAGATAGCGCAGGATCTGTGCACCCACGCCATAATCTCGTTCATCCATTTTAAAGCCCAGCGCCAGATTAGCTTCTACTGTATCCTTACCTTCCTCCTGCAATTTGTAAGCTTTCAGCTTGTTGATCAGGCCTATGCCGCGACCTTCCTGGTTCATGTAGAGCACTACACCTTTGCCGGCTTTTTCCACCATTTGCATGGCGGCATGCAATTGTTCGCCGCAGTCGCAGCGCAGGGAGTGCAGGATATCGCCGGTGAAGCACGATGAGTGTACGCGCACCAGAATCGGCTCGTCTTTTTCCCATTGGCCCTTGACCAGCGCCAGATGGATATCGCCAGAGTTGGTCTGGCGGAAGGCGACAAGGTTGAAGAAACCGTATTTGGTGGGCATTTTCACACGCACCACTTCCTCGATGAGTGATTCGGTTCGCAGGCGATAAGCGATAAGATCCTGAATAGAGATGAGCTTGAGACCAAATTTTTCGGCTATTTTTTTCAGTTCCGGTAGTCGGGCCATGGTACCGTCTTCGTTCATGATTTCTACCAGCACGCCGCCGTAAGGAGGAGGGAATCCGGCCAGGCGTACCAGATCCACGGTGGCTTCGGTATGGCCGGCACGACGCAGCACACCTCCGGGCATGGCTCGTAAGGGGAAGATGTGGCCGGGGCGACCTAAGTCTTCTTTTCGGGTAGCCGGATCAACCAGTGCGCGGACGGTCTTAGCCCGGTCGTGTGCCGAAATGCCTGTGGTACAGCCATGGCCTAACAGATCAACCGATACGGTAAAAGGTGTTTGATGCGGGGCGGTATTGTGTTGCACCATCAGGTCAAGGCCCAGCTCATCGCAACGCTCGGCTGAAAGCGGAGCACAGATCAGTCCCCGGCCGTGGATCGACATGAAGTTGATGATTTCGGGCGTGACCGTATGCGCGGCCCCTACAAAATCGCCTTCATTCTCACGCGATTCGTCATCCACCACAATGACCAGCTTCCCTTTTTTGATTTCCTCAATGGCCGATTCAATGGTATCTAACATAAGGTATTGTTGAATGCCCAAAGTTACAACAACTCTCAGCGCTTTCGGTTTAAAGCCCTTCATGAGGGAGTCACCGAAAAGTTATTTTTTCAGGGAAACAGCGAAGACTGACAAAAAGTCGGTTAAAAAGTTCATGATTTGTTCATTTTATTTCGCCAATTATTTATTTTTTTTGCAGGCAGAAATCAAAACCTCTGCACTATGCACTACAAAAAATTACTCTTGCTTACCTGCTTATGGACATTAGCGCTGTTCACTGCCGCAGGGCAGGTTACGACGAGCAGCCTGGTAGGTACAGTTACCGATGCCAATGGACAGCCACTGGTCGGTGCTACGGTGAAAGCCACCCATCTCCCCTCAGGAACCGTTTATGGAACAGTTACGCAGGCCAATGGAACTTTTGCCATACAGGGCATGCGGGTTGGAGGTCCTTATCGCGTGGATGTATCTTACATTGGTTATCAGACAGGTGTTTATGAGGGAATTCAGCTCAGGTTGGGTGAGCCCTATAATCTCACTGCACAGCTGAAGCAAACAGGTCAACAACTGCAGGAACTCACTGTGGTAAGTGCCCGGAAATTGGCCCAGGAGCGTACGGGGGCTTCTACGGTAATCAATGTAGAGCAGTTGTCCACATTACCTACCGTTAGCCGTAGCATCGTAGATTTCACCAAATTAACGCCTCAATCCAACGGTACCAGCTTTGCCGGAAGAGACGGGCGATATAACAACCTGCAGGTTGATGGTGCCAATTTAAACAATAACTTCGGACTAAGCTCTGATCCCCTGCCGGGTGGTGGTGATCAACCCATTTCACTGGATGCTTATGATCAGATCTCAGTAAATATTGCACCATACGATGTACGCCAATCGGGTTTTACAGGTGCAGGCATCAACGCGGTTACCAAGAGTGGTACCAATACCTTCCATGGATCTGCTTACGGCTATTATCGTAATCAACATTTTATTGGAACACATGTAGGTGATGTGAATATTAAAAACCAAATCGTAAACAGTTCACATTCTATTTACGGTGCTACACTGGGTGGACCGATTATCAAGAACAAACTTTTCTTCTTTGTAAATGCCGAATTTGAAAAGGGAAATTCACCCGGTATCTCATATTCTCCTAAAGGAGGTTCCGGGCAGGGTACGGTTTCATCTACTCCAATCGATTCCTTAAAGAAGCTGGCAGATTTCTTAAAAACTACCTATAACTACGATCCGGGAGCTTATGATAATTTCCCCAACTTTGAAACTAAAAACCATAAGTTACTGGCAAAAATTGACTGGAACATCAGTACAAAGCATAAACTTACAGTTAAGTACAGCGATTTTGTAGGTACTCAAGATCAACAGGTGAATGGAAGCAGTATTCCTAATGGCGGTGGGTTTAGAGTAACCGGGCGTACTGGTACTGTAAGCCGTTTACCTAATAATCGTTTTAGCAATAATTCCATGGCATTTGCCAACTCTAACTACGGTTTTAAAAATATTGTACGCACAGCTACTGCAGAGCTCAATAGTAATTTCAACAGCAAGATGGCCAATCAATTTCTGTTGGCTTACACTCGCATACGGAGTACACGTACATTTCCCGGTAAAGTATTTCCTACCATTGATATTTTTGATGGAAACGGGAATAACTACATCAGCGTAGGTATGGATCCATTTACCTATCACAATGATGTTATCAACAATATTTTCAGTGCAACCGATAACTTTACCTATTATGTAAAAACCCACACCATCACAGCTGGCGCAACTTTTGAATATCAACGCGTGGGAAATATGTTTATGCCGGGGTCGGAAAGCTATTATGTGTACAATACCTTGAATGATTTCATTACCAATCAACCTCCTGTTTATTATGCTTACACTTATTCGCTTGTAAATCCGGGTGGTGGTGTATATTCCGCAAATCTAAAAATCGGGCAGCTGGGTATTTATGTTCAGGATCAGTATGATGTTAGTAGAGCATTGCGCTTGACCGTTGGACTTCGTGCAGATAAGCCCATTTATTTGCAACAGCCACTCGAGAATCCGGCTATTACACAATTAACATTCCCGGATGAAAATGGTAATATGACCCATTATTCAACAGGTAAATGGCCGAAAGGATCTGTACTCTTTTCACCAAGAGTAGGCTTCCGCTGGGATGTCAAAAAAGATAATACCCTGATTATACGCGGTGGTACAGGTATATTCACCGGGCGTATTCCTTTTGTATGGTTAACTAATATGCCTACCAACAGCGGTATGTACCAGAATAGTGTACGGGTTACAGATCCCGCACAGCTGGTGAATTATAAATTCAATCCTGATCCGAATGCTTATCTGAATAATTTCCCGAAAACACCGTCTGGAACAGTACCAGCCAATATTGTACTGATCGATCCTAACTTTAAATTCCCACAGATCTGGCGCTCTGATCTGGCCGTTGATAAATCACTGGGAAATGGTTTGGTGGCTACTGTTGAATTGATGTATACCAAAGATATCCACGCCGTGAAAATGCGCAATGCTAACCTGAAGGATCCCGACACGGTTGCAATTGACGCACCAGGATTTGTCAGACCCAGATATACTTCTGCAAATAATCGGTACTATTATAACAACATCTCTTCTGCCATTGTACTGGAGAATACCCATAAAGGATATGCTTATTCCATTACTGCACAATTGAGCAAATCATTCTCAAATGGCTTTTATGGTTCCATCGCTTATACCTTCACACAATCTAAGTCTGTGACAGATAATCCTGGTTCTCAGGCCACATCAGTATGGAATTCCAATCCGAATGTAGGTACATCCAATGCAGTTGAGCTGGGATATTCTTCTTACTTTGTTCCGCATCGAGTTGTAGCTGATATTTCTTATCGTTTCGAATATGCTAGACATTTCGCTACAACCATTTCCCTGTTCTACCAGGGTGAAAATAACGGAAATTACAGCTTTGTGGTTAATGGCGATTTAAATAATGATGGGAACAATTCTACCGATTTGATGTACATACCCCATAATGCCAGTGAAATCAACTTCCTCCCGTATTCTACAAAAGATGCAAACGGAAATACCATTACCTTCTCGGCACAGGATCAACAAGCTGCGTTTGAGAAATTTATTAACAGTTCGCCTTACCTGAAAAAACATCGTGGCCAGTATGCCGAAAGGAATGCTGCACTGTATCCCTGGTATAATGAACTTGATCTAAAATTCCTTCAGGATTTTTATATTACTACAGGTAAAAATCAAACCCGGCATAACCTGCAGTTCTCGATGGATATTCTCAACTTTCTTAACCTGATCAATAAGAACTGGGGTATTGTGAAAACTACATATACACGTAATCCACTCATATTCAAAGGTGTAGATAGCAATGGCGTGCCACAATACAATCTCCAGAACATAGGCGGAGTGCTGGTCGATCATGCATTTCAAAATGTAATCAGTCCATCCAGTACCTGGTATATGCAGCTTGGCCTCAGATACAGTTTCTAACCTTTATCTGAATCATCGCTTCATATATCCCGCAACTTCAGTGTTGCGGGATATTTTTTTAAAACGTATGTGCTATCTTGCTGAATAAATTATGCTGAAAGCATGCGGGTAATTGTACTGGTAATCGGTATATCGGCTGCAGGAATGGTAGCACATGCACAATCAAGCATTATTTCATTTCTTCTTCATCGCATCGCTTCCTATCAAAACATGAGTGACAGCTTTTATCGTGCTGGCATGTTCCCGTCGTATCGATATTATGCAGCTTTTCCCCATGCACCGAAACAGGATAATAATATTTTTTTTACGGCATTAACCTGTTATACCCTGCGTCAGTTAAAACCCAAATTGGCAGATTCATTGCAACCCATTGTGGATACTATTTTACAACGAGCACAACCTGCTTTTGCTGGTTATCAAAAACCTCAACATCCACTTACTTTCAATTTCTGGCCCGTGAACCCACCAGTGGTTTTTCCCAATGCTATGTTGTTAAAACCTTTTCGATATGTGAATGCCTTGCCCGATGATGCTGACGATGCCAGCATGATATGGCTGGCCCTGCATCCGCCCGATAGTGTGGTGAAAGCTTATCATGATTACATGGCAGGATATGCCAATACATCTATTCGTCGTATTCGAAATACGTATCGTGCATATCGACTTCTGCCCTTTTACAATACCTGGTTTGGTAAAAAGATGCCTGTTGATGTAGACTTTTGTGTGTTATGCAATATTTTAACCCTGTTTTATACTTACCATATTCCGCTGAATCAATATGATAGCGCAAGCATTCGATGGCTGAATGATATGATCAAAAATAAAAAGTATCTGTCTGATGCGGCCTATATTTCTCCACACTATGCCAGGCCGCCGGTGTTGATTTATCATGTTGCAAGATTATGGCAAATCGCTCATCCTGCATGGATGCAGCCTTATATTCAACAGTTGCAACAAGATGCTCGATATTGTTTACAGCTTAGTTCCTGTACCATGGATAGCATCATCCTCAGCACATCGTTGATGCGCCTGGGATTTAAACCCGGTATGATGATATCCATAGATTCTAAAAACATACAGGATATAGAACATCAACCCTGTGCGATTTTTTTTGAAGCGGGTTTTTATGCCATGTTGCGCAATCCTTTTAAGCGATGGTTCACGCCATTGAGCTTTATCAAATATTGTTTTTCCTGTCCTGCTTATATCGATGCATTATTGCTGGAGTATATCCTTGCCTATACATCCAGTCGTTAAATATTTTTTAATCCCTGTTCATAAAGCATTTGTGTTTTCTTCAACCACAATTTCAGATTCTTGATCTTTTCCATATCAATAATCCAATCTTTTCGATGAGCGGGGTCATAAGCCGGCAGGTGTGCTTGTTTGCCCTGCAGTTTCAACAGTTGATCAATGGCAATATATCCAAAACTCAGTGTTCCGGCCATGTGCAACAGAAAATCGCGTTTAGCTGCATCACGAGCAGGATGTTGTTGGATGAGCCGCCATAACTTATCAATTTCTTTATTAAACAGATCTTTGAATGCATACATATCCCGGATAGCCAGTACGGATGAAACAATATGCTGAGGCGCATCTTTCCATACATCATACAGATCATTGATCAACTGAATCAATACACCTAACTGGTACCATATCATGCGCTCGATTTCTGGAATCATCCCATCCAGATAATAACTGCCCAGTTGCACGGCATATCCACCTTTCCGGAATGTAATATCCAGGATGGTTGATGTTGATGTGTGTTCATCAAACTGAAGAAAAGATTCCTTCTGTGCGTTATATAATGCATACATGCATCGCACATATCCATCCAAATCATTTACCTGCAACTTCAGCCATCGATGACCAAACAGAAAAACAGTTTCTTCAAATGTTACAGGCGTAGTATCCGCTGGCCTGAAAGCAAGCATGGCTATTCTATCGAAAGACATCTGTATTTCATCTATAAAATAATCGAACAAAGAACTGCAGATGAAATAATATACGAATCGATTTTTTTCTTTGATTGATACTTTTCTGTTTTGTAATCTGCAAAATCCTTCCACCACGATAGGTTCATAGATGCCGTAGCTAACCGTAATTTTTTGAAACAGCTCCGGTGAGAATTTTTTCTTCATGCGTTTTTCAATTGTGTTCAAACAACCGATGGCTCGTTTGGTTTCGATTTTTCTTTTCCGGATGATATGTAATGCTTTTACAAAAAGCCGGATCAGGAAGCGGATGTGTAAAATCATGGTCATTTCCATGCAAAGAAAGCATAAGTTAGGTAATTCCATCAGTATCGGCCGCTCAGAACTTCCCGGGTGAAATTGTAATTTTGTAAAAAATCTATTCTTCATGAGCAACGGCTATTTTTATTTTCCCGAGCCACAAAATGAGCCTGTTTATGCCTATGCTCCGGGGTCACAGGAGCGCATGCTGTTGAAGCAGCAACTCGTACATTGCAAGGCTGAAGAGCTGGATATTCCCATGTATATCAACGGGCGGGAAGTACGAACTGGTGAACGTGTGGCCATTCATCCACCGCACGAACATCATCATACCCTGGGTTACTATCATCGTGGTGAGGCAAAGCACATCCAGGAAGCCATTGATGCCGCACTTCGGGCCCGCACGGCCTGGGCATCCATGCCATGGGAACACCGGGCTTCGATATTTCTAAAAGCCGCCGATCTCATCACCGACAGATATCGGTATGCGATGAATGCCACCACCATGCTGGGGCAGAGCAAGAATGTATTTCAGTCTGAAATTGATGCCGTATGCGAACTGGCCGATTTTCTTCGGTTTAATGTACATTACCTCAGTGAAATCTATGCCCAGCAGCCATTTTCGCCGCATGGTGCCTATAATCGCATGGAATATCGGCCGCTGGAGGGTTTTGTGGTGGCCATTACACCGTTTAATTTCACTTCGATTGGTGGGAATTTGCCTACTGTGGCCGCCATGTGTGGTAATGTGGTGATATGGAAACCTGCCGAAACCCAGATTTATGCAGCCCAGCAATTCATGCGCATCCTCATAGAAGCCGGCCTTCCTGCCGGTGTCATCAACCTGGTATTTGCACCCGGTGCACAGGTGAGCGATGTTTGTTTTAACCATCCTGCATTTGCAGGAGTTCATTTCACCGGTTCTACTGCCGTGTTTCAAAGCATGTGGAATAAAATCGGTCAACATATCGCTCATTACAAATCTTATCCGCGGATCGTGGGCGAAACAGGCGGTAAGGATTTTGTGGTCGTACATGCATCGGCTGATATAGATGCTGTGGTGGCCAATCTGGTGCGAGGAGCATTTGAATATCAGGGACAGAAATGCTCTGCTGCATCACGTGCATATTTGCCTTCAAATCTGGCATCGGAAATTAAAGAACGACTGATTCATGAAATCAAAACCATCAAAACAGGTACGGTTGAAGATTTCAGCAATTTTATGAATGCTGTCATCGATGCGAAGGCGTTTGATAAAATCACAGGTTACATAGAACAAGCACGAAAAAGCCCGAAAGCAAAGATTCTGACAGGCGGTAAGGCCGATAAATCGGAAGGATATTTTATTGATCCAACGCTGATTGAAGTGAACGATCCACATTTTATTACAATGGAGGAAGAGATCTTTGGCCCGGTATTATCGATATATGTGTATGATGAAAACAAATATGAAGAAACACTCGATCTGGTGGATCAGACATCGCCTTATGCACTCACCGGATCAATATTTGCGACAGACCGGAAGGCCATTATGCTTGCCGAAGAAAAATTGGTAAACAGTGCCGGGAATTTTTATATCAACGATAAACCAACTGGCGCTGTAGTGGGTCAGCAACCATTCGGCGGCGCAAGAGCTTCGGGTACGAATGATAAAGCAGGTTCTCTGCTGAACCTGTATCGCTGGTTGAGCGTACGTACCATTAAGGAAACTTTTGTTCCTGTGCGGGATTATCGGTATCCTTTCATGAAAGATTCCTGAAATGTCAGGCCGAAGTAAACAATTGATGTAAAACTAAATTGATGGTAAACCATTTACCCGATTAAATGATAATTTATAGACAAATCACATGTTCAATCCATAAGCGTATTTATTTGTTCACCTTTTAAAATCTGATCGTATGAAACGTACAGCAACTGCCATCTGGAAAGGTGCCGGTAAAACAGGTTCCGGCCAGCTTACCACGCAAAGTAAAGTGTTAAACAACACACCTTATGATTACAAATCGCGTTTTGAAGACGGCACTTATACCAATCCGGAAGAGCTCATTGCAGCTGCACATGCCGGCTGTTTCAACATGAAACTCAGCTTTGTGTTAGGTGATGCGGGTTTTACCCCCGAAAGTCTGGAAACCACTGCAGAAGTGTCGCTTGAAAATGGTACCATCACTTACTCCAGGCTCAGCTTAAAAGCAAAAGTGCCCGGCATCAGCAAAGAAAAATTTCAGCAATGTGCAGAAGACGCCAAAGCTAATTGCCCGATCAGTAAATTGCTGAATACAAAAATAGAATTGGAAGCGACCTTGCTCTAAGCAAATGAGCGTCATCGATAGCAGATCAGCTTCAAATACATGCAGGCTGGTCTGCTGTTTTTTATCAAGCATGTTTAAACTTTCAACCCATGCACTACAGAACACTGGGCGAAACTGATCTGCAGGTGTCTGTGCTTTGCTTTGGAGGTAATGTATTTGGCTGGACTGCCGATGAAAATACATCCTTTCGCTTGCTGGATCATTGGATAGCCATGGGTTTTAACTTTATCGATACAGCCAATAGTTATTCGCGCTGGGTGCCCGGCAATAAGGGTGGCGAATCGGAGACCATCATCGGCAAATGGTTGAAACGTACCGGAAAACGACACGAAGTGATACTGGCTACCAAGGTGGGCAGTGATGTGGGGATGGGTAAGCGTTCGTTGAGCAAAGCCCATATCTTCGAGCAAATTGAACTATCGTTGAAAAGATTACAAACCGATTACGTGGATCTTTACCTTTCGCATTATGATGATCTGTCCACACCCATTGAAGAAACGCTGGAGGCCTATCAACAGCTGATACAGCAAGGCAAGGTTCGGTATATCGGTGCTTCCAATTTTAGTCTTGAACGCCTGCAAACATCCCTGCAGATTAGCGTTCAACATCATTTGCCGCGCTATATATGCGTGCAACCTTTGTATAATTTGTATGACCGGGAGTCGTTCGAAACGACATACAGGGATTTTTGCATTCAGGCGCATGTAGGCGTGATGACTTACTATTCACTCGCCAGTGGCTTTTTAAGCGGGAAATATCGAACCGTAGAAGATGTGCAAAAAAGTGCTCGTGGTGAACAGGTAATCAAAAAATATTTGAATGCCCGTGGCTTAAAGATTTTGCATGCACTGGATCAGGTTGCTCGTGAAATGAAAGCTACACCCGCTCAGGTAGCACTGGCCTGGCTTATCAAACAACCTGCTGTTACGACAGCCATAGTAAGTGCAACCAATGTATATCAACTCACCGAAATCATGCAAAGTGTGCAAATAGCACTTGCACCTGAACAACTCCAGATGCTAAATGAGGCCAGCAGCTACGAAAATGAAAATGATCATGCATCCCGTCAATAAAAAGCATGGGCAATCGGCTTCGAATAACTCATGCAATATCATTATGGGTGGCAAGTTCCACAATAGATGTGCCTATCGGGGTTATTGTTATGAAATAGTAGAGGAAGCCTATTCTGGCCTCTTTAGCCAGCGTATGAATGAGGTTTTCGATTTTTAATCAATTTTGAATTCATCTAAATGGATTCATGATTGTGTAGGGATGGGAGACTATCAGCAGTTATCCAATCAAGAAAATGTGTATCTGGTAGTATATCCTGTTTTAATTCATCTACTACGGTTTCACCATCTACCCAAAATT
>ERZ795043.839-NODE-839-length-19633-cov-25.669782_pt1 | contig 19633 bp, 15 predicted proteins | sample MGYA00375127_ERZ795043 | MGnify/ENA primary metagenome ERZ795043 (study PRJEB30172, sample SAMN05518447) | compost metagenome | isolation source: Feedstock adapted compost from Newby Island compost facility, Milpitas, CA | place: USA:Newby Island compost facility... | reverse complement strand
TGCGGCACTCGTCCTGGGCATCACCGGCACGGTCCCTGCGCACGCGACAACGGGAAGCACGAGCGGCGGGTCGGCGACGAGCACGACGCCCGTGACCCGCTACGCCGAGATTCCCCTTGTATCGGACATATCGGGCAAGGCCCGGCTCACCGACCCCAAGCTCGTCAACCCCTGGGGCATCTCCCTCGGCAAGGCGCTGTCGGTCACGAACGCCGGCAGCGGCACCGTCACGCTCTACACCGGCGGCGTGGACTCGATCAAGAAGGAGCAGGTCGAGATCGCGGTCCCCGGCGGCCGCCCGACCGGCCAGGTCGTCAACCCCACGCACGACTTCGTCGTCCAGGGCCCGGCAGGGAAAGGCCCGGCGACCCACATCTTCGCCAGCGCCGCCGGCGTGATCAGCGCGTTCACCCCCGAGGCCGACCCGAAGAACGCGATCATCGCGGCGTTCACCCGGCACGCCGACTACAAGGGCCTCGCCCTGATGGAGACGAACCGCGGCAACTTCCTGCTCGCCGCTGACTTCGCGAACAACCGCATCGACGTCTTCGACGCCGACTTCCAGAAGCTCAAGCTGGGGCGCCGCGCGTTCCGCGACCCGCTGCTGCCCAAGAACTACCACGCCTACAACGTCGAGGTCGTCGGCGACGTGGTGATGGTCGCCTACGCCCTGCGCGACCCGCGGACCGGCAAGTCGGTCGCGGGCAGGGGCAAGGGCTTCGTCAGCGCGTTCAACGCGTCGGGGCGGTTCCTGCGCCGCATGGTGAGCCGCGGCCAGCTCAACGCCCCGTGGGCGATGATCCTCGCGCCGAAGCGGTTCGGCAGCTTCTCGAACGCCCTGCTCATCGGCAACTTCGGCGACGGCCGGATCAACGCCTTCCATCCGCGCACCGGGCGCCACCTCGGCACGCTGCGCCACCCCAACGGCAGGCCGATCGCGATCGAGGGCCTGTGGGACCTGGAGCGCGGCTCCGCCCGGCTCGGCGGTGAGGACGCGGTGTGGTACTCGGCCGGCATCCAGAAGGCGCAGCACGGGCTGCTCGGCATCATCCGCCCGGCGCGCAAGGGCGACCCGGCGGGCGGGAGCGGCACGACCTCCGCGGGCGGGGGCGGCTCGGGCTCCTCAGGCGGCGGTTACTGATCCGGACCACCGCCGGCCCGGTCCGGCCGCGCGCCCCCGCCGGCCGGACCGGCAACGGGCCAACGGTCACGGAGGGTGACGCGGAACCCTCGTGGCCGGTACTCCGGACCGGCGCCGGAAAACATTTCCAGGACCGGACGGAAACGACTGACGGAATACCCGCGGATCCCGGCCCGGACATGATGTGAAACGCGCTGCCGAAACGATTTCCCGGTTGTGTCCCATGCTGCGGGCGGGGCCGGGCGGAACGGCCGCGCGGCCGTTCCGAAAGAGCCGACCGGTCAAGGGCGGAATAACGCGAGGAGGGATGCCGAAGGCGACATAAGAGACGATTTCGCATCATGCGTCACCGGCACCGGTGCGGGCGGGCCCGAGAGGGGCGGCAGAGCCGTCGGGCCCGCCCGCCATGCCGTCCGCATACCGTCCGCACGCTGTCCCGCCGTGCCGTGCCGTGCCGGGCGGGCGGGGCGGCTCACAGCTCGGGGAACGGGGTGGCGAGCAGCTCGCGGATCCGGTGGCGGGGGAGCTCGGCGAGGCGGAGGGCGAGCAGGTCAGGGTCCGGGGTGAGCTTCTCGACGACGGCGCGGGCCTGGTTCCGGGTGAGGGTCGTGCCCCGGGCGTCGCGGGCGGCCCGGATCAGCGCCTCGCGCCAGACGTTGCCGAGCTTTCCGTGGGCGCGGGTGAGCAGGCCGTGCCGGAGCGGTGCGGCGGGGTCGGCCGGGCCGGGGCGGACCGCGGTCGCCTCGACGATCGCGAGCCGCGGGGCCGGGGTGCTGCGGCGGAACCGCAGCGTGTACTTGGCGCCGACGAGCTCGGCGAGGGCGCGCTGGCCTTCGGCGTTCGCCAGATCGGGGTGGTTGTTCGGCACGAGCAGGGCGAGCCGGGCGGCGTTCACCGCGAGCAGCACCCGCAGCAGCCAGGGGCCGGGGTCCTCGGTCAGGTCCGCGGCGACGGTCGCGTCCGGCCGGGCGAGGACCTTGCCGGGCGCGCCCTCGGTGAGCAGGGTGCCGAGGTCGAGCCGGGCGGCGCCGGCGAGCGCGGGGTGGCCGGCGGGCAGGCCCGGGCCGGTCACCGCGGTCACCGCGGGCGGTGCGTCCGGCCGTGCCGTATCGTCCGCGTCCTTCTCGCCGGGGGTGCGGGCCGCCGCGGCGACCAGGGCGTCGATCACGGCATCGTCGAGCCGGGCGCCGGACGCCTCGAGGGACTGCGGCCCGTGCGTGTAGATCCGGGTGCGGGCCGCGCCGGGCCGTTCCTCGAGCAGCGGCCAGGTTTTCGCCGTGGGCCGGAACACGTACATGTCGCTGGCCGAGCCGATCGCCTGCGCCCCGACGTAGCGGTTGAAGTCCGGCAGCATCGCCTCGCAGGCGAGGTGGAGGTCCTGGGCCGCGCGCTGCACCTTCAGGCCGAGCGCGGGATGCCGCTCGCCGTACCCGTAGGCCATGACGAGCCTGCCGTTCTCCCGGTCGCGCAGCCCGGCGAGGCCGCGGGCGAGGAACAGCCGCACCCCCTCCGGGGTGTACGGCGGGTCGGTGACGACCAGGTCGGAGCTCTCGGCCGCGCCCGCGGGCAGGCCGAACCGCAGGTCGGCGTAGAGGCAGCGGATGCCGAGGCCGAGCCGGGCCGCCTGGCGGTCGATGAACTCGAGGATGCGCTCGTCGATGTCGACCACGGTGACGGCGAGGTCCGGCACGACCTGGCAGGCCGCGAGCGAGGTGAGGTCGTGGTCGCCGACGCACAGCAGGCGCCGCCCGGCGAGGTCGAAGGTCGCCTCCAGCCAGAGGGCGCGGCGCACCGCGGTCTCCGGCGTCGCGGCGACGTGGTCGAGCGCCTTGCGCGCCACCGGCGCGGCCGCGACCAGCTCGGCCATACGGGCGACCAGGCCGGCCGACTCGGCCAGGCGCGCGGCGAGCGGGTCCGCGGGCCGGGTCGCGGCGAGGCGGTCGTACCGGCACAGCGCGCGGTAGGCGGCGCGCCTGCCGGGCGCGATCGTGAACGCGGGCTCCGGGCCGCCGGTGCGGACCAGGTCGGGGCCGATCGCGGCGAGCAGCTCCTCGACGGTCCGGCGGGACAGCCCAGTGTCGCGGACGAGCGCCGCCAGGGTGTGCTCGTGCTCGGTGAGCCGGGCGACCGCCTCCCGCAGGGGCCGCGCGCCGACGCCGAAGCCCGCGATCACCTGCGCGACCGCGGCGAGCGGGTCGGCGTCGGGCGTCGGACGGTCATCCTGCATGCGGGCTCCCCGGGCTGGACGTACGGATCGGGCGAAGATCTGCGCGCACGTTCCGCGCACGCCGTGGCGGCGGCGTGCCGGACAGGACGCGTCACTTTATCAGCGCCGGGCCGGTCACGCCGTGCCGTACCGGGGGCGGGATCCGGCTGTGCCGGAACCGGCCTTCGCCGCGTATCCACCGGTGACGCCCCGGCGAGGGCGGCGGTGCGTTGGAGGTGTGATGGTGTCGAAGGTTTCCCCGGCCGAGCGGGCCGGCGTCCACGCCGCGGACGAGGGGCCGGTGCCGGCCCGCGCCGCGGCGGCGTCCCCGGGAGAGGCCGGCGGGCGGCCCCGGATCGCGCCGTGGGCGCTGGTCACGTTCGGCTGCGGGGCCGGGGTGCTGGTGGCGGCCCTGCTGTTCGGGCTGAGCGGGCCGCCGCGCGCGATCGTGGACCTGCCCACGGCGGGGCCGCTGGTCACCTGGTCGCTGCCGGTGGTGCGGCTGCTGCTCGACGCCTGCGGGGTGATGACCGCGGGCACGCTGCTCGCCGCCGTGGTGCTCGTGCCCGCCCGCTCGGTACGGCTCGCCCCGGCCGCGGTGCGCTGCGTGCGCGCGGCGGGCCGGTGGGCGCTGGGCTGGGCCGCCTGCGCCGCGCTGCTGCTCGTGCTCACGATGGCCGACATCCTCGGGGTGCCGCTCGGCGAGCTCGCCGCCCAGGAGGGCCTGGTCGAGCTGGCCGCGTCGTTCGCGCAGATGCGGGCGATGGTGATGGTCGTGCTGCTCGCCATGGCGATCGCGCTCGCCTGCGGCCGCGTCACCCGGCTGCGCGGCGCCGCCGTGGCGCTCGCCGCGGCGCTCGTCGCGCTCGTGCCCCCGCTGTACGCCGGGCACTCCGCCTCGGCCACCGACCACGACCTGGCGGTGTCGAGCATGATCGCCCACGGGGTGGGCGTGGCCGCGTGGGTCGGCGGCCTCGCCGCCATCCTGCTCCACCTGCGCGACGCCCGGGAGATCCTGCCCGCCGCGCTCACCCGGTTCAGCGCGCTCGCGCTCGGCTGCTTCGTCGCCGCCGGGGCCTCCGGGCTGGTGAACGTCGCCGCCCGGCTGGAGGACCTCACCCTGCTGTGGACCTCGCGGTACGGCCAGCTCGTGATCGCCAAGGTGGTGCTGCTCGCGGCGCTCGGCTGGTTCGGCCTGATCCACCGGCGGCGCACCGTCGCCGCGGTGGTGGCCGGCCGTACCCGGAGGCCGTTCCTCCGGCTGGCCACCGGGGAGCTCGTGGTCATGGCGGGCACGCTCGGGCTCGCCGTGGCGCTGTCCCGCACCCCGCCGCCCGCGGACGACGCCGAGACGTCGTGGATCGCGCTGCAGCTCGGCTACCATGTGCCGCCGCTGGAGGGGGCGAGGCTGCTCACCGAGGTGCGGCCCGACCTGTTCCTGGCGCTGACGCTGGCCGGGGCCGGGCTGCTGTACGCCGCCGGGGTGCGCCGGCTGCGGCGGTCCGGCACGGCGTGGCCGGTGCGCCGCGCGCTGTGCTGGTACGGCGGGCTCGGCGTGCTCGCGTTCGTCCTGCTCAGCGGCGTCGGCTCGTACGGCCGGGTGATGTTCTCGGTGCACGCGATCCAGTTCCTCGCGATCACCGTGGCCGCGCCGCCGCTGCTCGCCGCGGCCGCGCCGATCACGCTCGGCCGTACCGTCCTCGGCCTGGCCCGGCCGGAGGGCGCGGGGCGGTGGCTCACCCACCCGGCGGTGGGGTTCGTCGCGTACGCCCTGCCGGTGCCGCTGTTCTACTTCACCGACTGGTTCGTGGTGGCCCAGTGGAGCTACGCCGCCTACGTGGCGACCGTGGCCCTCTTCCTCGGCGTCGGCTTCTGCTACTTCCGGCTCGTGCTCGAGGCCGACCCGCCCGCCGTACCGCTGGAGCCGGGGAACCGGCTGCGGCTGCTCATCGCCGGGCTGCCGGTGCACCTGCTGCTCGCCGCCGCGCTCATGGACGGGCCGGTCGTGGGGGAGGGCTGGTACTTCCAGCTCGGGCTGATGTGGGCGTCCCCGGACGGTGCGGCGGGCGGCGGGCGGGCCGCCGAGACCCTCGCGCTCACCGCCGACCAGCGTGTCGGCGCGCTGATCGGCGGCATCGGCGCCTTGATGATCTTCCTTGTGGTGCTGTTCCTGTTCTGGCTGCGCGAACGGAAACGGGAGAGCGGGGCAAACAACTAGCTTTTCAGGTTGATGCGAAATTAAGTAAGTTTGTCGCATTCATCCCATTCTTGGGTGGCGACGGAAGTCGTGGGCGCGGGGCGACGAGGGCGGTGCCGTTACACTCTCATGAGCCTGCCTCATGATTCCCGTCGCCTCACCCGGCGGGGGATGCTGAACCATGCGCAAGCGTGAAAACCTTGTCACTTGGAACTATCCAGTACCAGAGATAGCGAAGTGGCGTTAGTGTCATTGGTGCGCTGGTTCCAGGTCCTCAACGGCAGGCACCCCCCACAGCCGGTCCCCTCTCTCGCGAGGACGGGATGAAGGAGATGCGACAAGCGTTCGCCCCGCGTCACAGGAGCAGACCGCTCGTGCTGATCGGGGCGTCGGCGGCCGCCGTGCTGGTCGTCGGCATCATCCTGCAGGGCATCGCGTTCCTGGTCGCGGTGCGCGACTTCCTCGAGTTCTACTCCGGGCCGTTCGCCCTCATCGCGCTGAGCCTGACGGTCATGGTGGGACTCGCCGCCACCGACCGCCTCGTGCTCACGATCCGGCTGCGCATCCTGCTGCAGATCGCCCACCGGATGATCACGATGGCCGGCCTCGCCTTCCTCGGCACCCACGTCATCCTCAAGGTGGCCATGGGCAAGGCCGCGTTCGTCAACGCCTTCCTGCCCTTCTCGTCCGACCGGGTCGCGGTCGACCTGGGGACCGTCGCGGCCCTGAGCTGGCTCGCCATCACCCTCACCGGGGTGTTCCGGGCCAAGTTCGCCACCCGGGGACAGCCCTGGATGTGGCGCTTCGCCCACAGCATGGCGTACCTGTGCTGGCCGATCGCGATCGTGCACGGCCTCACCGCGGGCCGGCCCGCCGCGCTGTGGGTGATCCTCAGCTACTCGGCCTGTCTCGTGCTCGTCGGCCTCGGCCTCGTCATCCGGCTGGTCGCCACGTTCCGCACCGGCTCCGCGCTCGAGCGCCGCGCCGGACCGGTCCAGGTACGGCCGAGCCTCGGCGCCCCCAAGACCAAGGCCAGGACCGACCTCATCGGCGACCTCGCCGCGGACGGCGCGATCGACGCCGAGTTCTGGGCGTCGCTGCGCCGGGAGGTGCGCCGCCGCGGCAGGAACGAGGTGAGACGCTGAAGCCCCGCAGGTCCCGGCCGGGCGCGTCGCGCCGTGACCGGGACCCGGGGGCTTCGGGTACGGCTCCGCCGCGGCCCGGAAGGTGCGGGCGGCGCGGAGCCCACAGGCCTCAGGAGGCCGGGACCTCCAGCAGATCGGGTCCGTTGTTGGTGCGGAACTCGAAGCGCTTGATCGCCGACTTCTCGAACGACGTGGCGCCGGTGATCCGCAGCGGCTCGTCGGCCTCGCCCGCGTTGACCTTCCAGCTCGCCACGGTCTCGGTCTCACCCGAGGTGGAGACCGCGACGAGGGTGCACTGCAGCGGCCCCTTCACGCCGGTGAGCTCGAAGGAGACCTCGGTGCCCCACTCCTTGGGGGTGAGCGAGATGGAGGCCTGGACGTTCCGGCTCGCGGCCCGGAACGTCTGCGCCACGGTCTGGCCGCCCGGCTCGGGCCAGAACTGCCGCACCGCGACCGGGGTGACGGCGGTCACCACCACCGCGGCGGCGACCGCGAGCCACAGCGTCCGGGTGCGCCTGCGCCGCCGCTTGGCCACCCGGTCGAGGAGCGAGGCGACGGCCGCCTCGCCTCCCCGCCGCGGCTGGGGCGCGGCGGCGACCGCGTCCACCGGACCACCCTTGATCAGGTCGAGCGCCGCCGGGACCTCGTGGAGCTCGAGCAGCTCGGCCTGACATTCCATGCAGTCGACGAGGTGTGCTTCGAAGGCCTCGGAGTCCGCCGGGTCGAGGATGCCCAGGGCGTAGGCCGCTACCTCGTAGTGAGGATCGAATTGAGGAGGGGAGTACATGTCAGGGCATCCCTCTCTCTTTCAACGCGGCTCGCAGCGCCCGGAGAGCGTAGTAGACGCGGGACTTCACCGTGCCCGGGGGCACGCCGAGGATCTCCGCCGCCTCGTTGATGGTCCGATCCTTCAAATATGTTTGCATGAGCGCCTCACGGTGCTCCTCGGAAAGCGAGAGCAGGGCGTCGGAGACCACGATCGACGACAACGTCGAGTCGGAGGCGTCCGGAACCCATGCGTTGTCCAGGCCGTCGGCCTCGACCTCCGGCGGCCGCGCGCTGCGGCGGCGCCGTCCATCGATGACGATACGCCTGGCCACGGTCATGAGCCAGGCCCACAGGAGCCCCGGCTCACGGTTGAGCTTGCCGGCGTTCTTCCAGGCGCGGAAGATCGTCTCCTGCACGACGTCCTCCGCCCACTGCAGGTCACCGCCGGTGAGTCTGCGTACGTTGCGAAGCAGGGGGCCGCGGAACTCCTGGTAGAGCGCGGTGATCAGCTGCTCTTCGGGGTCCTTGTCGGCGGTCCGCCCCTGGGGGCTGATGCTGCGGTAGCGCTGCACGCCCCACATAGTGCCAGCAACTCGAGCGTCACATACATAAAATCCGCAACACTGGTTGCGTCAAAAATTTCCAACGGTTTGCTTGAACCGTCATCGGTCCCCCTTCGTAGCTCACTCCGACACGGCCCACTCCGCGTGAGGGAGGTGACCGTGGTGCGGCGTCGCGAACGACGCCCCGGCCGGTGCCGGGACGCGTCCCCCGTCGGCGGGCCCGCACCCGGGCGGCGCCCCTCCGGTCGCCGCGTCCCCCTCGGCGGTGCGGGCCGCCGACGGACTCGACCAGTGATACGCACCGACGGCCGGAACGTCTCAATGTCCGGCGCGGATTTTTCGGCCGGGGCCGGAGGGCGTACGACACCCGCGGGGCCGGGCCCGCCGCCACGGGCGGGGCACCGGCGCCGACAGCGGCTATAGCGGAGGTGGTTACTCGTGGACGGCACGAATCGGATAAAGGCGGTCGAGCTGCTGCTGGTCGCCGCGTTTCTCGTCGTCGCCACGGTCGCGATCATCGTGATCCTGCCCAAGGCGGCCCCCGCGAGCGGGGCGGCGGGCGGGGAACCCGAGGTGATCAAGCAGACCGCCTCGGGCCCGCTCACCACCGCCGACCAGGACTTCCTGTTCAAGATCCGGCAGGCCGGTCTGTGGGAGATCCCCTCCGGCAACATGGCGCAGACCAAGTCGAACAACCAGAAGGTCAAGGAGGTCGGCCGGATCCTCGCCGCCGACCACCAGAAGCTCGACGAGCAGGTGCTGGCGCTCGCCGCCCAGCTCGGCGTGGTGCTGCCGAGCGAGCCGAGCGAGAGCCAGAAGCAGTGGCTCGCCGAGGAGACCGCGGCGGCGCCCGGCGAGGAGTTCGACCGGGTCTTCGCCAACCGGCTGCGCCTCGCCCACGGCAACGTCTTCGCCACCATCGCCCAGGTGCGCGCCGGCACCCGCAACGACCAGATCCGGGCGTTCGCCGAGACCGCCAACAGCTTCGTGCTCAAGCACATGCGCCTGCTGGAGAGCACCGGTCTCGTCGACCACAGCCAGCTCCCGCAGCCGCCGGCCCCGGCCAAGTGACCGCCGTACGGCACGGCCTCGGCTGACCGGCTCGGGACGGCACGGCACGGACTCCGCCGCGTGGACGGCCCGTGGAGGCACGGGCCGCCCACGCCGCGTTTCCGGGCCGGTTCGCCCGCCCGCGTGAACCCGACCCGTGACCTTTGCGTACCTCCGAGCAGATTCCCCCCACCCGCCATCGCGGAGGAGAACACGTCGATGAGTCTTCGACCCCAGCCCGGCCTCGTCGCCAAGCGTGTCCGGTTTCTCGCGCCGCTGTTCGCGCTGCCCCTCGCCGTCGCCGCCTGCGGCGGAGACGAGGGCTCGCACGCCGCCCACGAGGGGCACAACGCCACCCAGGCGGCCGCGGCCGCGATCCCGGAGCCGAAGGTGTACACGATCGAGGAGCTCGCCGAGGCGATCGGCTGCGGCAAGCCGAAGATCCAGATCAAGGGCGCCGACATCACCTCCGGCTACTGCAACGCCGGCAAGCAGCGCTACTTCCTCAACGTGTTCCCGGACATCACGAGCATGCGCGCCTGGGCCGCCGAGGAGCAGGGCTGGGGATCGGTGCTCGTCGGCAACCAGTGGGCCATCGGCGTCGCCCCCGAGTCCCTGCTGCCCGAGCTGCAGGCGAAGATCGGCGGCACCATCCAGGGCGAGCACGTGATGGCGCACGACGGCGAGCTCCGCAACGCCGACTCCCACGGCGGCCACTGACGGCCCGGCGACCTCCCCCGGGCCGGAGCCCCGATCGAGCCCACCCGTGCCGCTCACGGCCCGGCACCCGCCGCCGGCCTCACCACCGCCGCCGTTCACCGATCACCGCCGCCGTTGACCGATTCCGGACGGCCGATTCATGGACAACGGCCCGATCCCCGGTTATGACGGCGGGAGAAACGTCAGGTCAGCGACGAGGTCCGGCGGCAGGCGAAGGCGCCGAGCGCCCGCCACGCCGCGTCGCGTCGCGCCGGGTCCGAGGGAGCATACGTGGGCGCGTATCAGGACACCTACCGCAGAAGCCTTGCCGACCCCGAGGGGTTCTGGCTGGAGGCGGCCGCGGCGATCGACTGGGAGAAGCCGCCGGCCCGGGCACTCGACGACAGCCGCCCGCCGTTCTACCGCTGGTTCCCCGACGCCACGCTCAACACCTGCCACAACGCGCTCGACCGGCACGTCGCCGCGGGCAACGGGGAGCGAGCCGCGCTCATCTACGACTCGGCGTACACCGGGGTGAAGGCCACGTTCAGCTACGCCGAGCTGCGGGACGAGGTGGCGAGGTTCGCCGGCGTGCTCCGCGGCCTCGGCGTCGGCACCGGTGACCGCGTCGTGATCTACATGCCGATGATCCCGCAGGCCGTGATCGCGATGCTCGCCTGCGCGCGGATCGGCGCGGTGCACTCGGTGGTGTTCGGCGGCTTCGCGCCCAGGGAGCTCGCCGTACGGATCGACGACGCCAAGCCCAAGGTGCTGCTGTGCGCCTCCTGCGGCATCGAGCCGACCCGGATCGTCGAGTACAAGCCGATCGTGGACGAGGCGCTCGCCATCGCCTCCCACCAGGTCGAGCGCGTCGTGGTGTTCCAGCGCGAGCAGGCCCGCGCCGCGATGGGCGAGCGCGACCTCGACTGGGAGGAGGCGCTGCGGGACGCCGCCCCGGCCGACTGCGTGCCGGTCGCCGCCACCGACCCGCTGTACATCCTCTACACCTCCGGCACCACCGGCAGGCCGAAGGGCGTGGTGCGGGACAACGGCGGCCACGCGGTCGCGCTCGCCTGGTCGATGCGCAACATCTACGACATCGGCCCCGGCGACGTGTGGTGGACCGCCTCCGACGTCGGCTGGGTGGTCGGCCACTCCTACATCGTGTACGGCCCGCTGCTCATCGGCGCCACCACCGTGCTGTACGAGGGCAAGCCGGTCGGCACCCCGGACGCGGGCGCGTTCTGGCGGGTGATCTCCGAGCACCGGGCCAAGGCCCTGTTCACCGCCCCGACCGCGCTGCGCGCGATCAAGCGCGCCGACCCCGAGGCGAAGCTGCTCGCCGGGTACGACCTGTCGTGCTTCACGGCCCTGTTCCTCGCCGGCGAGCGGCTCGACCCGGAGACCTACCACTGGGCGAGCGACGTGCTCGGCGTGCCGGTGGTCGACCACTGGTGGCAGACCGAGACCGGCTGGCCCATCGCGGCCAACCTGCGCGGCCTCGAGCCGATGCCGATCAAGCCCGGCTCGCCGACCGTGCCCGTGCCCGGCTACGACGTGCGGGTGCTCGACGAGGAGGGCAACGAGGTGCCGCCCGGCACGGAGGGCGCGATCTGCATCCGGCTGCCGCTGCCGCCCGGCACGCTCCCCACGCTCTGGGGCGACGACGACCGCTACGTGGGCGGCTACCTCTCCCGCTACGACGGCTACTACCTCACCGGCGACGGCGGCTACATCGACGAGGACGGCTACCTCTTCGTCATGGGCCGCACCGACGACGTGATCAACGTCGCCGGCCACCGCCTCTCCACCGGCGCGATGGAGGCGGTGCTCGCCGCCCACCCGGCGGTCGCCGAGTGCGCGGTCATCGGCGTACACGATTCTCTTAAGGGCCAGGTGCCGCGCGGCCTCGTGGTGCTCAAGGCGGGCGCCGACGTCGACGAGGACCGGCTGCGCGAGGAACTGGTGGCCGCGGTCCGCGCCGAGATCGGCCCGGTCGCCTCGTTCAAGCACGTCGACGTCGTCCCGGCGCTGCCCAAGACCCGCTCGGGCAAGATCCTGCGCAAGTCGATGCGCGCCATCGCCGACGGCCGCGACGAGCCCGTCCCGTCCACCATCGAGGACCCCGCGGTCCTGGAGAACCTCCGCCCGATCCTGCGCCCGGCGGAGTGACGTCGGGGCTTTCGACCCTTCACCCGGAACGGTCCGCGCGGACCCGGCGGACCGTTCCGGGTCGCGGCCGGGCGGATCGCGCGGCCGCCGCCTCGTCCGGGTGACCGTGGCGGGCACGGTCAGGCGTCCGCGGCGGAGGGCCGTGCCGACAGGTCGTCGCCCGCCGGGCGGGCGGACCGGGACCGGGCCAGGGCGACCAGCGCGAGCACCGCCGCGGCCGTGACGGGCAGCATCGCGGCCCGCAGCCCGGCGGGGGCGTAGCCGTACACGGCCCAGACGGTGGTGACCAGGGCCGGGGCGACGGCGAAGCCGAGCTGCCGGGCGAGGCTCTGGGCGGCCCCGGCCGTGCCGAGCAGGTCTCCGGCGGCGCGGGTCATCACCAGGGTGACCGCGGGGCCGTTGGTGAGGCCGACCCCGCACCCGGCGAGGGCGAGCCGCCAGACCACCTCGGCCGGAGACCATGCCGGGTCGAGCGGGACCAGCAGGGCGAGACCGGTGGCGAGGACGAGCGCGCCGAGCCGGGCCGTACCGGCCGCGCTCCAACGGTCCACCAGCAGTCCCGCGAGCAGCCCGGCCGGGACCATGCCCGCGGGAAAGGCCAGGAGGGTCATCCCGGCCGCCGAAGGGCTGAGCCCCGCCACCCGCTGCAGGTGGAACGAGACCGTGAACTCGAGGGCGGCCGCCGCCATCGAGATCAGCGTCACGGTGACCAGCGGCCCCGCCACCCCCGGGGGCGCGGATCAGCGCGCGGGTGGCGCGGCTTCCCTCCATCCTCGCCCACACGATCAGCGGCGGCACGGCGGCGAGGGCGAGGAGGAGCCAGGCCGGGTTGCGGCCGGCCGCGAGGGACAGCCCCAGCATGACGGCGACGAGGGCCGCGCCCAGTACGACCGCCTCGGCGAGCAGGGTACGCCCGGGCGGCACGAGCGGCCGGTCCTGGGACAGCCCGGCCCATCCGATGAGGATGACGGCGAGGCAGACCGGCAGGTTCAGGTAGAAGATCCACGGCCAGCCGAGCCCGTCGACGATCAGCCCGCCCAGGACGGGGCCGCTCACCGCACCGAGCGGGCCGAGCGAGGTGATCACGCCCACCGCCCGGCCACGGGCCTCGGGCCGTACCACCCGGGCCGCGATCATCGGGCCGAGGGCGAACAGGATTCCGGCGGACGTTCCCTGTACGGCCCGGGCCGCCACCAGCCACCCGATCCCGGGGGCGAGCCCGGCCGCGAGGCTGCTCAGCCCGAACCCGGCGGTCGCGAACACGTGCGCGCCGCGCAGGCCGACCCCGTCGAGCCACCGTCCCGCCGGCAGGCTGACCGCGATCAGCGGCAGGAGGTAGCCCAGCACGACCCACTCGGTGACGGTGGTCGTGACCCCGTACCCGCGCTCGATCGCGGGCAGTGCGATCGCGACGGCGGTGGCGTCGAGCGTGGCCATGAACACCACCAGCCCGATCCCGATGACGAGGCTCCAGTGGTTCTTCTCGGGCACGACATCTCCCGACCAAGCCGAAACTTCACATCGTGTGCAGTTCGATAACCTACACACAGGGTGAAGTTCCGGCAAGCTGGAACTGCACACGCTGTGTAGTTCGTGGGGGTGTCGTGGGATCAATCGGCGCACCGCAGAACGCCCGCAGCCGCCGTACCGTGGCCGCGCTGCTCCAGGCGGCCCGGGAGCTGATCGACGAGGGCGGTGTCGAGGCGTTGACGATGGCGGCGGTGGCCGAGCGCGCCGGCGTCAGCCGGCGAGCCGTCTACCTGCACTTCCCGTCCCGCGCGAGCCTCATCAACGGCCTGGTGGAGGACCTGAAGGGGGCCGGCGGCCTCGACGTGGTGCTGCGCCCGGTCTGGGAGGCCCCCGACGCCCTCACCATGCTCGACGAGTGGGCCCGCTGCATGGTCTCGATACTGCCCCGCATCATGCCGATCGTCCGGGCCATCCAGCGCGTGAGCCGTACCGACCCCGACGCCGCCCAGCACTGGGAGGAGGCGACGCGCGCCCGTCACGCCGCCTGCCGCCGCATCGCGGAGCGCCTCCACGACGAGGGGCGCCTGGCGCCCCCCTGGACGGTCGACACCGCCGCCGACATGATGCTCGCCCTCACCTCCTTCGAGGTCATCGAGACCCTGCTCGACCAGTGCCGCTGGCCCGTCGACCGCCTCGCCAGGCACCTCGCCGCGGTCTTCTGCGGCACCTTCACCCGCCCGGCCCCCGTGGGTGATCAGCCCGACCAGGACGCCGGACGATCCGGTTCGCCACCTGCTTGAGGAGGGCCCGCCCGGCTGCGGCCTATGTCGGTCACGGCGAGACGACGTGCACGCCGGCGGTGCCGCGTCGGAGACGCGGATCGGCCATCCTCATCGGCGCCATGGCCGGAGAATGCGGTGCGGAACCCGTGCCAGGAATCTCGTGATCAGCCCGGAGACGAGCCCGGACAGTCTCCGGAGACCCGGTCGCCGTCTCCGGATGGCGACCAGCACCGTGTCATCCGGTCCGGGGTTGCTCAGCACGCGGACCGGCAGCCCGGCGAGGCACAGCACGTCTCCCTCCGCGAAGCGGAGCACGGACTGGTCCGAACAGAACACGTCGACGCGCCCTCGCCCGACCACGACGATCGCGTCCCGCCACTCCGACTCGTCGTAGCGCCGGTGCCGGTGCGGACCGATGGTGACGACCCGCCGCCGGAACGAGGCCGGTAGTCCTGCGCCCAGAAAATGCGGTGGGAGAGAACCGTCGTCCATCGCGATCTTCTCCACCTGTCACGGCCGCTCGCGCCGGGTACCCACCCACCGCGACTGTCATCAGTGATGACCGCCCATCACGGCGGAACTCACCGCTCGACAGGGAGTCCGCGAGTAAGACGGCCCGCCCACGGGCTGTCGTGGGCGGTGAGCAGGCCTTCAGCGACGGATCTCGGCCCCGCCGGGCCGCAGGGCGACGGCGGCGGTTCAGGAAGGGCCGGGGAAGGTCTCCAGTTGGCGGATGATCGGTGAGATGAGGTCGTTCAGCTCTCTGACTAGCACGATCACCGCGCGCCGGGCCGTACCCTCGACGTCCTGATCGGGGCCGTCCGGCGCGGCGGGCAGGTCGTCCAAGGGGACCGGGGCGTCGATGCGGAGTGTGGTCCGCAGGTACGGGACCTTCGCCACGTCCTGGTCGGTCGGGTCGACGAACTGCCCGAAGATCTCCGGCCAGTCCTGCCATCCGCGGTCCCGCCACCAGTCCCGTGACCACGTGAGCGCGGCCGGCCGCGGCGAGACCAGGTGGGCTTGGACGGTGAGCGTGCCGTCCCAGCCGTTGCGCACGCAGATCGCGTCGAGCACCCTCCGGTGCCACCGTACGAAGCCGGGGGACAGCGACGGTGTCGTGGCGAGCCGCCAGGCGGTGCAGGCGAAGGCGACCGGTGCGATGTCGCCCCACGCTCCGGCGAACTCGTCGATGTTGGCTCGGACGTGTGCGTCGTACCGGCTCGTTCCGTCGGGTGCGTGCTCCCGGTCGTACTCGTGGTCGATCCAGAAGGCTTGGTGCTCGCTCACATCGTCCTCCCGACGGCCGGACCGCGTCGGTGCGGCACGGCGTACCGACCCGGCCGTTCCATTCAACCGAATTGGCCCGCCCGAGCCGGTGAAAAAGGGCAACGCCGAAAGCGAACAGCACCTGCCGCGCATCACCGCCCGCGTCAGTCCGGCGGCGCGTCCGGACCATGCGTCGCCCTGCCCATAACGAGCCGGTGAGCCGCCCGCGCTCCGCTCAGAGAGGCCCCCGTCCACCCGTGGTAAGCACTCGGAAGCCCTGGTGGCATTGATCGGGATCGAGACCGCTCTCTCCGATCACCTACGCCTCCGGGTGATCGTCCTGAGCAACGGGCAGGCCGCGCGTGATCAGGAAGGCCGGTGGCACCTTCCGCATTCCTTGTGTGCCTCCATAATTCCTTAGGGGGACGAGGCGACCGATCTCGTCCCTCGTGAAGGTGATGGCCCGTTCCGGTTGACAACCGACAGCGTGGCCCACTGGCCCCAAAATTGGTCATTTGTGCGTTATGTCGTCATGCTGACCTGAGACATCCGGCGGTCGCCAAATGTATTCGGCGATCGGCTTGGGTTCGGTGGCTCTCGTTGCCATGATGAGGGCGAGCGCTGCAGGGGAAATCTGACTTTTGTTGGGCTGGATGGGAAGGCGCAAGCGGGCGATGGCGGGTCAAAGCAGGACAACGTGGGCACGTCGGGTCGCACCCGTGGTCGTTGTCCTGCTGCTTGCCGCGTGCTCAGCCGACGGTCCCACGGTCGACGAGGCGGGTAGGGCGCTCAAGAGCCATATCCTGGCGCTGCTGAAGGAACGAAACGCGCAGGACGTCACGATCACCGACCCGGGCGGAAAGAACATCTCGTGCGGGGAAGATGCGGCACGGCAGACTTTCGCGGCCACCGGCCGTGATCTCGCGAATCACACCGACCCAGAGGCCCTCAACACGCTGATGCTCGGTTCGCTCAAGGCCGTCGCCCCCTACGAGTTGATCTCGGCGGACGCGCAAGGACAGCCGATACGGGTGGTCAACAAGACCACGAAGACCATTCTCATATTCGAATCCCCAGGGTACGGCCTGTACGTCGTACGTGGGGAGACCGAGTGCCTGCCGACGTCGTGAACGTCGGGGCCATGATCAGGGTTTCCGGTCGCCGAGACTTCTCGCTCTTAACTGCGCGACCTGCTTCTGGCCGTCGAACCGGCTGGCGGCGTTGTTGGCGATCTCGCCGAGCGCCAGCTTGTCCGTGCCGCCCAGGCCGTTCGCGATGAACCAGCGGTCGAGGGCCTGGAGGCCGGGCTCGCCGGATTTCGCGATGTCGGCGAAGGGGCGGAGGTTGCCCTGGTCGTCGGCGATGGCCACGCCCGGGGGGCAGGCGGCCTGGTAGGCGCCGGGAGAGACCTGGGGGCGGAAGCCGGCCTGGAGCAGGGCCGTGGCCACGGCGTGTCTGCGGCCGAGCGTTTCCAATCGGTCGGTCGCCATGAGGTGGTCCGTGCCCTTCGGCGGGTCGGGCTTGTAGGTGTCGTAGACCGACCAGCCCGTGCTCAGCGCGGTCCACAGTGCCTGGCCGGTGATGCCGCCGGGGATCGCGAGGCCGACGATGCCGAACAGTGCGCCGCCGCCGACGCTCACGGCGTCCGCGCCTGCGGCCCTCCGCTCGTCCAGCGGGCCGCGTACGGCCTCGGCGGCGGCGAGCTCGAAGCCGCGGACGTTGCCGAGGACGGCGAAGACGGCGCTGAGCTGCGTGGGATCGCCGGTACGGCGGAGCAGCGGGACGTTGTGGTCGATGAGGCGGCGGGCGAGGTTGCCCAGGCCGGCCTCGAAGGGGGCGAGGTCGGTGTCGGTGGCGGCGAAGGTCGTGAGGAAGCGGTAGGTGTCCGCGGGGCTGAGCCGGAAGGCGGGGGAGAGGCCGGGGATGCGGGAGGCGACGGGGCCGAACGCGCTGGGCTGGAGCTGGTTGTCGTCGCCCAGATCGGCGCCCTCGGCGATCTCGCTCGCGTACGCGCCCGCGATCTCGGCGAGGTGGACGCGCATGGCGGGCGGGACCTTCCACTCGTCGGCCCTGGTGATGACGGTGAACGCGAACCGTGCGGCGGGCTCGCTGTGCCGGCCGTCGGCCTCGTCGTAGGCGCCGGAGGCGGCCGCGAGCAGGCGGCCGAACGCGTCGGCCGCTTCGGCGTCCCGGCCCACCCGGGTGGTGAGCCACCGCAGGTAGGTGGCGAGGTCGGGGCGGGAGTCGGATCGGCTCGTTCCGAACGGGGTGAGGGGCAGGGCGGGAAACCGGGCGATCTCCCTGGTGGAGAGCGCGAGCGCCAGCCGGGCCGCGGCCGGATCCTTGGCGAGGGCGTTCAGGTAGGGGGTGAGCGTGGCGGCGGGGTCGCGCGAGCCGTACGCCAGCACCTGGGTGAACGCGACCTTGGCGAGCCATTCGGTGGGGAACCGGCCCGCGGACAGCAGGTCGCCGATCGCCTGGCGTTCCTCGTGGTCATCACGGCGCCGCCGTACCGCCTCGTCCACCGCCCGGAACCCGGGCGAGGTCGCCGCACCGGCCACCGCCGAGCCGAACGCGATGCTGACCGTCTCGATCGCCTTCGCCTCGTCGCCGGACGGCAGGCCGAGCCGGAGCCGCCGCGGGAGCTCCACGGTACGGCGCGGGCCGAGGGTGCCGAAGAACGCCGCCGCGAAGTCCGGGTCGAGCGCGTGTTCCCGCAGCTCGGCCACGATCCGCCGCAGCTCCTCATCGAGGCCGGGGGCGAAGCCGAGCGGCGGGTCCGGGTCGATGCGGTTGTACCGCTCGGCGAGTGCGCGGCCGAGCCGTTGCGCCTCGGCGGCGGGGAGGATGCGTTTCTCGTCGTAGGCCACGAGGCCGGTGAGCACGGGTGCCCATCCGGGCCACTTGGCCGTCTCCCGCGCCAGCCGCGCGCGTCGCCGCAGATCCGGCAGCTGTTCGTCGATCCACCGGGCGAGCTCCGCGATCCGGTTGAGCTCGGGTGGAAAGATCCCGACCGCGGCGAGCTCGCGCCGGATCGCCTCGAGGTTCTCGCCGATCACGCCGCGTCCGCGGTCCAGCTCGGCGATGAACCGCTCCATCTGCTCCGGGTCGAGCCCGGAGAAGTCCGGTGACAGCGGCCCGGTCCCCGGAGGAACGGGCGAGCCCATGCGATCCACCCCCTCCGGCGGCGGTCGGCGATCGGGCCATCACCTTAACCCGCCGGCCGTACGTTCCCGCCCCGTTGCGCCCAGAAGGAATGGCAAGGGCGGAAATGTCGGACGGGAGGGCGGGCGACGCACGGCCGCCGGTCGCCGCCACGCGACGACCGACGACGGGCGGATGAACCGGGTCAGCAGAGGCTCGCGCCGTCGAAGGTGCGCGGGCCGCGTGGGACCTTGCTGCTGATCGTTCCCCCGGGACGGACCGTGTGGCAGGACCCGTCAGCGCCGTGCGCCCACACGATCTTCAGGCGTAGCGTGCGGCTGCAGTCGTTCCGTGCGTAGCCGGTCTTGGTGATGTTGCCGATCCGCTGCCAGACCACCACGCAGCTCGGGGCGTTCCCCTGCGGTGCCGCGGCCACGGCCGCCGCCGTGGGCGCGGCGTTCGCCGGTGCCCCGGTGACGAGGGCCGCACCCGCCAGGCAGGCCGCAGCGGCGAGGGCCGGGATGCCGATCCTCGAGGTGTTCCTCACGTCGTCGCGCTCCTCTCTTCTGCCGCTGGAACCGGGAGGCGGTCCGGTTCGCCGGTCACGATGACGGAACGTTACCTCTTCATTACCGATCGTGCAATAATCGGGACGGCGGGTGACACGCCGGCGTGCCGCGGTCGCGGGGGTGGTACGTCGCCTGCGCCCGCAGCGTGGTCGGACGAGGGTGGTGGTGCGCCTATGCGGACGGAGGCGTGGGGCGGGGTTCCGGCGAACCGGACGGTGCCCCCGTCGGTGCCTGGGGCTGCGGGCTCGCGTCACACGTGTCGTGCGTCGCGGCCGTCCCGTCCGTGGCAGGCGCACCTGCGGCGGGCGTGGCGCCGGGGTGCGCGGCCTCCGCCGTACCGGCGGGCTTCGCGCCGGGCGGCTCGGGCGGCGAGGCCTTGCCGACGTCGGCGTTGCGGGCGATGGTGGCGGCGGCGCGCCGTACCGCGCCCACCGGCACGGTCGGCACGAGCCGGTCGAGGA
>ERZ795043.837-NODE-837-length-19644-cov-94.634438_pt1 | contig 19644 bp, 20 predicted proteins | sample MGYA00375127_ERZ795043 | MGnify/ENA primary metagenome ERZ795043 (study PRJEB30172, sample SAMN05518447) | compost metagenome | isolation source: Feedstock adapted compost from Newby Island compost facility, Milpitas, CA | place: USA:Newby Island compost facility... | reverse complement strand
GCCAGGACACCGACTACGTGCTGCTCGACGAGCCGCTCAACAACCTCGACATGCGGCACTCGGTGCACATGATGCGCCGCCTGCGCCGCATGGCCGACGACTACGGCAAGACCGTGGTCATCGTGGTGCACGACATCAACTTCGCCTCGTGCCACTCCGACACGATCGTGGCGATGAAGAACGGCAAGGTGATCGCCCAGGGTCCGACCGCCGAGATGATGACCCCGGAGATCCTCGCCGAGGTCTACGACCTCGGCATCGACGTGCACGAGCTCTCCGGCCACCGCATCGGCGTCTACTTCGCCTGACGCCCACCGGCGCCCATCCGGGTCTGCCTTCCTAAAGGCCGGGCAGGGTGTCGGGCACGTCGTACACCGGCCATCCGTCGTCCCCGCGCCGTACCGCCGGGTGCGGCCGGTACGGCTCACGCCGGCCGACGGCGAGCAGGTGGACCACGCTCACGCCGCGCATCGCGAGCGCATCGGCGATGAGCATGCGGTGGCAGTGCCACCAGACGGTCTCCGCGCACATCACCGCGATCCGCTCATCGCGGGCGCGCTCCGCCAGCTCCTGCACCGCCGTACGGAACTCCGGCGTGTCCATGTGGTCGGCGTACCCGGCGAACGCGGCGTGCCGGAGCGCGGTGTGCCGGGACCGCGGCCGCCGGGACCGGCGCCCGCCCAGGGCCTCGCCGTGCCACTCGTAGCGGATGCCCGCCTCGGCGAGCGCGGCGGCGAGCGCCTCGCGCCCGAAGTGCGGGTGCCGCCGCGATCCGGGGAACCGGCGCACGTCGGCCAGGGTGGTCACCCCGGCCTCCCGCAGCACCGCGAGGAACTCGTCGACCCGCCGCGCGCCGTGCCCTACGGTGAACACCTCCATCCCTCCCGACGCTATGCCACCCCGGCCGGTGCCCGGGTACGGCGCGCCGTGGCGACGGTGGCCTGCGCCGCGGGAGCCCGCGCGCGGGCGCGGAGCCGGATGGGCGGAAGCCGGGTGGCGGACGCTCCCGGCCCTGCGGGGCACGACGGGCCCGGGCACCCGGCCGGAACCGGCCGCAGGACCGGTTACGGCCGCGCACCGGGGAGGGCGATCGATCCGCTCCGCCGGGTGAGCGGCGGTGATCGGCGGGTCGGGTACGCCGATCACCGGCCGGGCCCGCCGTACGGCGCGGCACACCCGCGGGCCTCGAGCCCTGAAAAGCCAAGGTTGGAGGCTTGCTCCCGTTGCGCGGCGATTTGTAGGATGGACCGGGCGTGCCGGGAAGTCTGGTCGGCGGAGTGCGGTTCTGCTGAGTGATACCGGAAGGGAGCTCCGGTACCTCCCACCCCGTAGGAGCAGATGATGCGCGCCCGCGACCTCATGGTTCCGTCCCCCGCCGTCAGCCTGGACTCGCCCGTCATCGACGCGGCGAATCTGATGATCGAAAGCAAGCTCCCCGGCCTCATCGTGCTGGACGAGCGCGGGACGCCCTACTCGATCCTCTCCGGCACCCAGGTCCTCCGCCTCGCCATTCCCCAGTACTGCCAGGAAGACCCGGCGCTCGCCCGGGTGATCGACGAGGCGCACGCGGACCGGTTCGCCGAGGCGCTGAGCCACCGCACGGTCCGGCAGGTGCTCCCGGACCGGCCCAGTGAGCTGCCCATCGCCGATCCCGACGCCACCCTCCTCGAGCTCGCCGCGCTCATGGCGCGCACGCGATGCCCCCTCGTGGCGATCGTGGAGAAGGGCCGGCTCCTCGGCGCGGTCGCCCTCCACCCCCTCATGAACAGGCTGTTCTCTGCATGACGATCACCGCTTGGCTGGCGACGTTCGTCTTTCTCGCCGTCTACGTCCTCATCGCCACGGAGAAGATCCACCGGGTCAAGGCCGCCCTGCTCGGCGCGGGGATCCTCCTGCTCATTCACGCCACGGACGCCGAGTCCGCCTTCTTCTCGGAACGTTCCGGGGTCGACTGGAACGTCATCTTCCTGCTCCTCGGCATGATGGTCATCGTCGGGGTGCTGCGGCGGACCGGCGTCTTCGAATACCTGGCGATCTGGGCGGCCAAACGGGCCAAGGGCCGGCCCTTCCGGCTCATGGTCCTGCTGACGCTGATCACCGCGATCGCGTCTGCCCTGCTCGACAACGTCACCACGGTGCTGCTCGTCGCCCCGGTCACGTTCCTCGTCTGCGAGCGGCTCTCCCTGCCCGTCATTCCGTACCTGATCGCGGAGGCGCTGGCGTCGAACATCGGCGGCACGGCGACGCTGGTCGGCGACCCGCCGAACATCATCATCGCCAGCCGGGCCGGGCTGACCTTCAACGACTTCCTCGTCCACCTCGCGCCGCTGGTCGTGCTGCTGATGGTCGCCTTCCTCGGGCTGTGCCGCCTGCTGTTCCGGAAGGCGTTCACGTACGACCCGGAGCGCGCGGCGGAGATCATGCAGCTCGATGAGAAGGCGGCCATCAGGGACCACGTGCTGCTGAAGCAGAGCCTGGGCGTGCTCGCCGTGGTGATGGCCGCGTTCGTGCTCCACCCGGTGCTCCACTACGAACCGTCGGTGGTCGCGCTCCTCGGCGCCGGGCTGCTGATGCTGATCACCAAGATCAAGGTCGAGGACGTGGTCCGCGACGTGGAGTGGCCGACCCTGGTCTTCTTCATCGGCCTCTTCGTGATGGTCGGCGCCCTGGTCAACACCGGTGTCATCGGCACGGTCTCCGAGGCCGCCGCCTCCGCCGGCGCGGGCCGCCCGTTCCTCACCTCGATGGTCCTGCTCTGGGGATCGGCCGGCCTGTCGGCGATCGTGGACAACATCCCGTACGTGGCGGCGATGAGCCCGATCGTGGAGCACCTGGTCCAGCAGATGCCCGAGGGCGGCACCAACGGGCACGTGCTGTGGTGGGCGCTCGCCCTCGGCGCGGACCTCGGCGGCAACGCCACCGCGATCGGGGCGTCGGCCAACGTGGTCATCCTGGGGCTCGCCGAGCGGAACAAGTCCCCGATCAGCTTCTGGCAGTTCACCCGGTACGGTGCCGTGGTGGCCTTCGCCACCATCGCCATCTCCATGCCGTACCTGTGGCTGCGCTACCTGGTCTGACGGCCACCCCGGACGGCACGGGGTAGGAGCCGCCGGGCGCCGTGCCCAGCGCGTGAAAGGCTGCCGCTTCTTCGCCTGAACCGGCGCGTGCCGCCGGGAACGACCTCGGCCGCGGTAGTGCGCGCATGTCGCCGCACCGGCCGCGTGCCGTACCCTGAGCCCTCTTGCGCGGTGTGGCGTCCTGCGCACCGCGGCCCCGGCCGGCCGTCCGGAGCGGCACCGCCCGGCGGCCCGCACACCTCTGGATATACCCTAGAGGGGTAGGGTATGTTTCCCGGCATATAGGATGAAGAGGGAATAGTCCGAGGTGCCATGACCGCCACGTACACGATCAAGGGCATGACCTGCGGCCACTGCGTCAGCTCGGTCAAGGAGGAGGTCGGCGCCATCCCCGGCGTCACCCGGGTCGACGTCGACCTGGAGACCGGCCGCATGCGGGTCGAGAGCGACGCTCCGATCGACCCCGCCGCGATCGTCGCCGCCGTCGAAGAGGCCGGATACCAGGTGGTGACCGAGCCCGCCTCCGGGACGGGCGAGTAGGCTGCACGGCGAGCCCACGCCGGCAGCCCTCCGCCGGGCACCGGGCCACCGCCCGGCGGCACGCGCATCGACCGCGCCGGCACGGGGCCGGCCGCACCAAGATCCCGGCCCTGGCGACGTAACGTCCACCGCATCCACTGCGCACCGGGGCCGGCGGCCCACGGCAACGCGGGCTCGACCCGAGAAAGGAGTGGTGATGGCCTCGCTCACCCACCGGGACCCACGAGCGACCGGCGCCACCGTGGAACTCTCGATCACCGGCATGACCTGCGCGTCCTGTGCGAACCGGATCGAGCGCAAGCTCAACAAGCTCGACGGCGTGATCGCCACGGTCAACTACGCCACCGAGAAGGCCACGGTCACCATCCCCGAGGGCTTCGACCCCGAGCTGCTCGTCGCCGAGGTGGAGAAGGCCGGATACGGCGCCCGCCTGTCCTCCGCCGAGCGGCCCCGCGACGAGGACGCCGACGGTCTCGCCGCGCTCCGGGCCCGCCTGATCACCTCGGTCGTGCTCGCCGTACCGGTCATCGCGATGGCGATGGTCCCGGCGCTCCAGTTCCCCTACTGGCAGTGGGTGTCGCTCGCGCTCACCCTCCCGGTCGTGCTCTACGGCGGCTGGCCGTTCCACAAGGCCGCCCTGGCCAACCTGCGGCACCGCGCCACGACCATGGACACGCTGATCTCCATCGGCACGATCGCGGCGCTGGGCTGGTCGCTGTGGGCGCTCTTCTTCGGCACGGCCGGCGAGCCCGGCATGACCCACGGCTTCGAGTTCACCGTCTCCCGCGACGGCGGCACCGGCGACATCTACCTGGAGGTCGCCGCCGGGGTCACCGCGTTCGTCCTCGCCGGACGGTACTTCGAGCTCCGGTCCCGGCGCCGCACCGGCGCCGCGCTCCGCGCGCTCCTCGACCTCGGGGCCAAGGACGTGGCCGTGCTCCGCAACGGCCGGGAGGTCCGGCTGCCCGTGGCCCACCTCAAGGTGGGCGACCGGTTCGTGGTCCGCCCGGGGGAGAAGATCGCCACCGACGGGGTCGTCGAAGAGGGCGCCTCCGCGGTCGACGTCTCCATGCTCACCGGTGAATCCGTCCCGGTCGAGGTACGGCCGGGCGACCCGGTGACCGGGGCCACGGTCAACACGAGCGGGCGCCTGGTGGTCCGGGCCACCCGGGTCGGCGCGGACACCCAGCTCGCCCAGATGGCGAAGCTGGTCGAGGAGGCGCAGAGCCGCAAGGCCGAGGTGCAACGGCTCGCCGACCGGATCTCCGGGGTGTTCGTGCCGATCGTGATCGTGCTCGCCCTCGGCACGCTCGGCTTCTGGCTCGCCACCGGCGCCGGGGCGACCGCCGCCTTCACCGCGGCCGTGGCCGTGCTCATCATCGCCTGCCCGTGCGCGCTCGGCCTCGCCACCCCGACCGCGCTGCTCGTCGGCACCGGACGCGGAGCCCAGCTCGGCATCCTGATCCGGGGGCCGGAGGTGCTGGAGTCCACCCGGCGGATCGACACCATCGTCCTGGACAAGACCGGCACCGTCACCGAGGGGCGGATGCGGCTCACCGGGCTCACCACCGCCGAGGGCACCACCGAGGAGGAGGCGCTGCGCCTCGCCGGCGCGCTCGAGCACGCCTCCGAGCACCCCATCGCCCAGGCGATCGCCCGCGCCGCCGCCGAACGGCTAGGCGAGCTTCCCACCCCTGAGGCGTTCAGCAACGTCGAAGGCCTGGGCGTCCACGGCGTCGTGGACGGCCGGGCGGTCACCGTCGGCCGGGCCGCGTTCCTCACCGAGCGGGGGCATCACCTCCCCGGCGGGCTCGCCGAGGCGCTGCGCGCCGCCGAGGCGGCCGGCCGTACCGCCGTGCTCGCCGGCTGGGACGGCGAGGTCCGGGCGGTGTTCACGGTCGCCGACACGGTGAAGCCGACCAGTGCCGAGGCCGTCGCCCGGCTCCGCGAGCTCGGCCTCACCCCGGTGCTGCTCACCGGGGACGGGGAGGCGGTCGCCAAGGCGGTCGCCGCCGAGATCGGGGTCGACGAGGTGATCGCCGAGGTGCTCCCCGCCGACAAGGTCGATGTGATCAAGCGGCTCCAGGCGGAGGGGCGGACCGTGGCCATGGTCGGGGACGGCGTCAACGACGCGCCCGCGCTCGCCCAGGCCGACCTCGGCCTCGCCATGGGCAGCGGGACCGACGTGGCCATCGAGGCCGCCGACCTGATCCTGGTCCGCGGCGACCTGCGGGCGGCCGCCGACGCGATCCGGCTCTCCCGCCGCACGCTCCGCACGATCAAGGGGAACCTGTTCTGGGCGTTCGCCTACAACGTGGCGGCGCTGCCGCTCGCCGCGGCCGGCATGCTCAACCCGATGATCGCCGGGGCGGCGATGGCGTTCTCCAGCTTCTTCGTGGTGAGCAACAGCCTGCGCCTGCGCCGCTTCCGGTGACCGCGCTGCGCGGCGATCCTCAGGGGAGGTGTCTCACGCCGCCCGCCGTGCGGCCGCCATCCGGCTGACGTCACACCAAGAGTGAGAGCCCAGGAAAATTGGCGAAGTGACGATGGTTGCCGGTGAGTAAGGGCGCGTCGTAGTAGATGGCCGTGGCACAAACCCAAAGATCGTTTGCTTGCTGCGGAGCACCTAGCGCGTGCCCTTGCGCGGCCGCCCTCGCCCGCAGCGTGCCCCACAGACGGGCGATGTCCTCGTGATAGGGAGCTATGAGATAGCGACGTATCGCTTCTTCCAGACTTTGGAGCTTCTTCGCTCCCCAGCCCTTCTTTGCAGCCCCATAGTAGAGCTCACCAACGGAGGCGAAGCTCAACGCCGGAATGACGCCCTCGAGATGGCGTCTATATCGCTCGACATTCACACCCTGCCACAGGTAGGAGAACACGTCGGTATCCACGAAGACGTATCTCATTCTTCTCCTCGACGTGCGGCGGTGATGACTTCGAGGAACTCCTCCAAGTCATCGATCGGATCGCCCCTCAGCTCGTCGACGTTGCCAATGGGGCGGACGCCTTGTTCCTGAGCCAGCCTGTCCAATGGCGTGATAGGCGCACCTGTCAGGCGCTTCACGGTCTCCAGGTGCATGACCCGCACGGTCACGCCGTCGGGCTGAAGCTCAGCCCGTCCACTCGCCATGACCAATTGGTCCATGGCGTCCAAAATCACATCACGAAGATCACTTCCGAAGTCGGCGAGGATGCTTCCCGCATAGGTATCTATCCGGCACCGCAGGGTCGCGGGAGAGAAGTCGCCCATGTGGAGCCGGCCTACCACGGTGACTTCTCGCTCTGTTGCCTGCGCGGGTGTGCGGCGCAACGCCTCGCGGAAGACGGAATCGATGACGAAACCACCGCCGGGGTGCTGGAACTGAATTCTGCTCACGCCGTGCGGGCTGATACCACCGGCCAGCTCGCGGAGCCCATTCAGCACGGGAGGCGTCAGATATGCCGGCAACGGATGTCCTTGGCGGAGGAATTCTATTCCCTCGCCAAGCATCCGCAGCGATTCACGCAATAGGTCGTTCATTGCTTCGTCCTGCGGCCTGGAGACCTCGAGAACCGCTGAGCCTTCGTGAAATCCGGTGAAGTCCAGCCGCACGGCGTCCACGACATCACGTGGTCTGCGTCCCGGCTTGATGGACGTACCGGTGCTTGCCAGGGCGAGCCGCTCCAAGGTCATCTGCAGACCGCTCGCGATTCGAGCCAGTTCAGCCAACGGCAGCCGGCCGCCTTCGGTGACCGGGCCACTGACACTGACCGTCATCGAAAAATTCGATGATCTTCCGGCATCCAGCGCGCCCATGGCTTCCTCACCTCCGCCCTCGCCTCACCGTAACCCTAGAGACCATCTCCCAGCCGCGGCACTTCCTTCGCGATTTTCGGTCTCGGAAGTCAGATGAGCACGACAAGGATTCCCGCAAGATCGGGCATATGGATGACCACGGGAGCGAACCGATTTCAAAACCTCACGGGCACCATGGCGGCAGCTATGCACACCCAGCTCGATCGCACCCCGTCGGCGTTCTGGCCGTGTGAGGTCAACGTAGTGCGGCACGCGTCGTTCAAGCTGCCCCTGACGTCGGCATCGTGTGGATCCCAGCCCGCATCCGCCCTGTGCCCGACCGGGATTCCCGGACAGGATCGTCCTCTCGTGTCCACAAGGCCGGCAGGGGGCAGGCCGGGCCTGCCGTGCAGCGGTTACGGTGATCGGGTGGAGTACGACGACCTTGGCCTGCCCGTTCCCGTGCCGGACACCGTCCGCCGCGTGGTCTCCCTCGTTCCCTCCCTCACCGAGGCCGTCGCCGCCACGGATGAGAGCCTGCTCGCCGGCGCCACGAACTGGTGCACGCACCCGCCCGGCCTCGACGTGCCCAGGGTCCGGGGGACCAAGAACCCCGACCTGGAGCTGATCCGGTCGCTGCGGCCCGACATCGTGCTCGCCAACTTCGAGGAGAACCGGGAGCCCGATCTGGCGGCGCTCCGCGAGTCCGGGATCCCGGTGTGGACGACGGTCATCCGGACCGTGGACGAGGCGCTCCGCTCGCTCGACCGCATGCTCACCGTGGCCTGCCGGCTGCCCCGGCCGGCCTGGCTCGACCGGGCGGCCGAGGCCTGGCGGGCGCCGGCCCCCGCGTTCGCCCCCGCGCGCCGGGCCGCGATCGTGGTGTGGCGGCGGCCGTGGATGGTCGTCGGCCGGGACACCTTCACCGGGGACGTGCTCGCCCGGCTGGGCGTCACCAACGTCTTCTCCGGCCACCCGGAGCGGTACCCGAAGATGCCGCTCGACCGGATCCGGGAGACCGAGCCCGACCTCGTGGTCCTGCCGGATGAGCCGTACCGGTTCACCGAGGACGACGGGCCCGAGTGCTTCCCCGGGATCCCGGCCGCCTTGGTCAGCGGCCGGCACCTCTCCTGGTACGGGCCGTCCCTGATCGAGGCGCCCGGGCTGCTCACCGGGCAGCTCCGCGACGCCAAGGCGCGGAGCGCGGGCTGAGCGCGGCCGGACCGGGCCCGCGCGGTCTCCCGGTTCCGGGCGAGGCGATCCGGTGAGGTGGACGTCCGTGCTCCCGCCGCGCCGCCTGCGGGCCGCGGGAGGACGCGCCTGCGGCCGCCCGCTGGACGGTGCAAGGCCCTTCGGCGGCCAGGCCGTAGGAGAGGCGCCAGGCCGTAGGAGAAGCCGCGACCGCCCGCCGAGACGCCTGTCCGGCCCGTCTAGAGTCGCGGCCATGACCATCGCGCGTTCCATCCTGCTGTTCATGCTCGCCGCGCTCGCCGAGATCGGCGGGGCCTGGCTGGTGTGGCAGGGAGTGCGGGAGCAGCGCGGCCTGTGGTGGGCCGGTGCGGGCTTCCTCGTCCTCGGCCTGTACGGCTTGGTGGCGACCTTCCAGCCCGACCCCCACTTCGGCCGGATCCTCGCCGCCTACGGGGGCGTGTTCGTCGCCGGCTCGCTGATCTGGGGGATGGTGGTGGACGGCTTCCGCCCGGACCGCTGGGACCTGATCGGCGCGGCCATCTGCCTGCTCGGGGTCGGGGTCATCATGTACGCGCCGCGCGGCTAGCCGGAGCCGCCAAACGGCCGAGGTTCTTGGTGGGGTCCCCGCGCGTACCGCAGGCCTGCCGCAGCGCCCGCGTGCCGCGGAAAGCCCGCGAGAACGGCCGGAGCGGGGTTGGGCCGGCTGCCCCGGCCGGATCCGGCGAAGAACGCCGTGGCCCCGCACGGTCGCCCGTCCACCGGCAGCGCCTCGGCTGTGGATACGTGGGACGCATCTGGAGACGTGACGGCCGACGGCCATCGATCGGCGGGAGCGCCCGGCAGGGCGGCGGATCCACCAGGGGAGCCCGAGCCCGCCTGCCGTACCCGAACGCAGGTGCCCGGAACAGCGAAACGCCCCGGGTTGTGCCGCCCGGGGCGTTCCTCGAAGTGGGGCTATCTGGACTTGAACCAGAGACCTCTTCCTTATCAGGACTGTCCACGCCGTGATCACGGGATCGCGCCGCGCTCCTGACCAGTGCTCGACGGTGGTGGACGGCAGCGGTCGTGCGTGGCTGTTGCAGTACGCGTTGCAGTAGTCCGCCCGTCCCCTGGTCCGCCCCCATCCTCCTCGTAGCTGCCGATCCCCAGGACGGGACCGTCGTGTCAAGGGTCAGCGAAGCTGATCGCGAAGCGACGCCGTAGGCGCCCTTGACTCGGCGGGCACGGCCGGGACACTGAAGCAGCGAGGAGGATGGGGGTACCAGTCGTCACGACATGATGTTGTGGAGCAGAAGAGCGAGGCCGGAGCCAGCACCAACCCCGGCACCGAGACTGGCACTGGCGGCACCGACAGTGCACCCAACCGCGACGGAGGTCGCGAGGATGATCACCCACCTCTGCGGGAGCGCCTCCGGCTTCGGGGGAGGCTCCTGCTGTTCGGTCTTGGAGCGTCCGGGTAGTCTCACGTTCGTCCTTTCCTGTTGACCGCATGGAGTGGACATGAGAGCGGCTCCCTGTTCGCAGCAGGGGGCCGTTCGTCTTCACGAACGACCACGCCAGCTCTCCGATCAACGGTCCGCTGATCGTTGCGGACAGCCTCCTCGCCCAAAGCAGCAGAGAGCAAATCGCTCTGTGGACAACTATGTGCACAACTTGTGCGGAGTCAGCTACAAGGGTGTGGAAACGTGGTGGACGGACATGTGGGAGATTACTCTCCGCAGTGCCCCACAACAGCGCTGAGCAGCCAAGATTCTGCCCCCAAGCTGTGGACGGAACAAAGTCCAGAAGTGTGGAGGAAAGAAGTAGATCCGGCGCGCCAAGGGATAAGAGAAAGGCTGGTACGGCGGGCCGTCGAAGATGACTTCGGCGTCATTCGCGTTCGAACCGCCGTCCGCCTGGAACCGGACGCAACGCGCTCCCCCTCCGGCTGAGCCGGGAAGGGCGACGTCCACCAGGGGGCGGCGTGGCGTCCGTGCGGTGGGACGATTGGGTACGGCGGGCTTGTGTGCGGCGGGCGGCCCGAGCCGCTGCCGGCCGGGACCGGCCCCCAGGCCGCATGCCCGGACGGCGGGCGGGCGAGGCGCCGCGGTGCGGCGGCGCGCCGCGCCGCCGCCTTGATCCCTATAAGCGCAACTCGGCAGAGGTACGCCTCCGATCAGATGTCCTCCCGGGTGTCGATCTCGGCGATGAGGGCTTCGACACGGGTTTTGATCTCGTCGCGGATTGGGCGGACGGCTTCGACGCCCTTGCCTGCGGGGTCTTCCAATGCCCAATCGAGATACTTCTTGCCGGGGAAGATCGGGCAGGCGTCGCCACAGCCCATGGTGATGACGTAGTCAGAGGCTTCGACGGCCTCGGTGGTCAGCACCTTTGGGGTCTGGTCTGAGATGTCGATGCCGACTTCCTTCATCGCCTCGACCACGGCCGGGTTGACCTGCTCGGCAGGAAGTGACCCGGCGGAGCGGACCTCGATCCGGTCGCCCGCCAGGTGGGAGAGGAAACCGGCGGCCATCTGGGAGCGGCCGGCGTTGTGAACGCATACGAACAGTACGGATGCGACAGGTTCGGTGGGCATCGGTTCTGTTTCCTTTTTTGAGCTGCCCGTCCATGAGGCCAGGCATGGGCACGAGGGGTTTTAGACCGGGTGCCGGGCTCGCATCAGCTCCGACTGATGCGATGCTATCATCAGCCCATGCTGATGTCAGTCGACACTGATCTGTTGCGGGTGCTGGCCGATCCCCTGCGGCTGCAGATCGTGACCCTGCTCGCCCGGGAGACGTTGTGCACGACCCACCTGGTGGAGGAGACCGGCGCGCGGCAGACCAACCTGTCCAACCATCTGAAGGTGCTGCGGGACGCCGGAGTGGTGGACACCGAGCCGTGCGGCCGGTTCACCTACTACCGGCTCAAGCCTGACGTCATCGCTTCCCTGGCCGGGCAGTTCGCCGAACTGGCCGAGACCGCTCGCGCCACTGCCGCCGCCGACAAGAAGAGGGCGTGCCCATGACGACCACCGAACCTGAAGCCGCAACCGGCGGCGTGGTCGGCAAGCTGTCCACCCTCGACCGGTTCCTACCACTCTGGATCCTGGCCGCGATGGCCCTTGGTCTCGGCCTCGGCCGTGCCTTTCCCGGCCTGAACGGTGTGCTGTCCAAGGTCGCGATCGGCGGCATCTCTCTGCCCATCGCCCTCGGGCTGCTGATCATGATGTATCCGGTGCTGGCGAAGGTGCGCTACGACAAACTCGACGCCGTCACGGGCGACCGCAAGCTGATGATCTCGTCGCTGGTCATCAACTGGGTCATTGGCCCAGCCGTGATGTTCGCCCTGGCGTGGATCTTCCTGCCGGACCTGCCGGAGTACCGTACCGGCCTGATCATCGTCGGCCTGGCGCGCTGCATCGCCATGGTCATCATTTGGAACGACCTCGCCTGCGGCGACCGCGAGGCCGCCGCCGTCTTGGTGGCGCTCAACTCGGTTTTTCAGGTCCTTGCCTTCGGCCCGCTCGGCTGGTTCTACCTCGACCTGCTGCCCGGCTGGCTCGGCCTCGGCGAGGGCCAGCACCTTGACATCTCCGCATGGAAGATCGCTCTGAATGTCGTCATCTTCCTCGGCATCCCACTGCTGGCCGGGTTCCTTACCCGCCGTCTGGGCGAGCGCAGGCTCGGCCGGGAGCGCTACGAGAGCGCGTTCCTGCCGAAGATCGGTCCCTGGGCGCTGTACGGATTGCTGTTCACGATCGTGATCCTGTTCGCCCTGCAGGGCAAGACGATCACCTCCGAGCCCGGTGACGTGGCCCGCATCGCGCTGCCGCTGCTGGCCTACTTCGCCCTTATGTGGTTCGGCACCTTCGTCCTCGGCAAGACCCTTGGCCTGCCCTATGACCGCACCGCCACGCTGGCCTTCACGGCGGCCGGCAACAACTTCGAACTGGCGATCGCGGTAGCCATCGCGACCTTCGGCGTCACCTCGGGTCAAGCGCTGTCCGGTGTCGTCGGGCCACTGATCGAGGTCCCGGTGCTCGTGGCGCTGGTCTACGTTTCACTCGCCTGGCGGAGGAAGTTCGCTGCCGCATAGCAGGGGCGGAGATGAGAAGGCCGCCTTGGCTGATGCTGGGCGGCCCTCGTTCACCGGTCAGAGGGGAGAGGCGCCCCTCTCTTCGTGGGGGAGAAGCCGAGATCTTCGGGCTGTAGTCCGGTGGCTTGAGTCAGCGCGAGTCGAAACGGGGCACGAGGCCAGGAGACTTCGCCGGCCTCCCATCGCCTGATGCGTTCTTCATCGACGGCGAGGCGTTCCTTGATGCCCACAGGGGTCCGGTTAATCCGCTCGGCGAATTCGGCGCGGGTGAGCTGTTGCGCGTTGCGCCATGCGCGGAGTTGGACATTCGGGATGCTGTCTGGCATCTCGGGGTCTTCCTCCCGTCGGGGGGTCATCAGGGGGTTAAGAGGGGGGCTTTTCGGGGGTCCTATCGCGCTCGCTTTGCCGGTGGACTTGCCATCAACCAACCACGGTACGTCAAGCGGCTTCCCGCCACAGGGAACGCCGGATGAACGAGGAGATGGCGACGGTGACCCGGCCAGACGAGAACAGCGAGGCAAGACCCTGTCCTTCGTGTCGGGGACGTGGCACCAAGCAGTGCCATTCACGCCGTCAGCTCGTCGTCGGCGGCGAAACCAGTGACGATCGCGACTCGGGTGGGGAGCGGGAGTGCCTCGACTGCCTCGGAAACGGCCGGGCCGAAGGGAGCGGAACATGAACCCGATCGAGGTTGCGGCGGTGGCCTACATGAACCGAAGCGACGAGGCGGACAAGCTCATCCGACTGCGTGACGCGCTGACCCGGCTCAGCATCAATGCCGAGCTGCGCGACAACAACACGGCGCTGATGGTCAACCCGCCAAGTGGGCGGGGCATGCCGGTGTGGGTCTTCGTCGGCTACGGCGGCCAGTACTACTCATGGAACTCGGCAGGCAGGCGGCACCCGGTGTCCGATCTTGAGGGCGCCGCGAAGGTGATAGCCGCCTACGTCTGCCGTTGAGGCGGGCGCGGCGAGGCAGTTGAGCCGACGACGGGTCGGCAGCCATCAATCCCTGCCTCGTCGCGCCCTTGATCTCCGGCAGGGCCACAGTGACTCGCCCCCGTGTCCCCCCGTGTGGTCCTGCCGGTCCCCTCCTCCCGGACTGCGAGTGCAGCCGAACGAGGTGACAGAAGCATCGAGCCGGTCTAGGCTCAAACTTGGTAAAACAACCTGTCGGCTGCTGGACGGTCGTGATGTCTCTAGAGTCCGTGCCTCCGAAGTATGCACAGCTTGTGCAGACGCTTCAGCGGCGTATCGAAGCGGGGGACTACCCTCCCGGAACCCTCCTGCCGAGCGAGAATCAGCTCATCAATGAGTTCGGCGTCTCCCGTCCGACCGTCGTGGCGGCCCTGCGCGTGCTTCGGGAACAGGGCTGGATCGAGTCCCAGCAGGGCAAGGGCCGTTTCGTACGGGGCCGCCCCGCCCTCGCCTCACTCGAACAACCCCGGCCCGGCCACGCCTACCTCACCAGCGCCGAGACACCCTCGGCCGAACTACTGGAAGTCGGCGCGGTAGCCGCACCGAACAGGATCGCCGCTCTGCTCGACCTGCCGCCCAAGAGCAAGGCGTTCCTCCGTCGCCGACTGGTCTCACGCGGCGATGAGCCTTCCGAGATCGTCTCGCTGTGGCTTCCCCTCGACCTGTCGGAGGGGACGAACCTCACGAGCGCCGAGCCGCTGGCCCAGGGCATCCGCGAACACATCCAGGCCCGTAAGGGCGTCCGGTTCGATCACGTCATCGAACAGATCACGGCCCGAATGCCTACCTCTGACGAGGTCAAGCAGCTCGGCATGCCCAAGAACACGCCGGTCCTCGACGTCTATGCGGCTGTACGTGATCCCGGTGGCCGGCCCCTTGCCGTACTGGCTGTCGTGCTGCCTGCCGACCGTCACGAGCTGGAGGACGCCTATCCCATCGGGTAGGAACGCCTCACCTTCGGAGCCCACTTAGCTTAGGCACTTGACCTAGCAAGTGGGCTCTCTTATGCTCAAGGCACTCGATAGGTTAAGTGCCTATCAGTCGAGAGAGGAAGATATCCGATGGCTCTACAAGGTCCGATCCCCGTCAGCTTCGACATGGTCTTCCCGCACGGCTGCTACCTCGTCGGCGAGGTGGAGGCGGTCAAGGACTTCGACGCCTCGACCAACGGCCGATTCGTGCAGGCACGGGACAAGCAGAGCGGCGAACTGGTCTGGCAGATCGCCGTCATGGACGCCGACCCCCAGGTCAAGCCCGCTCAGAAGACCGTCGCCGTAAAGATCATCGCGCCCGTCCAGCCGGTGCCCCCGGCCCCGGTGACGAGGCACGCAACCTCGTCTCCACCACCCCAGACACCGCCGTGGTCTTCCGCCCGGCCGTCATGCAAACCCCCGCCATCGTCACCATCGTGATCTGGCTGTCGCGCCTGGTCGCGGGCCTGGTCCGCCTCGTGGTGCGGCATCCGGTCGCGGTGGCCGTGCCCGTCGCCTTCGGGGTCATCTGGACCCTGTACGGCTGGCGCCTGGCCCTCGTCATGGCAGGGTTCCTGCCCTCGGCCGGACTATCCTGGCTGCTGCTGGACCGGGCCTCGTTCCTGCGCCTGGTCGGCTGGCCCCTGCTGGCCTGGTGGCGGCTCATCACCGTCTACCGGCGGCACTGGCAACCAGTCATGGTCGTCTCCGGCCTCGGACGGCACATCCGGGGCCGCGACTACCTGCCCCGCCTGATCCAGGTGGAGTGCGACGGCTGGGCCGACCGCGTCAGCGTGAAGATGCTCAACGGCCAAGCCGTCACCGACTGGGCCGACCGCATCGAGCACCTGGCCCACGGCTTCGGCGCACCCTCCTGCCGGGTCGCCGTCGCTCGGGCCGGGCGGCTCGTGCTCACCTTCCCCCGGCGCGACCCGCTCGCCGAACCCCTGCCCGCCGTCCCCATCCCTGATGTGGCGTCGGTGGGGCCGGTCGAGATCGGCCGGTGCGAGGACGGTACGCCGCTGCGGCTCAAGGTCCACGGCACTCACGTTCTGATCGCCGGGGCCACGGGCGCGGGCAAAGGCTCCTACCTGTGGTCGACAATCCGCGGGCTCCTTCCGGCGATGCGGGCGGGCCTGGTGCAGGTGTGGGCGCTCGACCCCAAGCGGATGGAACTGTCCTTCGGCCGGGCGCTGTTCGGCTCCCGGTATGCGGCCGATCCGAAGGAGTGCGCCGACCTGCTGGATGAGGCGGTCTCGGTGATGCAGGAGCGGGCCGACCGGTTCGCCGGCCTCCAGCGCTCCCACGCACCGACGCCTGCTGACCCGTTCGTCCTGGTGCTCGTGGACGAGGTGGCGTTCCTGACCGCCTACCAGCCCGATAAGCAACTCCGTCAGCGGATCACGGCGGCCCTGGCCACCCTCACCACCCAAGGGCGCGCGGTCGGTGTCGGGGTCATGGCCGCGCTGCAGGACCCGCGTAAGGAGGTCATGAACATCCGCAACCTGTTCCCCGACAAGATCGCCCTCCGGCTCGACGAGTCCGAACAGGTGGACATGGTCCTCGGCGACGGCGCACGCGACCGAGGCGCCCTGGCCGACCACATCTCACCCGTCCCGGAGCTGGGCGCAGGCGTCGGCTACGTCCGGCTCGAAACCAGTCCTGATCCGGTGCGCGTGCGAGCCGCGTACGTCTCCGACGCCGACATCTCCGCGATGGTCGCCGAGTTCGCGGGGGTGGGCCGATGATGCGCCTGGCTCACATCCTCGACGGCCTGCGCTGCTCGGGCTGTGGAGCTCTCGATGTGCTCTGGCTCGACCCGGTGAGAGGCATCGTCGAGTGCCACGAGTGCGGCCAGAAAACCGCCGTCCTGGCTGATGGGGCCGACTCCCTCGGAGGTGACTGGTGACCAACCCGCACGACCGCTCCACACCCCGCGCCGTCCGGATGGCCCAACCCCTCGCCCGCGAGGTGGCGGAAGAGATCGCCAAGCAGTACGGGGTGTGCATCCGCCCGGTCCCGCTCCGGCGGCAGGACATCCTCACCGGTCAGGTTGAGGTCATCGACGTTCCCTGCGGGGCAACGCTGGAGAGCAAGTGCCCGCCGTGCGCCAAGCGCAACCGTCACCTGCGGATGGCGCAGTGCCGGGAAGGCTTGGCACCTCGACCACGAACCGGTCAACCTCCCCGACAACGCCGACGACTATCAGCGACACCTCGTGGAGCTGCGGGCCGATGCCCAGGCGTGGCGGGATGAGGTCGAAAAGGCCGGCGGCGACACCACCGATCTGGACGCCGCGATCGAGGACCTGGACGAGGAGATCAACCGGGCCGGGATGCGCGGCAACGTCCTCGGCCGGACTTCCGGTAAGCGGTCGCGGTCCACGAAGCGGCGGCAGGACGCTCCGGACCTGCCCAAGCGGCAGATGACCAAGACCACGCTCGGGCGGACCTTCACCGGCTCGGACGGCAAGACCTACCGGCCGTCGATGTTCGTCACACTCACGCTCCCGTCGTATGGGCGGGTGCTGGAGGGTGCGCCCCTCGACCCGGACCGATACGACTACGCGCGGGCGGCTCGCGACGCGCTGCACTTCTCCAAGCTCGTGGACCGCTTTGTGCAGAACCTTCGCCGCGTGGCGGGCTATGACGTGCAGTACTTCGCCACCGTCGAACCTCAGAAGCGGCTCGCGCCGCACCTGCACATGGCGGTCCGCGGCACCCTGCCCCGTGCGGAGCTGCGGCAGATCATCGCCGCGACCTACCACCAAGTGTGGTGGCCCTCGGCCGATGAAGTCCGGTTCGAGGGTGACCACATGCCGGTCTGGGAGGACGGGGCCGGCTACCTCGACCCCGACACCGGCGAAGTGCTGCCGACCTGGGAACAGGCGCTCGACCGGCTCGACGCCGACGAGGACGCTCAACCGCTGCACATGCTTCGGTTCGGCGACCAGATGGACATTCAGAGCGTGCTCGCGGGAACGCCGGATGCCGATCAGCTGATCCGGTACCTGTCGAAGTACCTGACCAAGTCCCTCGGGGATGCCCTCGGCACCGATGACCCGCGCCGGAAGGCACATGCGGAACGGCTGCTCGATGCTTTGCGGTTCGAGCCGTGCTCGCCGACGTGCCCGAACTGGCTGCGGTACGGCGTGCAGCCGAAGGGCGCCAAGCCGGGGATGGCTCCGGGCCGGTGTAGGGGCAAGGCGCACAAGCCCGATCACCTCGGCTACGCGGGCCGCCGCGTCCTGGTGTCCCGGAAGTGGTCGAACAAAACCCTGACCGAGCACAAGCAGGACCGGCGTACCTGGGTCCTGGAAGCCCTCGGCCTGCCAGACGAGCCGGTCGACCCCCACCGCTACATCTGGAAGCCCGTCAAGGCCGGTGATCCTGACCTTGCCCCGATCGGCGTACGGCTCCTGCGGTCCGTTCACGAACGCCAGCGCTGGCGCAACCACATGAACCAGCTCCAAGCCCAAGCGGACGGACAAGATCTTTCGGCAATCGCGAGAGCGGCTTAGGGAGGCTCATGGACGGACCGGTTCTGACGGTGGAAGAGGCCGCCGCACAGCTCAAGGTCAGCCGATGGACCCTCTACAAGTTCATCCGGTCGGGCCAGCTCAAGACCTTCAAGGCGGGGCGTCGTCGCCTCGTCCCGGTGACCGCGCTCACTGATCTTGTTGACCTACTCCTGGAAGAGGCTGCGTGATGGCAACCCGTACGGCCGGAACCTCCGGCGATCAACCCCGGAAGAAGACCCGTCGCAAGCGGGCCAACAACGAGGGCACCGTCTATCAGCGGGCGGACGGTAAGTGGTGCGGGCAGGTCTACGTACTCACCGCTGACGGCACGGAGAAGCGGAAGACCGTCTACGGCAAGACGGCCGACGAGGCGCGAGCCAAGATCGAGGAAATGAAGATCAAGTCTCGGCGTGGTGTGCCTGCGGCTGATCGTGCCTGGAAGGTCGGCGACTACCTCGATTACTGGTTGCAGGACGTCGCCCGCCACTCGATCCGCAAGACCACCTACGCGAAGTACGAGACCATGGTCCGTCTCTACCTCAAGCCTGCGTTGGGCCGGAAGAAGCTCGACCGGCTGACCGTCGCTGAGGTTCAGACCTTCCTCAACAGCAAGCTCAACGGGGAGGGTCACGCCATCGGCACGGTTCACGTCATGCGGAACGTGCTGAGTGCGGCCCTGACGAGGGCCATGCGGGAAGAGATCATCTCTCGGAACGTCGCTCGGCTGGCGACTCTTCCGGCAGTTGACGCCAAGCGCAATCAGCCCTGGACGGCTGACGAGGCGAGGGCCTTCCTGCGGGTCGCGCGCTATGACCCGCTGTATCCGGCCTTCGTGCTTCTCCTCGTGTACGGCCTGCGCCGTGGCGAGGCGCTGGGGCTCCGCTGGGTGGACGTCGACTTTGACGAGGGCCACGTCCACATCCGACGTCAGCTCGTCCGGGTCGGCAAGGAGCTACACCACGGGCCGGTGAAGACGAGAGCCGGCAACCGGTCGCTGCCACTCCTCGGCGTCGTGCGGGAGGCCTTGGAGATCCAGCGGGACGGCCAGAAGATCCTCCGCGAGGAGGCGGGGAAGGGCTGGACGGACACCGGGCTCGTCTTCACCACCAGATCGGGCAAGCCGATCGAGCCGCGCAACCTCGCCCGGTCCTTCGCCCGGATCGTGGAGACGCACAAGCTCCGGCCGATCCGCGTGCACGACCTCCGGCACACTGCCGCGTCCTTGCTCAAGAAGCTCGGCGTCGCTCCGCGTGACGCGATGGAAATCCTCGGGCACAGCCGGATCTCGGTGACGATGGAGATCTACACGCACGGGGACGGCGAGAGCCGCGAGAATGCCCTCAAGAGGGTGACGGGACTGTTCGAGTGACTCTGTTGCAGTACCCGTTGCAGCAAAGAGCCCCGGAGCTTGATCGCTTCGGGGCGTTTATCGAGGTGGGGCTACCAGGACTTGAACCTGGGACCTCTTCCTTATCAGGGAAGCGCTCTAACCGACTGAGCTATAGCCCCCTGTCC
>ERZ795043.836-NODE-836-length-19654-cov-7.738456_pt1 | contig 19654 bp, 7 predicted proteins | sample MGYA00375127_ERZ795043 | MGnify/ENA primary metagenome ERZ795043 (study PRJEB30172, sample SAMN05518447) | compost metagenome | isolation source: Feedstock adapted compost from Newby Island compost facility, Milpitas, CA | place: USA:Newby Island compost facility... | reverse complement strand
GGCAATCTTCCGGGCGGTGACCTGTGCCCCCGACACCTTGCCTGTCCCTCGGCATGCAAACCACTACGAGCTGATCTGCCAGTGCGTGGCCAACAGCATTAGAGAAAGAAAAGAACTTGGGGGGCAACTTGGCTCCCTGCGATCAACAGCCCGCAAGGTCTATGAACGACTCAGGCGTTATCGGGACCAAATGGGACGGTCTCTCGGTCCGCCACGCATTTCCATTTCCGAACTCACCAAGGCCCTTGACCAGATGTTCAACCACCCTCTAAAAGAAAGTGCTCGGGAGGCCCTCCGTCGGCAGTTGGCCCTCGGAATCAGCGACGAGGCATTGGCCGAGATGGTCATCAACCTCTATCAAGCAGACGAACTTTGCCAGGTCACCCAGTCGCAGGCTCGGTCCGAGGAACCTCACATCGTGTGTGCCCTGGGGCTCCGCAACATGGCGGACATCACTGAAGTGGGAGCGTGACCAATGAACGAGATCGCAGCCAGAATTGAAACCGAATTGAAGGACATCAAGGCCTCGAATGCCCAGCAGAGGCTCAGACGGCTGTTTGCCGAGATCCTAAACTGGGATGTGCTACAGGAACAGGATTTTTCCCTGCCAGTTCCCAGCCCCGTTTCGCGACAGCTTACTGTGATTCCTGTTGCCCGTGCTGCCGGGTTACCGGTCTTTTTGATCTCCTGGCCCAAAGCGAACCTTCCGGGGGTGATGGCCCGGCGGGCGGTGCAGAAGAAGCTCAGTGAGCGTAACGTCGAGCACCTGGTGTGCTACATCAACCAGTCGGCCGACCAACTCTCGTTTGTTTGGGCCCGTCGCCGCGGTGATGGCAAAATCGAACTCCGCACGCTGCCCTACGAGGTTGGTTCCCCTGCCCGGACCACCATCGAGCAGCTCGCCAAGCTGGCCCTCGCCGAGAGCGAAGTCGCGAACCTCTCCGTCGCCGCCCTTACCGATCGGCTGGACCACGCCTTCAGCGTGGAAGCGGTGACCGATCGCTTCTTCGAGGACTACAAACAAGTCTTTGAAGAGTTGCAGAAGCTTTTGCGCCGAGGAAACAGGGACCCACGCTGGGCCCACGATTATGCCCTCCAGCTTCTCAATCGCTTGATGTTCCTCTACTTCATCCAACGAAAACGCTTCGCAGACGGAGACTACTGGCTGGGAAACGATCCGCGTTTCATCCCAAACTTCTGGAAAGAATACAAAGCCAGCAAGTCCAGCAAAGATACGTTCTTCACGGACTGGCTTTCTGTGCTTTTCTTCGACGTGTTCAACAAAAAGTTTCACGGAGGTTATTCACGATTCCCACCACATATTCGAGCGGCCCTCCAGACCGCCCCGTGGCTCAATGGGGGTCTGTTTACGCCAAACGACCTCGACAACAAGTATGCAGTCGAGATCCCGGACCAGTTCTTCACAACGCTCTTTGATTCCTTCAACGGTTCTTCTCCAGGTTTCCTGGAACGTTACAACTTCACCATCAGCGAGTCCACGCCCCTTGACATTGAGGTGGCCGTGGACCCCGAGATGATCGGAAAGGTTTATGAGAGCCTGGTCAATATCCAAGAATTCGGGGACACTCGAGAGGACCGGCGCGGGTCCGCGGGCATCTTCTACACGCCACGAGTCGAGATTGACCTGATGTGCCGCCTGAGCCTCGTGGACGCCCTGGCCAATTACCTCGGGGAGTATCGCAAGCCACTCCTGTATGATGCCGTCTTCGCCTACGACCCCGCCAGTAAAGAAGCTGCCGATCGCGCCCTCGCCGAGGAAAACCTCTGGCCGGAACTGAACCGAGTTCTCCGCGAACTCACTGTTTGTGATCCCGCGTGCGGTTCCGGCTCGTTCCTGGTCGGCATGCTGCTGGTACTTGATGATCTTCAGGCCCGGGCCAATGAAAAACTTGGCATCGAAGAAACCCCGTATGAACGCCGTCGGCGCATCATTGGCGAGCAGCTTTACGGCGTCGATGTGATGGACTGGGCAGTGCATGTGGCAGAACTGCGGTTGTGGCTGCAGCTCACCGTGGAGACCGAACTGAAAAAGGCAGAAGCCCAGCTTCGTCCCCTGCTGCCCAACCTTTCCTTCAAAATCCGCTGCGGCGACAGCCTGGTTCAGGAAATCGGCGGGATCAACTTTGGGCTCCACCGCAGTCAGCTCGATGTTCCGACGTCCCTCAAGGGCAAAATCACTCAACTCAAGGCCAAAAAACTGCGCTTCTATCAAGGCGACGGGAGTGTGCGGGAAGACGATCTCAAAAAGGAGGAGCTTGACCTTTTCCGCGAGATTCTTGCCCAAAAACAACACACCCTCCAGGAAGAGATCAAGAATCTCACGCGGCAAATCGAGTCCCGACCCGAACAGCGGGAATTTGAGGGCATCGGTTCTGGCAAGGCCAAATCAGAAGGAGACAAGCTCAAGGAGCAATGGCGGGCTGAACGTGACGAAAAACAGGCCGAACTCAACCGCATCGAGCAAGCTCTGAACGCATTGCGCCGGACCCAACAGGTCCCCTTTGTCTGGGACATTGCATTTGTGGAGATCTTCGAAGGTGACAAACGCGGGTTCGACGTCGTCATCGGCAATCCGCCCTATGTCCGGCAGGAAATGATCGCCCCGCCCACGCTTAACCCCGACGACTTTGGCGGCGAGAGCTCCGACCGCTGGAAGGAACAAAAGAAAGCCTACAAGGACAAGCTCCAGCAGTCTGTCGCTGCGGCCTGGCCAAAGTTCTTCCGCTACAAGCACGGCTCCAACAAATTTCGCAAGCTCGATGGCAAAAGCGATCTCTATATCTACTTCTATCTGCACGGGCTGGCGCTGCTCAATCGGCGGGGCAGTTTCTGCTTCATCACCTCCAACTCCTGGCTTGATGTCGGTTACGGCGCGGATTTGCAGGAGTTCCTCCTCAAGCACAGCCACATCAAGTTCATCATCGACAATGAGAAGAAGCGCTCCTTCGCGCAGGCGGATGTCAACACCATCATCGCCCTGCTTGCCCCGCCCGATGACCGCCACGAGGCCGGCCTGGAGAAAACTGCCCGCTTCGTCATGTTCAAGGTGCCGTTTGAGGAGGTGCTCGACGCCGCCACGTTCAAGGCCCTGGAGGCGGCCACCGAACGCCAAAGCACCGACCGCTGGCGCATCACCGTGGTGCCCCAACGCCAGCTCTTCGAGGAAGGCCTCGTCCGCGAGGAAGACGAGGAAGCAACGCCCGGCAAACCCAAGAAATCCCGCGGCCCACTCATCAAGACCGCCCGCTACGAAGCCAACAAATGGGGCGGTAAATACCTCCGCGCGCCGGAGATCTTCTTCACGATTCTGGAGAAAGGCAGGGGTAAACTCGTCCGTCTCGGCGACATCGCCGAGGTACGGCGTGGCTTCACGACCGGCGCCAACGAGTTCTTCTACCTGGACGAGGAAAGAATCCGCGAGTGGGGGATTGAACCCGAATTCCTCAAGCCGGTCATCAAAAGCCCGCGCGAATGCCGCTCCATCGTCATCAGGCCGGAAGACCTTAAGTACAAAATCTTTATGTGCCACAAGGACAAGAGCGAACTTAAAGGGACGAATGCCCTTGAATACATCAAGTGGGGCGAATCGCAAAAATTTCACCTCCGCCCAAGCTGCCGAGGAAGGCAACGCTGGTGGGAACTTCGCATTTCTCAATGGCCTTCAATTGCTTGGGTAAAATCAATCAATGACAGGCATATCCAGAGTCGGATTCCAACAAAGTGTTTTGTGGACCAAAGGCTTTACGAGCTTTACTACAGTGACGCCATCCGGTTGAATGTTGTACTCAACAGTTCGCCAACGATCCTTTTCAAGGAGCTTTGTGGTCGAACTAACCTTGGCGAAGGAGTTTTGGATACCAGCGTATATGAAGCGTCCCAAGTTGAGGTTGTCAACCCTATCTTGCTCCCACAAGAAGCGTCTAAGACCGCAGAAGCCGAACTATCAAAAAGAAACATAGCAGCCTTTGAAAACGAAATTCATCAACCCGACCGTCGCGCCCTCGACGACATCGTGTTTGACGTTTTGGGTTTAACGCAAGGCGAACGGGAGGCGGTGTACGAGGCGGTGATTGAGTTGGTCCGGGCACGGTTGCAAAAGGCGAACAGCGTGTGAGAATCCGAGGGCCAACGATGAGACACAAAATCCCCGTGGAGGGCCGACTTCCACGGCGGCCCGTATCCGTGATGAAACCAACCCAATGCCCTGGGTGAAACCGAGGCAATCGGTCCGGGTGGCATCCGATCCGCCAACCCACACAATGGAGGGACCTGCTCGCCACGTCCGCATTCGGAGGGACGTGGTTGTCACGTCCGTCGTGTGACGTTGGATCATCCATTCCCTTTCCCCGGGCAAGTCAAGCGCGCCCCTCCGAAGGATTTCTCGGAGGAACCTGCTTGTCAGGTCCGCTTTTCTCGGAGGGACCTGCTTGTCAGGTCCGCCGTTTAACCTTGGATCATCCATTCCCCTTCATCCGGGACTGAAGTCCCACGGCAAAAGCGGGGCTAAAGCCCCGCACTCCATGGAGTGCGGCGATTCATCGCCGCTTTTTCGTGAAGGCTTTAGCCTTCAGAACCCTGGGGTTGATCCGGATGGAATCGGAAGACCACTGGCGGTGCAACCGGGCCCTCCAATCCCTCCCAGGATTCCGATGCAACCGGGATGGTGGCCGTGGAATCCGGGCCTGTTGGAGGGACGGCTTCCACGCCGGCCGTTGGCCCGGGTGCAACCGGGCCCTCCAATCCCCCTGGATTGACTACGAATATGTGCGTCAAGGGACGTGCACGGTTCGATGTTTATCGAACCGCTGCGCGGCTAGCGGAGAAGCTGGAAATCGTCCACACTCCGAAACATGGGAGCTGGCTCAACATGGCGGAAGTGGAACGGAGTGTTCCTACCCGCCAGGCGTTTGCCGAGACGGCCCATTCACAAGAGCCCGCATCAAACTCGAAGTTCTCCATCCGAAAATCAAGACGCGACGGGATAGCACAAATGGCATCGCACTCCAGAGCCGTCGCCTGCTTTTTCCAGCTTGCGATGCCAAGAGATCGGTTCGATGCTGCTCAGATTACCACTCGAACTGACCCACCAGCGAAAGTTGCATTAAGGATGCTCTTGTTATCTTTTGCTGCAGGCAGTGGAAATGCTACCTGATTCGCAGGGAAGGGAACCCATGACCGGTCAGCTTGCTGAGTCTTCTCCAGTTCGCAAACGTTGGGCTGTACTCCGGGGAATCGCTATGTTCGGTTTACCACCGATCGGATAAAGTCCGCAAACGAGTCGGCCACCTTTTCAATCTCCTCCGTCTCGTGATAAAACCTATAAACTGCGCATTTCTGATTTTCGTTTGTCGCCAAGCTTGCCAATTCCGATTTCAGGAAACCGTACTCCTCGTATGCATCCCTGGCAATGAGCAGAAGAGGAAACTCAGGAGGCCGACACTCATTGGCTGCGAGGATGGTTTCGGCTGGGGCAATACCGGTGCCCGCTGAGTAAACCAAGATCGTTCCGCCGGGGAGTATGCCGCCGTCGGCGAATCGCAAGAAATCCACGAAGTCCGCGGGAAAGTGGACCCCGAGCCGGGCCGCTACACTTTCGATGGTGGCCGGATCGGCAGGCGGAAGTAGTCCAGTGCGATCCTGAATGATTTCTCCATGCCAGGTCACGTCTGTCTCCTCACCCAACTACATCAGAGATCGTTGCTCAATAGAAAATCGTGCCCACCGGTGCCCTTGTAACATCTGGGCCAGGGTGTGGTTGGCGGTGAATTTCCATAGGGATTTCGACAATATTGTCGGGCGTATCGCTTCCTCCAAGCGAAAGGGGTTTTATGTGATGGCGAGCAAACCCGGGTTTCACAGGAACGCCACCGTACTGCCGTTTCGCAGGTCCTTTGGTGCGGATCAAGAGGCCTTTGCTCCGAGGATCTGGCAAGCCCTCGGGCTGTTCCGGGAGGCGACGGATCCAGCCAGCACTACGGCCCACTCCCCAGGCGGCTCCCCCGATGACTCCACCAATTATGGCTCCCTCTATGGCACCTCGAAACGCTTCAGTTAATGCTCCACCGATTGTACCCGTGTTGCGGTAACCCTCGTATCCTTCCCGCAAGGCGCCTACTGCCGCGCCACCGGCCATGCCGGAGCCAACAAAGCCCCAAACACTCGCCCCGAGACGAGCCGCAACGGATCCACCAACCACGCCTCCCACCGCACCAAGCGCCCCCTCCCGAAGACCTGCGAGAGCGGCGGCGCGGACGCTGACGCCTAGGTTGCCCGTCTCAAGATAAGTGATGCCGCCGGCCTGGACGGCGCCGTACGCAGCGCCGCCCGCGCCTCCAGCCACTGCACCGGCTATTACAGCCGACCAAGTTGCTCCTAACCCATGGCCCGCCCACGCAAGCGCAGCTCCACCGGTTGCCGCAGACAGTGCTCCGGCGGCAGCACCAGCAGTGGTGTAGATACCGAAACGCGCCCAGTCCCACTCTTCCCCGGACCACCACCATTGGAGGACATAGCTCGCGGCTCCCAAGGCGCCTCCGACGCCAGCGCCTATGAGGATATGGGCAAGTTGCCCGTCCGGATCGTGCCACGTCAGCGGGTCGTTATGGGCAAATGCGTACAGGTTGTCACCACCGAGAAAGCCCAGTGGGTCCGGTGAGATGAATGTACCTAACTCCGGTAACCGGTAGCGGGCACCATGGTAGTACAATCCCGTCTCGGCGTCGTAGATCGCGCCACTGAAAGCCAAGTCTCCGGGGTGCATGGGTTGGACGAACACCTCGAATTCGCGGACCTGGACGCCGCCAGGACAACGATCCCAGATAAAGACGATCTCCTGGCCCTCACGCCCGCCAAGCAGCATTCTCGTCGGTTTGACGGGGCTGAGCTTCCCTCCAATGCCAGCGTCGGCCTTGGCCTCCCAGACTTTGTCCCCGCTGTGGGCCCTCTCCCACGTTGCCAAAGGTTCCTCTCGCTGCGGTGCTTTTCCTGCCGGCACCACATACAAACGGAACTCGTCGGGCAGCTTGTCAGCCCAAACGGTCATAGCCGTAAGCCGCTCCTTTCGAGAGAGCTTAAGGGTGAGGAAACCGGGTTCGTTACCACTCTGCTCCCCTCCTATCCAGTGAGCCGACTGGTTGTCGAGGGTACGGTCAATTGCCCACCGGGCTTCATGGCCTTTTTCGACGGGCAGCGAAGAAGTTGCGTCCACGATCACGCCTGTGGTGCTGTTTTCGCCCAGACCCCAGTAGCTGGCGACATCGCCGATTTCCACGGTGTCCGGCCTGCCGTGCGAACGGTGCGTGCTAAGCAACACATTCAGCGCCACGTCTTGATGCAAGAGGTATTCACGGAACAACGACTCAGCAGAAGCTGACCCTTGAGCATCTACCCGTTCGTAGTAAGCCAGAATTTCTGATTGCCCCGCACCCCAGATGTACTGCCCTTCGATGGTCCAAGATTGAGAGGGAGCAGCCGACTTGCACAGTTTGATGGCCGGACGCTGGCCAGTGTAAAGCATGGCGTGGACTGTGTGCTCGGTAAGCGGCCCGTCGGGCCCGGCCTTCTTCCTGATCTCTTTAAGGATCCGCCGGTTGAATGGGTCATAAGCAAAGCGAAGTTCGTAGTAACCAGACTCGGCCTGACTGGACTTCTGGTTGGAGTCATGGACATCTTGTGGTGCAGCCAAAGAGCCTTTCATGCTCACCACCCGACCCAACACATCGTACTCAATCTGCCAGTGGATAGGCTGTCCAGTCGCTTGGGAGTCGTAGTCAGTCAAGCGGCCGAAGCGGTCATACTGGTAGCGCGCACCCAATCGCGCCTTCTGGGCGGATGGTTCCTCCACGACGGCCTTGCACACGGGTCGATTGGAGGCTAAAGCCCATGTTTTTACTTGAGGGTCGGGCGCCTGCGCCACACCTGGCACCAAGCTCACTGGCTGGGCATTATGAGAAGGCGCCCGAGAAGTCAGAAGTATCCGCGGGCTCTGATATACCCCTGCCTCCCGGGTTGTCAAAAGTGGATCCCAGGAGGAAACCGTCTCAGTTCCTTGGGGCCAGGTTGCGGTAGGCTTCCCATGGAACGAAGCAATGAGATTACCTGCCTGATCGTATTCATATCGTCGGACATGGTAAACACCAATGTCCTCTAAACTCAGCGGGCCGCCACTTGTCAGAAGCCCCTCTCTTTTCTGTTCGAGTTGCTCAGGCTCAAAGAACCTTCCCAGGGTATCTTCGGCAGTCAAGTTGCCCAAGTAATCTCGGTCGTAGATTTTGGAGCATTCCCATCCTTTGGAGGGTACCCGGATCGAGGAAGCTGTAACCCGGCCGAGTTGGTCTCGAAGATAGTGCATCTGATAAATGGGCGAATCGGGCCGCCCGTTTTCCACCAGCCGCTGCTCCAGGGGCTCGAGGAAAGGATCGAGCCGGCTGATCTCTTCCGTCAGGCGGAGGCTGGGTAGGTGCTTGGCCGCCACCCGTTGGCCGACGAACTCGAACCGGCAAAACTCCCTCCCGTCCTTGATGATCTGTCGGACGTTTCCGGCCAAGTCCTGCTGGACCTCCAACCTGCGCCAACCCGTCGACTGATCCTCAAAGCCGACAAATTGAGCGCCTAGCTTGCCGGCGGGCGGATCGTAGTCGAACACAATGGCAGGCTCTTGCCAATTGTCATTTGGGAGACTGATTTGCTCGCGGAGCAAGAAGCCGAGATTGTCGTACAACCGCTTGACAAGGACGGGATGTTCCGGCTGGCCGTGGTCCCAAGCCCGCACAATGTTGTCCTGCCAATCATAGTCGAACTGTTGAATTAAGCGAGCTTGTGTTCCCTCACCGACAGTGAGAATCTTTTGAAGCCGCCCCAGGCGGTCATAGGCGAACTGCAAGACCTCTCTCTGATCCGGCTCGCTCAGATGATAGCGGGTTAGCTGGGTTACCCGCGAGTCGGGACCATAATCGTATTCCTCAACCAGACCATCGGGAGCAGTTTCCCGCCACAGCCGCCGGAAAGAATCGTACCGAAACGTGCGGACCTGGGGCACTTCCCGCCGCTCGAACCGGACATACCACGGCGAATCAAGCGACGAGAATACCAAAGGTTCGTTGTATACCTCGCGGCGGACCAGGAGGCCGTCGGGTTCATACGAGTTTACTGTTTGCGCAAGCAGTTGCTTGTTTTCCGCAGCCCACACTTGCTCCTGGACCACGAAGCCCAAGGTGTTGAAGAATCTCAGGGTCTTGACAGTTTTCGGGAGCAGCTCAAAAGCCAGGTTTCCCTGGGAATCATAGTGCATGACTCGAGCCCGGCGGATCCCCATCGTCCCATCATAGCCTACAGGAACACTGCACCACGGGAACCCGCGGGCGTCGCGTAGCGTGACGGTATGCAAGGTGAAGGTAGTCGCTTTTTCACCCTGGCCCGGGCGGGAGAACGTCTGCGTCTCCACGCAGAGCCAGTCGTCTTGATAGAAAGCCTGCCACCGGTCACCGGTTGGAAACTCTCGCCAGACCAAACGTCCCAACCCGTCGTAACCGAATTTCTCCCACGCTCCCTCGCGCCATCCACGGCGGGCCAGAACATTCCCTTCAGGATCATACTGAGCTTCTTCAGCCACCAGCCACTGGTCAATGGGTTTTTGCCGCCCGGTGGCATCGGGATCAGCGACTAGGCGACGCTGGCGTATTTTCACCAGCCGGTTGGTAGAGTCGTACTGGTACTCTCGCTCATCGACAAGGCGTCCTTCGGCGTCGTACACCTGTTCGTAGACTGGCCGGTCCAACCCATCTCGCAGGATTTGCTCGCGCACGCCGTCGGGGCGCACCGTAGCCCACACCCTGCCGAAGGCGTCGGCCTCAGCTCGGTAGGTTTCGCCGCGTGCATCCTGGTAACTTATCAAGGCCCCCTCTGCATCATAAACCATCGCGGCTCGCAATACGAGTGGTTTTTGTGACTTGTCATGAGGCAACAGACGTATTGTCCTCGGCCGTCCAGTCTTTTCGTCGTACTCGATTTCGATTGCTGTGCCGGCCGGAGTGATCCGTTTCTTCAATTGTCCCGAGGGATAATACTCGTAGCGCACCTCAGGAAGGACGGGATTCTCCAAGCCCAGCCGTTCTAGCGTAGGATTCCATGCAACGAGTCGGCCCAACGCATCGTAGGTGAGCCGTTCTGCGGTGAAATAGCCTGCGGCGTCCAGCCGAGTTTCGCCCAAATAACTCGCACCGACAAGTCGCTCAATACGCCGCCACCGGCCGGTCTGCCGCAATGCTGTATCGTAGTCGTACACGACCAAATCCGCCCGGCTGTCCAGCACCGCCAACAACTGTCCCAGTTTGTTCCAAAGCCGCGCTACCTGATAACCCGGCGATTCTTCCTTGACCAGCTGGCCATACTGATCGTAGCGGAAATGCTGCGAGCGATTGCACGGCGGTCCTTCGGCCTTCCGCACCGGCATCTGGTCTACTTTCGCGTGTCCAATGCTTCCTAATGCCGCAGCGACTTCCTCCGGAGAGGCATCTTCAACTCTCTCGCCTTCCAACCCCCCGTCCGCGGATGAGAGCGCACCCATGTTGTAACGGGAGTAGTAGCGGTACACCGTAGCACAACCTCGGCCGTCCCACTCCACTACAGGCAGCCCATAACGGTTTCGCACGATCCGCCTTACCCGATCACCGATTTGCTCCACCACCAGATCCAGATCCACCGGGTCATACTCGGACCGGCTACGCAGCAAAACCTGCTCGTTGCCTTCCCGAGAGACCTCATAGGCCACGGCCGTCACATGCGAGGCGATCTCGGGGTGATACGTCCACCGCCAGCCCCGTTTCTGAATTCCTGGAAATCGGCTCCCGGCTCTGCCCAACTCTTCTTGCTCCAACAAATTTCCGCGAAACCGCGGATCAGGATTGGCCGAGTCGTAGTGCCATCGCCTTATCCCACCCAGCGGCAATCGCTCTTCAATTAATTGTCCGGCTATATTGTGCGTGTACTGCCATTTCGCCTTCTGCGAAGCGATCTGGCGAGTGAGCGGGTAACAACTCACCCGACCTTCTACCAACGGAAACGTCCATTCTTCCTCTGGCAAGGGTGATGGCGGCCGGTATGTGACGGCCCACACGTCTCCTCTTTGCTTCGCGGAAAAGGTCCAGGCCGCTTCTTCCGGGTCCGCCTTCGAGTCACAGACACGCCGTGATACTCTAACGACCCAACCATAGTCTGGCCGGTCTGCTGTCAGTTCGTAGTCGAATACCTTTTCTGAAAGCCCACCCGGTCCGATGACTGCCCGCAGCCAACTTCGCCCTTCGAAATCCCGCACGTACCTGTACTGCCAAGTTACATCCTCCACGTGAGCAAGACGCAATGCCACTCGCGGAATCGTAACCTGGCTCAGCCGTCCTGCGTCATCATACTGATACCGCACCACCAATGCATCGTACTGGACTCCAGTCAACCGCCCGTGTGCATCGTGGAAAAAACGAACCTTGTTGCCATATGGATCCTCGACGAACGATAACACATCCGAGCCGGGCCAGTAGTGAAACCTCAGAACATTGGCCTGCCACTGGCCATGTCGGCCCGCAATGCGGGCAATTCTCCAGGCTTGGCCGCGCGTTCGAGCCACCTCAGCAGGTTCAAACTCCAGCCGCATCCTTTCCGGAGTCTCCACCACCACATTATTTGCCTCCATGCGCAACCGGTAAAAGGCGCCCGGCTCGGGCTCCCAATCCTGTCCCTGCCGCTTGAACCGAATCGCCCGCTGCCCCGTGTACCACACCAAGCTGACTGGTGAGCTTCCTATCTCCTCCGCCACGATTCGTTGGTTGCAGTTATGGTCCCAACCTGGCCCCAACGGTCCGTTGTAATCTACCCGCGACCGGTAGTACCGAACCAGCGAAAACCCTACGCCCCCGCGGACCGGCAGGCTTAGATCGGTCTGCCCCAACATTACCTCCCCGGTGCCCAACACAACCTCGCCTTCTGGTCCCCCACACGGTGGCAAAGCTGCATCGGTCTCGCACGCAGTCTCAACCCCGCTAGAATCTATTCGCCTCCAATCGGCGAACATCCGCGAAGGGCCCTCAGCAGCCACCAAGGGCGTTCCACTTCGCTCGCCCTCCAAACGGCGAACCCGTTCTTCGAAGCTGCGAAATTCGGCCACCGCCTGCTCGTAGTTCCACGGTCGCTGCCAGACTTCGGCCGGCCGAGGCCATAGCGGCCGCAGATACTCCTCTGCGATCAACTTTACCCGGCGGTACACCTCGCTTGGTGGCGCATGAGGATCAATGCGAGGACCGTCTGGCCCGGGAGTTGCCGCCGTCAGCACTCGCACAGCCGTCGTTTGCGTCTGGTGTGCCTCCGGCGAAACCGGCATATAACACACCACCACCCATCCGACCGCCAATACCCAGTGCCACCGCATGGCGCTACCCCTCTTGCTGAAAGTACTGCTAGGGCATCCTTTCCCACACTGCCGGTTTGCCTTGCTCTAACTTCCTCTCCAGGTTGTCTAGACTGTCCCCGGTCAAACGTTCCCAGAGGCGGTCAACCCGGATGTTACCGCTTCTCAGAGCCGACACTTCCTCGCGCTGGCGCGATCCCGCGAGCTGTTCTAGTTCTTTCATCTGCTTGATAATTATCAAGTGCCGGTTTATAAGTTCGCGCCTTTGCGCCTCCAAACGCTCACGCTCTGGATGGTCCAAGGGAATGCCACTCAGATTCTTCTCAATCTCTCGTACTTGCTGATCAATCTGGCCATGTTCTTGCTCTAAGTAGTTGATCTGGAAAAACTCACGAAATTTCTTTCCTGACCAATCCTGAATGGTGTTTGTAATTGCCTGAACCCGTGCAGTCTCGCTGCCGATGGTGCTGACGCCGAGTCTCCGTGCCAGTGTCCGGAGGCCGCTATCGATCATTTTCCACGGATCAGTTGCATCGGGTTTCACTGCTCCATTTTCCGTTTCCTCTCGGTTGCTTTCCCAACCTTCCGAAGGAAGCAGTCTGAGGCACTGCCACACAAAGCTATTCTGCCCGTCGAGTCGCCTTTGCTCATCGTCGGAAAGCGCAAGATGTTTTAGCGACAGGAACTCCACAAAAGCCCGCCCCACAAACCAGGGACGTTTCCTACAATCTTCCTCGTCAATCCCTTGGACTCCCCGCGCTTTCAGCCAAACGTACATTTCCCTAGCTGCTTCCTGTTGATCCTTATAAGCAGAGCCAACCCGACAGAACAATAACGCGAGATGTCGCGCCGCCTGATCAGCTGGTTTATCCCAAGGAAACGGCGTACCCTCTTTCCAACGAAAATCACAATAGAACCACTCTTCATACTTGCCGGACTGTATGCCACCGGCAAGGCCCGACTCTCGTAACGGTTTGACCACCACATTCTCGAGGATGGTCACGGCATTATCATCTACGACCGTCATGCCGCGAACCTCCGGGGGGACCAGTTTAGCCACGGCATTTACGGCCCTCGATAGAGAATTGCCCATTTGCAATAGCCCTTCACGCATCGGCTCCGGCGCTTCGGGCAAGTACCTGATTGCCTCCCAAAACTTCTGCGCATTTTGCCGCGCGAAAAGCACGTCGGGATGCTCGGAATGTGTGGCGGCTTGATCCGCCGTTTGTCGAGCCTCGGATGGCGTCGCGGCATCTTGGACATCGGAGGACTCCCTCGAGCCAAGCTTTTTGATATCCTCGAGCTTCGCATCCGGGAAAAACCGTTCTATCATCCCCCGCTGGCAATAAAGTTTCTGAAACTCCCTGCACACCTCGGCTTCATGGGCCGAAGCCGGTAACTTAACGCCCAGGGGCTCAAGCAGTTTTTCACGGACTTGACGGACCTGCACCCCGCCGGCAGATCTCGCATTGGTACCTAAAAGCACTAAGCACAGAGTCACGCAGACAATACCTATTGTTGCCACGCCCAATATCCTCCATCTCCAATAATTGGGGGTGGAGCGGACCTGGACTGTCTGGCCTTCTCTAACTTTGCGGAGAGGCTCCTGCGGATCAGATCCGGCCTCCAGCCAGGCTTCCGGTACATCCAGCAAAAGCCGGGGATCGGGTCCCGGGCTGTCGGGCAGGTCAATTCCTGCCAGGTGATCGGCAAGTTGGTCTCGGTAGCCATCTTTAAGCCGACGAGGCAGTGCCACTGCCCGCAGAATACTCGGGTGACGTTCCCTGGCCTTCGAGTCCAACGGTTCGGGGTCCGTGATATGGTGACAAAACCACCAAGGCGGCCCGCCATCCAAAGCCCTTATTTGCACCTCACCACCGCTTGGGCGTTCCCTTAACACTCGTTCAAGAGCAACAACAAAATCTCCCGGTGCCAGGTCGGGTTGCCAGGCCCAGCCCTCGCCCGTGACAAACCAACGGTGCACTACCACAGGACAACGCACAGTCTTTGAACAGCCTCAACTTACAAGATTCGATCCCTTCACTACGTCATCAGACTGCCTGAGCCCCACTCGTCATCTCGTCTCAGGTCTCTTCAACTCCGGGGGCGTCAGCTCATGACAGGCGATTCGCACCGTAGCCTTTTTTCCCTTCCAACCAGGAAACTCCAACTCTTGCACAGCAGAATCGACTGTGAACAAAGCGGTCGGAAGGTAAAAATCTACCTTTTTCGTTGTGTCTCCGTAGGTGAACCAGTTGTCAATCGTAACTGCTACCTCAAGGTGGCACAACTCCTTAGTAAAGTCCTTTGAGGGAATCTCCACCTTCAAAGTTTGCTTACCTGAAAACCAATCGGTGATACCATTGTCGTAAGCCTTTTCTCCCAGCCAAATGCGCGCCGCCTGCTGATCCACGGTCACCTTGGCCCATGTCTTTCTCTCAGTACTGACTTGCGTTGGGTCAATCGTGACCTCGACCGTTCTTCCCCATCGGACGCGCAGCGTGTCCCGCTTCCACCTCAACCACTTTTCAACTTGCTCTGTCCGATCTTGCGTATCCTCAGGCATAAAGTCCTTCAACGGACCGTCAGTCTGCTTGGTCAACCAACTCAGAAACTCCTCAGCGCTGTTTTCTACCTTATCGAGATCGTCCAACGATTTCAAATTAGTGGCCCGTTCATAGATCGCCGTGTACAGCTCGTTCTGTCGATCGGCCAGAGCCTGGCGAATCATTTTTTCTGCGTCCTCGGCATGTTTTCGTCTCTCCTTAGGAAGCCGCTGATCGCCATCCCAATATTTCTTCGCCCTTTCTGCAATCGCCTGGTAGTTCTTACTGTTTTTCTTGGAAAAACCTTTGACGGCAGCCCATTCGGCGTTGTCAAGCAGGTTCAACGCCTTGTCCTCCAGTTTCGCTAGGTCTTCGAGATGTAGCGCAGCAGGATCCGTCTGACCCTTATACTGCTGGGCACTCTCTTGAAACTCGTCAAAGGCCTCGCGAATTTTCTCGATATCAACGTCATTGCTATCTATGAGGTTCTGCGCAAGAGAGCGTAAGTCTTCGAACTTCTGCCGCACTGCATTCCATTGGCGCTCGTCAATGTCTTTTCCTGCGTCCATGAAGCGCGCCTGAATGTCATCCAGTTTCTCACCCCGCCGAGGGTATTCATGGGAAGGGTACGACGCGAGGAAACGGTCCAACGCTTTTCGCCGATCTTCAGGCGACTGACCGTTCAGCCCGGCAAGTAAATCCTCGTAGTCCTGGTCAAACTTGCGATAGTGGTCGATTTCCGCGTTGAGCCTGCTCCGAAGCTCGTCCAACTTTTTACGCTTTTCCCCAAGTTCCGCAAACTCCACAAACGATTCCAACTTCTGAGCTTCCGCAATCGCACTTTCCAGGCTTTTGGCAGCTTGCTCCATCTCAGCGGTTTCTTTCGTTTCCGGTGCCAGTGCCCTCTCGGCCGAGGCGATAGCTACATCAGCTGACGTTAGCCACTGAATTGGCTTCTTGGTTTGCTCCAGCCGGCTCAGTGCCTCGTTACGCCACTCTTCTACTTGCGACTGATAAGGCGAGCCGGGGTAGCAGTTGACAAAATCTTTCAAGGCGCCGAGGAAGCCCTGCCAGTAGGTGTGTCGTTCTCGAAGATTCGGCGGTTCCGGCGTCTTGCGAATCTGCTCTAGACGCTCAAATTCCTGGCGAGCAGTATCCTTGTACTGGTTCCACTTCTTTTCGACCTCTCCCTTACGCCCCAGCATTGCACTCCATGGATTATGGTTCTGCAAGTACTCGTTTACCTGCCGCTCCAGCTCGCCGTAGCGGTCCCGCGGCACGTCGAGCCTATTAACAAGATCGATGTATTGGCTCCGGTCGGCGTAATACGACCAGTACGCCGCGGTCGCTACAATCAGCAAGGCTGCCGCCACCGAAATCGCTACGGATCGGCGGCGGCGATTCGCCCGAAGCCGGGCCAACTCCTTCTTGATTTTTTCGTAAACTGGCCCGTGGTTGATGCCGTGATCGTTGATTAAGGCCTCGTAGGCCCCGATTGCCCCCTTATAGTCGCGCCAGATCCAGAAACGAGGTTTTGCCAGGGCCTCCGTAGCCCGAGCTCGGGCCTTTTTGAACAAATACTCGTCGGTTTGCGACAGGGCCCAAACCAGCGGCTCGTGCAGGTTGAAAGGCTTAAGCGGGTGAATGGGTTTGCCATCCACATGGCCGCCGAAGGTGGAAACCGGGAAAACCCGCACCTGTTCGCCCATGCCTTCGATCTTATCGCATATATTTGTGCCGAGTTCTTCACCACGGCGTGCAAGAAATTCTTTGACCTTTTGGTATTCTTCCTCCAGATCCCCGGAAAGATCACTCTCCAGGTCCCACTTCGTGATCAGCACAGCGATAGGCTGGGAAATGGCATGCCCGTTACGTCCCTTTTCGACCAACCGAGACAACAGCGCATCGACTTCCAGTAGGCGGTTTCCGGCCTCGATCGGGTCTCGCAGTTGATCGACCGCTAGAAAAAACAACAAGCAATCCGCGTTGTCCAGCCAATCTCGAAACTCGGCGGTGAGGTAAGGCACCCCGCTATCACCGCGCTCAGCCAGCTTGCCTCCAAAGTCAAGAGTACGGAACGGTAGCCTTCTTTTCTGAACAGCGGGCAATTCCGTGTCGGCCGGAGAATCTACACGAGCATCGGCGGGCACGGGCGACAGATTGTCTTGTGTCGGCATCTCTTGGGACAACGGCACGGAAATGACTACCGAGCCGGCCAAAGGCTGAAGGACGAGCTCTGTCGCTGGCGGAAGTTCACCATTGCTTAGAGCCCGCCAATAGCGTTCCAAGAGTTCCCGGGAGGGCTCATCGGCCAACGATACCGTGCAAGTGGGCGACGAACTCATCCCCAAAAGTGCGGCCGACAGGTAGCATGTCTTTCCAGCGGCTCGCACCCCGTAAATTCCAATCGTACGAGGCGTAAAGCGAGGAGAAGTTGTTCCATCCAGTTGGCAGGGGGACTCGCTCCCCATAGCGGCTCCCGCGATTGGTTGCTGTCCACTTTCTCTACTCACGGAATCCCCTTTCCTATTAATGCTAAGAACTTATCCAAAAATCTCAAAATTGGTTTGCGTTTCCGGACGCCGTTTGGTTCTCGGATGAGACTCTAAACAATATACATAGTACCCACGATTTGGGCCAAATCCAGCCAGCGTCCGCTGTGCCCCGAACAAAGCCACGAGTTGTCAACCGTAGAGACAGCAGGCCGTCGGAATAGCTGTGCCACAAGCACCTGCTGCTTTGTCACGGGACAAGTTTGGGATAAACGAACTTCCGTATGCAGCTGGCATCTTCCGCGCTCATTAGCCAGTCGACACCGCGCTGCCCAGCGTTGAGGTCTATCGAGCACGCCGCAATGCCGGCCTAGTACTTCACGACATTTGAATTTGTGGGTAGAGCCTTTTGAGTTTGTTTCGCGCTTTATTGGTGGTGAAATACCAGTCAACGCCGGTTTGGCTATGGTTGCATTCTTTCGCTCAAGAGGCCGTTTCCTAACGCAGCGTCTCGATATCCACAATGCGTGGATTAACGCACTGCTGGGTCATCACGCTTAGTTCGATCTCCGGAATACTCAGCCAGCTTCGATACCAGAGCATGTTACCTAACGAATATCAAGATGTTGAGTAAACCGTTTCACTTGGACTCCCATTTCAACGGGTCAACCTGAATCATTCGCATCCACGGCAAGCAGGATATTGGCACGCTTGATCTTGTACGCAGCGGTCTTGCGCTTACCGACCAAGGCCTGCAAAAGTTTGTATCCTCGGGATCCGGTCGCACGATAGGGTTCTTGCTCATTCCGTTTCCTCCTTGAAAGTTGAAGACGCCGTGAAAGTTCAGGACTCGATAAAGGAATACCCGAATTGGCTAAATCACACAACTGCCAAACTCAAAAGTCGGGAGGTAGTACGACAGGCCATTCATGAATTGTCTTTACCACGCTTGTGACGCCACGTGGCCAGGGGACACCGGGCACGACAAGCGTGCCCCTCCGGAACATCCCTCGGAGGGACGTGCTTGTCACGTCCGCTTGCCCTCGGAGGGACCCACCTGTCGGGTCCGGGCCTGTGAGATCCGTGTTTGAAGGCGGCTGGTCCGTTTTGTTTCAACAGGCCTTTCGGCAACTCACAGAGGCAGCGAAACTTTGTTAGAATGACGTCCCGGGCGGGTAAACACCCGCGGCCCGAAGCCGCGAATGCGCCACGCGATGCCCGTCCGGGTTTTTGTCATTGGTACGTCTTTTTGTCATTGGTGCGTCCTGTGGCGTGAGGTGCCTCCGTGTCTGGGGTTTTGGATCCGTTTTTATCGGCGCTGCGGAAACTCTACGCGGCTTGTGAAGGCGTCCAGCACACCTGGACGGTTTTCTGGACGAGATACCAAGAGATCTGTCGCCGACAGGGCCTGTGGTTTCCCGACGTGGGTCCCAAGTGGGCTGCGTTTCAGTCGGCCTTTCAAGAGGCGGCGCGACAACTCCAGGAATGTCGCCAAGCCATGCCGAAACCGGAAGAACTGCCCCCGTTGTTTACGGGCTGGCCGCCAAGCTGCGCCATCGCGCAAACTTTCTCCCAACTGCTGGGGTTTTATGCGAAATCGTTTGCCGCGTGGCTGCCGGGCGTGACGAACCCACCGGGCGGTTTTGGCCAGTGGAACTGGAACACGGATTTTTCCCGGGAATTCATGGAGCCATTCGAGGGGCAGTTTATCGTGCCGTTGGGACACGCTATTGAGGTGTATGAGAGATTTCTCGCCCAGCGGGAGGCCCAACGACTGGCGGAAGCGCTGGCTGCGGATCCTCCAACGGTCCTGGAGGGCGGCGAAGAGGGAGGCGAAACTCCACAGGGTCCTTCTGCACCGCAAAGCACGGCCATGCCTCCAGGCGAAGCGACTCCTCAGAAGCCAGAGCCGGAGTTTTGCCTCCGTCGGGATGGGGATGGGTGGTTCATCAGGGCCTTTGGCAAAGAGGGGCACTTCAAGAATCGGAAGGGCTTCCATTACATCGCCCTATTGATCGAAAGAGCAGGAAAACCTGTTCCGATGGCGGAGTTTATCGCCAAGGCCGAAGGGCACTCCCCGGATCCGAAGCGAACACCGCTAGCGGAAAGTTGGCAACCGGTCCTGGACAGGGAAGCGAAACAGAGCTTGAAAGATCATCTTGTCAAATTGACGGCGGACATCAAGCAAGCCGAAGAGCGGG
>ERZ795043.834-NODE-834-length-19668-cov-33.599857_pt1 | contig 19668 bp, 19 predicted proteins | sample MGYA00375127_ERZ795043 | MGnify/ENA primary metagenome ERZ795043 (study PRJEB30172, sample SAMN05518447) | compost metagenome | isolation source: Feedstock adapted compost from Newby Island compost facility, Milpitas, CA | place: USA:Newby Island compost facility... | reverse complement strand
AAACCGGCGCGAAGTCGCCGAGCCAGGTGGAGCAGCACAGCTGCCGGCCGCACGGCCCGATGCCGCCCAGAATTTTCGCCTCGTCCCGCACCCCGATCTGCCGCAGTTCGATCCGCGTCCGGAACACGGAAGCGAGATCCTTGACCAGTTCGCGGAAGTCCACCCGTCCGTCCGCCGTGAAGTAGAAAATGATCTTGTTTCGGTCGAAGGTATATTCCACGTCCACCAGCTTCATTTTGAGCTGGTGTTCGGCCACTTTCTGCACGCAGATGTCCAGCGCCCGGAGGGCCGCCTCCCGGTTGGCTTCCACCGTCCTGGCGTCCTTCTCGTCGGCGATGCGGATCACTTTCTTCAGGGGCAGCACGACGTCGTTCTCGCCAACGGTCATGGGGCCGATGACGACTTTGCCGTACTCGATGCCGCGCGCCGTCTCGACGATGACGTGCTGATCCTTCTCCACCGGCAGATCGCCGGGGTCGAAATAATAGATTTTGCCGGCCCGCTTGAACCGGACGCCGACAACCTGATATTCCTCCAAACGGCTACCTCCTCTCCAGGGCGAGCAGAAAATGATCAAGCGTCAGCTGGACGCTGGCGTGGGCGCGGAGCTTCCGCCGCGCATCCAGCGCCATCTCCATGAGGGCCGCCCATTCGCCCGCCGACCGCCTGAAGGCTTCGCGCATGAGGATCTCCATCTGGTCGATGAACACCACGTTTTCCTTCCGGTTCCACTGCACGTGCATCATGTCCTTGAACCAGAGAAGAAACAGGTCGAACAGCACGTCGGCGTGCCCGGCCTCGCCGCGGCCCGGCGCCCGCTTCAGGGCGGTCACCAGCGCTTCGCGCCCGCCCGACGCACTCTCCTTCGCCAATTGTATCATCAGGTTCCGAAGTTCTGCAAACCAATCAGCCGTTGCCAATTCCCGGGCCGCGTCCAGGCCGGCCGCCAGACGGGCGGCGGGTCTCGCCAGCTCGCGGGGAATGCCTTCGGCGACGAGCGCCCGCTCCATCTCGTCCGGCGGCAGCGGCGCGAAGGGCACCGCCTGGGCGCGGGACCGGATGGTCGGCAGGAGCGCCCGGATGTTGTCCGCCAGCAGGATGGCCACAAGGCGGGCGGACGGCTCCTCCAAAAATTTGAGCAGGCTGTTGGCAGCCTGCTCGGTCATCCGGTCGGCATCCTCCACGATGTACACCTGGCGGGCGTCGCCGTCCACGCTCCGGTAGACGAACTGGCGCTGCAGCTCGCGGATTTGTCCGATCTTGACGCTGGCGCCGTCCGGCCGGATGACGGTCAGGCCGGGATGGTTGCCGCTGTCGAACCGGCGGCAGGACAGGCAGCTCCCGCAGGCATCGGTGCCGCCCGCATCGCAAAGCAGCGCCTTGGCGAAGGCCGTCGCCGCACGGCGTTTGCCCGATCCCGGCGGTCCGTGGAAAATGTAGGCGTGGGACACGTTCCCGGCAGCCAGGGCGCTTTGCAGCATGCGCCTGGCCAGGGCTTGTCCGGGCAATGATTGCAGGTTCATCGACGCTCACCCGTATATGCGGCGTTCGGAAGCCGCCTAAAATGCGACGTTCAGGAGCAGCCCGCGGATTTCGCCGACTTTCGCCAGCAGCTCCAGCCGGCCCTGCTCGGTTTCCAGCAGTTCTTCGCCCATCTCGATCAGCAGCCGGTCCACTTCTTCCAGCAGCTTGTAGCGCTTCTGGCGGCCGCGCCGGTCCCAGCCGCGGGTTTCCTTCAGGCCGATGCCCCGCTTCAGCGTATCTTCGAGAAACTGTTTGACCATCTGCTTGTACAGGCGCAGTTCGCGCACGGTCATCGAACGGGCCAGCCGTTCCCCCTGCTCCCGGATGTTTTCCAGCATCTCCCTAAGCTGCTCGCGGTCCCGCTGCTCTTCCTGCCGGCGCAGCATGTCCGAAAACGATTTGGGCGCCACGGGCTGCTGGACGGGGGTTTCCGGACGGCGGACTTTGCGCCCGTAGGAGGGAACGCCGGGCTGGATTTTCAAGGCGCCCACCCCCCGCGCATCAGAAATGTTCGAACCGTTCCACCGGCAGCACGAACACCGCCGCGCCGCCGACCTGCACTTCCACCGGGAACGGGATGTAGGAATCGGTGGTGCCGCCCATCGGCGACACCGGCGTCACCAGCTGTTCGCGCACCTTGCAGTTCGCCCGGATCACCTCGATCACGTCGTCGACCCGCTCATCCTCGATCCCGATCACGAACGTCGTGTTCCCCGACCGCAAAAATCCGCCGGTGCTGGCCAGTTTCGTCGCGCGGATGCCTTCGGCAATGAGGGCGTTGGACAGCCGGTTGCTGTCCTTGTCCTGCACGACCGCGATGATCAGTTTCATGGTCAATTCCCCCTTTGAGGAAGGTTGGGCTCGCCGATGTCGTCCCGCCCCGTCCGGCCTCGCGGCGGCATCCGCCGGCTGCACCCGGGGGCATTCGCCATCAGGGCTGTCGCCATGTATCCATTGTGTTCGCCGTTTTCGGCCGTCCCATCGTCCATCGTGTTCGCCGCGTTCATTCGGCGCGATCCGCCGCTTCCAGAAGCCGCCGGCAGTCTTCCAGGATGATGCGCGCCAGCGTTTCCGGCGGCTGCAGCGCGTCGAGCAGCAGCACCCGTCCGGGATTCTCCCGGGCGATGCGGCGGAACGCCTCCCGCACGCGCCGGTGGTATTCCGCCGTCCGCCGCTCGATGCGGTCGAGGCCCGCCGGTCCGCCCGCCCGTTCCCGCGTCCGGGCGGCCAGCCGGCGCCGGCCTTCCTCTTCGGGAAGGTCGAGCAAATACGTGCGGTCCGGCTTGAGGCCGCCGGTGGCGAACTCGTTCACCCGGCGCACGATCGCCTCGTCAACGCCCAGTCCCGCCGACTGGTAGGCGATGCTGGCATCGACAAAGCGGTCGCCGATCACCACATCCCCCCGCCCAAGCGCCGGCAGGATCCGCTCGGCGACGTTCTGGGCGCGCTGGGCCGCATACAGCAGCACTTCCGTGCGGGCGTCCATTTCGGTGTGCTCCGGCGACAGCAACAGGCTGCGGATGCTGTCGCCGATCCGCGTGCCGCCCGGCTCGCGGGTCAGCACCACCGTCCGGCCCATGGCGGCCAGGGCGTCGGCCAGAAGACGCACCTGGGTCGTCTTGCCCGCGCCGTCCGGCCCCTCGAAGGTGATGAACAATCCTTTCACGGTTTGACTCCGTCCGTTCTGATGTTGATGGTGCCGTCCCGATTGAGGCCGTGAATGCCCGCTCCGGCTTCCTGCCACGCCCGGAGCAGGCGGACCGCTTCCGCCGTGACCGTCTCCCCCGGCACGATGAGCGGCACGCCGGGCGGATACGGCACGACCGCCGCCGCGCACACGGCGCCGACGGCGTCCTCCGGCGGCACGCTGCGCGAAGCGTTTTCACCGGCGCGGAGAAAACGGAACGCCACCGGCTCCGGCACCTCCGCGCCGCGTCGTCCGTCCCGCTGAAGGGGCGATTTATATATATTCTGTATGGGCTCCCCCAGTTCCTTCTCCGATGGGCCCGGTTCCGCGCAAATCTCGTCCAGCGCCTCCAGGAGACGACGGATGTCGTCCTCGCTTGTCGACAGGCCGAGGGCCAGCGTCACGTACACCGGATCCGCCATTTCCGGCCAGCAGTTCCGCGCTTCCAGCCGCGCGGCCAGCGCCCGGCCGCCCAGGCGGCCGGTCCGGTCGCGGAACGTCACCTTGAGTGGGTCGCAATGGACGGCCGATTCCGGGCGGGCCGCCTCCAGCCACGGCCGGGCCGCGAGTCCGTCCGCCAGCAGGCGGGAGACGCGGAGGGCCCGCTCCAGCAGCGCCGCGCCGCCGGTTGCCATCTGCCGCCGGGCCAGATCGAGGGACGCCATGACCGGGTAGGACGGGCTGGACGTCTGGATGGCGGAGAGCGCCCGCTCCACCGCTTCCCGGTCCAGGAGCCGGCCCTGCATGTGGAGCAGGGCGCCCATCGTCATCGCCGGCAGCATTTTGTGGGCGGACTGGACGACGGCGTCGGCGCCCGATGCCAGCGGCGAAGGCGGCAATTGCGGATGGAAGCCGTAGTGCGCGCCGTGGGCGGCGTCCACCAGCACGGGCACGCCGCGGCGATGGGCGGCGGCCACGATCGGCGCAAGGTCGGTGCCGAAACCGTAATAGTTCGGATCGGTTACCACCAGCCCGGCGGCTTCCGGGTATTTCGCCAGCGCCCGCTCCACGTCGTCCGCCCGCAGGCCGCACGGCAAGCCGGTGCGCGGATCCAGCCGCGGCTCCAGGAGCACCGCCCGGGCGCCGGCCAGCATCAGGCCGTTGTAGACCGACCTGTGGGCGTCCCGCTGCACGATCAGCACGTCCCCCGGCCGGCAGACGGCCAGGATGAACGCCAGATTGCCGGCGGTGCTGCCGCCGACGAGGAAACGCGTCCGTTCCGCGCCGAAGCAGGCCGCCGCCAGCGCTTCCGCCTCGGCAATCACGCCTTCCGGTTTGTGGAGATCATCGAGGCCGGAAAGTTCCGTCACGTCCAGCTCGCACACGCCGGAAAGCCACGCGGCCGCTTCCGGATCGAGGCCGGTTCCGCCCTTGTGCCCCGGCACGTGGAACCGGACCGGCCCCCGGTTCCGGTAGGCGAGCATCGCGTCCCACAGGGGAGCCCGGCGTTGATCCTTCCTGTCCTCCATGGCTTCCACCAAACCCCTTGCATCAACAGCTTGCCCCGTTTTCCCATCCGGCTTAACATGCGCGGCTCCGGGCGGCCGCGGCGGACGGAAACGCCGTCCGTCCCCGGCGGTCCGTCCTCGCCGGCCCGTCACCACCGGCCCGTCCGTCAGCCGCAACACCAGCCCGATGGCCGCAACGCCAATCCGTCAACCGCACGCCGGCCCGTCAGCCGTACGCCCGCTCTCTGCCGCGGCAAAGCGCTTCCGCCCGCCGCGCCCCTTCGTTCAGGGCCGCTTCCACCCGCCGCCGCAGCTCCTCCGCCGTCGGCCGCGGTCCGTCCACAGGGCAGGCGTCGATCGGATCGCCGAAATGGATGACCGCCGTCGAAAAAGGAAGCGGCACCCAATGCTCGTCCCAGCGGCGGCGCAATTTGAATCCCGGCCGGGCCGCCGCGCTGGCGGGGATGATCACCGCCTCCGCGCGCCGGCCGATGACCCCGATGCCCGGCTTGGCCACACAGGCCGGCCCTTCCGGACCGTCCGGCGAAACCAGGGCGCAGACGGCGCCCGTCCGGAGCTGCCGGATGACGGCGAGCGTCGCCCGGGCCCACTGGATTGGCCCCATTTCCATGCCGACCCGGATCACGTCGAGGCGGGCCTTTTCGCCAAAGTGGGCCATCACCCGGCCGTTCGGGCTGTCCGGCACGAAGATGGCCGCCCGCATCCGTTTCCGCAAATGCACGTGATAGGCCAGCAGGGTCAAATAGTTTTGGCCGTGCCAGCCGGCAAACACGATGGGACGGCCCGCCCGGAGGCAGGCTTCCACCTTGTCCATGCCGGACATGCGCCAGCGGATCGTCCATTTTCCCAGTTTCAACGCCCACAGGAGCAGGTTGCCGAAGAGCGGCGTCTTCCAGCGAGTCATCCGGTTTCTCCTCCATGTTGCCGAAAATGTGCGTTGTTCGGGTCACCGGTTCACAACATCATCAAACTATCACAACCTGTCCCCAAAGAAAAGCGGAAGATGGGACCGACGGGCCGATCGCAATAAAAAACGGCGATAAAAAAACGGCGCAACGAAAAAACGCCCGCCGCCGATTCTTCCCGGCCGTCAGGCGTCTTTTCTGCGCCACATTTGCTTCATGCGATGCACGAAATACGGATATTTGGCATCCCACACTTCGGTGCGGACCATTTCCCGTTCGCAGTCGCTGCAGATGAATTCTTCCGCGATGTGCAGCCCGATGCGCTGTCCGCGGCCGCAGATGAGGCAGATGTTGCCGGCGTCGCCGGCCCCCGCCGCATCCGGGCCGAGTCTTCCGGCATCCGGTCCGCCCGCACCCGCTCCTCCCGAATCCGCACCGCTTGTACCGTGCCCGCCGGCGCCGGTTCCGGCCGCGCCGTACGCGCCGCCGTCTCCGCCGGGCCGGTGCAACGCTTCCATGGACCATCACCTTCTTGCACCCGTTTCTAGCCATTATTTCACGAAGACCGGAAAAATAAACCTTTCGGGCCCGGTTTTTTCGCAGCGGCGGAAAGGGTTCCCGCATCCGCCGATGCGACGCGGGCCTTCCGGCTGAAACGGGGAATCGTCGCCTGCCCTACATTCCTATTCAGGGAGGAGCCGTCCGGTTCGCGGACGGCAAAAGGCGGAAGCGGCGGTGCGGATTTGCGCGGCAAACGGGTTCCGCCCCGGCTTTCGGCCGCCCGCCCGCCGGGCTGCCGGCCATCAGCGGACGGCATGCCGCTTGTATTCGTACAGTTTCTCGGTAATCCTCCGCGAACCTTCGAACAGGACGCTTGCATAATAGCGGATGTCCGATTCCTCCAGGGTGCCCAGAATGCCCGAGAAGGAAAGCGCGGCGATGATCCGGCGGTTCTCGTCCCGGACCGGCACGGCGACGCAGCAGCTTTGGTCCAGCGATTCGTGGATGTCGATCGCGTACCCCCGGCTCCGGACGAGCTCCAGTTCTTTCAGGAGCACGTTTCGCTTGACGATCGTTCTCGATGTCAGCGGTTTCAGTTCAATCAGGGAAAGAATGTCGTTCAAGAGGGGGTCCGGCAATTCGGACAGCAGCACTTTCCCGCAGGCGGTGGCGTGGGGCGTCAGCTCGGCGCCGGCGGGCAGCACGTAGTCCAGCAGTTTGCCGGTCCTCGTCTGTTCGAAGATGATCACTTTCTCGTGCCTTCGGATGGCCAGGTTCATCGCCTGGGACTCGGATTCGGTCAGTTCCCGCATGACAAAATAGGCGGCTTCCCTCAGAGCCGGCATCGTATCGTCGCTGTCCACGAACGAGAGAAACCGGGTGCCGAGAATGTATTTTCCGTGGCGGTCCTGGATGACCCAGCCGTTGGACTGCAGCGATTTCAGGATGCGATGAACCGTGGCCGGATGAATGCCGGTCAACTTGGCGATTTCATTCACGCCGGGCGCGCCGGAATCCTTCGCGTGGTCCCGGATGGTGTCGATGATGGCGTACATTTTGTCCAAGACCTTGATGCCTGAATCTTTGCCAGTCACATCAGAAGTCTCCTTATTGAAAAGTCTCGTGAATGTCAGCTCTTCACCGCGCCGACCGTCAAACCCTTGATGATGTACTGCTGGAAAAAGAGGAAGATCAAAACGGGCGGGATCATGCCAATGATCGCGGAACTTCCCACCATCTCCCATTGTATAGTAACATCGCTCAAAAAGCTATAAAGCCGCATCGTCAGGGGATGCTTGCCGGCATCGGTCAGCAGGAACAGCGGCGCCGCGAATTCGTTGTAGGCGTTGATGAAGGTGAAAATGGCGCTGACCGCGATTCCCGGCGCCGCCATGGGGACGACAAACCGGAAAAGAACGGTGACGAAGCCCGCTCCCTCCACGATCGCCGCCTCTTCGATCTCCCGCGGCAGGGAAGCGAAGAAGCCGAGCAGCAGCCACACCGTCAGGGCCAGATTCAGGCCGATCAGCGTCAGGACGAGACCGTGGCTCGTATTGATCAAATGGATCCGGTTGAAAAACTGGTACAGCGACGGCAGCAGGACGATGCCGGCGATCATTTGCGTCAGCAGGATCGAAAAGATCAGCACTTTCTTGAACCGGAACCGGTACCGGGCGATGATGTAGGCCGGCGGAATGGTGATGGCGAGCGTGCACAGGACCGTCACGATGGAATAGATGAAACTGTTCACCAGATGGGGACGGATCAGGCGGAACGCCTTCGAAAAATTGTCGAACGCCCAATACTTCGGATAAAGCTGGGCCTCCATCACGTTGACGGACGGCGTCAGCGCGATCAGCAGGCTGGAGTAGATCGGCGCGACGGAAAACAGGATGATCCCGATGCCGAGGATCCATTTCAGCGCTTTCATCAGCCGGGCGGAATCGATCTTCATTCGAGATCACCTTCGTTGAACAGTTTCCAGTAAATCGACGACAGGATCAGGAGCACCGCGATGGAGATGACCGACAGGGCCGACGCCGTGCCGATGTCGTTCATCGCGAACAATTCGTTGTAGATCAGGATCGGAAGGATCCGGGTGGCATCCACCGGTCCGCCGCCGGTCATGGCAAAAATGATGTCGAACACAAGGAACGTCCACATGGTCAGGATGATCATGACGACCGACGTCACCGACCGGAGCTGGGGAATCGTGATCCGGAACAGCTTCTGCATTTCATTGGCCCCGTCCACTTCAGCCGCTTCGTACAGTTCATCGGACAGGGAGCTCAGGGCGGCATAGTACGTGATGAAGGCGAAGGGCATCGCCCGCCAGATTCTGGCCACGATGACCGCCGCCAGGGCATTGTCGTACGAAAGGAACGAAATCGGCGAATCGATGACGGACCATTTCTGCAGCAGCACGTTGATCAGCCCGAAATGCTGCTGGTACATGAGCATCCACGCCATGGCCACGATGACCAGGGGGATCGTGTACGAGAGAATGCAGGCAATCATCAGGATCTTCTTTCCCCTGAAGTCGGCCTGGAAAATCAGGGCGGCGATGAAGCCGAGAATGGTCGACGGAATGATGGAACCGAGCGTCCAGACGACGGTCCGCCAGATGGCCGGCCAGATGGCACTGCCGATTTTGCCGAAGTTTTCGAATCCGAACGAAAGGCCCGGCGCGAACGGATCCCTGAAAGCGTAGTAGACGGTGCTGGCAATGGGAATGAGATAGATCAGCAAAATCAGCGCGACAAGGGGTACAAAAAAAAGCAGGATCACCCGATTGCTTCTCGTAAACCGGAACACCTTCCAGCCTCACTCCTTTCGTCCGAAATGGACCGGCCCGCGATGCGCCCCGCCGGCGGGAGGCGGGACGCGTCGCGAACCGGCCGGATTCCCGTTACTCGATGCCTGCCCGCCGGTTGATCTGGATGGCCTTCTCCTCGGCCAGATCCAGCGTTTCCCTGGGCCCGATCTGGCCAAGCAGGAAGCTTTGCCAAACCGGTTCCAGCTCGGTATAGAAGCCCTTCGGATTCGGGTGGTAGGTGCCGATTTGCGGAATCAGTTTCCACGTGTTGATCACTTCGTTGAACCGTTTCCAGTAGTCATACTGGTATTCGGGCTGCTCCAGTTCGTAGTCGATGATGGGCGCGTTGCCGTAGGCGATGTGGTGCTTGTAGAGCTGCTCGGGCGTGGACAGGAAGCTGAGCACCTTGCCGGCGGCTTCCGCCTTGTCCTTGCGGGTGATGATCCAGCCGTTGGTGGCCCCCCAGTTGACCTTGCCCGACGGCCCCTGCGGCGGCGCGACGATGCCGATCGGGCTCGCGTCGAGATCCAGCCCGTATTTTTCCTGGAACAGCGGGATCGGCCAGGCGCTCTCGAAGATGATGCCGATTTCCCCGTCGCGGAACAGCGGGCGCAATTCGCCGCGGCCGTATTCCGTCAGGCCGTCCTGGCTGTACTTGGCCAGTTCCCCGATCAGTTCCATGGCCTGCAGCGATTCCGGTGTATTGAAAATCGGCTTGTTGTTCTCGTCCAGCCAGCCGTGGCCGTTGGCCTGGTACACGAACATCGAAATGAATTCGTGCAGCGCCTCGAGGCCGGCCTTGCCGGGGATGCCGATGCCCGGCTTCCCGGTTTTTTCCGTGATCGTCCTGACGGCATGCAGCAGTTCGTCCCAGGTGCGGGGCGGATTGTCGGGATCCAGGCCGGCCTGTTCGAACAGGTCTTTCCGATAATACATCATCATCGGATCGACCGTGGCCGGCAGGTACAGGAGCTCGCCGTCGATCCTTCCGTAATTGTCCAGGATTTCCTTCGGCATGGCGTCGAGGACGGCCTGGTCCACGATCCCCTCCAGCGGGACGATCTTGTCGGCCGCCGTGGCGTCTTTCAGCTTCGCGTCCCAATAGAAGACGATTTCGGGCTGGGTGTTGGCGTTGAAGAGCGTCGGATACTTCTGGATCCAGCCGCCCCATCCCTCGTAGTTGGGCACCAGTTCGATGTCCGGGTTGTTCCGGTTGAATGCCTCCTTGGCCGGTTCCAGCCACGCTTCCACCTTGGGCTGGTCGCCGGGCCGCATGACGTTGATGACGACCTTGCCGTCTCCGCCGCTGTTTCCGCCGCCGTTGGAGGCGCTTTCATTCGAGCCGCCGGCATTTTGCGGCGTCCCCGGATTGGAAGCCCCCCCGCCTTGCTGGCCGGCGCATCCCGCGATCAGGACGGCGGCGAGCAGGATGACCGACAGCCACAGCGACGCCGTTCGTTTCTTTGCGCTCATCGTCGAACCCCCGTTTGCATTCAAAGTTTGGATGATGCCTCTTTTTGGGTGGACGCCTCACGAATAATATCCTGCCGGCCGGCCGGTGCCATTATTCGTGAGGCATGGATCACCCCGGATGGCCGGACAGCCCGGCCTACGCCTCCAGATAGCCGTACTCGGCAAGCGTCTTGCGCAATCTTTCCCTGACGTCCGGCGGGATCGGCTGGATCGGCTTGCGGGCGACCCCGGCGTTGACCCCCCGCATTCTCATGCCTTCCTTGAACAGGGACAGCCATGGACACGGATAGCCTTTGTCCGTCGGCTTCAGGAACAGGTCGAGATAGGGCCGGACCTTTTCGAAATAGTAGGCTTTCGCTTCATCCAGTTTGCCCGCCCGGACGAGATCGTACACCCGCTTGTTTTCGGCGGGGAACAGATTGCCCGTGCCGCAGACCCAGCCGTCGGCGGACATCGACAGGCTTTCGACGGGCACGACGTCGTAGCCGTAGAAAATGGCGAATTGGTCGTCGGTCAGGTAGCGGAGGTTGCTCTGCCGGAAAACGTCGGCCTGCCGTTCCTTGACGGACTGGATGATGCCGTCATTGTACAATCTGGCCATGAATTCGTCCGTGAGCAGCACCGTGCTGTAATACGGATTGTGATACAGCATGATCGGAATCGAAATCGCTTCCCGCACGGCGGCGTAATGGGCATACAGTTCGTCGTCGTTGGGAGCCAGATACCACGGGGTGATGATCATGACCCCGTCCGCGCCCGCCGCTTCGGCATGCCTGGACAGTTCGATCGTTTTCTTCGTCGAATAGGCGCCGGTGGAGCAATACACCTTGACCCGGCCGGCCGCTTCCTCGACGACGATTTCGTTGACCCGCTTCTGTTCGTCCGTGTCCATGGCAACGAATTCGCCGGTGCTTCCCGACGGGATGAGGCCGTCGACCCCGTTGTCGATCAGGTAGTTGACGACGTCCCGGAGCCCCTGCTCGTCCACGGATTCGTCCGATGCCTTGAAGGGCGTCACCATTGGCACGTACACACCGGTAATTTTTTCGGGCATGCAAGCATCCTCCTCGATGATTTCATATTGTGAAATAGCCATTTCACATTTTCATGATAGCATAGTGTGCAGCGCTTTCAAACGGGCGGATTCCCCCGATATTCGCAAAATTGTCGAAAATTTCGATCGATTTCACGCCCATCCACCCCGTATCTCCGAATCCCGGCCTTTCTTCCGCCGGCGCCGTCCGAATTCCGTTCAAATCCGCAAGGATCCATCCGAAATTCCGTCAAAGCCCGCGGCGCCGGCCGCCGCCGTCCGGCTCGCCGCCATGGGGTTCATCACCCGTCCAGACGGACGCGCCGGCCGCTTCTTGCGGACTCGAAGAAGGCGTCCAGGATCCGCATGTTCTTCCGCGCGTCTTCCAGGTCGTACGGCAGCGGCCGCCCCGACAGGATGGAACCGGCGAACGCCTCGACTTCATACCGGTACGGCTCGATCCGGTCGGTCGTCCATTCCCGCCTCAAGTCTCCGCACGTCAGCCCGAACCGGATCATGTCATCCGTCGCTTCCGATTCCAGCCGCAGTTTGCCCCCGTCGCCCAGCACTTCGTAAAACTGGAACCGCCCCATGTCGTACGACACGCTGATGAACGCCGTCCGGTCGGGGAAATACAGCACCCCCGAACCGAACCTGTCCACCTCCTCCGCATCGGGCCCCGGCGACAGCACGCCGTCCACGGCGACCGGTTCGCCGTCCATGACGAAGCGGCTCCAGGAAACCGCGTAGCAGCCCAGATCGTACAGGGCCCCGCCGCCCCATGCCTTGACGAAGCGGGTTTGCAGCCGGATGGGAAACGAAAAATGGCTGTGCACGAATACCGGCCTGCCGATCCGGCCGTCCCGGATGAGCTCGCGGGCGGCCTGATGGGCGGGATGGAACCGCCAGTAGAACGCTTCCATCACGCGGAGATCGCGGTTTCCCAGCGATTCCCGGATGCGGAGCACCTCCCGCTCATTCATCGTCATCGGCTTTTCGCACAGCACATGCTTGCCGGCCTCGATCGCGCGGATCGTCCATTCCGCATGGAGATGGTTCAAGAGCGCCACATAGACGGCATCGATATCCGGATCCCCGATCAATTCATCGTAGGAACGGTATGTTCTGTCCAGGCCGTATTTGGCGGCCGCCATCCGGCCCGATTCTTCATGCCGGCCCGCGACGCCGATGAGTTCGCTGTTTGCGGCCGTCCGGATGGCCGGCGCCATTTTTTCCGCAATGGCGCCCGTTCCGAGAATGCCCCACCGTATCTTGTCCACGCTGCGTTCCCCCCGGGTTCAGAATGAAAGGCGTATCTCACGTTGCAATATGATTATTTCATAATATTCAATCAAATTACAATATGAAATGGCTGTTTACTATCATGAAATTTTCAGACGGGTTATCGGCCCATCGGGACGCGCCGCCCGGCAGCCATCCAATCTCCCGGCGCATGACCCGGGAGCCCATCTGGTTATGACGGCACATCAGATCAGGCCAAATGGCGCAAAAAAAAACGCCGGATTTCCGCTCTTGCGGAAATCCGGCGCCAACGGCCGCCTATTTTGCCAACGCGCGTCAGCCCGAGGTTGGCGGGCGGCCGATTCCCCCCGGCCCGAAGCCGCCGGTTCGGTCTCACTCGCCGAGAAGGCGGAGCAGCTCCGCTTCGTCGTCCATGATCGCGATGCCGAGTTCCTGCGCCTTCGCCAGCTTGCTGCCGGCGTTTTCGCCGACGATGACGAGGTCGGTTTTCTTCGACACGCTGCCCGTCACCTTGGCGCCGAGGGCTTCCAGCTTCCTCGTCAGCTCGTCGCGGCTGAACGAGGCGAAGCTGCCGGTGATGACCACCGTCTTGCCGGCAAACGGGCTGTCCGCCGGCGCCGCCGGACGCGGCGCCTCGGGCCGGACGCCGGCCGCCAGCATCCGCTCGATGCCCCGCACCGCGTCCGGATCGCGAAAGTAGGCATAAATGCTCTCCGCCACGACGCCGCCGATGTCCGGCACGGCCGTCAGCTCGTCCATCTCCGCCTTCATGACCGCTTCCAGGCTGCCGAAATGGGCGGCCAGCGCCCGGGCGGTGGTGATGCCCGTGTTCGGGATGCCGAGCGCGAACAGGAAGCGGGCGAGGTCGCGATGCTTGCTTTTTTCGATGGCTTCCAGCAGGTTGGACGCCTTCTTGTCGCCGAACCGCTCCAGCCCGCGCAGCTGATCGAAGGTCAGGTCATACAGATCCGCCGGCTCCCGCACGCCGAGTTCCCGGTACAGCTGTTCCGCCGTCGCTTCGCTGAACGTCTCGATGTCCATGGCGTTCCGCGAGGCAAAATGGGTGAGCCGCGCCACCAGCTGCGGCGGGCAGTCCGCCTTGTTCGTGCAGAACAGGTGGGCGCCGCGCCACTCCACCGGCGACCCGCAGGCCGGGCAACGGTCCGGCACCGTGATCTCGCCGCCGTCCTGCGCATCGGTCACCTTGCCGAGAATTTCCGGGATGACGTCGTTGGAACGGCGGATGTACACTTCCGTGCCGAGGGCGAAGCGAAGGTTTTTCCGTTCGATGTCGCCGAAGTTGTTGAGGGTGCAGTTTTGCACCGTCACGCCCGCCAGTTCCACCGGGGCCACCCGGGCCACCGGCGTCAGCTTTCCGGTGCGGCCCACTTCCCAGGTGACGGCTTCGAGCACCGTGGTCGCTTCCTCCGCCTCGAACTTGAACGCCACCGCCCAGCGGGGAAACTTCTCGGTATAGCCGAACGCCTCCCGCGTGCGCATGTCGCTGATCTTGATGACGGCGCCGTCGATCAGATAGTCCAGGCTGCCGCGCATGGCGCGGATCCGCTCCATCTCCCCGATCACGTCTTCGAACCGGTCGAAAAAGCGGATGTACGGGTTCACCTTGAACCGGTTGTCCCGCAGAAACTGCACCATCTCCCGGTGGTCGCGGAACCGGATGGCATCCGAATAGCCGATGTTGTAGATGAAGGCGTCCAGCTTCCGCTCCGCCGTCACCTGCGGATTCAGGTTGCGGAGCGCCCCCGCCGCCGCATTGCGGGCGTTTTTCAGCGGTTCGGCGGCGGTCTTGTTGTATTCCTCCAGCGTCGACAGGTACATGATCCCTTCGCCCTGCACTTCCAGCACGCCGTCTTTGTACGGAATCTGGAGGGGAATGGAGCGGATCGTCTTCACCTGGGGCAGGATCGCTTCCCCGACTTCCCCGTTGCCCCGCGTGGCGGCCTGCACCAGCACGCCGTGGTCGTAGGTGAGGTTCAGCGTCAGGCCGTCAAACTTCAGTTCCACGACGAAGGAAAGGGGCGGCAGCGGATCGTCCGGATGGCGGGCGTTGTAGTCGTTCCACAGCTTCTGCACGCGCCCGTGCCAGGCTTTCAGATCGTCCACCGACTGGGCCTTGTCCAGACTCCACAGCCGCGCCAGATGGGTGTGCGGCGCAAAGCCCGCGAGCAGTTCGCCGCCCACCCGGCGGGTCGGGGAATGGGGCAGCACGATGCCGGTTTCCCGCTCCAGCCGGACGAGTTCGTCGTACAGCCTGTCGTATTCCGCGTCGCTGATTTCCGGGTCGTCCAGCGTATAGTACCGGTAATTGTGGTAGTTGATCTCCTCGATCAGCTTTTCCATCCGCTCGCGTTCCTGGTTCGTCAACCCCGTCAACCTCGCTTTCGGTCATGGACTGTCGTTTCACGGTTCATGCGCGCTCATTCTTCCGCCTTGGCGATCGGCGCGAACCGGGCCAGCAGCCGCTTGATGCCCACCGGCGCCGGGAAGGCGATCTTAAGCTCGGTGTCGTCCCCTTCGCCTTTCACCATGACGACGGTGCCGACGCCCCACTTGCGGTGGACCACCTTGTCGCCGGCCTTGTAGGCCGCGGGTTCGCCCGCCGGCACGCCGCCGGATGCGGCGGCCGTCCCGCCGTCCGGGGACCGGCCGGCGGTGCCGTTGCTTCCCGTACCGGCGCCGCCGCTCCATCCGGCGGTCGTCCGCGCCGTCCCGGAGCGGCCCGCCCATCCGGTTTCACCGCCGGCAAACCCGCTCCCGCCGTCCGAAGATGAACGGCGCCAGCCGAATCCGCCGCCGGTTCCGCCGTACCCGCCGGCAAATCTGCCGCCGTATCCTTCGGCGCCGAAGCCAAAGTCGCCGTCCTCCGCACCGCTCCCGTGCACTTCCGTCAATTCGGCGGGAATGTCCTGCAAAAACCGGGAAGGCCGGTTGACCGACGTGCGGCCGAACAGCGTGCGCACCCGCGCCGAGCAGAGATACAGCTTCCGCTTCGCCCGGGTGATCCCGACGTAGGCGAGCCGCCGCTCCTCCTCCATCTCCTCCGGATCGGCCATCGACCGGCTGTGGGGGAACACGCCCTCCTCCATGCCGATGATGAACACCGCGGGAAATTCCAGCCCCTTGGCGCTGTGCAGCGTCATCAGCACGACGGCGTCTTCCCGGGCGTCTTCGCCTTCCGCTTCGTCCTCCAGCGCATCGATGTCGGCGATGAGCGCCAGGTCCGTCAGGAACGCCACCAGCGACTTGTCCTCGTTCTTCGCCTCGAAATCCTTCGTCACCGACAGCAGCTCGTCGATGTTCTCGAGCCGCGTCATCGCTTCCACGGTGCCTTCCCGGATCAGCTCCTCGCGGTAGCCGCTTCGCTCCAGCACCTGCTCCGTCAGCTCGGTGACGGACAGATATTCCGCCATGCGCGCAAAATCGAGGATCAGGTCGCGGAACCCGAGCAGCGCATGCTCCGTCCGGCCGGTGATGCCGACGCCCTGCAGGTTGTCCAGCATGCGGAACATGGACAGTCCTTCCCGGGCCGCCGCTTCCGCCAGTTTGTCCAGCGTCGAGCTGCCGATGCCGCGCTTGGGCACGTTCACGATCCGTTCGAAGGACAGATCGTCATCCGGGTTGGCAATGAGGCGCAGGTAAGCCAGCACGTCCTTGATTTCCTTCCGCTCGTAGAAGCGGATGCCGCCGACGATCCGGTACGGGATGTCCGATTTGACGAGCGTCTCCTCGATCACCCGCGACTGGGCGTTCGTCCGGTACAGCACGGCGTGGTCGCCGTAGCGCATGCCGTTTTTCACGTTGTTCAAAATTTCCCGCGCGACGAAATAGCCTTCCTCATGCTCCGAATTGCCGTGAAAAAGCCGGATTTTCTCGCCTTCGCCCAGATCGGTCCACAGCTTTTTCGGCTTCCGGCCCGTGTTGCGGCTGATCACCCGGTTGGCCGCTTCCAGGATGTTCCCCGTCGACCGGTAGTTTTGCTCCAGCATGATCGTCCGCGCGTCGGGGTAGTCTTTCTCAAACTCGAGGATGTTCCGGATGTCCGCGCCCCGCCACTTGTAGATGGACTGGTCGCTGTCGCCGACGACGCAGATGCGCTTGTGCTTGTCGGCGAGCATCCTGCACAGCACGTACTGGGCGTGGTTCGTGTCCTGGTATTCGTCCACGTGGATGTACATGAACCGGTGCTGATAATAATCCAGCACGTCCGGCGCTTCCCGGAACAGCCGGATCGTCGTCATGATCAGGTCGTCGAAATCGAGGGCGTTGTTGTTTTGCAGCCTGTGCTGGTAAAGCTTGTACACCCGGGCGACGATGCTTTGAAAATAGTCGCCGGCGTTCTTCTCGTACTGGTCCGGCGTGATGAGCTCGTTCTTGGCGCCGCTGATGGCGGCCAGAATCCCCCGCGGATCGTAACGCTTCGGGTCCAGGTTCAGCTCCTTCAGGCACTGCCGGATCACCGTCAGCTGGTCGTCCGGGTCGTAGATGGCGTAATTGGACGAAAACCCGAGCCGCTGGATGTCGCGGCGCAGGATGCGCACGCACATGGCGTGGAACGTGGACACCCAGATGTCGTCCGCCGCCGGTCCGATGAGCCGCACGACCCGGTCCCGCATCTCGCGGGCCGCCTTGTTGGTGAACGTGATGGCGAGAATCGCCCACGGCGGCGCCTTGCGCGTGGCGATCAGATAGGCGATGCGGTGGGTGAGCACCCTGGTCTTGCCGCTGCCCGCTCCCGCCATGATGAGCAGCGGGCCTTCCGTCGCCTCCACCGCCTCGCGCTGCTGCGGATTCAGTCCTTCGAGCAATGCCTGCACGGATACGTCGCGAACTTCCACCGTCCGGCCGCCTTCCCCGTCAAAATTTCGCTCCTGCGATGTGCCTTCATTCTAGCAAACGGAACATATATTCGCAACAAAACGGAAAACGCCCTTCCGCGCCGCTATGGGGGCGGAAGGGCGCGACGGCCGCAAAGCCATCGGCCAAATACCGTCCCGGACGCCGGTCGGCGGACACGATCTTTCCCCCGTCCCGCACGGAAACAAGAACGCGATGAAGGCTTTCCAGCTGCCGATAGCGGGACGCCGCGATCGAAAGCGTGGCGTCAACGGACGCTTCGTACCGCCGGACTTTGTGCAGCAGCAGGCCGTTGCAGACGAGGGAGACCGCAAGCAGTGCCGCAAGTGAAAAGATGATCGCCTGGATCGTCCGCCCGCGCATGTCCCGTTTTTTCACCAATTGTCACCCCGTTTCCAGATGGATCGCTCCACTTCCGTTTGCGTTGCGCAGCCATTGTCATGCGCGCGGCGGACCGCCGGCACCGTCGCCAGCGCCTGCTCCAGGTCCGCGTAGACGGCGTTGCCGACCACCGCCAAATCCGCGTGCCGCGCCGCCTCCTCCGCCTGCCGCGGCCCGGCGATCCCGCCGCCGTACACGAGCCGGGCGTGGCCGAGCCGGTTTTTCACCCGACGAACGAGCTCCATGTCCCCGAACGCGCCGCTGTATTCCAGATAGAGGTACGGCAGCTTCAGCAGTTTGTCGGCCAGATCCGCCATGGCCAGCACGCGTTCCGCGTCTTCGGGCATTTCCGCGTCGGACGCCCGGGCGGCCGCGGAGACCGGGTTCAGCACGATGTAGGCAAACACCGCCGTGCGATGCCAGGGAATGAAGGCGCCGTACCGGCGGATCGCCTCGACATGATGGCCGATGATAAAATCCCGGCTGCGCGAGTTGAGCACGAGCGGAATGAAATAGCCGTCAAACCCCGGCACGACCGCGTCCAGGCTGGACACCTCCAGGGCGCACGGAACGGAGCCGGCCCGACGGATGCGGGCGAGCAGATCCGCCGTGTTTTCAAAAGTGACGCCGCTCGATCCGCCCACGATGATGCCGTCCGTGCCCGAAGCGGCGATGCGCCGGAGCGCGTCGTCCCCGATCGGGCGGTCCGGGTCCAGCTTGAAGGCGTGCCGCCAGCCTGCGGCGAAACCGTCCGCCGCGCGTTGTCCCTCGACCACTGTCGTCCCTCCGATGCCGCCTTTTGGCGTTGTTGCAAGGTTCCGTGTTCATTCTAGCAAAGGGGAACGATCCCTCTCAATGCAAACACATATGAAAAAAGGCATCCGGCCGCGGCAATTGGCCCGCTTCCGCGCGATAGTGTCGAATTTTCTCGATGAAATGAAAAATTGCACTATCGCCATCCGCCCCCGTGCCGACGGAAAGATCCCGCACGACGGCCGCACGCGCCTCCCCGGCCTTCTCGCAAAAAACAAAAAAAGAAAAAGGCACCGCTTCCCGCCCCGGCGGGAACCGATGCCTTCAAGCGTCCCGAATCAGCCGTTTCAGCCGGCGATCAGCTGCTGGATGTCGCCCAGCTTGCCGAACCAGTTCGCGACGACGAGAAAATCGAGCACGAGGAACAAAAGCAGGCTGATCGCGGCGAATCCGAGGGCGAACTTGTTGCGCTTTTCTTCCCGGAACAGCCGGATGATGCCCCACAAAATCAACGCCGTAAACGCGAAAATGAACAGGTCGAACACGTGGAAGCGGGCTGCCTGTTCCGCCGCCTGTTCTGCCAGCAGCATGTGCGTCAAACCCCCTAGCGGTTGATGGAGACGTTCCTGCCCGTACATTGGAACGATTTTATCTTTATCTATGTTATCGTGCGGGAAGCCCGGATGCAAGCCCCGGCGGCGAAATTCAAAATTCGTTCAAGACGGATCGGGCGCCAATGGACCGGAAAACCCGTTCAGGTCGGGGTGCGCGCGGAGACGGGTTCGCCGGACGCAAGCCGCCGCATCCGCTCGCGGTCCCGCTCCAGAATCGGCTTCAGATAGCGGCCGGTGTGGGAGGCCGCCGTCGCCGCCACCTGTTCCGGCGTCCCGGTGGCGACCACCGTGCCGCCGCCGTCGCCGCCTTCCGGCCCGAGGTCGATGATGTAGTCCGCCGTCTTGATCACGTCCAGGTTGTGCTCGATCACCAGC
>ERZ795043.831-NODE-831-length-19752-cov-128.654110_pt1 | contig 19752 bp, 20 predicted proteins | sample MGYA00375127_ERZ795043 | MGnify/ENA primary metagenome ERZ795043 (study PRJEB30172, sample SAMN05518447) | compost metagenome | isolation source: Feedstock adapted compost from Newby Island compost facility, Milpitas, CA | place: USA:Newby Island compost... | reverse complement strand
TGACATTTTCTCGGATCAGTTACACCCTGACAATATCACAGAACAACGACAAAAATTTCATGAAATATGTTGTGAAATAAAATTTAATTTGATATATTGAGTGTGACGGAAGTCATAGCAACCGTTCCCGCGGGGGGAACAAAAGGAGGCGGATGATTTGCTCAAAGGCGGATTGGTCAGCATTCGGGAAGCGCTTGGCACGTTGAATCCGATGGAACGCAAAGTGGCGGAATACATTCTGGATCATCCTTTCGAGGTCATCAACTTGTCCGTCCAGAAACTGGCTGAACTTGCAGGCGTCAGCGAAGCGACGATCATCCGTTTTTCCCGCTCGCTCAATTTCAAGGGGTTTCACGATCTCAAGCTCAAGCTGGTCGCGGATTTGTCCCAACCGGCCGAGGCGCCGGATTCCTACCAGGAGATCCGGATCGACGGCTCGGTGCGGGATCTGATCCATACGTTGTCGCACAACAACATCCGATCCATTCAGGATACGCTGAGCGTGCTGTCGGAGGAAAGCGTCGAGCGCGCCATCGAGCTTTTGAGCAAGGCCAGAAAAATCGGGGTTTTCGGCGTCGGGGCATCCGGCGTCATCGCACAGGATTTCAAACAGAAAGTGACCCGCATCAACCGCTGGTGTGAAGCCGGCTTCGGATTTGACGAGCAGGCGACGATCGCCGCGACGATGACGGATCAGGATGTCGCCTTCGGCATTTCCTACTCGGGGAGAACGGAGGACATCATCAAATCCCTTGAGGTGGCCAAGGCGAACGGCGCCGCGGTGATCACCATGACGAAGTTCGGAAAAAATCCCGTGGCGGACCTGGCGGATGTCAAACTGTACATCAGTTCCCTCGAACAAAGCATCCGCAGCGGCGCCATGGCTTCCCGGATTGCGCAACTGAATGTCATCGACATTCTCTATGTGGGGATGGCCAGCCGATCGTACGATGCAAGCATCCAGGCGTTGGAAAAGACCCGGGAAGCGGTGCGAACGGGGAAACGCCATGGATGAGGCGCGCGCGCTGGTCCGGCGCTGGGTCGACGAAGGGCTGCTGCCCGGCGGGGTATTGGCGGTGAGGGGACCGCGGGGCGAACAATATGCGGAAGCGTTCGGATCGGTCCGCATGGACACGCTGTTCGATCTGGCTTCGCTCACCAAAGTTGTCGCGACGCTTCCCGTCGTGTTGTCGCTGATCGCCTCCGGCAAGCTGTCTCTGGATGATCCGGTTTGCCGGTATGTTCCCGATTTCCGGCATCGGAAGGTGACGATTCGCCATTTGCTCAGCCATTCGTCCGGGCTTCCCGCCGATTTGCCCTGGCAACCGAGGCATGCGGCCGACCGGGATGTCCGGGGCGACATTCTGGCCCAGCCGCTTCTGTTCGAACCGGGTTCCCGGGCGCTGTACAGCGATTTGGGCATGATCTTGCTCGGTTGGATCGCGGAAACGGCCGCGGAAGACCGGTTGGATCGCCTGGCGCGGCGGCTCGTGTTCGAGCCCCTCGGGATGGCGGAGACGATGTTCCGACCCCCGGTTTCGCTGGCGGAACGGATCGCACCGACGGAGACGGTGGACGGCGTCACCATCCGCGGCGAGGTGCACGATGAAAAATGCTTCCATCTGGGCGGCATTTGCGGCAGCGCCGGATTGTTTTCCACCGCGGCGGATGTTACCAAATACGCGGATTGGTGGCTGGACCGGCTTCCGGTTGAAGGGCTGGACATTCCACCGGAGTTGATGGACGCCTGCATCCGGCCGATCGCGGGGAACCGCGGCCTGGGATGGGAATTGTGGACCGGCATTGGCGATCCTCCTTCCTGCGGCGGCCGGTGGAGTATCGGCAGCTTTGGCCACACGGGATTTACCGGCACCAGTCTGTGGATCGATCCCGCGTCGCGTTGTTTTGCCGTCTTTTTGACCAATGCGATTCATTTCGGGAGGGGGAACCGGATTCGCGAGTTGCGGCCGGTGTTGCATTCGGTTATTTATTCCTCATTTCATGGGGATTAAATAAAAACCATTTTTTTGATACGATTGGGGGAAAAGAGCATGAAACGTTGGTCGTTGGTTTTGGCGGTGGCAATTCTCTTCTTCGGCGTCGTGCTGGCCGCGTGCGGCGGAAACAACAGCGGAAGCGGCGGTTCTTCCGGTTCCGGCACAAGCACCGCCACGGCCGGTTCTGGTAGCCAAAGCTCCGGCAATTCTAGCAGCGCTTCCAGCTCCTCCGGCGAAGAGAAAGTGGTGCTCACGATGGGCAGCTGGAGAACGGAGGACGTGGAAGCCTACGAAAAAATCATTGCCGCGTTCAACCAGCATCACCCGAACATCGAAGTGCAGTTCAAGCCGACCAAAAACACGGAGTACAACACGGTCCTGAACACGGAACTGTCCACGGGCGGCGGCCCCGACATCATCCATCTTCGTCCGTACGCCGCCGGGCAGGTGCTCGCCGACGCGGGCTATCTGGTGCCGCTGACGGATCTGCCGGGCCTTGAGAAGTTCTCGGAAACGACCCTGCGGGCGGCCACGGGCAGCGACGGCGTCGTCTACGGGGTGCCGACGGTGTTCAGCTCGACGCAAATTTTCTACAACAAGAAGATTTTCGCCGACCTGAACCTGCAAGTGCCCTCCACCTGGGACGAATTGATCGCCACGGCCGAAACGCTGAAGAAAAACGGCATCATCCCGTTCTCTTTCGGTTCCAAGGAAGGCTGGCTGCTTTCCTTGACCCACGGCATGCTCGGCCCGGCCATCTATGGCGGCAGCGACTTTGTCCAGAAGGTCACCACCGGCCAGACGAACTTCCAAAGCGAAGCCTTCGTCGCCTCCATCCAGAAGCTGCTGGATCTCGTCCCGTATTTCCCGGACAACTACGTCGGGCTCGGCATGGATGACATGCGCAACTTGTTCGTCACGGAACAGGCGGGCATGTTCGTGATGGGCGATTGGGAAATCGCGGTGATGAAGGGCATGAATCCGGATCTGGACATGGACGCGTTCCCGGTTCCGTGGCCGGACGGCACGCAGACGATCACGACCTGGGTCGACGGCTCCTTCGCGGTGAACGCCAACTCGCCCAACAAGGAAGCCGCGCTGAAATTCCTGGAATTCATGACCACCGAAGAATTCGGCACGCTGGTCGTCAACGAGCTGAAAAAACCGAGCACCATTCCCGGCGTGGTCGCGGATGACCCGCTGGTGGCCAAACTGTCGCAATTCGCGGACACGATTTCGACGCCGTACATGTTCGTCGTGTACTTCAACTCCGGCAACCCGACGTCGAAATCCGTGCTGGAAAACAGCCTGCAGGCGATGTTCCTCGGCGAAATGACGCCGGCCCAGGTGGCGGAAGAAGTGCAGAAGAGCGTCGACACCTGGTTCAAACCGTAATCCGACGCAAAGCGAGATTTGAACGTTGAACAACATGAAAGGATGGCGAGAGCATGAATAAACAGACGAGTGCGAGAAGATGGCGGTTCGGGTTGATCCACCTGTTTCCACTCCCCGCTCTCGCCATCTATACCCTTTTCATCGTTTATCCGATTCTCGCGGCGTTCACCTACAGTTTTTATGATTGGCAAGGCTTCAAACGCGGCTCCTGGGTCGGCCTGGACAACTTCGTCGATCTGTTCACGCGGGAGCCGTTCAACCGCCTGTTTTGGAACGCCCTCGGCAACAACGTGTATTATTTCGTCCTGGAAATGGTCGTCCAGAACGTCCTTGCGTTTATACTGGCCTATATCGTCTACACGAGAATCAAAGGGGCCGGCTTCCTGAAAGCCGCCTATTTTGTCCCGCGCCTGCTGTCGGTCATCGTGGTCGGCTTCCTGTTCAAACTGATCCTGAATCCGAACAACGGCGCGCTGAACACCCTGCTCAAAAAAGTCGGCCTGGCCTCTTGGGCGAAACCTTGGCTGGGGGATCCGGACACCGCGCTGACGGCGATCATCCTGGTTAACTGCTGGTTCGGCATGGGGTTTGCGCTCCTGCTTTTTCTCGCCGGCCTGCAGTCCATCTCGCGGGAAGTGATCGAAGCCGCCCGGATTGACGGGGCGGTCGGCTTCCGGCTGATCCGGACGGTCATCATGCCGATGATGATGCAGTCCATCATCATCGTCACCGTCTATACGTTCATTCATGCCTTCGAAGCGTTCGAACTGGTCTATGCGATGGAAGGTTCGCAGGGAGAACCGGTAAACTCCACCGACACGCTGGCGATTTTCTTCTACCGGGTCGCCTTCGGCGGGTCCGGCGGCGCGGATTCGACGGCGGTCGGGCTCGGTTCGGCCCTGGCGATCGTCATGTTCTTCATCATTGCCACGATGTCGGCACTTTTCCTGTACTTGACCCGCAACCGGGAAGTTCAGCAGTGAGGGGGGATCCGGATGAAGCCAAACAGAGGGTTGCGCACACTGCAATACGCCACGGCCTACCTCATTGCCGGTATCGGACTGTATCCGATTTTTCTGATGATCTTTTCGTCGTTCAAAAGCAACATTGACATTTTGAAAAATCCGCTGAGCTTGCCGAAGTCGCTCGATTTTGCTTCCTACGAATTGCTCCTGGACAGACTTCCCTATTTCCAATACATGGGGAACAGCGCCATCGTCAGCGTCACGTCGGTTGTGCTGATCATGTGCTTCGGCGCGCTGGCGTCTTTCTATATTGCCCGCTATCCGTTCCGCTGGAACGGGGCGCTGTTTTTCTACTTTTTGGTCGGCATGATGATTCCGATCAAACTGGGCATCGTCCCGCTGTTTTTGCTCATGAAGCAGCTTTCCATCATCAATACGCTCTGGTCGGTCATCCTGCTGTACACCGCCATCGGCCTGCCGCTGTCCATCCTGATTCTGACCGGGTTTTTCCGGACGTTGCCGAAGGAGCTGGAAGAAGCGGCCAGGCTGGACGGTTGCTCGGATGTCCAAACGCTGTGGCATATCATGCTGCCGCTGATGCGGCCGGCCATGGGCACCGTCATGATCATCAATTTCATCACGGCATGGAACGACTTTTTCTTCCCCCTGATCTTTCTGCAGGAGGAAAGCAAAAAGACGATTCCCGTCGGCATGTTGACTTTGTTCGGCCAATATTCGACGGAATGGAACGTCCTGTTCGCCGGCCTGGCGCTTTCTTCCTTGCCGATGCTGGTCCTGTTCCTGTTCGCGTCGAAGCAGTTCATGGAAGGAATGACGGCCGGTGCCATCAAGTGATCGGAGCAAACGCCTCTTCATCGGGATTGACGGCGGCGGGACGAAAACGATGTGCGTGCTGGGAGACGAAGACGGCGTCATTGTCGCGGCCAGCCGCGGACCGGGAAGCAACGTGAATTCCGTGCCGTGGGCCGAAGCCCAGGCCGCCGCGGCCGGCCTGATCGAAACCGTGCTGGACCAATCCGGTGCGGACCGCTCGCAAATTGCCGGCGTGTTCATGGGCCTCGCAGGCAGCGACCGGGCCGGCGAACGGGATCGCTGGATCGGGTATTTGCACGACCGGTTTCCGGAATGGCGGGGGAGCGTGACGATCCACAACGACGCCGTCGCCGCTTTGGCGGCGGGCACCTGGGGCGGCGCTGGCATTGTCCTCGTCGCCGGCACCGGCTCCATCGCCTGCGGGTATGATCCGGACAGCGGATTGTACGTGCGCGCCGGCGGTTGGGGGTATCTGCTCGGCGATGAGGGCAGCGGTTTTGACCTGGGCAGGCGCGGCCTCATGGCGGTGTTGCGCCGGCATGACGGCCGTGGGCCCGAAACGATGCTTGTCGATCTCGTCCTCGGAGATTTGGGTTTGGCCTCGCCGGAACAATTGATTCCGCATTATTACGGACAGACGGACGTGCGGAAGGCGATGGCGGAAGCGGCACGCTACGTTTTGGAGGCGGCCCGTTCGGGCGACGGCGTGGCGTGGCAGATCGTGCGAGAGTCCGCGGAAGAATTGGCCAGGCTGGCCGAAACGGTCCGGCTCGGCATGAACGCGCCGCCGGGTACGACGCTCGTTCTGGGCGGAGGACTGTTTTCGGACGAAACGTACCGCCGGGCCTTCATGGAGGTTCCCTCCATCGCCGGCGGAGCCTGTCAGGTCAGGTTGCTGGAGATGCCGCCGGCCATCGGTTCGTATCTGCTCGCCATGAAACATGGCGGGATCGCGGTCACGGAGCGGATGAAAAAACGGATAGGAGAAACGTGGAGAGACAAGGAGGCCGAAACCAATGGTTGACGGCGAAACGAAAACGGGTTTGACGACGGAACAGCGAAATGAACGGAGTTTGCAGTTGGATCGGCTGTCTACCTTCGAAATCGTAACGATCATGAACAGCGAAGACCGCAAAGTGGCCGATGCCGTCGGGCGGGCGATTCCCGACATCGTGCGGGCGATCGATCCGATCGTCGAGACGCTAAAAAATGGCGGGCGGTTGTTTTATGTCGGCGCGGGAACGAGCGGCCGGCTCGGCATTCTGGACGCCTCGGAGTGCCCTCCGACCTTCGGCGTGTCTCCCGATTTGATACAGGGCATCATTGCCGGCGGCGAGAAGGCCCTCGTGCGGGCCGTCGAAAATGCGGAGGATGACGAAGAGAAGGGCGCCAGGGACATCCGGGAGCGGGTGACCGGCAAAGACGCGGTGGTCGGCATTTCCGCCAGCGGCAGAACGAGTTACGTGATCGGCGCCGTTGCGGAAGCGAACCGGATCGGCGCCGTGACCGTCGGGATCTCCTGCAACGCCGGCACGCCGCTCAGCCGGACGGCCAGGCATGCCATCGAGGTGCTGGTCGGTCCCGAGGTGGTGACGGGTTCAACCCGCCTGAAGGCCGGTACGGCGCAAAAGATGGTGCTCAACATGATTTCCACGGCCGCCATGATCAAACTGGGCAAAGTGTACGGCAACCTGATGGTCAACGTCCAGGCCACCAACCGGAAACTGAAGGACAGGGTGATTCGGATTATTTGCGATGCGACGGACGTGGACCCGGATACGGCCCGTTTTTTTTGCGCGGAAGCGAACGGAGACGCCCGCGTCGCGATTTTGATGATCAAATTCGGCATCAGCCGCGATGAGGCGGAGGAAGTGCTGGCGGGCGAAAACCACCATTTCGGCAATGCGCTGAAGCGGTTGGAGCAACGCCGCGTCTAGTCCGCAAGCTGCGAGGAGGGATTCCATGCTGCAGGAAGAGGTTGTCCGCAAGCTTCGCGCGATCGTCGGCGAGGAACATTTTCGGGATGACTAGGAAGCGAGAATCGCCCACTCCTACGATGCGACGCCGATGATGCAAGCCCTCCCGGACGGCGTGATCTATCCGGCGGACACGCGGCAGGTGTCCGCCGTTCTGAAGGTATTGCATGAATACCGCATTCCCCTCGTGACGAGGGGATCGGGCACGAATTTGTGCGGCGGCACGATTCCGGTGCAGGGCGGCGTCGTGATGGTCATGCACCGGATGAACCGGTTGCTCGAACTGGATCTTGAAAATTTGACCGCGACGGTTCAACCGGGCATGATCACCGCCGATTTTGCGGCCGAGGTGGAGAAGGCGGGCCTGTTTTATCCGCCGGATCCCGGGAGCATGAAAATATCCACCATCGGCGGCAACATCGCGGAATGTTCCGGCGGGCTGCGCGGCCTCAAGTACGGCACCACCAAGGATTATGTGCTCGGGCTGGAAGCGGTGCTCGCGAACGGGGACGTCATCCGCACCGGCGGGAAACTGGTGAAGGACGTGGCGGGTTACGATCTGACCAAACTGCTGGTCGGCTCGGAAGGCACGTTGGCCGTCATCACGGAAGCGACGCTGAAGCTGATCCCCCCGCCGAAAAGCAAAAAAACGATGCTGGCCAGCTATGCCGATTTGTACGGGGCCGCCCGAACGGTATCCAGCATCATCGCGGCGCAAATCATACCGGCCACGCTGGAGATCATGGACAACGCCACCATTCGCGTCGTCGAAGATTTTGCCCGGCTCGGGTTGCCGGTGGATGCCGCGGCGGTGCTCATCATCGAACAGGACGGCGAGCCGGAAACCGTCGAACGGGACATGGCCCGCATCCGGGACATTTGCCTCAGGGAGAAGGCCGCCATCGAGGTGGCGTCCACGGCCGAGGAAGCCGACAAGCTGCTGGCGGCCAGGCGGACCGCGCTGACGGCCCTGTCGCGCCTTCGTCCGACCACGATCCTGGAGGACGCCACGGTTCCGCGTTCCAAAATTGCGGATATGCTGCTCGCCATCAACCGGATTGCGGACAAATACGGCATTCAAATCGCCACCTTCGGCCACGCCGGCGACGGCAATCTGCACCCGACGGCCATGACCGATGCGCGCAATGAGGACGAATTGCACCGCGTTGAAGAGGCGTTCGCCGAAATTTTCGCGGCGGCCATCGAACTCGGGGGCACCATCACCGGCGAACACGGCGTCGGCGTCGTGAAGGCCCCGTATCTGGAGTGGAAAGCCGGCCCGGCCGGCGTCGAATTGATGAAACGGATCAAGCAGGCGTTTGATCCGCACGGCTTGCTGAACCCCGGCAAAATGTTTGCCGCGCCGGCGAGAAAAAGGGTGGTGATCGATCGTGCCTGAAAGGGAGCTGTCCCTCGCCGAAACGCTGGCCCGCAAGCTGGATTATGACCAACTGGTGAATTGCATGCGGTGCGGGTTTTGCCTGCCGGCCTGTCCGACCTTCGGGGAAACCGGCCTGGAGCAGGAATCCCCGCGCGGCCGGATTGCCCAGATGAAAGCGGTGGCCGACGGGTTGATGATGCCGGATGACGCGTTTCGCACCCAAATGGACCATTGCCTCGGTTGCCGGGCCTGCGAGACGGTTTGCCCGGCCGGCGTCCAATACGGCCGGCTCATCGAACAGGCGCGGGAAGCGATCGCGGAGCATCCCGTTTATCCGGTCCGAGTCAAAGTGATCCGAAACCTGACGTTCCGCCGCCTGTTCCCGCATCCGAAGCGGCTCAACCGGCTGGGCGGTCTGGTCCGCTTCTATCAAACATCCGGGCTTCAGCGGGCGGCCCGCAAGTCGGGCGCCCTGCGGCTTCTCCCGGAGCACCTGCAGGCCATGGAAGCCGTCATGCCGGATGCATCGGGCCAAGGCGTGGTCGGACTGGCCGGCGAATTCCATCCGGCCAGGGGAGAGCCGATCGCCCGCGTCGGACTGTTCCGCGGCTGCATCATGGACGTCCTGTTTGCCCGCACGAACGTGAACACGGTAAACCTGCTGACGGCCGCCGGCTTCGACGTGGTCATTCCCGACGCCCAAAACTGCTGCGGCGCCCTGCAGGCCCACGGCGGCGAGACGGAAATCGCCCGGGATCTGGCGAGAAAAAACATCCGGGCGTTCAAGGAAGCGGGCGTGGATTTCATCGTGACCAACGCCGGCGGCTGCGGCGCGCTGCTGGCGGAATACGACCAGCTGCTGGAGGAGGACGGCGCGATCCGGGAAGATGCGGCCTGGTTTGCCGAACGGGTTGTGGACGTAAGCCGGCTGATCGTCGAGCGCGGGCGAATTCCCGTTTTCAGGGAAAAGGAACGGCGAAAGGTGCGCATCACCTATCAGGATTCGTGCCACCTGCGCAACGTGATGAAGTCGGGCGCCTATCCGCGGACGCTGCTCCGCCGGGTGGAAAACGCCGAATTCGTGGAGATGGCGGAAGCGGACCGCTGCTGCGGATCGGCGGGCATCTACAACCTGACCCAGCCGGAGATGTCCGGCCGCATCCTGAAACGAAAAATGGAACACGCGAACCGGACGAAGGCCGATTATCTGCTCACCAGCAACCCGGGCTGCTGGCTGCAAATGAAGCACGGCACGCGGCAACATCCCGGTGAATCGCCCATGGAAGTCATGCACATCGTCGACTATCTGTGGGAACGGATCGCGGAAATGCCCTGATCTTGATGCGTTTTGTATGAAATATCGTACAAAATGATCGGAAGTCCCCCGGTTCGGAGACGTTTTGTATGAAAAATCATACAAAAAAGCCCTGGGATGCCCCGATTATGGTGCATTTTGTATGAAAAATCATATAAAATGTCCGGAATTAACCTGAATTTGGCACTAGCGTTGCATCAAACTTCACACCAAGAAAGTTAGGTTGAATAAATTCCTATTTCTGCAAGATAAAGATGCATTTCACCTGTTCAAGGCATAAAAAAACTCCTATTGTTGAGATGTAGGCATGTTACCCTACTCCACAACAAAGGAGTCAAACGCATGGGTAACATACCAAGCGACCAGGTGATTTGTAAATGTCTCGATTTGCTCGACATCGATAGCAAGCGCCATGATTTCTTGGATTTTCGCACGCAGAAGCTCACGGTCGCAATTTTCGTGAAATTGATGATCGAAGCTCAGTTGAAGCAACACAGCAGCTATGCGGTCATCACCGAACATCTGCGTTCCTCAAGCGTGCTTCAAGAGTACCTCGGGCTTCCGTCGATCAGCGAGTCCCAAATCTCCCGCAAGCTGCGGACCTTGCCGTACATCTACTGCCAGCAGTTGTTTCTAAATGCCGTTTGCAAACTGCAAGAGCTCACCCGAGACGGCAAGGGCATCCCGGGACTCGGCCGACTGCGCATCATCGATTCCACGGAGCTCGCTCTGCCGGAAATTGTCGGCCGCTGGGCGTACTGCTCGAAACACAAAAATGCGGTGAAGATGCATACCCGGCTCATCGTCACCGATCCCGACACGGTTTACCCGGAGCGAATCATCGCTTCCACGGCGGATGTAGCCGACTCCGAAGTCGTGATGGATCTGGTGGTGGACGATGATGCCATCCATGTGATGGACCGCGGGTATATCGTGTACGGCAACTTCGCGCGTTGGACCGAGCAAAACAAGCGGTTTGTGGCGCGCATCCAGCAGCGCAACAGGGTGGAGATCCTGCGCGAACGGCCGGTTCCGGAAGGGGCGAAGGTGCTGCGCGATGCGGATGTCCGCATGGCGTTCCGATGGAACCACGAGGTGAAAACAGCGGACCTTCGCCTGGTGGAATTCACCGATGACCAGGGCAAGACGTACCGCTTGCTCACCAATGTGCAAGACCTTACGTCGGAGCAAATCTGCGAAGTCTACCGACACCGCTGGATGATCGAGCTGTTCTTCAAGTGGATCAAAGGCCATTTGAAGCTGGTGAAACTGTACAGCTATGATCCGGAAGCGGTCTGGACGCAGATGTACCTTGCCCTGACGGCCTACGCGCTGGTGCTCATCGTCAAACACATGACCGGAACCACGCGTACACCATGGCAAGTGCTCCGGTTGCTCAGGCTTTACATGAGCCTGAGTTGGGAAGCGTTTCTGCAGGCGTTGAATCGTCAGCCGAGTCGCACCAGCAGAGGGCGCGTGAAGAAAGGCAAGCGAGGCCGACCACGCAAGCATCCGCTGAAGCTAAAACCGGCACGACTGATTGTGAAATAGCACAACCGAGATTTACATTTCCTGGTAACATGCTCTACGTTTATGGCGTCATTCACCTTTTGGCGCTGGACCAGGAAATGCAAATGTAAATATTTTGCTCTCTTTGTTGGTATAGATGAAACCTCCTTTATAAGGAATCCAATGGTAGCTTTAGTGCAACGCTAGTGTGAATTTGGTGCGTTTTGTATGAAATATCGTACAAAAAGGCCTGGAATGTCCCGATATTGATGCGTTTTGTATGAAATATCGTACAAAGCGCTCTTTTTTTGGCCTGGCGGGAACGCGTATCCCTGAAGCATTCTGCTTTTTACGGGATGACGACATGCATGCGGTGATCGAAGATCAACGGCGTGCGGCATGACATCGCCGGCAATGCGTTGTGAATTGATCCGGATTTGATTTATAGTCATGTATAGTCATGGTTCAATGGAACAATCCGGAAAAGGCGGGGAAACGTTATGGGAAACAAAAACAGGCGATACATGGCCGAAGCCGCGGGGGTTGCCGCCCTGCTGCTGTTACTTTCGGCCGGCTGGAAGTTTTGGAACACCGCATCCTACGAACCGGCGGCCATGAGCGGGTACGAATCCGTGGATGGCCTGCAGCATGCCGTGGCCTTCGGGGGTTCCCCGGGAGCCGCGGTGGCCGTCGGCGCGATTTGGTTGACCGGCATCTTTCTGGTCGCCTTCCTCTATTATCAAATCCGTTCGAGAGCGGGGCGAAAAGGCAAATCCGGGGATTGACCGGCGGCAACACGATCACAAGTTCATGTTGCCCATTGTTCAATCTATCTGACGTTTTTCAACCGAATGTGATATGATCGAGCAAGATGGTCATTTTCCAAAATGATCCTTGACGATGGAGGGAAGCGTTTTGAACCAGAGCTTGATCGGCGTCCCCCTGGAGGGGTTTGCGGAGTTCAGCAGGAGGGTGGCGGCGGAAGGCGCCGTGCTTTTGCGCAACGACGGTCAGGTGTTGCCGCTCGTCCCCGGCGACCGGGTGTCGGTGTTCGGGCGGATCCAGATCAACTATTACCGGAGCGGCACCGGTTCCGGCGGCAGCGTGAACGTGCCCTACACCACCAATTTGCTGGACGGTTTGCGGAGCAAACGGCAGATTCGGCTGAACGAGGATTTGGCGTGGGTTTACGAAACGTGGGTGAACGAAAATCCCTACGACAACGGCGGCGGAGGCTGGGCGGCGGAGCCGTGGCACCAGAAGGAGATGCCGCTTTCGGACGATCTCGTGCTGGACGCCCGCCAAAAATCGGACAAGGCGGTCATCGTCATCGGCCGCACCGCCGGCGAAGACAAGGACAACGCGCCGGAGAAGGGAAGCTACCTGCTGACCGATGACGAGCTGGCCATGATCGAGGCCGTCACGCGCCATTTCGAGAAGACGATCGTCGTGCTTAACGTGTCGAACATCATCGACATGGAATGGGTGAACGACAGCCGGTTTGCCCATCCCATCTCCGCCGTCCTCTATGCCTGGCACGGCGGCATGGAAGGCGGCAACGCCATAGCCGACGTGCTGACGGGTGAGGTGACGCCGGGCGGCAAGCTGACCGACACGATTGCTTCCTCCATTGACGATTACCCCTCCACCGCCAACTACGGCGGAGAAATCAAAAACCTCTATCAGGAAGACATCTATGTCGGTTACCGTTATTTTGAAACGTTTTGTCCGGAGAAGGTGCGGTATCCGTTCGGATACGGCCTGTCCTACACCGAATTTTCGATCGGAGACCTGCGGGCGGCCGGCATCCTGAAAAACGGGGTGCCCCATGTCGAAGTGAGCGCCACGGTCACCAACACCGGTTCGGTTTACGCCGGCAAAGAAGTGGTCCAGGTGTACGTGGAGGCGCCGCAAGGCAGGCTTGGCAAGCCGGTGAAGGTGCTGGCCGCATTCGCCAAGACGGGATTGCTCGGGCCGGGTGAAGCGGAGCGGCTCTCGATTTCGTTTCCGCTCAGCCGTGCTGCTTCCTACGATGACGGAGGGGCGACCGGCCGCCGCTCCGCCTGGGTGCTGGAAGAGGGAACGTACCGGATCCATGTCGGAAACAGCGTGCGCCATACGGTGCAGGTGCCGGTGGACGGCAAGGAAGGGCTCGTCCTGGAGCACCTCATCGTCGTCGAGCAGCTGGAGGAAGCGTTGGCGCCGAAGGAACCGTTCCGCCGCATGAAGCCGGGGGCGCGCAAAGCCGACGGCACCTACGAGCTCACGTGGGAAGCCGTGCCGATCCGGACCGTCGATCTGGCGGAACGGATCGCCGAACGCCTGCCGCCCGAAATTCCGTATACGGGCGACAAAGGGTATACGCTGAAGGACGTGCAGGAAGGCAAAGTGTCCATGGAAGCGTTCATCGCCCAGCTGTCCGACGAAGACCTGGCGGCCATCGTCCGCGGCGAGGGCATGAGCAATCCGCTGGTGACACCCGGCACCGCCGCCGCCTTCGGGGAGTCACCGAACGGCTGCGGAAATACGGCATTCCCCTCGGCTGTGCGGCGGACGGGCCGTCCGGCATCCGCATGGACAGCGGGCACAAGGCGACCCAGGTGCCGATCGGGACGCTGCTTGCCGCCACGTGGGATCCCGCCTTGGTGGAGGAATTGTATGTCCTGGAAGGCCGCGAGCTCGTGCGCAACGAGATCGACACGTTGCTCGGGCCGGGCATGAACCTGCGCCGCAATCCGCTCAACGGCCGCAACTTCGAATACTTTTCCGAAGACCCGCTCATTACCGGCGTTTTCGCCGCCGCCTGCGCCCGGGGCATCCGGCGGGGCGGTTCCACGGCGACGCTGAAACATTTTGCCGGCAACAATCAGGAAACGTTCCGCACGAAAGTCGATGCGGTCATGTCGGAGCGGGCGCTCCGGGAGCTTTACCTGAAAGGGTTCGAAATCGCGGTGAAGGAAGGCGGTGCCAATTCCGTCATGACCGCCTACAATCCGCTGAACGGCTACTGGACCGCTTCCAACTACGACTTGACCACGACCATTCTGCGCAAGGAATGGAAATTTGAAGGCATCGTCATGACGGACTGGTGGGCGACGATGAACGACGCCGTCCACGGCGGCGAACCGTCCCGGACGAACACCGGCGCAATGGTGCGCGCCCAGAACGACCTGTACATGGTGGTTCCCAACTATGGCGCCGAAACCAACGCGATGGGAGACAACACGTTGGAGTGCCTCGCCGAAGGCCGTCTGACCCGCGGCGAGCTGCAGCGCTCCGCCGTCAACATTTGCCGCTTCCTGATGCAGGCGCCGGCCTTCTTCCGCAAGCAGGACATTCAGTTGGAACCGTTGGTGGCCGTCACGCCGGTGCCGGACAAGCCGGAAGGCAGCGTCACGGAGATCGCGGACGATGCCCGCATTGCGCCGCCGGCAGGCGTTCCGGTCATCCTCCATGTGCGGGAAGGCGGCACGTTCCGGGTGAGCGGACGGATCCGCGCGGAAGGCATGTATGTGGCCCAGCGGTCGACGAACGTGCTGTTGAACGGCACGCGGCTCGGCACTCTGCAGGCGAACGGCACGCAGGGCAAATGGGTGGAACGGAAAATGGCGAAGGCAGAACTTGCCGCCGGGTATTACGAGTTGACGCTGGAACACATCAAACCCGGCCTTGACATCGACTGGGTCGGATTTTCCCGGGTGCGTTAACGCATCCGGTTTTTTTGTGGTAAAATCATGTCAGGTTATCTGATTCTGCCATTCGAATTGATCTTTCATTCTCCATAAAAAAAGACAGCGGGGGAGTTGAACGGGGTGGAGATCGCGCTTTGGCTGGTTGTTCTTTTTACCCTCGTCTATGAACCGATATTCGGTTATTTTGATTACCGGCGATTCAAACGGAAGGTACAGGAGGACGGCGGAGCCCGAATCCGGTACTATGCCAAAACCATGTTCGGGTTGTGGTCCCCCGCCGTGTTCATTCTCCTTCTGGTCGCGGCCACGGACATCACCGGCAGAGACTTCGGCTTTGCCCTTCCGGACATCCGCACGGAGCCGCTGGGGACCGTGGTGACCTATGCCGTCCTGGCCGTCGCGGCCGTGTACGCGCTGGCCTTGGCCTATTTCGGAATCGGGTATCGGTTCAGCGCAAACATCCGGGACAAAATGAACAAGGCGATGGGGGAACATTCGGAGAGATCCGGGTTCTCGGACATTCTGCCCGTCACCGACCGGGAAAAGAAATGGTGGACGTTCGTCTCCCTGACGGCGGGCATCACGGAAGAAATCATCTATCGGGGATTTCTCATCCATGCGTTTTCCCGGCTTTTTCCGGACGTGTCCGTCTGGTGGGTCATTCTGGCCTCTTCTTTGCTGTTCGGCCTCGCCCACACGTATCAGGGCGTTGCCGGCGTCATCCGGACGGGGGCGATCGGCATCTTTTTTTCCATGATTTACGTGGCTACGGATTCGCTTTGGCTTCTCATCGTGCTGCATTTCCTGGTTGACCTGATGGCACGGGTGGAATCCGGCGAAAGGAGAACCGCGGCCCATGGATGATCGCCATGTCGAGCCGCACTTCCGGAGTGCGGCCATCTTGACCATCGATCTGCAAAACGATTTCAGCCTGCCGGGCGCCGCGGCCGAAATTCCCGGCACGTACGGCGTGCTGACCCATGTCGTGCAGATACTGGAGGCGGGAAGGGCGGCGGGCGTGCCGATCATCCACGTCATACGCCTGTACCGGGAAGACGGGTCCAACGTCGACCTGTGCCGGCGGCAACTGGTGGAATCCGGAAAGCGGATTGTGGCGCCCCATACGACCGGCGCGGATCTGGTCGATCCGATCAAACCCCGGAACATGCGGCCGCTCCAATACGACCGGCTAATCAGCGGCGAAATCCAGCAGATTTCCCATCGGGAATGGGCCGTTTACAAGCCGAGGTGGGGCGCGTTTTTCGGGACTTCGTTGGACACGTTCCTGCGAAAGGAAGGCGTCGACACGCTGATCGTGGCCGGATGCAATTTTCCGAACTGTCCCCGGACGACCATCTACGAAGCCAGCGAGCGCGATTACCGCATCGTCATGGCGGAGGACGCCGTTTCGGGCGTTTATGAAAAGGGTGTCGAAGAACTGCGCAACATCGGCGTGCGGGTCATGACGGCGGAACGGTTGGCGGACAAAATCGTCGAAGCCGCCGCGTCCGCATAAGCAGGTATCTTGATGCAAGCGAACACGAAGACAGCCGGAAAGTTCCTTTCTTGAAAAAAATGACACAGGAGGTACGATGATCGTGGACAACATGTTGGCGAAGGCAAGGCATTTCATCCATGCCTACGGCCGTCTGCTGGAACGGCGGCAGTTTGAAGTCCGGTTTGAAGGCGGTTCTCCCGAAGCCGTCGGCCGGGCCGTGAAGGCGTACCAGAATGCGGACGGCGGGCTCGGGCATGCGCTGGAACCGGACATCCGAAGTCCTTACAGCCAGCCGGGATTCATCGGGTTCGGGCTGGCGGCGATGATGGACGCCGGGTGCCGGGATCCGGAGTTTGCCTTGTCACTCTGCCGATATTTGGCCGACGTTTCGGATGAACGGGGATTGGTGCCTTTTCTTTTTGAAAACGCCCGGGAGACTCCGCTGGCCCCCCATTGGATGAGCCCCACCATCCCCGTCGACGTGAACCCGACCGCCGAAATCTGCGGATTTCTGCATTTTCAGGGGATCAGCCATGAATGGCTTTCGCTGGCGACGGAAACGTGCTATCGCATCTTCATGAGCGATCCGCCGAAGGAAGCCCATGCCCTGGCCTGCGCCGCCCGGCTCGCCGAACATGTTCCCGACCGGGCGATGGCGGCGAATCTGCTGGACATGCTGGCGGAAACGCTGCCGCAGGCGCGGTTTTTCCAACCGCACGCCCCGGCCGAGGGTTACGGGCTCACCCCGCTGGCCTTCGCGCCGCGGCCGGATTCGCCGCTCAAGGCGTTGTTTGCGCAAAGCCAAATCGAGGGGCATCTGGAGCAATTGGCCGGGAAGCAGCAACCGGACGGGGGATGGCCCATCACGTGGGATCCGCCGTGCGAAGCCGCCGTCTGGGAATGGCGCGGCAAGGTGACGCTGGATGCCGTCTCCATTCTGTCCGCTTACGGCTGGCTGACGGCATAAGGCGGCGGAACCTCCCGGAGAAGGAACGTCATGTCCGCATCTGGCGGGTTGCCGGCTCAAAACGGCATTACCACGTGGTGGTGGAACACCTTGTCCGCATATGGCGGGTTGCCGGCTCAAAACGGCATTACCACGTGGTGGTGGAACACCTTGTCCGCATATGGCGGGTTGCCGGCTCAAAACGGCATTACCGCGTGGCGGTGGAACGCCTTGTCCGCATACGGCTGGTTGCCGGGCGGGCATGGTAAAGGACAAGCAACGGGTTGGCCTGGGAATTGGATATTGATATTGGAGGATGGAAGCCGATGAATGGACCGTCAACCGGCAACATGCGCCACTACAAAGGAATCGAGGGATTGGGCGGCTGGTTGGCCATCCTGCAGATTTTTCTGTACATCTCGTTCGTTCCGCTGGTGCTGCAACTGCTCATCGCCAACTCCGCGATGCACGGGGAATTCTGGCCGATGTTCGCTCAGGAGACGTCGGAATATTTTGTTCCCGAATGGCGCGATTTTGTCCGCTACGGGGTGTACGGCAGTCTGGTGCAGATGGGCGCGCTTCTTTATGTCCTGTATTTGTTTTACGGAAAAAAACGGGTTTTGCCCAAAATCATGATTGGCTATTTGGTTCTGGTGTTTTTGCTGAACCTGGGCGACCTGTACTTGTTGGGTCGGGCGCAGGAGGCGTTCTCGGCGGTCGGCGTGCCGGAAGCGGCGGCCGTTCAACCGACGGAAACGGACGAGCAGGAGTCGGTCCGGACGTTCATCCGGTCGCTGGTTGGTTGCGCCATCTGGATTCCGTATTTTCTGAAGTCGGAACGGGTGGAGAACACGTTCGTCCGGTAATGCGCCGAAGGCGCGAGGGGAGCGGGCGAAGCGGAATGATGACCGCCAGGCCGGATAACGGGAAAGCTGGCGCAAGAAGAGCAAAAAAACGCAAGAAGAGCCAAAGAGACAGCAAGGGAGAGACAAGCGCAAATGGGGAAAACGCAATTGGTGCTGGATGCCGCTGGGGTCATCATGACCAACATTCCGGCTTCTTACTGGAAAAGTTTGGCCGATCAAGCGGGCGTCACCGTCGACGAACTTGTTTCGTATTTCCAAACGGAACTGAAGGTGCCGCTCTGGACGGGGAAAATCAGCGAACCGGAATTTTGGGAACGGATCAAAAAGCGGTATCCAAGCGTGGATCTGGCACAGACGAGGGCCGAGCTTCTGGCCGGTCTCCGGCTCTTGCCGACGGCCGAGCGGCTCTCCGAATGGAGCAGGAGATTCGACCTTCACCTGCTCAGCAATCACCGGACGGAATGGCTGCTGGACGTCCTCAGGCCGGTGCTCAATTGTTTCGTGACGGTCACCGTCTCCAACGAAGCCGGCATGTGCAAACCGTTTCCGGAAATTTTTGCGCTGGTGCAGTCCAAACTGCCGCCGGGCGCACCGATCGTCTATGTGGACGATCAGGAGAAAAACCTGAAACCGGCCCGCGAGATCGGGTGGAAAACGATTTTGGCCGACGAGGAAGGGACGTGGGTCGGGAAAGTGGAGGAACTGTGAAGTTTGGAGGTTGAGGGGAATGGAGCATGCGCTCGTCATCGGAGGATCCGGCATGCTGGCGGAGGCATGCCTTTGGTTGGCCGGCCGGGGGTTCCGGGTGACGGTGATCGGCCGCAACCGGGACAAACTGAACCGGCTGGCGACGCGTGACAACCGCATCGTGCCGTTGTCGGCGGACTATTACCGGGAGAACAATTTCCGCGCGGCACTCCGCGCCTCCCTGGCGTAACACGGCCCCTGGGCGCTGGTGGTGGCCTGGATCCATTCACAGGAAGAACGGGTGCTGGCGATGGTCAGCGAAGAGAGAAAGCGGGTTGCGGACAGCCCGTGGACGGTGTATCACGTTCTGGGCAGCAGTTCCAACCTGGATGAAATCGAGCGGGACATGATCGATCTGGAAGGTTGCGACTATCACCAGGTGCAGCTCGGTTTCGTGATCGAAGGCGGCCGCTCCCGCTGGCTGACCCATGCGGAAATTTCCGGCGGCGTCATCCGCGCGATCCAAACGGGGGCGAAACGTCATCTGGTCGGCACGCTCACGCCGTGGAGCATGCGGCCGTAGGCGTTGGCGGGGAATTGCCCGGGCGGAAAACCGCACTTTGCGCGGTACATCCCGTGTCAAGCGTCTGTGAAAATGTCAGGTTAACTGTTCTATGAAAATGTCAGGGAT
>ERZ795043.827-NODE-827-length-19854-cov-16.394919_pt1 | contig 19854 bp, 20 predicted proteins | sample MGYA00375127_ERZ795043 | MGnify/ENA primary metagenome ERZ795043 (study PRJEB30172, sample SAMN05518447) | compost metagenome | isolation source: Feedstock adapted compost from Newby Island compost facility, Milpitas, CA | place: USA:Newby Island compost facility... | reverse complement strand
CAGCCCCCGTTCGGGACTTCCACCCTAGAGATGACGCCCATGCTGGGCGTACTACCACAAACAAAAACCCACACTTTCCAGTGTGGGTTTTTGTCTGAAGCTGTATTCGCCGGATGGTCACCGGCTCCTCCGCCCGGCCGTTCCCGGCCATTCTCAGGCGCCTTTCTTAATCTGGCTGCGCAAGTAGCCTTCGATGAACTCGTCGAGTTCCCCGTCCATGACCGCCTGCACGTTCCCCGTTTCCACGCCGGTGCGATGGTCCTTCACCAAGCTGTACGGATGGAACACGTAGGAGCGGATCTGGTTGCCCCAGGCGATTTCCGTCTGCTCGCCGCGCAAGGCCGCCAGCTCCTGCTGCTGCTCCTGGATGCGCAGTTCGTACAGCTTGGACTTGAGCATCTTCATGGCGCGTTCCCGGTTCTGAATTTGCGAGCGCTCCGACTGGCAGGAGACGACGATGCCCGTCGGAATGTGCGTGATGCGCACCGCCGACTCGGTCTTGTTGACGTGCTGACCGCCGGCGCCGCTGGAACGGTAGGTGTCGATCTTCAAATCTTCCGGCCGGATTTCGATCTGGATGTCGTCGGGAATTTCCGGCACGACGTCGCAGGACACGAAGGACGTGTGGCGGCGCCCCGACGCGTCGAACGGCGAAATGCGCACGAGGCGGTGCACGCCCTTTTCCGCTTTCAGGTACCCGTAGGCGTTGTGCCCCCGGATCATGAGCGTGACGCTCTTGATGCCCGCCTCCTCGCCCGGCAGATAATCGAGCACCTCCACCTGGAAGCCGCGTTTTTCGGCCCAGCGGGTGTACATCCGGTACAGCATGGCGGCCCAGTCCTGCGATTCCGTGCCGCCTGCGCCGGGATGAAGCTCGAGGATGGCGTTGGCCTTGTCGTACGGCTCGTTGAGCAGCAGTTGCAGCTCAAACCGGTCGACTTTCCGGACGTGTTCCTTCACGTTTTCGTGCCATTCGGCGATCGCGCTCTCGTCGGGCTCCTCCTCAAGCAATTCCAGCATTGTCTCGAGGTCTTCCTGATCGGCGGACAGTTTCGTGAACTGTTCCACCACCGACTTCACCGCGTTCAGTTCGGCGATGATCTTCTGGGCGCGTTCGTTGTCGTCCCAGAAGTCCGGCGCGGTCATTTTTTCTTCGTAGTTGGCGATTTGCTCCTGCTTCAGATCGAGGTCAAAGAGACCCCCTGAGCTGCTGAAGCCGCTTCGCCGTTTCGCGAAGGTCTTGTTTGACGCTTGCGTCAAGTTCCATCATGTTGCCCTCACCTCTAATGTCTAATGAGTTGAATCTAATGAGTTGAAAAATTCATGTGTTAAATGATTGGCGACGTTACGTTTCCGCCGGGTTTCAGCTCGTGCGGCCGTGGCACATTTTGTATTTCTTGCCGCTGCCGCACGGGCAGGGGTCGTTGCGGCCGACGCGCTGCTCGCTGCGGCGCACGGGACGGCGCGACGTTTCCCCGGCCTTGTTGTCGACCGCCTGGCCTTCCGCCACCGCTTCCCGCTTGACGTTGCTTTGCACGTGCGCCTTCATGATGTACAGCGCGACTTCGTCTTCGATCCGCTCGATCATTTCCATGAACATGTTATGTCCTTCAAACTGATATTCGCGCAGCGGATCGTTGCCTCCGTACGCCCGCAAATGGATACCCTGGCGCAGATGGTCCATCGCGTCGATGTGATCCATCCACTTGCTGTCCACGGCGCGGAGCACGACGACCTTTTCGAATTCGCGCATCGTTTCCGGACCGATTTCCTGCTCCCGCTCGTTGTATCGGGCGATGACCTTCTCCATCAGGAGCTCGATCATCTCCGACCGGTCCTTGCCTTCGAGCTCCTCCCGGCTCAGCCGGTCTTCCGGCAGCAGGTTCGCGTGAACGCGGGCGACGATGCCGTCCAGGTTCCAGTCTTCCGGAACGTCGTCTTCCGGACAATGCTGCTCCACGATCCGCGTGATGCTGTTGCGGATCATGCCTTCCACGATGCCGCGGATGTTATCCGTAAACAGAATTTCCCGGCGGTCGGCGTAAATTTTCTCCCGCTGCAAATTGATTACGTCGTCATACTGCAACACGACGCGGCGCATGTCGAAGTTGCTCCCTTCGACCCGCTTTTGGGCCGACTCGATGGCCCGCGTGATCATTTTGCTTTCGATCGGGGAGTCCTCGTCGAAACCGAGCCGCTCCATCAGGCCCATGATGTTTTCGGAGCCGAAACGGCGCATCAGCTCGTCTTCCATGGACAGGAAGAACTGCGACGAACCCGGGTCGCCCTGGCGCCCCGCCCGGCCGCGCAACTGGTTGTCGATGCGGCGGGCTTCATGCCGCTCGGTGCCGATGATATGCAGGCCGCCCAGCTCGGCCACGCCTTCGCCGAGCACGATGTCCGTCCCCCGGCCGGCCATGTTGGTGGCGATGGTAACGGCGCCGCGTTGCCCGGCCTGGGCGATGATTTCCGCCTCTTCGGCGTGGTACTTGGCATTCAGCACCTTGTGCGGAATGCCCTTTTTCTTGAGCATCTCCGAAAGCCGCTCGGAATTTTCAATGGACACGGTGCCGACAAGCACGGGTTGTCCCGTCTTGTGGCGGCGCACGATCTCTTCCACCACGGCGCGGTACTTCGCGTTCTCCGTCTTGAACACGATGTCCGGCATGTCGTTGCGGATCATCGGCCGGTTGGTCGGGATCTGCACGACTTCCAGGCCGTAAATTTTCTTGAACTCTTCCTCTTCGGTCTTGGCCGTACCGGTCATGCCCGCCAGCTTGCGGTACATGCGGAAGTAGTTCTGGAACGTGATCGTGGCGAGGGTCATGCTTTCATTCTGGACCTTCAGACCTTCCTTCGCCTCGATCGCCTGGTGCAGACCGTCGCTGTACCGGCGGCCGGCCATGAGGCGGCCGGTAAATTCGTCGACGATGATCACCTGGCCGTCCTGCACCACGTAATCCACGTCGCGCTTCATGATATAACGGGCTCTGAGCGCCTGGCTGATGTGATGGTTCAACACCGTGTTTTCCAGCGCAAACAGGTTGTCGATGCCAAATGCATGCTCGGCCTTGCTGACCCCTTGCTCGGTCAGGGTAATGGCGCGGGTCTTGTGGTCGATCGTGTAATCTTCGCCTTCCTTCAGGCGGCTGACAAAGCGATCGGCCGCGTAATACAGTTCGGTCGATTTCTGCGCCTGGCCGGAGATGATCAGCGGCGTGCGCGCCTCGTCGATGAGAATGGAGTCGACTTCGTCGATGATCGCGTAATGCAGTTCGCGCTGCACGATCTGCTCCTTGTACAGGACCATGTTGTCGCGCAGGTAGTCGAATCCGAACTCATTGTTGGTGCCATAGGTGATGTCGCACGCGTACACCCGCTGCTTTTCCTCGTGGGAAAGCCCGTTCAGGTTGCAGCCGACGGTGAGGCCGAGAAATTCGTAAATTTTCCCCATCGTCGTGCTGTCGCGCTGCGCCAGGTAATCGTTCACCGTCACCACGTGCACGCCTTTGCCGGTCAGGGCGTTCAGGTAGACCGGCAACGTGGCGACGAGCGTCTTGCCCTCGCCCGTCTTCATCTCGGCGATCTTGCCCTGGTGCAGGACAATGCCGCCCATGAGCTGCACGTCAAAATGGCGCATGCCCAGCGTCCGTTTGGACGCCTCGCGCACGACGGCAAACGCCTCGGGCAGCAGATCGTCCAACGTCTCTCCCTTTGCGAGGCGATTGCGGAACTCGTCGGTTTTGGCCCGAAGCTGTTCGTCCGACAGCGCGGCCATCTGCGGTTCCAGCGCGTTGATCTGCTCCACGGTCCTGGACAGCCGCTTGATTTCCCGTTCGTTGGCGTCGCCGAATATTTTCTTCACCAAACCGAGCATCAGGGAGCCCCTCTTTTCTGCGGGTTTCACGTATCAATTAATTTTAGCAGTTTACGAGTAGAGGGGCAAGGTTGAAGGGGGCCATGATCTGGGAAATGCCACGGGAATATGCAGCAAAGGAAGGGAAAAAGAGGAACCGGCGATCCCGTCCGTGCGAAAAAAAAGAAAACCACAATATGGTCAAATTGTATCTTCCTATATAATAGGATTGCCTTTTTGGCGATGGGAAAAGGGACGGCCATGACCGTCCCTTCAATGAATGGATGTAAAATTTTATATGATCCGGATCACTGCACCGTCTCGATCAGGCCGTACCGTCCGTCATTGCGGCGATACACCACATTGACCTGATGTGTTTCGGCATTGGCGAACACGTAAAAATTGTGGCCGACCATGTTCATTTGCAAAATGGCTTCTTCCACGTCCATCGGCTTCAGTTCAAACTGTTTGACGCGGACCACTTCATATTCCTCATCCTCATCTTCCGCCAGCGCAACCCCGTTTTTGCCGGCAGCGCCGTTGACGACGGTTTCTTTGAACACTCCCTTTGCGAGGCCGGTCTGACGGAATTTGCGGTTGATCTTCGTCTTGTGCTTGCGAATTTGCCGTTCCAGTTTGTCGACCACCAGGTCGACCGAGGCGTACATGTCTTCGCTGCGTTCTTCCGCCCGCAGGACGACGCCCGGCAACGGAATGGTCACTTCGACGACGTGCTGGTCCCTGATCACGCTCAGGGTGACATACACGTCGGATTGGGGAGGTGCTTCGAAATACCGTTCAAGACGACTGAGTTTCTTCTCGATGTACTCACGAAGAGCATCCGTAACTTCCAGTCGCTGACCACGGATCATGTACCGCATGCCACTTTCCCTCCTCCTCTTTCTGATTTCATCTTACCATATTGGGCGGAGGGACACCAAACCACTTAGGTCCTATTTTTTTGAATTATTTGAAAACTTAATTTGCCAGCCGCGAACCATCAAAAAAAGCCCCGGACATGACTCCGGAGCTTTGTGGCCTGGCAAATCGTAACGACAACCGACAATCCTGTTCTATCTGTCTGATCGGATCCGACGCGCCGCGCCGGATGTCAAATCGACCCTGCTTACAGTTTCACAACGTTCGCTGCTTGTGGGCCGCGTGCGCCTTGAACAATGTCAAACTCGACGGCTTGACCTTCTTCAAGGGTCTTGTACCCTTCCATCTGGATCGCGGAGAAATGGACGAACACGTCGTTTCCTTCTTCCGTTTCGATGAAACCGTAGCCTTTCTCCGCATTGAACCATTTAACTCGTCCTTGCATGTTCCCAAACATTCCCTTCGTAATCTTATCACAAAAAAGCGATTTGGCCTGGCCCACACCCCGACTATAACATTGGCAGGGAGCGGTGTCAATGATTTTTTGAAAGCGGATTCAATTAAATGAACAAAAACCGTAACACAATTAAAAAACATTGTCGATAATTGAATTGAGATTACACTTCACTGTGGAGGACGAACGGAATGCTTCTTTCCTTATGTATGATCGTCAAAAATGAAGAAAAAGTTTTGCCCCGCTGCCTGGACAGCGTCCAGGGACTGGTTGACGAAATCATCATTGTCGACACAGGATCGACGGACCGTACGAAAGAAATTGCCCGCAGTTACACCGACAAGGTGTTCGATTTCGAGTGGACCAACAATTTTGCCGAGGCTCGCAACGAATCACTTCGGCACGCGACGGGTGATTGGATTCTGGTGTTGGACGCTGACGAGTATGTTCAGGCCGAAGGCAAGGAGGAACTCAGAGCGTTTCTTGCTCGATCGAAGCCGAATAATGTCGTCTATATGCTTCCCATTCTCAATATCGTAGGAACGGTAGGCAACCATCGGTTTATAGAGTCCTTGAGCTCACGCCTTTTTCCCAATCATCGTGGGATTTACTTCACCCGGCCCATTCATGAGCAGTTAACAGCCGATCACTTTGACCTTATCCGTGAGAAATTCAATTTCTATATTTACCACACCGGATATACGGAGGAAACGGTTTCGGACAAACAAAAATCGGAAAGAAACATGGAAATATTTAATAAACTCGTCGGTACCTCCTCAATGGATCCATACTACTACTTTTGTCTGGGAAATGAGTACAGGAACAAAGAAGAATATAAGAAAGCGCTTTATTATTATGAAAAGGCTCACCGCAAGGGAAATCCCGCGTATCCCTGGTTCGCCCATTGTCTGGAAGCCATGATCTCCATTCAATTAAATGCCCGGAATATAACCGACGCCTACACGTTGATCCTGGAAGGCGTCAACAGCTATCCAAATCATCCGGATTTCCTATGCTTGCAGGGCGCCGTATTGCATTATTTTGGCTTTCACAGGCAAGCGATCCAGATATTCGAATCATGTATCCGTTTGGCGGATCAACTCGCGGATCAACAGCAGTCCGTCTGCCTGGTCAGCCCCGATTACGCCTATACCACCCCATTTGAAAAATTAACCGACATTTATGCAAAACGACTTGATCACCAAAAGATGGTGTATTACCTTGCGAAACAACTGCGGGCAAATCCGACCAATGTCCAACCCGCCGTCAAACTGGCGCTGCTGCTCAGCAGAACGGAATCAACCGACGCCCTCAAGGGCTTCTTTGAAAAATTGCTTCCCAGTGACGGCAACCCGGGAAACTGCCATCTCCTCTTCCGCATCTTCCTTACCGTGGGACATCTCGACCTTGCAATGCATTACTATGAACATTGCCTGAATCAGCATGTCGACCTTCGCCCGATCGACTGTTGCCGATATGCGTTGCTGTCGAAAAACAAAAGTCTCTTTCAGGAGGCTTATTCGCAACTCACCGCGGAAGAACGTCAATCGCCCGACGCTTCCAGATACGGGCGGATCGCCGGCATCCTGTGGGAGAACCGTTCCTTGGACGATTTGCTCGCCGGGGACAAGGGGGATTCGTCCGATATCGTCCGTTTTCTTGCCGATCTGTTCGATTTGCAATACTATGAACTTTTCGATCAGGTCATTGCCCAGGTACAATCACCTGCGATTATTGAATCGGTAGCCGGGCACTTCTTTTCCATCGGCGAGTGGAATCTCGCACTGTCTTACTATGAATTTTTGGAGGAATCCGGTTCATTAAACGCAACAGCATACGAACAGTTGTATTACATCTATCTTCAGCAAGGATCCAAAGAAAAATCCCTTTATTGCATTCGAAAAGCGATTGATATCGAACCTGACATTCCCCGCCGTTACGGTTTGCTGTTCGAACAGTCGGACCCCCACGATATCGTCAAATATAAAAAGGTATTTGTCGACACATTCCCGGAATACCGCAAATTGCCGTTCATCGCCAATCTGTAAATTAAAAACGAGCTGCCGCCAGTTTGCTGGTCGGCAGCTCGTTTCGTGTTGCAACAGGACAACGATGATTAGCCGAGGAGTTTGAGAACCGATTGCGGTACGGCGTTCGCATGCGCCAGCATGGCCGTGCCGGCTTGCACGAGAATTTGATAACGCGTGAACTCGGTCATTTCTTGCGCCATGTCGGCGTTGCGGACGCGCGATTCCGCTGCGCTCAGGTTTTCGGCGGTCACACCCAGGTTGTTGATCGTGTGTTCAAGACGGTTTTGAATCGCACCGAACGCAGCGCGTTGATCGGACACCATATTGATTGCCGCTTCGATGCTGGCCAAAGCAGCTTGAGCACCGGCTTGATCGCTGATATCAATGCCGTCAATTTTAAGCGTAGAAGCATCCATCGCCGCCAGAGAAGCTTCCAACGTCTCCGTGCTCTTGACACCAATTTGGAACGTAATGGTGGTAGTAGAACCGTCAAGCAGCGTGATGCCGTTGAAGTTCGTATTTTGTGCAATGCGATTGATTTCACCGATCAATTGCGTAACTTCTTTTTGCAGTTGATCACGGTCCGTATCGTCGTACGTCCCGTTGGCCGCTTGGTTCGCCAGGACGTTCATCCGTTGCAGCATCGCATGGACTTCCGTCAGCGCACCTTCAGCCGTCTGGATCAGGGAGATACCGTCTTGCGCGTTGCGGATCGCTTGTCTGTAACCATTGATTTGGAAACGCATTTTCTCGGAGATCGCCAGACCGGCAGCATCGTCAGCGGCGCGATTGATGCGATAGCCGGAAGCCAGCTTCTCCATCGTCTTGCCCATGATGGTGTTGTTGTAGCTCAGGTTGCGATGGGCGTTAATGGCCGCAACGTTCGTGTTGATGTACATCGACATCCTTGTTCATCCTCCTTGATATTTTTCAGGATCACTTCCATGCGATCCCAAGACAATTATCGGCATTTCTTTATGATTTTTTTATAGCGGGATGGGTCCAAAAGCTTATTTTTTTTCGTCGATATAGTAGGAGACCCCTGTTTGAAGTCCCAGACCGCCATACGAATGCAAGACGTGACGATGCTGCCGGATGGATACCAGCGATGCGGAGTGCCGGGACAGCTCATCGGCCAATCGGGTGCGAAGGTCCTGGCAGGCGGCCAGCAGCGATTCCAGCCGGATCCGGGTTTCTTCCCGATTCGACACCGCTTCCAGGTCGATTCCGTTTGTCAACTCGTCCCACCTGCGGGAGGCCTCGGCGAACGCTTCCCACTCGCCGGTCCGCACCGCCTCCCGCTGCCGGTCCAATATGGCTGCCAGTTCATCCAATGCGGCAAGGGCATCCGCTTCACGAGGATTCAAGCCGAACATCCTTCCCGATCTGCTCCCAGGCTGATTTGATGGGCTGCAGCAGCCCCCTGACCTCCCGGATCGCTTCGATGTCGCTTTTGATATTGGCCTGCGTCAACCGGTCGATCATGTACAAATACAACTGCCGCAAGTTCCTTGCGATTTCGCCGCCCTGCTGCATGTTCAGCGAGGAAACCAGTTCGACGAGAATATCCTGGGCTTTCTGCAACGTCCGGTTGCGCTCAGCGATATCCCGCTGTTCTATCGCCCGTTCCGCCCGATCCAATTGCACCAGCGCCGCTTCATACAACATCAGGATGAGACGATGCGGCGACGCGGTTTCATATTTGTTTTTCTGGTAAGCCTGCAATCCGCCCCACTGGGGATAATTCATGTCGCCAACCCCTCATGTTTGCGGAGCTTGTTTACGATTTTTTGCCCATGGAGAGGGTCATCGCATTTAGCTGCATACTGAGCCATTGTTGCTGGCTTTGCAACTGGGCGAGCGCCACTTCCATGGCTGCAAACTGTCTTTTGAGCTGATCTTCTTTTCGCAGCAACTGGTCTTCCATCCGTTCAATCCGATCGTCAACCATGGTGATCTCGGCATTGAACCCGTTGATTTTGCTGGTCAGAATCCCCTTGGTGGAACTGGTCCAGGTGGAGATCTCCTGATCAAGAAGCGGCATGATTCCGAACTGATCATCGGTCAGCAGCCGGATCACCGCGTCGGGATCTTCGCCCAGTTTCTCCTTGAACGTCTCCTGATCAAACCGGATGGTCCCCGTCATCAGACTGCCGCTGGTCACGCCCTTGTCAATTTCGAGCCCCAACTGATGTAGGAACGAAAAGTCGCCCGGCAAAGCGCCTGCGGGAGGCTGGTGATAAAGGATGGACCGCAACCGGCTGTCCAGCATCCGCAGCGTCGAGTCGCCTTGCAGAAGTTGCTCTTTTCCGGTGTTGTTCCGGATGGTGCTCACCACATCGTTGTAAGCCTTGACAAACTCTTCGATTTTTTTGACGACTTTGTCCGTATCGCGGGCGACTTCGACGGTGACCGTTCCCGAGTCTTTCAAGAGGTCGATCGTGACGCCCGGAATGACATCGTTCAGCGTATTGCTGCTGCGTTGAACTTCCAGACCGTTCACTCTTATTTTCGCGTCTTGGGCGGCCTGAACCTGACTGAACGTCAATTCGCTGCCAGCCACGCTGATCTGGTTCGCAGCCCCCACCCCATCAGACGTCAGGACCAGTTGGATCTTGCCCGGCGTCGTTTCGATCACCGCGGCCTTCACACCGGCTCCGGCGTTGTTGATTTGGTCGGCCAGATCGGAGTACAGCATTTTCCAGGTTGTGGTGCCGTCCACATTGACCGTGATATCCTTGCCATTTACTTTAAAAGTAGTGCCATTTGTAACACCGGTGACAAAACCGTCCTTGTCATGAGCGTCCGCCGCCACGACATGCTGCGTCGCCTTCTGCAGCACTTCGATGGTGTAACTGCCCGCCGCCGCGCTGCCGGACGCCGTCGCTTTCAGCACCGTACTGTCGCTCACGGTAGCCGTATTGGTTTGATAAAACGACGCGAGCTTCAAATCGGCCGCCAGATTCTTCAGCGTGTTCAATTTGGTGTTGATGCTGCGCAACACATCCTGCTTTTTTTGCAGAAATGATTTTTGCGTTTCCAGGTTTTTGATCGGCAAGCGCTCAAGCTCGATCAGTGAATTAATGATCGTAGCCGTATCGAGTCCGGAAGCCAGCCCAACCAGGCTGAACGACATGGCGGATCACCTCTCGTTTACAGTTTGCGGTCGAGAAACAGCCCCAACATTTCTTTCAGTTGAATGGACAGTTTAATCAAATATTCCGGCGGGATCGTCTCCAGCACTTCCTCGGTTTTCAGATCCACGATTTCCACGACTACTTCCCCGGTTTCTTCCAAAAAGTTAAACCGCATGCTGCGTACCAGATTGGCCGCCTGCACGTTCATGAGCGACAGTTGTTGCTGCAGTTGTTCCTTCTGCTCCAACTGAATTTCCGTGGATTTGGTCGGTCCGGGCAGGTGGTAATCGGACACCGTCTTTCCATACGCGGAATGTACAGGGGTTGCAACTTGGCCGATGGCCTTGTTCATCATGGTTTGGTTTCACCTCCGTCAGTTCTGCCGGATTTATCCGAAGGTTTCATCAACCGCTGGAGCAAATCGGCCGCGGGCAGTTGCGCTGCCGCATGGCGGTTCTCCTCGCGGATCATGTCGTACAGTTCTTTGCGCAGAATGGAAACGTGTTTTGGCGCGTTGATGCCGATCTTGACCGTGTCGCCTTCCACCGCCAGCACCTGGACTTCAATTTCGTCCCCCAGGATGAGCGACTCCCCGACCTTGCGTTTCAACACCAGCATGTCAGGCGCTCTCCTTGAAGGTCAACGGATGCCGGATGGGATAATCCCGGTCCTGGATGATGTACTGGCACCCCTTGCGGTTGACGGTGTTGAACAGCAGCGGCGCCTTAAGGTTCACGAACGGGCGGTCCTCCGTCCAGTTGACGATCAGCAGGACCGCCACATCTTGCATGCTGGTGACGTCTAGAAATTGGGCCGTAGCCTCATCCAACTGGAACTCGTAACAGCAGGTTTCGATCAACCCGGCCGGAACGGTCAGAAAATTCCAGTCTTCCTCGATCGCATGAAAGAGAAAGAACGGAGACGCCTCGAAGGGAACGAGCGCAAACCGTTTCAATTCGTGCAATCCAATCAATCCATGGGGAAAATCGTACAGTTGATCCGGTTCGACCCAAAATTCCCCATAAAGCTTGCTGAACAACTTCTGCCGTTGCCGGGATTCGGTTGCGGACATATCCATGCCCCTTCCATCCTCATGTCAGGTAGACGCTATATGGTAACATCGACAAGCGGCCTGGGCAAAAACCATATGTCCACTCCGCCCAGCCGGATATCGATTTTCGGCCCTTCTATTCCGACGTCCAATTCCACCGCGCCAACCTTCACGTCGATTTCCGGCTGATGCGTGATGATCCGAATGCGGGGACCCTGATCAGGGAGCGCATCAATCACCACTTCCACCGTGCGCGTATCCCGCACGCGCTCCCAGGCCAGCTTGGCGATCATCCCTGGATCCCGTCCCGCCGAATCCCTGAGACGATCCCCGTCCCGCGCCGTCCGGGCGACATTTTCCAGCCATTCGTCGGTCACTCGCGACACCTGCTCCCTCGCGACGGACAACGGTTTCTTTAGCCCGAGGTCTTCCCATACATGGTCCCATTCCGCATCGATCTCGGCCGTCCGCTGCCGGATGTGCAGTTCGACAGGAGTCGTTTCGATGTCAAAACGCGACAAATGAGACTTCACCTGAACCTCGGCGGGCGTATAGCGGATCCGCATCCGTTCAATCAGATCGCCGGCGGGATTACGGAAGGATATCTGCATGGCCATGCGCTAACCTCTACCGGAGAAAATCAACCAACGAAATCTGCATGATCCGGGCACCGGTGGCGAGCGCCGCCTGCAGCACGTTCTCATGGAGTTTCAGCGTGGTGATCGCATCCGCCATGTCCACGTCGGCTACGGAAGAGCGGAGTTCCTTCAGGCTTTGATGCTGATCCAGGATCCGTTTTTCAACCAGTTCGAACCGGTTCGTTCGGGCGCCGATTTCCGCCCAGGCGATGGCGATCCGGTCGGACGCCACATCAATGCGGTTCATGTCATTCAGCAATTCGGTCTGGTCATTGTTCATCAAATGCATTTCAATATTTTTCAACAAGACGAACACATTTTCCGGCTCCGCCTGCGGATTGGCCGGGTCCTGCGCAGGACCGAAGATCAGCTCGCCGGTGATGCTGACCGGCACGGTGACCGAGGGGCTGACATTCAAATAATAGACGCCCTTATCCGTTGTGTCCGTCGCCGCTGTCGCCAGCGAGTAAGGCGGCTGGTCCGTTTTTTGACCGTTGAAGAGATAGCGGCCGGAATAATTGCTGTTCGCAATTGCAACCATCTGCTCATACAACTGTCTCACTTCCGCCGCGATTTGCTGACGGGCTTCCGGCGGCACCGTGCCGTTGGCCGCCTGTTGCACGAGCACCTTGGCGCGCTTTAGCACATCGGTTGCCTGCTGCATCAGCGTGTCCATCGTCTTCAGCATGCCCAGGCCCGTTCGCGCGTTTTCCAGATATTCTTCGCTGCGTCTCAATTCGGTGTCGTAGCGCATTTGGTAGTTAATGCCGACCGGGTCGTCGCCGGGCCGCTGAATGCGCTGGCCGGTGGCGAGCTTGTCCTGCCATTTCAAAATTTCTTTATTGGTTTGCCGCAGGTTGTTCAGCAACTGCAAGTTTTGCATGGAGCCTGTCACGCGCATCGCGCCGTCCCCTCCTTTGTTGAACCGCCTGTGCGCTGCGTTTGCCGGTCTGCAATTTCGTTACTGCATTTGCGTTACCGCATAGCCGGTATTGCATTTGCCAGTATTTCGAATTTGTCCCCGCAGGACAGCGGCCAATTCAGACTCAAACACCACGGAATTTGATTGCATTTTTGCAGCTTATTCGCCGCTTTGTTCGTACAATGGCCGTTATAGATTGCATTTTTGCAACATATGGGGCAAACCAAGCACGCATAACGCATCATAAATTGCACTTTTACAATTTATCCGGCTATACGGCAGCACGGCGGGCGAAGGATTGGGCGGTCGGCCTTCTGCAGGCTTTTCCCCGTTGCCACTGGCGCCGAAATCGCCGTCCCATCTCCCGTGCCGCGATTCTGCCGCCTGCCGATATGCCGCCTATCGTTTTACCCCTGTGCCGCCTTACCGCCCGACGATTCCCATATGGTTGATGATGCGGTCGAGCATCTCGTCCACGACGGTCATGTTTCGGGCCGCGGCGTTATAGGCGTGCTGGAACTTGATCAGCTCGGTCATCTCCTCGTCGAGGGACACGCCGCTGACCGATTGCCGGCGAAGCTGCACGGAGTACACCAGGTCCTCCTGATTCAGCATGTTGCGCTCGGCATTGGCCGCCCGGGTGCCCAGGTCGCTGACGACCGCGCGGAAGTAATCATCCACCGTGCCTTGCGACAGTTGCGTCAACTCGGGCGGATACTGGAACACGGCGTCGCGCAGGGAAGCGAGCGCGTGGGCGATGTCGCTGTTGCCCTTGATCGTGGTGTTCACGCCGTTTTTGTTTTCATATTTGCCGGCTGCGGCGATCTTGCTCGTGTCGTTCTTGATTACGTCGTTCAGCCGGATGTTGTCGATCGTGAACGTGTTGCTGCCATCGCTCGTGACAAAGAACGGGATGTCGGACGTCGCCGGATCCGACAGGCTGTAACCGAGCCGGTGCAGCCCGTTGAACCCTTCCACCTCGAATTCGACCGCCGAGACGATGTGCGAACCCGCCGGGATGGTGCTCCCCGCCGGGATCACCGTGCCGTCAGCCAGCGTCACGTCGTTGAGCGCGGTCATGTCGCGGCTGGTGACGTAACCGTTCTCCAGGCGCACGGTAACCTTGCCGCGCATCATCGTGTCGATCATCGCGTTCAGTTGGTTGCGCGTCCGCTCCACTTCGGCCAAACCCTGCACGTAGCCGTGCAGTCTTCCGCCCGCTGCGGTCGCGGCAACGTCTTCGGTGAGCAACGTGAACGCGTCGTTGTTCACCACTTCGACTCCGCCGGCAATGATGGTGAAGTTGCCGTCCGCCGTCTCGGTCACCTGCACGTCGATGATCGAGGACAGTTTGTCAATCAGCAGGTCGCGCTGGTCGCGGTAGTCGTTGGCGTTGTCCCCGTGCGCTTCCGCGCGCCGAATGATCTCGTTCAGCTTCGCAATGGCCTGGATGTAGTCGTTCGCCTCGGCCACCGCCTTGGCAATATTGCCGTTCAGATCCGATTCCAGGTTGCGGAGCGAAGCTCCGATATGATTGAGCGTGTCGGCCAGGTTAACCGCCGCGCCGGCCACTTCAATGCGGGCGCTGAGCAGCGTCGGGTCGCGGTTGAGCACTTCCCACGCGTTCCAGAATTTGTCCATCACGGCACGCAGACTGGTATCGGACGGCTCATTGATGATCGCCTCGATGGAGCGCAGCGTCGCGTCGCGCACTTCCCAACTGCCCAGGAGCGTGTTTTCCCGCCGGTACTGCAGGTCCAGGTAACTGTCGCGTACGCGGGTGATGCTGTCGTATTGGACGCCGGTGCCAATCATGCCGGGCGCCACCGTGCGTTGGAATCCCGGCGCCTCCAACGGCCGGGTTGCCGACAGATTCACCCGCTGCCGGGAATACCCGTCGGTCGCCGCGTTGGCGATGTTATGACCCACCGTATTCAACACCGTCGTATTGGTCAAAAGCGCGCGTTTGCTTGTCTCCAGACCGTGAAATGTCGAGCGCATGGCGATTCCTCCCTCGGTGCCGCGCGGGCGCGGTCACCTTGCCCTTGTTTTGCTATCGTCTGCCGTTCGTTTTCTATCGTTTAAATTTGCGAAAATTTCAGTTCGTTAACATTCAATGCATGAAACCCTCGCCGGCCACCCTAAGGCGACACCGGGTCGCGGCGGCTTCGCCCCTTTCCGGCGATGGCACGATCAGGCGGCGCAGCCCCCTTCGCCCCACCATTCGGAACATCCCGGACATTTACGCCCAAACGTCGAACAATCCGCTCCGCTTCGGCTCTGCCGCCCCGCGGGTCGGCGCCCGGTAGACGGCCTCTTCCTCCGGGACCCCGGCAAACAGATCAAGCTGGGCCTCAACCATGCCGAGCGCCTGACGAACAAGCTTCTGGTTGCGTTCGTTCAGTTCCCGAAGCTCTCCGGCGGCGCGTCCGATATCGTCCATCAGGTGTAGCAGTTCCGTCTTGCCGGCCGGATCCGTCATCCACTCAGCCAGTTCCGCAAGCTTCGCTTCCGGGTTCTCCTGCAGTCCCAATTCACGCTGAAACGCCAGAACCGCCTGAACCCTCGCCGTCTCCGCTTCCGCCAACTGTTTGAGAACCCGCGATTCTTTTGCCAGCGTTTCGGTGAGGTCATTCAAGCGGTTCCCGATAACCTGATCTTTCTTCTTCCATCCCAGATCGATCAGTTCACGATACAGCCGGAGCAAAAGCCGGAGCGATTCCAACAGTTTCTGGACAGCCACGGTGATCCCCCGTTCCGGTTCACTTCAGCAGGAACGGCAGCAGCCTTTCGGCAATTTTGCCGGCTTCCACGTAATAGGTGCCGGAAGCCACTTCCTGCTTCAACGCTTCGATCCGTCGGCTGCGTTCCGCTTCCTCGAGCCCCCGTGCATCGAGCAGTTGCTTGGCCTCCGCGGAAATTTGCACTTCGTCCTTGCGTTTTTTGCCAACCGCCCCTTCGGCGCGGCGCTCGGCCATCTGGCCGTATACCCGCAGTGCGCCAAGACGTGGCGTTTCGTCGATCTTCATCGGCGTAACCACTCCCACAAAAAAAGAACCGATAATCTTTACAAGTATTATCGGTTCCCGTTTTGCAAATATTTATAGTTTTTTCAACGGTTTCGCAGGCGATCGCTGATGCGGTACGTTTCATTCCGGGCGATCCGTTCCTGGGCCGGCTGCCGGGACGACTCCTGCACCCGTTTGACCTCCTTGGTCAACCGCGTGCGGCAAGAGTCGCACATGGTCCCTTCGCGGATCAGGATGCCGCACACTTCGCACGGATAGGACATGTTCGGCGCGTTGTACAAGGAGATGCGTCCCTCGCGGATCCAGCGGGTGATCTGTTTGACGCTGACCCCGACCGCCTCCGACAGTTCGTGGATGGTGATGCCCTTGTTTTCCCGCAAATAGTCGGCGGTTCGCTGATAGTCCTTTTCCAGTTCCACGTAGCAGTTGTGGCAAACGTCGCGGAAAGTTCGGGCAAACAATTTTCCGCAACGGGGGCAATTGTCCAGATTCATCGCCGCACCCCCATTCACCGCTGAACGTGATGGCAAAACGATTGGCAACTCTTGTCTTTCTATCGAATATTGTAACCGAAAATCGCAAATCTTGTAAAACGAAAACCGCTTCAGCCCGCCACCGACGAAGGCTGATGCTTCGCCATGCGGCGCGCGGCTCTTTCCGCCCGCAACTGCTCGCCCGTCGTGCCGAACACCAGCCACGACCAACGGCCCGACCGGCTCACGATAGTGACAACCAGCCACGAAACGACAAGCGCACAGGCGAATCCCCCGGCATACCACAGATGATGGAGCAGGGCCATACCGGAGCCAGGCGGAAATTTCCGGTACACGAGCAACACAAGCGGATGGAACAGATAGACGCCAAAAGACACGATGCCCAGATGGCGCAACGCCCGGACCGGCCAACGGTCCGACGCGCGCCGCTGCAGCCAGAACGCCAGTTGCATCAGCACCAGCGCCGTGGCCAGCGTGTGCACGTTCCAGATCGCGTCGTACAGTTGCGAGTGGAAACGCGCGCCGTGCAACCGGGTTTCGTACCACATCCACACGTGCGTGAACCCCGCGCCGAGCCAAACGGCCCATAGCGCCACCCAGGCGGCCGCACGACCCGGCGTGGCGTTTTCCCGGGAGACGGTCAGCCAGGCCCGGGCGCGGTCAAAGTACATGCCGAGCCACGCGCCGAGGAAATAATTGGAAAAATACGAAAGAGCCCAGCTTCCCCGGTTCGGCACCTGCCACTCCAACTTGTTCATGATAAAGAACGCCCACTGCAACGCGATCCCGATCGGTACCGCCAGCGCCGCCAATCGCCGATACCGCTGGAACAACCACAGAAGCGGCGGGAACAGAATGTAAAACTGAATGCTGATGAACACGAAATACAAATGGGTGTAAGCCGATCCGGTGGCCAGCTTCCGGAAAAATTCGATCAGGGGCTCCACACCGATCACATGACCCCGGTTCCACCAGCCGATGCCGTAATACAGGGCAGAAAACAGCATGTACGGAATGAGAATGTACAGCAGCCGGTTCCGGTAGAATTTCTGGATGCGTTGTTTCGTAAGCGGTTTTTCGTAATAGTTGTAAAAAAGAACGAAACTGCTCAGAAAGATAAACGTCGACGTGCCGATCTTGAAAAAGATGTTCAGGAAGTTGTACACGCCGTACAGGTTCGATTCGATCATTTTGACCGTGGCGAACGAGGTCGAATGCACAAGCAATACTCCCAGGATCGCAAATGCGCGAACGATATCGATCTCCCGCAATTTTTCGCGTCGTTCCACGACCTCGCCCCCCGTTTCGGAACCGGACCTCCCGGTTGTCCGATCCTTGGTTATCATTTGATGATCATCACGGCCGGTATACTCTAGCATAACAGAAAGGAGAAAAGAAGAACAGATTGTCCTCATCGCGCCCAGGTCAGCCCGAACAGGATTCCCCGGCCGTTCCAGGCTTTTTGGAGCGCATAAGCCGCTTCGTTCATCGTGCTGCCCGTCGTGTACACGTCGTCCACCAGCAGGACGCGGGGCCCGGTCCCGAGGCCGTAGCCGCGGCATGCGGCCGTGGAGCAGTCGGCGGCGAATCCGGTCCAACCGGTTTCGCGGCGGTACCCGGCGAGGACGTTATTGCTGTGGTTTCCCGTCCCTTCGAAATTCGCCGCAAAAATTCCCCGCACATCCTTCAGCCGCTCCGCGCGGGACTTGAAGCTTTGTTTGGTGGTATGACGCACCCGCCGCAACAGGGCGGCGTACGGAATGCCGTACCACGTTCCCAGCCGGACGGCCAGCCGCTCGGCCTGGTTGAACCCCCGTTCGTTCAGCCGGTCTTCCGACAGCGGCACCGCGCCGATCACATCGAAAACGCGGGACGGGACGGCTTGTCCCAATTCGGCCGCCAGACGTTCCAACGCGTACGCGAGCATCGCCGCCAGCACCGGCTCCAGCCGTTCGGCCCCGCGGTATTTGTACAGCGCCAGCCATTCGCGCATTCTGGCGTCGTACCGGACGGCGCTCCGGGAAATCATAAAATGGGTGTTTTGCCTGCGACAACAATCCTCGCACCGATCCGGCCGGCCGCAAACCGGGCATTGCGGGGCGACAATCCACGGGATCCGCTCGCGGCAAGCCGGACACAAGCTCCGCAACGCCTGACGCGGCTGCCGCAGAGCGACGGGAAGCGACGCGCCGCCCGAATCCGGGCGGAACGCGGCCTGACAGACCGGACAGCGATCGGGCTCGGCCCGCATGAGCCGGCTCCAGTCGGGGAAGCGGATTTTCATCGCGGCCACCTCCGCGCGGGAGTGCGGAACAGGGAAATGGGAATTGAAATCCGTGAGGACTGCGGGCGTGCGGAAGGCGGAAACAGGTACCCTTTGCGCCGGGCCAGGCGGTTCATGGCGCGGATGTGGCGTATCGCGCGCCGCTCGGCGACGGTCATGGTCCGTCCGCCAAAGTACACCCGCCCGTCCGGCGCGTCCGCCGAACGTCCCGCCCGGCCCGCCATCTGCACCAGCGCCGTTTCGTCGAACATCGCGTGATCCGCATCCAGAATGAACACGTCGCTGCGCGGCACCGTAACCCCCCGTTCCAGGATGGTCGTGGCCACCAGCAGCCGCACCTCCCGTTTGCGGAACGCCTGCACCTTCGCCTCCCGTTCCGGATCCTGCGAAGACGTGCCCGCAATCTGTCCAGCGTCCAGCCCAATCTCCTCGGCATGCTCCCGGAGCAGCGCCGCGAACGCTTCCGCTTGCCGAATGTACGGCACGAACACAAACAAGCTGCTGCCCGCTTCGACGGAACGGCGCAGCGCGCGAAGCAGGCGCCGCGGCAGACGCCGGGTACGCAGCATGCGCGCCAGTTCCGGCAACGGAAGACGCCGGGGTTCCGGCAGCGGATGGCGATGGTAACGCACCGGAACTTTCGCGCACGGCAGTCTGCCGCGTCGCACCTCCCGCTGCAGTGCCCGCGGCGGCGTGGCGGTCAACAGCACCGTCACACCGTCCGGCTTCCTCGCCTTGGCGGCGGCGTACTGGAGCATGGGATCGCCGTGATAGGGGAAAGCATCCAGCTCATCGATCAGCACGAGGTCGAACGCCCCCTGGAACCGGAGCAACTGATGGGTGGTCGCCAGCGTCAGCGGCGCGTCGAATTTGCGATCGGGGCTTCCCCCGTAGCGGACGGACAAGCGGTCTTCGCCGAACGCGCGGGCGAGCCGGGGTGCCAGCTCCAGCACCACGTCCCGCCGCGGCGTCGCCACCAGTGCCCGGCCGCCCGCCGCCAGCACGGATTCCAGCAGCGGGAAAATCATCTCGGTTTTGCCGGCGCCCGTCACCGCCCATAACAAAAACTTTTGCTCCCCC